>Ga0247729_10000223_pt1 | contig 26050 bp, 21 predicted proteins | sample UWRJL133311R2_FD_180958 | JGI IMG/M metagenome (GOLD analysis project Ga0247729, IMG submission 180958) | Plant litter microbial communities from Arlington Agricultural Research Station in Wisconsin, United States - UWRJ-L133-311R-2 | ecosystem: Environmental > Terrestrial > Plant litter >... | reverse complement strand
CACCCTGACGAGTGCCGAGCAGAACCTTCGTGCCGACTCGGCATCCGGCACTCTCGACGCGCAGTTCCGCAACGACCTCACCGCCCTAGCCATCGACTTTCAGTGGCGTGGCCTCAGCGTGGATGTGGCCGTGGACGAAAGCGCGGACCTGGGGCTCTCTTCAGAATCGACATCGGCGGCGCTCGGAGCGGTTCGTGCGTGCCTCGACAACGTACTCAACCACTCGGGTGTCACTTCTGCCGAGCTCATTCTGGGCGGCGACAGCCAGATGGTGACCGTGATGATTGTTGACGCGGGGATGGGGTTCGACCGGGACCAGGTTCCGGCCGATCGTCTGGGGCTTCGCTCGTCGGTGTATCACCGTGTGGAATCGGCGGGTGGTGCTGTGCGGATCTGGTCGGCGCCCGGGCTCGGTACCACGGTGCTGCTTTCCCTTCCGCTTCCCGAGACCGCCTCGACCGAGCGGGAGTCCGCTGATGCGTGAGGCGTGGAGTGTGTCGCCGCAGCAGGCGGACCCGCTGAGTTGGTTCACCGGTCCCCACCTGCCGTTGCTCCTCGGGATTGGCGCGGTGGTGCAGGGCGCGGCCTCGACCGTGGGCCTCTGGAACCAGTGGGGGAACCCGTGGCTGCAGATTGTTGCGCTGCCCTTTTTCCTTCTCGCGGGCGTTATCACCTCGGTCTGGACGCGCGCCAACCGCCCGGAACTCGGAAGTCCGCGGGCCTTTAGTGCGCTCGGCATTGCGCTGGTCGGATTTATGATCTCCGTGGCTGGCACGTCGGGCGGTACGGTGCACATCGAACACCGGTGGGCGTCGATCGGCGTCGCCATGGTGCTGGGCAGTTTTGCCCCGTTCTCCTCGGCCAAGCAGATGCTCGCCTACGCGGCGCCCGCCCTCGTGGTGGTTGGCGCGTTCGGATCCGCCGCGGCAGCGAACGATGGCGATCGGTGGCAGACCGGAGCGCGAATAATCATCGCTGTTGCACCCGTGCTGGTGGCGACGGTCGCGTCCGTGGTGTTTTCCGTGAGTTTGGTCGACCGCATTCTCCTGCTGTCGCGGACGATGGCGGCGAGCACTGACTCGCTCGACGGGACCGATCCGCTCGGTCGTGCAGGCACAGACGGTCCCCACCTGCAGAGCGAAACGCTCTCCCGTATCCAGGCGCAGGTCGCTCCGTTTATCCGGGGGATCGCGCGTGACGGTGTGATCACCGACGCCGACCGAACACTCGCCGCGCAGCTGGCCCGGGAACTCCGCGCCGACCTGGTGCAGGCCGCGAACAGCAGCTGGCTCGACACCGTCGCCCGGGAGACCGGCCTGGTGGTCAACGACGCGACGGGGCTCGCCGACCGGATGGACGAAGCCCAGCGGGCCGCCCTTCAAGGGCTGCTGCAGGTGGTGATGGACAATCCGGTGGTTGACCGTGAGTCGCTGATGATCGACTTACGGGCACAGGACGACGGGTCCACTGCCGTGGCGCTGAGCCTCGACGTCGACCTCCCCGAGGGGCGCCGCATCCTGATGCTCGCGCCCTATTACCTGACGTTGAAAACCACCGTGGACAACCTGTCATGGGCGGACGGCCGGAGTCTGCTGTTCAAGTTCCAGATCCCCGCCGACCCGGCTTAGCCGCACAAACACAACCGCCCCGCACCGGACGAAGTCCGAAGCGGGGCGGTGAGAGTGACTACAGGCGAGAGTTACTTGCCCGACCAGCCGGCGGAGCCGAGCTGCTGGGTAGCTTCGACGACGCGCTTGGCCATAGCGGACTCGGCGATCTTGCCCCAGGAGCGGGGGTCGTAGACCTTCTTGTTTCCCACTTCGCCGTCAACCTTGAGGAAGCCGTCGTAGTTGCGCAGGACGGTGTCGGCCAGTGCGCGGCTGTAGGCGTACTGGGTGTCGGTGTCGATGTTCATCTTCACAACACCGTTGGCGACAGCCGTGGCGATCTCTGCAGCGGTCGATCCCGATCCACCGTGGAAGACGAGGTCGAGGGGGAGCAGGCCGGTGCCGTACTTGGCCTGGATGCCGGCCTGGATCTCGCCGAGCAGCTCGGGGCGCAGCTTCACTCCACCGGGCTTGTACACACCGTGCACGTTGCCGAAGGTGAGGGCGGCGATGTAGCGGCCCTGGTCGCCGAGGCCGAGAGCCTCAACGGTGTCGATGACGTCTTCGAGGGTTGTGTAGAGGTTGGCGTTCTCGTCGGCGCTGACGCCGTCTTCCTCGCCGCCGACAACACCGATCTCGACCTCGAGGATGGCGTTGATGGCCTTCATGCGGGGGAGGAGATCCTTCGCGATGCGGAGGTTCTCTTCGAGGGGAACGGCGGAACCGTCCCACATGTGGGACTGGAAGATCGGGTTGCGGCCGGCTTTGACCTCAGCCTCGGACGCGGCGATCAGCGGAAGAACGAAGCCATCGAGGGCGTCCTTCGGGCAGTGGTCGGTGTGCAGCGCAATGGTGACCGGGTAGTTCTTGGCGACCTCGGTGACAAAGGCGGCGGCGGCGAGTGCACCGGACGCGCGGTTCTTGACCGTGTGGCCGGCGAAGTAGTCAGCGCCACCGGTGGTGACCTGGATGATTCCGTCGGAGCCAGCCTCGGAGAGGCCCTGCAGCACGGAGTTGATCGTCGATGAGGACGACACGTTGATGGCGGGGTAGGCAAAACCGTTGGTCTTGGCCTTGTTGAGCATCTCGGCGTACTGGTCTGGGGTTGCGACGGGCATAGCTTGTTCTCCTCGGGCCTCCGACGACCTTGGTGTAACGCCGGATTTCCTTTCAGTGTATTTCATGAGCGGCCGTTCCCAGAGGACCTAGGTCCCGATGGGCGCGGGAAACCGTTGAGAAATAGCGGGCGGTCTGGAGAATCTCTCGTGCCTCGATAAACTGATTCTGCGTTGATTCTGACCGACGAATCTCCACCACAGCGACGACGGTTAAACGACTGCAAGGGTGCCCACAATGGCAAATACAGACCACGGAGATCTCTACCTCCACCCCGACCGCAACCTCGCCATGGAGCTCGTCAGAGCGACCGAGGCCGCCGCGATCCGTGCCGTTCCGTTTATCGGTCGCGGTGACAAAAACGCCGCCGACAAAGCCGCCGTCGACGCGATGAGGAAGTTCCTCGGCACCGTCAACTTCGATGGTGTTGTCGTGATCGGTGAGGGCGAAAAAGACAAAGCCCCCATGCTCTACAATGGCGAACACGTGGGCAACGGCCGCGGCCCGGCCTGTGACATTGCCGTGGATCCCATCGATGGCACGTCGCTCACCGCGGCGGGGCGCCAAAACGCGCTGTCAATGATCGCGGTCGCTGACCGTGGCAGCATGCTCGACGCCTCGATGGTGTTCTACATGGACAAGATCGTGACTGGTGCAGCCGGACTCGGTGTGGTTGACATCCGCCAGCCCGTGGGCGAGAACATCCGCGCCCTCGCCAAAGCGCTCGGCAAACCCGTCTCTGAGATGACCGTAGCCATTCTCGACCGTCCGCGTCACGCGCAACTCATCGACGATGTGCGTTCGGCCGGTGCGGGAACCCGCCTGATGCTCGACGGCGACGTCGCCGGCGGCATCAATGCGGCCCGCGTGGGCACCCGCATCGACATGTGTGTGGGTACCGGTGGGAGCCCCGAGGGTGTGGCGACCGCCTGTGCCATCAAGGCGCTCGGTGGCCTGATCCAGGGTGTGCTGCATCCCGGCACCGACGAAGAGAAGCAGAAGGGCCTCGACGCCGGCCTGCAGTTCGACTATGTCTACGACGCCGACACCCTGGTGCGCAGCGACAACACCTTCTTCGTCGCGACCGGTGTGACCGACGGGATGCTCGTCGACGGAGTACGCCGGATCGGCCCCGTCATCCACACCGAAAGTATCGTTCTGCGGTCGCGCTCGGGCACGATGCGCCGTGTGATCGCCGAGCACTCGGCCGACAAGTGGCTCGACGATGACGAGTAATCGTTCAGTCGCTCCCCACTGACCAACTCGGTCCACACTGACTGACTCAGGAGGCGCCGTCCGAAGCCGATGCGGTTTCGGCGGTGCCTTCGTTGGTGGTGGCGAGGAGGTCGAGCGGATGGGCGAGCTCGTCACGGCGCATCCCGAATATCAGCACGGCGCCCACGGCGAGAACGATCGGGGCCAGACCGGCAAGCACAAATGCCGACGGGATGCCGATGGCTGCACCGACGGGGCCAGCGAACGCCATCGAGATGGGCATAAACGCGAGCGAGACAAAGAAGTCGAGGCTGGACACACGACCCAGCAGATGGGACGGCACACGGCGCTGCAGCAGGGTGCCCCAGATGACCGTGGCTGCGGAGAATCCGAATCCGGCCAAAAATAGCGCCACGACCATCACCCACAGCTGTGAGGTCAGGCCGATGACCGCCAGGGGCAGGCAGCCGATGCCCCACAGCAGGTTCATCGTCGTGAGGTAGCGGCGCGGCAGCCGTATCGACGCCACCAGCATCGACCCGATCGCACCGCCGATACCGAAGGCGGCGAGTGCCAGGGCGAATGCGCCCGCACCGCCTCCCGTCTGGTTTCTGACGGCGAAGGGCAGCAACACCTCGATCGGCCCCATGATCAGAAGCACCAGCAGCGACGCAAAGAGCAGGGTGCCGAGAAGCCACGGTGTGCGCAGCATGTAGCCGAAACCCTCGCGAATGTCGCTGAACATCGACTGGATGGGATGCCTGTTGTCCAGCTCGTCGCGCGTGACGGGAATCCGGCGCATCACCAGCAACACAATCACCGCCAGAACCTGCGACGCCGAGGTGAGAACAAAAGCGAAGCCGGGGGAGGCGAGCGCGATCACCCCGGCGGCGGCGGCGGGACCCGCGGCCTGGACAGCGGCCGGACGCAGCACACCCTCCACACCATTGGCCGCCAGGAGTTGGTCGGCCGGCAGCACCACGGGCAGGAGGGCTGAGTACGCGGGGTAAAAGAACCCGTCCGCGATGCCGATGATGAGCGAAACCAGCGCCAGATGCCAGATCTCGAGGGTGTTGGTCAACGCGAGGGATGCCGCGCCCGCGATTGTTACCGCCTTTGCCGCTTCGACAACAACAAGAATCTGGCGCTGCGGCACACGGTCAGCAACTGCACCGCCAAAAAGCACGGCGCTGATAAGTCCGATGCTGGAGGCGGTCGCGACGACCGACAGGTCGAGCGGGGTTCCGCCCCGCTCGATGACTTCCCACACCACGGCAACGATCCAGATGCCGTCGCCGAAGAGAGACAGGAGGAGCCCCACGGTGAGTAATCGGTATTGTCCGGTGGAGAAGGGCCGCAAGGCCCGGGGTAATCGTGTGGCCACTAGTCACCTTTGAGAACAGAAAACACGTTGCCCGCGGGATCTTTGAACCAGGCGATGTCCGGCCCGTTTCCGCGCATAATGCCCTTGGCGTCGGTGGGCATTTCGTCGTCTGTGTAGATCTTCGTCACCACACCGCGGGCGTTGAGATCGTCGACCGCGGCGTCCACGTCGTCGACCGGGAAGTTCAGCACCGTGAAGCTTGCCGGGGTGTGGTTCGGCTTGCCATACGCGAGGACCCGGGCACCGCTGGCCAGGTGCAGCTCGATGAACCCCATGTCGTTCTCCGTCACCGTGAGTCCGAGGGTTTCGGCATAAAACGCACGGGCCAGTGCGAGATCATTAACAGAGAATCCGCTGAAGGCGTTGTCAGGTGTGAACATGGTGACTCCCGGGGTCTGAGGGCGCGATGTACGACCGCGACATGTATACACTGTTCACAATGTCAGACGTTGTGACTTCTGTCTAGAGAGGCCCGAGTGAGCTCCACAGCGGACACACAACCCCGCAGCACCTATCGGCACGGCGACTTACGTGGTGCTCTCTTGACGGCGGGAATCGCGATGGCCCGCACCGGGGGACCGGACGCGGTTGTGCTCCGCGAGGCCACTCGCGCGGCCGGGGTTTCGCCCAACGCGGCCTACCGGCATTTCGCTGATCGCCAGGCGCTGCTGCACGCGGTGTCGAACGCCGCCCTGGGTTTGACGGCCGATCGGATTGAGCGGGAACTCGCCACCGTGCCCGAGGTCGCCGCTGACGCCTCCCCGGGTGACACCAACCAGATTGAAATCGCCCGCCAGCGCCTCCGCGCGGTGGGAACCGGCTACATTGCGTTCGCCCGCGAAGAACCCGGACTCTTCCGCACCGCGTTCTCCGTGCCCGACAATCTCCAGCACGCGGCCGACCCGGCCAAAGCCGGTCGCTCCGGGCTGACCCCGTTCCAGCTCGTCGGCGCCGCCCTCGACGGATTAGTGCGTGTGGGCGTGCTCTCGCCCGAACGCCGTGTCAACGCCGAGTTTCTCGCCTGGTCGGCGGTGCACGGGCTCGGGATGCTCGTCATCGACGGTCCGCTGCGGGGCCTCACCGACCCCATGATCACCGAATCGACGTCACGGTTGCTCGACATGGTGGAACGCGGACTCTAGCGGTCGGTGTCAGCGGCCTCGAGCTCGGCGACGAGCTCGAATGCAGACAGGTCACGAGGGGTGTCTTCGATGACCGGCAGAACACCGAGCACCTTGGACTCGTCGAGCCGGTTGAGCTTGCGGGCGGTAGGCAGCACCTGGCGTTCCATCGACCCAACAAAACCGTTGTAGTTGCGCACCGTGCCTTCAATTGACCGGCCCAGTTTCTCCACGTGCCCGGCCATGGTCGCCAGCCGCGAATACAGTTCGCGACTGAGGTCGAACAGTTCTTTGGCGTCGTCGGTCAAGACATCCTGCTGCCAGGAGAAGGCGACAGTTTTGAGCACCGACCACAGGGTGACGGGGGAGGCCAGGGCCACGCGCTTGCTGAAGGCGTAGTCCATAATCGCGGGGTCGGCTTCCATTGCCGACGACACGAGTGACTCGCTCGGGATAAAAGCAATGACCAGCTCGGGAGAGGCGTCGAGACCGGCCCAGTAGGTCTTGCTGGCCAGGGTGTCGATGTGCCCGCGCACAACCCGCACGTGTGCCTTGATGAGGGCAGCGCGTCGCGCACCCTCCTCTCCGGTCGCGGTCGCGGGGATCTGGCTCGCTTCGAGGTAGGACGAGAAGGGAACCTTCGCGTCGACGGCGATGTTTTTGCCGCCGGGGAGATGGATCACCATGTCGGGACGGCCCGCACCCGCGTCACTCGTGATACTCGACTGCACGTCGAAGTCGACCCGTTCGATAAGGCCAGCGGCCTCCACTACGTTGCGCAACTGGGTCTCGCCCCACACCCCACGGATGCTGTTCGATCGCAGGGCCGACGCGAGGGATTCCGCCGTACCACGCAGGCGTTCTTCGCTCTCGGCCGCAGTGCGCAGCTGTTCGCTCAGCGCGCCGTACTGCTGGCTGCGCTGCTCTTCCAGCTCGACCACCTTGCGCTGGACAGCCTGCAGGCTCTCCTGCACGGGACTGAGCGCCACCAGCACCCGTCCGTCGGAGCGCTGGCGTTCGGCCTCCGCCGTCTGGATATCACGCAGGCGGTCTTGGAACTCGGCCAGACGCTCCTCCTGCTGAGCAATCTGGGCATGGAACTGCTCGCGCTGGAGCGCAGCCTGCTCGCGGGCCCCGTTCAGCGTTGCCGTGACCGAGGCGAGTTCGGATTGCACGGTCGCGCGCAGCCGCTCTTCTTCCGCACGAACGGAAATGAGGTCGCTCTGGAACCGGGATCGTTCAAGGTCGGCCTGGTGCCGGGTCGCCACCAACTCGGGCGAATTCGACGTGACCTGGGCGGCCGCGGCGAGTTTGCGTCGAAGGAGCACGAGTGCCGCGAGCACTCCAACAACGGCGCCGATGATGATTCCGACAAGAAGGGCAACGGAGGGGTCCATAGGGCCCAGTGTTGCAGCAGGGTGCGACATCACGCGGGTATTGTGCCCCCGTGTCAACCCACGGTCACCCCATGGCCGTGCCGCTCCACACGGAATAGAGTCCCGTCATGACCGGCTCGACGGACGGCAGCAGCGACACGTCGTCCGCGCCCTCGTCCGATGCTCCGCGGACCGACCGTCGTGGGTTTTTCCGGGGGTCCGCGCTCGCCGCGGCCGGGGTGGCCGCGGGGGCGGCGCTCGGGTTCGGTGCCGGTGCGACTAACTCCGGACCGCCAGCCGACAGCGCGTCCGCGCCGCTTCCGGGCGAACGTCCTGACGGCACAGGGTTTGACCACCTTGTGGTGGTGATGTTCGAGAATCGTTCGTTCGACAACCTTCTCGGCTATTTGTACTCGCCCACCACGGCATCCACCCCGCCCGGCCAGACATTTGAGGGTTTGAGCGCCGGCACAAGCACCTACTCGAACACGGCGCCCGACGGCACGCAGGTCGCCGCCCACACCTACACCGGGCCGACCGACACGGTCATGATGAGCCCCCAGCCCGACCCCGGCGAAGAATACCCCTTCGTCAACACGCAGCTTTTTGGCACCATCGACCCCGAGCACAACACCGACCACACCCTCGACAAACTCGAGGCGCCGTTCAACGCCCCGCCCGCGGGTGCGACGGCAACGATGGAGGGATTTGTGCACGACTACGTGCTCAAGTGGAAAAACGAGCACAAGGGCACAGAACCCACCGCCGAGGACTACGGGGTGATCATGGGAAGCTTTGCGCCCGAGATGCTGCCCGTGTTCTCAACGCTCGCCCGCAACTTCGCCATCTACGACCACTGGCACTGCGCGGTTCCCTCGCAGACGTTCTGCAATCGATCGTTTTTTCACGCCTCGACCTCGCACGGGTTTGTGACCAACGGCGGCAATGGCGGCTACCGCAAATGGATCGACCAGTCGAAGACCGAAGGTGCCACCATCTTCAACCGGCTCGAAGACGCGGGCATCGACTGGGCCGTCTACTACGACGACCGCCAGCTCATCTCGATGACGGGTCTGATCCACGCGCCCCACCTCGAGCCGTACTTTGCCACCCGGTTTCGCACGATGTCGCATTTTTATCGGGATGCCGCGGCGGGCACACTTCCCGCCTACAGCTTCATCGAACCCCGGATGCTCTATGACCACAACGACATGCATCCACCGGTCGGACCAATGGAGAAGGCCGACGTCGACGGGCACGAGATTGTCAGCGGGGCGATCTCCGATGTGCGCGCCGGCGACGCGCTGCTGCACGAGGTCTACTCGGCAATCAAGTCGTCGGCCGCAGCGGACGGTTCGAACGCCCTCAACACGGTGCTCGCGGTGACCTTCGACGAGCACGGCGGCACCTACGATCATGTGCCGCCGCCCGCCGCGACACCGCCCGATGACCCCGCGACGGCGTCCCGGCGCACCGAGATGGACTTCTTCTTCGACCGGCTGGGCGTGCGGGTTCCCGCGATGGTGATCTCGGCCTATACACCGAAAGGGGTGGTGCTGAACGATCCAATGCACCATGCCGCGGTGATCAGCACCCTCTGTGATCGCTGGGGGCTCGACTCGCTGACCCGCCGTGACGAGGGTGCGCCGACCCTTTCCGGCGCGATCACGCTCGGCTCCCCGCGGGATCCCGCGACCTGGCCAACCACGTCTCCGCACTATGTTCCCAAAAACCCCGAAGCTGACAGCCCGATCCATCACGGTGATGAAGACCATGCGCTGAGTCCGCCCGGTATTGGCCTGATGGGGTTGCTCCTGGCCAAATATGGCGATGCGGGGGATGCTCAGCCGCACACCTATCGCGACGCGTGGGCACTCGTCCAAAAGCACGGACTCGGGCTCTTCGGCAAATAGCGCTCGCTCGCCGACGCTACTGCGGTCGGGTCAGCCGAGAACCATGGGTTTGTGGTCTGCTGCGGCCGGGCCGAGGAGTCCGATCTTGGACCCTGTGATGGTCGCCAGGTGGGCGAGATCGTTCGCCTCATGCCGTTTGGCGGCATGGATGATGATGGCCGCACACGCTTCGGCATCCGCGAGGGCGTCGTGGTGGGCGAAGTCTTCGAACCCCGCAGCCATCGCGGCGACGGGCAGTTTGTAGGAGTCGAGCGTGTAGGTCTTTCGCGCTACCTGGAGGCTGCAGAGGTAGGAGAACGACGGTACCTCGACAAAACTCGCAACCGATGCCGCCCGGATGACACCCATATCGAACGCGGCATTGTGAGCAACCAGATGGTCACCCTCGGCAAACTCGATGAGCTGCGGAAGCTGCTCGGCCCAGTACTGCGCGTCGGCGACATCACTCTCGACGATGCCGTGGATACGCGTGTTCCAGTACATAAATTCGCTGTGTCCGACGGGCGGGCGGATGAACCAGCCGACCCGGTCGACAACAACGCCATCCCGAACCTTGACGAGACCAACAGAGCAGGCGGACGCGCTCGACGAGTTGGCGGTTTCGAAGTCGATGGCGGTGAAGTCAATTGTCACGCTTCGATGCTCTCATGGACGACCGACGGTTCACGGCTGCGACGGTGGGTGTTGGGCTGGTCCGCCGTTCTCGGTGGGTACCCCTGAACGGGGGTAAACCGTTGTCGCGTTTTGCGACCGTCGAGTGCTGAAAATGCCTCAAGTGACCGATACGCTTCGACAAACACTGGGGGACCATGAACGACGCACCTATCAGCTCCGATCCTGACTCGGACGCTGACGCCGGGGCTACTGCCACCGGCGCTACTGACCACACCATCGCGACGCCGGAGCCAGAAGCTCCGGCCGAATCCGCCGCTCCACTGGACCCGATCACGCCAGTTGAGCCTGTTGCTGCAGTTCCTGTAGTTCCTGTAGTTCCCGTAGCTCCTGTAGCGACTGCAGTTCCTGCAGTTCCTGTAGCGACTGCAGCTCCTGTCGAGCCGGCGCAGCCTGTTGCTCCCGTCGAGCCGCCTGCTCCTGTCGCACCGCCTGTCGCTCCCGCACCCTACGGCGCAGCTCCCGCGGGAACAGCGCCGGCCGCAACTCCGACCGCGGCACGCGCATCTGCACTTGTCGCTGGCGCAACATCGCTCTGGAAAACAGTCGGTGTCGAGCGCGCCCTGAGCGCCGCACTCAGCGGAGCGATCGTTTTCGGTGTCGCCTGGGTTGTCGCCCTTGTGCTGACCGCCCTCGGTCTCATCGCCGCCCGGGACTCGTCTCCCGACTGGGGCCTCCTGTTTGAAGGACCGGGACAACTGGTTGCACTCGCCGTCGGCGGCATCTTCACCATGGGCATCGAAGCCATGGGGATCACCGTCAACGTGTCGGTCGTCTGGCTTCCGCTGTTTGTCACCGCGGTGATCGTCGCCGGACTGATCTTCCTTTCCATTCGCGATGAAAAGGCTCAGCCGAGCGCATCCCGTGGCGCGCGCTGGGTTCGCTCTGCGATCACCGGATTCGCCCTCTCCTTGCTTATCCTGCTGGTGTCGGCCATCCTGCCGATCCGGTACAACCTCGGAGGCGACGGCACTAATCCGTTCACCGCCATGCTCAGTGGCGGTGGCACCGGATCAGCCGCGTCGTTCACCGCGTTCCTTGGTGCACTGATCCTTGCCACCGCGGTGGGCTACTTTTCCCGTGCACGAGTATCGGTGTCGCGCACCGCGAAGGCGATCACGCCGATCCGTCACGCGCTGACAACGGTGTGGCGCATGATCGCGCTCTACGTCGGGGTTGTGTCCGCACTGCTGGCGATCGGTCTTATTGTCTACTTCGCCGTTCAGGGCGCCGACGCACTGTTGACCATTTTCCTGTGGCTCCCGACGCTGGTGCTGATGGGCGTCGGGTTTGTGAACCTGAGCCCGATCGGGTTGTTCGGCGGAGGTCAGGCCCTGGCTGGTCTGGGTAGTAATGCCCAGACCGGATATTGGATGCCCGCCGACCTACCCATCTGGGCGACGGCGCTCATCCTCGTTATCAACCTCGCGCTGATTGCGTCCGTCGGTATCCTTCTGGCGCTGAGCCGGATGAACTCGCGCACGTCAACAGCCATTCGTTGGGTGATCACGGTGGCATCGTTCGCCGTCACGGGAGCGGTGATCTCTCTTCTCAGCGGGATTGCTTTCCGTACCAGCCTCGATTTGGGCAGTGCAGGAGAAATGCTGGACGGCGTGTTCAGCGGGACGAGTTCCGCGGCGCTCGAAAGCTCAGTCTCGATGCGGGCAACCGTCGGTCTGGCCGCGTGGACGTTTATCATCTTCGCGATCCTGGGTGCCCTAGTGGAGGCCGCAGCGACCTATCTTGCGCCGCTTCTGATTCCACTGCTACCCGCGATGCTTCGCGCACGCCTCACCCGGGCAACGTTTGTGGCCGCACCCGCGACCGCTGCCGGCACCGCTGCAGCTGCCCCCGGCGCTGCGGCAGCCACTCCGTCCGGGCCGGCCTACGCACCCGCCCCGGGCGCCCCTGCGGCAACCGCCTACCTCACCGGTGACGGATCGACCGCTGATGCGAGCGCACCCGCGGACGGCTCGTCGCCCGAGTGGGCTTCCGCGTCCTCCGCGCCGGCCGACGCGTTGCCGGTCGTCGAACCGATGACGCCGGAACGGAAGAAGAAGGTTGTCATCGTTTTGGCATCCATCGGCGCAGCGATTGTGCTGGTTGTGGGAGCATCCATCGCCCTCTCGATTGTCAACTCGACCGTCTACAGCCCGGCAAACCAGGTCGAGAGTTACCTCGACGACCTCATTGACGGTAACGGCACGGCGGCATTTGAGGCGGGCAACCTTGGTGTCGACGGCTCCTCTCACGTGCTGCTCACCGATGAGGTGCTGGGCGCAACGGACGGTCGGATCACCGACTACAGCATCACCGACACGTCCGTCTCGGGCGACAACGCGATGGTCACCGTTGATGTCGAACAGGGCGGTCAGACGGAATCGGTGTATTACAACGTCGTCCGCTCCGGGAAGACGCTCGTGGTGTTCGACAACTGGGGGCTGGACAGTGTTTCGCTCCAGACGATCTCGATGAGTGTGCCGGAGGGCGTCACGGAGCTTCTCGTCAACGACGTAGCGATTTCGATCGACGACGCGGATGCCGACCTGGGCTACATCGACCTCGCTGCGTTCCCGGGCGAGTACACCGTGCAGGTGGGTGGCACCAACGAGTTCTTGAGTTCCGAACCTGCGACCGTCACCGTGCCGGCCGGAATGGGAATCCTGGACTTTATCGACCTCGAACTGGCTCCCACGGAGGCCTTCCATAACGCCGTGAGCGCGCAGATCGACGACTATGTCGAGTCCTGTGCTGCGCAGGGTGTACTGGATGCGGACGATTGCCCGATCTATACCTACGCCTACGGAACCATCACCGATGTGGTGTGGACGATCACTCAACCGGCGACGTTCACCATCGAGGACTACGGAAACGGCGAGTGGTACGTGTCGGGCGACGACTACGGCACGGCCACCGTGTCGTACACACGCAGCACGGCATTCACACCGGCCGAGTCGCAGACCGAGGAGACGGAATTCTCGGTTCGAGGCATGGTGAAAATGGTTGATGGTGCGCCCGTTTACACCTACGACTACTAAGCACTGAACGAACAGGGTCGGCTGACGGCTAGGCTGGGTGCTCGTGGCACTCACTATTGCAATCGTCGGACTCCCGAATGTCGGCAAGTCGACCCTGTTCAACGCTCTCACTAAGAGCTCCGTCCTCGCCGCGAACTACCCGTTCGCCACAATCGAGCCGAACACCGGCATCGTGAGCCTGCCCGACAAGCGCCTTGCTGTGCTTGCGGGAATCTTCGGTTCTGAGCGCATCCTGCCCGCCGCCGTGTCGTTCGTGGACATCGCCGGCATCGTTAAGGGCGCCAGCGTGGGAGAGGGGCTTGGCAACAAATTCCTCGCCAACATCCGCGAGGCTGACGCGATCGCGCAGGTCGTCCGTGGCTTCGAAGACCCCGACGTGGTGCACGTTGACGGCAAGGTTGATGCCGCCAGTGACATGGAGACCATCAACACCGAGTTGATCCTCGCCGACCTGCAGACCCTTGAGAAGGCGGAAGCCCGCTACGAGAAGGAGCTGCGCGCCAAAAAGATCACCCAGGCGACCATGGACACCGTGAAGGCCGCCAGCGCCTGGCTCAACGACGGAAAGCCGTTGTCGGCGTCGTCCCTCGACCTCGACCCGCTGCAGGAGCTCGGTCTCCTCACCGTCAAGCCCTTTATCTACGTGTTCAACGTCGACGAAGCAGTGCTCACCAACGACGACAGCAAGGCTGCGCTCGCCGCACTGGTTGCTCCGGCTCAGGCCGTGTTCCTCGACGCAAAGCTTGAGTCTGAGCTTGTGGACCTGGATCCGGAGGATGCCGCGGAGCTACTGGCCTCGACCGGTCAAGACGAGAGTGGCCTCGACCAGCTTGCCCGCATCGGCTTCAACACCCTCGGTCTGCAGACGTACCTCACGGCCGGACCGAAAGAGACCCGCGCCTGGACCATCCCGAAGGGTGCCAAGGCACCTCAGGCTGCTGGCGTGATCCACACTGACTTCGAAAAGGGCTTTATCAAGGCCGAGATCATCGGCTTCGACGACCTCGTCGAGACCGGTTCCATCGCTGACGCGCGTGCCAAGGGCAAGGCGCGCATCGAGGGCAAGGAATACGTGATGCAGGATGGCGACGTTGTGGAGTTCCGCTTCAACAACTAAAAACCCATCCCGGTCTCAATCCTGACCACCACAAACGCCTCGCATCCAGATGGACGCGAGGCGTTTTTTGGTGCTGTGCAGCTCCTCACGACGGCCGTGATTACCATGCGAATTTATTGCTTGACATCTTTGGCTAATACACGTAGCTTTATGGCTATTGATACTAACCACTGGAGGACGCAATGCTTGAGTACGTGAACATCGGCGACGGAACGATCGCATACGACGTCAGCGGCAGCGGGCCGCTCGTGGTTCTCGCGCACGGGATGGGGGATAGTCGTCATTCGTACCGATTCATCGTCCCGGAGCTGGTTGCGGCGGGCTACCGTGTCGCTAACGTCGACATCCGAGGTCACGGGGAATCAAGCGCGGAGTGGCCCAGTTACGAGCGCACCGACATCGCTGGTGACCTCGTTGCGGTTGTGCGCCACTTGGGCGGCTCCGCGGTCATCGTCGGACAGTCCATCAGTGGTGGTGCCGCGACAATCGCCGCCGCAACTGCGCCTGACGTAATCGTCGGCATCGTGGAACTCGCTCCATTCACGCGCAAGCAATCGGTCAGCCTTGGCGCACTGCTTCGGAACAAGCACCACCGAAACGGGACGGTGCAGCTCGCGAAGGTTATGTTGAGCGGCAGTCTGAACGGATGGCTGGCATACCTCGACGCGGCGATCCCTGCGAAGCCCGCCGACTGGAACCAGGAGCGCGCCCGCATCGCGGAGGCGCTGGGCAAGCCAGAGCGAATGGCTGTACTCAAGGCCATGACTAAAACCAACCCCGCGGATGCGGGCGATCACCTGAACGGAGTGCGGTGCCCCGTGCTCATCGTGGAAGGCAGCGCCGACCCGGACTGGGCCGATCCGCGTGAGGAAGGTGTGAAGATCATCAACGATCTCCCCGACGGTATCGGCGAACTCGCCGTGATCGACGGCGCCGGACACTACCCGCACACAGAGACGCCGGCACAACTGCTCGCCTTGCTGATGCCATTCCTCGGTAAAACGCTGAAGCCGACCACCTCCGCGAACAATGCCTAGAGTCGGATTAGTCCCCGCGACAGTCACCGAGGCCGCAGCTGTTTTGGCTGACGAGTTGGGTCTTCCGCAGTTGACAATGAACCTCGTGGCCGAACGCCTCGGCGTTAAACCTCCTTCGCTGTACAAACACGTCGATGGAATTTCCGACCTCACACGTCGGATCGCCCTGCTTGCGGCGACAGAACTCGGTGACGCGCTCCGCGACGCAATGCAGGGGAGAGCGGGTGGGGACGCCCTCGCCGCCGCCGCGCAGACCTTGCGCACCTACGTGAAACAGTATCCGGGCCGATACTCCGCAACGGTCGGAGTGCGTCCGACTGGCCCGGACGACCCGCTGGCGATCGCTTTGGAGCGCACGCTCGACTCCTTTGCGGCGGTTCTCCGCGGTTACGATTTGAATCCCGCAGACCAGATTCACGCGCTGCGGATGCTTCGTAGCACTCTGCATGGCTTCGCCCAGCTCGAATCCTCCGGCGGCTTCCAGATGAATACCGATATCGACGACAGCTTCACCTGGATGATCGACTTCATCGACCGCGGCTTGCGTGTCACGGGAGAACGATGAACACCGCGCGAGCCGCTGGTTCGCCGAGAAACAAACCGCCCGGCCATGACACTCTCCGTGGCGGACTCCGATTTGTGACCGAACTCATCGCGTGGGTGGCCACCCCGTGGGCGCTCTGGCCGCACTCCGTTTTTCTCGCTATCGCCGCAGTTGTGCTTCTGATCGGACTGCCCGCCGTCTTTGGCACTCCCGGTGATCGTCCGGGCGGGGACAGCCCTATCGCCGTGCCCGGAATCGTCACGATTCTTCTTGTTCTGGTGCAGCTTGTGGCGGCGACGACGGCCGCGTGGGCGATCTGGCCGTGGTGGCTCGCGGTCGGAGTTACCCTGTTGTGCGTTGTGGTGGTTGGTACCGAGCAAAGTCGTTGGCGATCGGTAACTAATACACTTCGCGATGAGGCGATCGGCTATTGACTCTGCCCCGAGGGCATAGTTTTTACTCGTAGTTTGCGGTCATCCGTCAACTATCGAGAGGGACGTGTCCCATGTCGCGAGCAAAACCGAAGTCGGATCGTTTTCGCGACACCATCAGCATGGCGCTCGCCGCGGGTGCCACCGCGGTCGTCCTCGCGCTTCTCCATTTCGCAACCGACCTGAATTACACCGAGCCGAACGAGTTTCTCATCACTACCTACGTGTTGGTGTGGCCGATGTACACCGCGCTGTACGTCGGGTGGAGTTCGTACGTTTACTCCCGCCTCGACCCGGAGTCACTCCGGCAAGCGACGGCTGAAGATGAGCGCCTGGAGCGCCATCTCTTTGCGCGCCTCATTGGGGGAAACGGGGCAACGGCCACCACGATCTCAGCCGCGATGCTCGCGGTGGTCGTCACCGTCTTGATCGCTCAGCGCCCAGATTTCCGAAGCGATCCCGTCTATATCGTGGCGGCGCTGGCCACGGTGGCGAGTTCGTGGGTGCTACTGGTCTTCTCGTTCGCGCAGAGCTACCTCCGTCTCGGCTCATCAGCCGACCAGCCAGGGCATCTGAAGTTCAGCTTTCCCGACGTCGCTCGATTCAGTGACTACTTCACGCTGGCCGCTCTGGTCTCGACGATGGCCGCCACCGTTCCGGCAGACATCACTTCCCGCCGGGCGTGGCGTTTGATTCGAGCCAACGTCGTTATTGCGTTTGTGTTCAACTCGGTGATCATCGCCATGATGGTGTCGCTGTTGTTCGGTGGCCTTCTGAGCTGACGAAACTGCAGTCGGTCGGATAGGAGTGCGAGGGAGCCCGAGGAGGACTTGCTCAGGTCTTCGCGTTAGAGTCGCGACACCGTGTTCCACCCGAATCCAACGAAGGAAATCACCGTGCCCGTTATTGCCATCATTGGAGCTGGACCCGGACTCGGGGCCGCAGTTGCGCGCAGATTTGGACGCGAAGGTTTCTCGATCGCGTTGATTTCGCGCAACCAGTCGAAGCTCGACACAATGGTCGCTGAGCTCGCTGCCGATGGTGTGACCGCGAGCGGTTATGCCGCCGATGTGCTGGTGCCTGCGGCTCTGGAGGATGCTCTTGCGCGCGCAGCCGCCGAGCTTGGCCCCATCTCTGCACTGCAGTACAGCCCGCTTCCGTCGCGGGACTACCTGAAGCCCGTGCTCGACATGACTCCGGAGCTGGCTCTGGAAGCGTTCACCTTCTCAGCGCTCGGCCTCATCCGTTCTGTGCGAGCGGTTTTGCCCGCCATGCAGGAGGCAGGAAGTGGCAGCATCATCTTGATCAACGGCGGAACGTCGGTCAAGGCACGCCATGGCTTCGCCGGCACGTCGGTCGCATTCCCCGCCGAGAGCGCCTACGGCGAAATGCTCCACGACGCACTCGAGGAGGAGGGCATCCGTGTCAGCCAGCTCGTGATCCCCGGAGGCATCCCGCAGCTTCAACTCCCCAATGGAATCGACGACGTCGCCGATCGCATTTGGGGTCTTCACGTCAACGCCGGTCCCTTCCGCACCATGCTCATTCCGCTGGAAGACGGTAGGGAGTAACCGGAGCACGCTGCGGTGTCGAACCCATCTAACCGAAACATTCGTCGAGGCACATCGAGGGCCGCGGCTGCCCTTGCGGTTTTTGTGCTGTCCGGTTGTGTGCCTGATCCGAACGCGGAGACGCCGAGTTTTGCGGAGTCGGGCGGCCAGACGCAGGCCGAGCTCGACGCGACGCTGGCCACGATCGATGGACTCGTCGTTAGCAACGCGTCCGGTTCGGAACCGAACGCCAAGGGCAACACGGGTTATGGGTATGACATCGCGCTCGACGCTGGATACGAGATCGCTGATGTACCGGGGTTGATTGATTTCCTCGTTGATTCGGCGTGGTCGGTGAGAGACGGGTACATGCCCAACACAACTGTGCGCATCAGCCTTGACGCGGGGCCGCTTCCCGACGACAAGATCGACGTCGTCGACGCGGCAGAAACCGCCGGGTGGGTTCCGGAAGGATCGCAGTCTCATGGCATCGGTGACGATGGTGGGTCGATGCCTGAATACGACAATGGCTCGACGAGCGTAGACATCTGGCTTGCCATCGAGAATTCGAGCGACCGGGCGGACGAGCGTGGAGCGTTCGTTAACCGCGACCGCCTCGGCGACTGGCCCGGGGATCCCGCAGAGCTCCCGCAGGGACTTATTGTGCCCCGCGTCAGCGCCGAGTAAACGAACTAGGGCGCCCCATTTATGGTCGAAGCATGAGACGCGGCCAGAGCATACGGCTCGTTCTCCCACATCAACTCTTCGAGCAGCATTTCGACGCGGCCAACGGCACCGTGTTTGTGCTCATCGAGCACGATCTGATGTTTCGCCAGTATCGGTTTCACTCGCACAAGCTCGTGTTGCACCGAGCATCCATGGTCCGCTTCGCGCGTCGCCTGCGCGAGCACGGGCACGAGGTTGTTGTTCTTCAGAGTGACCCCGACCGCAGCTCGCGCACCCAGCTCGCCGAGTTTGTTCGAGCCGAGCAGCCCGCTCAGGTCACCGTGTTCGATGTGGTGGATGACTGGCTGGAGAAAGATCTCGTCGCGAGCCTCGGCGATGGCGGGTACACCTTGCGCCCGGAAAACGTGCTGGAGACACCGAACTTTCTGACCGACCGCGCGCAGATCGACGACTGGTTCTCGCAGAACGCCTCGCGTATGCAGGACTTCTATATCTGGCAACGCCGCAGGTTGAGAATCCTGGTGACCGACCATGGTGAGCCGTTCGGTGGCAAGTGGTCGTTCGACACCGACAACCGCAAGAAGCTTCCGCGCGGGTATGCACCTCCGAAGGTCGGGCTCTTCGCGCATCATCCCGTTCTCCAGCGTGAGGGAACGTTCGACCTCGACGCACTGATGGAGCTCGCCGATGAGCCCTCCGAGCCCGATCCTGAGGCGTCTCGCGACGTCGATGACGCCATCGCGTGGGTGAATGCCGCGTTTCCGGATGCTCCGGGCGACCCTCATCTCTTCGCCTGGGCGACAACACGCGACGAGGCCCGTCGGCACCTGCGCGAGTTCGCGACGGAGCGACTGGGCGACTTCGGTCCCTACGAGGACGCCATTTCGACCGAGCATCCATTCATCAATCACGGCCTGCTCACGGCGGCACTGAACATTGGCCTGCTGGACCCGCGTGAGGTTGTGCAGGTGGTGCTCAGTGCTGCCAACCCCACCACCCCACTCGCGTCGCTCGAGGGATTTGTGCGGCAGGTGATCGGGTGGCGTGAATACATGCGGGCCACCTACCGCACGACGGGTCGCGAGATGCGCACCTCGAACCGGCTCGATCATCAGAATCAGCTCGGCGATGGCTGGTGGGATGCGACCACTGGTCTACTGCCGGTGGACCTTGTCATTTCGCGGGTTCTTTCCACCGGGTATGCGCACCACATCGAGCGTCTGATGGTGTTGGGCAACGCCATGTGTCTGCTGCGGATACATCCCGATGCTGTGTACGAGTGGTTTATGGAGTTGTTCATTGATGCCTACGACTGGGTGATGGTGCCGAACGTCTACGCGATGAGCCAATTCGCTGCCGGCGAGAGCATCACCACAAAGCCCTACGTATCGGGCAGCAACTACCTCCGCACGATGTCCGACCTCCCGCCCGGCCAGTGGACGGCCGAGTGGGACGCGCTGTACTGGACGTTTATCGACGACAACAGCGAGCTCTTGAGGGCGAACCCGCGGATGCACATCATCGTCGCTCACCTCGAATCGATGGATCCGTACATCCGGGCTGAACACCGCCGTCGCGCTGAGTCCCTCCTCAGCGCCGGAAGTGAGTCGACGTTGGTCACGAGGATGCCGCTGCACTAGTCGCGGCTTCTAGCCCGATGTGCCGCGGCGACCGCGGGTCAGCCGACGCCACGCGCCCTTGAATGGTCCGCCGACCAACTGGAGGAATTCCTCGTTGACCGTGGCGCGCAGCTGCACGCTGATGTGCGGCGCTCCCTCGCCGAGGAGCCATTCGTACGACGTGCAGGCGTCGTCGACATCCCCGTGCTCGGCCTGCGCGCGGGCAAGCGCCAGGTATGCCTTCGCGAGTTGCTCACGCGCAGCGCTCGCCGTGACCGAAGACAGCGCGTCCACCACAACTCGAGCCGATCGGACGGCGTCGTCTGGCCGGTTGAGTTTGCGCTGCAACACCGACAGGTTCACACCCGACTTTGCGGCCTCAATCCGGGTGTCAACAGATTCGTCTCGCAGGTAGCGCGCGCCGGCGGTGTATGTCTGTTCGGCGTCCTGCGTCCGGCCGAGGTCATATTCGGTCGCGCCTTTCCGCCAGCTGGCGCGTGCGCATCGGTCCCTCAGATAGGGAACATCCGAATCCGCCCAGCGCCGCAGTATTCGCTCATACGCGTCGATCTCCTCCTCGTGGCGCCCCAGGCGGTCCAGCGCTGTCGCGAGATTGCTCAGGCCGAGGGCGACATCTTTCTCAATGGTCATGTTGACGTCGGTCCCGAACTCATCGAGAAAGCGATGGTGAAACGCCACCGAGTCGAGCCAGTCGGTGAGACGGTTCAGGCAGTGGCCCATCCGCACCATCACGTCGCAGATGCGCCGGCGCAGGTCGGGACCGGTGGGGTGTGGATGCTCGGCAATCACGGCCCTGTAGATCTCAACTGCGGCGGCAAAATCACCGGCGTCGGTGAGTGCGTTCGCCTGAAGTACCCGGCGTCTGATGTCCTCGCGCGCCTCGGCGCCCAGGGTGTCTTCCTCTAGATCCGTCACCGACAGTCCGCTGTCGTGGAGGAGCGTGATCGCGGTCGCGCGCGATGAGTTCAGCTTTGCTACCAGAGCGCGCAACCGCGGCGACGTGGTGTCCCCGATCCGCGCCAAGGCCGCGTCGTAGACGGCCACGGCATCGGCGGGGCGTCCAAGCAGAGAGAGCAGCAGAAAACCGAGGTTGAGCTCTGCCGGCGCCACAATGGTGTCCCGGATGAGGGCGTCTGTGTCGTCGGCAAACTCATTGACGAGAACACGGTACGTCGCCTCGGCTTCGGTGAAGTGGTTTCTCGTCCGCTGATGGTGGGCGAGGTCGAACACCTGCGAAGCGACTCTGGTGCGGATGGCGTCGTTCGGATCGTGCGCGAATCGCGACGTGAGGTCGGCGACTGCCGCCGCATACGCCGACTCGTGAATATCAAGAGCGAGTGCATCGCTGTGTGGAGAATCGGCGGGTACGGGGGCGCCGCCGACGGCGGAGGCGGTGCTCGTCGGAGGGGGAGTCGCGTTGTGCAGGATGTCGACCCGGGTGGAGAGCGCGCTGCACAGCGCCCCGCGAAGCCCCTCGAGGTCGCTCGCCACCGGTTGTGTCTGCGCCCACAGTGCAAAGCGATCGACGTCGACCAGTGCTGCCGCGGTGCGGTCGTCAGTGTGGAGGATGTCAACGCACTCGGCCCAAGCCCATGCCACGGACACAATAACGTCGGGCTCCGTGGCGTCGCGGTAGTCGGCGACAACGCTGGCGAAACCCTCGTACGCCTGCGTGCTGTGGCCCAGGGAACGCAGCGCCCGACCCCGGCGCACTCCCGCGTCGGCGAACAGCGACGCCGGCTGGTCCGCCCACTCGCGGCGAAGGGTGATGATGCGCTCGGTGAGCGCGAGGGTCTCGGCGGGGTCATCAACGGTGCGGATGTTCTCGCTCTCGCTGCTCGCCACCAGATCGCGGAACGCCGAGCTCGCCTGGTGCGCGTAGCGGTCGAACAGTGTGTCAGCGCAGTGACGGGCACGCGTCGACGCCTGAGGGTGGTCGTCGGCGTCGTCACCGGCGGCAATCGCCCGCCACGCCCGCGCCTCCCAGAGCAGTGCGTGAGCCAGGCACCGCTGAATGGTCTCGTCGCCCTCGTCGCTCTCGTTGTGATGGGCGGGGTGGATGCTCTGGGCCACCTCGATGACGTCCAACCAGGGTTCCGCAGCAGACGATGAGCCCGCGTCGTCAGCGAGCCACTCCACGCGGAAGTCCCGGCTGAGCGAAACAAACCGTCGAGCCTCAATCTCCTCGGACTCCGCGTAGCGCTCGTCAAGCAGAGACAGGTCGGCGAGTGACGCGAGATCGTTGCCGAGGCGGTGGTGAAGCCGGCTGCGCGCGTCGAGTGCCTCCGCGCCAACCCAATGATGCGTGAACTGGGCCGCGACCGTCGAGAATTCCTGTGCGGCGTCAGCGGGGTGACCGAGTGCCTCGAGGAGTTTGCCCCGCTCGATGCGCAGCTGGGCCACGGCCGTCGCGGTCGCTGGCTCGGAGCTGCCGCCGTGTGTGTCGATCAGCTTTTCGGCCAGGCGAACGGCGTCGACGGTGGCGATTGGATCGTTGCGGGATGCCACGGAGCGCATCTCTCGCAGGCCATCACTGAGGCCACTGAGCCCGAATTCGGTTGCCATTTCTGGTCTCCTTCGTGATGCGGGAACGCGCAAATTCACGAGGTCAGGATCCAACCGATCGCTGGAAATCAACATAGCCGATGGGATGGGGTTGACCGTGCCCTAAGGGCATGGAGTGGTATGTGAATCGATCGATACAACGACGATGACGGGAGCAACGATGACTCAGAAAATGGGAGTAGTCCGACGAGCAGCACTGGTGATGGTCACGGCCTTGGCTGGGGCGCTGGCCGCAGTGCCGGCCATGGCACAAGAACCCGGCGCGCCACCAACATCACCGACAGCACTGGCATCACCGACACCAACACCAACACCAACACCGACACCGACACCAACACCGACGCCGACGCCGCCGGTCGCCTGGGGTGACTGTCCCGACGACGTTCTCGACCCCTACGCACAATTGCAGTGTGTGCTGATCCCCGTTCCGCTGGACTACACCAGTCCCGACGGCGAGAAGATCGAACTGACGGTGTCTCGGCATGCGAGCACCAATTCCAGCGAGCGGCGTGGAGTGTTAATGCTCAACCCGGGAGGCCCCGGCGGATCGGGGCTGTCGCAGCCGAACGACGTGGTCGACCTGGGAATGCCCGCGAGCGTGATGAACAGCTACGACATCCTCGGGATGGATACCCGCGGCATCGGGCACTCCGCTCCCATCTCCTGTGGGTTCACGACGGAGCAGAACTACCAGGGTGCCGTGCCGCCCTACGCCGTGGACAGCGCGGCAGTCACCGCGCAAGCGGAAGCTGCCCGGGGATTTGCCGCGCAGTGCGCAGCGAACGACACCGACGGTCACCTCCGGCACATCTCGACGGCGAATATGGCGCGCGACCTCGATCAGGTGCGTATCGCGTTGGGGGAGGAGAAGCTGAACTACTTCGGGCTCTCCTACGGCAGCGCACTAGGCGCCGCCTACGCGTCAATGTTCCCCGACACCTCCGGCCGAGTCATTCTCGACAGCAATGTCGGTGACACACACCTCGACCGCGAGGGGATGCGTCGGTTCGGACTGGGTACCGAAGAAACGTTCCCCGACTTCGCCGAGTGGGCCGCGGAGCGAGACGGCAGCTACGCGCTGGGCAGCACTGTCGACGAAGTGCGGGCGACCTACTTCGAGCTGGCGGAGCGGTTGGATGCCGAGCCAATTATTGGTGTCACCGGGCACGTATTCCGTCTCTCCACCTTTGTCGCTCTCTACAACGAGATGAGCTACGCCAACACGGCCCAACTCTGGCAACTCCTGTTGACCTCCGACACCGCGGGTGTGCAGACGATGCTCGACAATGGCGACATCCCCGGCTCTGTGACCGAACCGCCGCCGGCCTCCGAACTCGTCCCGACCGACAACCTGTTCTCCGTGTTCCTCGCCGTGACCTGTAACGACGCCGACTTCTCGTCCGACGTCAACGACTACCAGCGGGCCGTCGAGCAAGACCGGGAGCGGTATCCGCTCTTCGGCGCTGCCACCGCGAACATCATGCCGTGTGCATTCTGGGCGTATGAGCCGTCCGAACCGCCGGTACCGATCAACGACGAGGGCCCGCAGAACATTCTCGTTCTGCAGAACGAGCGCGACCCCGCGACCCCGCTTCTCGGTGGGGAGCTGATCCGCGAGAAATTCGAGCAGCGTTCGCGGCTGGTGACGGCCGACGCCAGCGGCCACGGGGCGTACATCTATGGCGATAACGCCTGCCTGGATGCCATCGCCACGGAGTTCCTGCTCGAGGGCACAATGCCGAAGAAAGACACCGAGTGCTGATGGTCGACTAATACGAGAAGGACGTCAGGTCGAGCATCCCGATTTACGCGTGGTGCTCGACCTGATCGTCGATTCCGCGCATGTCGAGTACAAACCGATACCGCACGTCGTTGTGTGCCAGCCGGTCGAGGGCGATCGCAACATCCGCCGCAGGGACCACCTCAACGTCAGCGACGATTCCGTGCTCACCACAGAAGTCCAACAGCTCCTGGGTATAGCGGTGTCCACCGCTGCCGGCCGAGCTGAGCCGCTTGCGACCGCTGAGCAGATTGAGTGTGCCGATCGTAATCGTGCCAAGGAAGCCGAGGGAGAACAGCGTACCGTCGAGGTCGAGTGCGGCAAGGTAGGGCGCCAGGTCGTGGTCAACGGCGACGGTGTCGAGCACCACGTCGAGCTGGCCGCGATGCGCATTCATCGCCGCCTCGTCCGTGGAGACCGCCACGTGATGCGCTCCCAGCGCTCGCGCGTCGGCCGCTTTCGCGGGGGACGTGGTGAACACGGTGACGTCGGCGCCAAGTGCATGCCCGAGCTTGACCGCAAGATGGCCCAGTCCGCCGAGACCCACAACACCGAGTCGCGTTCCGGGGCCAACCTGTGCGGAGCGAAGCGGCTCCCAGACGGTGATGCCCGCGCACATCAGGGGAGCAACAGCGGCGGGATTGAGGCCTTCCGGGCGGTGATAAACGAAATGCTCCTGAACGACGTATCGGCCGGCGTATCCGCCGTTGGTGAGAGTGCCGTCCTCGCGGTCGGCTCCGCCATACGTCAACGTGGGGAAATCGGCGCAGAAATTCTCCTGGCCGACGAGACACATCGCGCAGCGCCCGCACGAGTCGACGATGTTACCCACCGCGACCGCGTCTCCCGGAGCAAATTCGGTGACGTTGGCGCCGACTGCCACGACCTCGCCCACAAACTCGTGACCGGGAACGAGAGGAAAGGAGCCGCCCTGATCGGCGGGGGTATGAATGGCGTGAAGATCGCTGTGGCACACACCGCAGAAGGTCACGCGGACGTCCACATCGTTGGGCCGAAGGTTTCGTCGAGAGATACGAACGGGAAGAAGGGGCGCGCCCGGGTGCGCTGCCTGGAGAGCTGTAGTCTGCATGCTTCTAGCCTACCTACTAGTTGGTAGTAAAGTACGATTGGGGAATGACCAGTGCAGACGACACGCGCCGACGTATCCTTGCTGCCGCCACCGCCGAGTTCGCCATGCGCGGCATCGCGGGTGCACGCGTGGACCGGATCGCGCAGGCGTCGGGGTCAAGTAAACCC
>Ga0247729_10000222_pt1 | contig 26055 bp, 26 predicted proteins | sample UWRJL133311R2_FD_180958 | JGI IMG/M metagenome (GOLD analysis project Ga0247729, IMG submission 180958) | Plant litter microbial communities from Arlington Agricultural Research Station in Wisconsin, United States - UWRJ-L133-311R-2 | ecosystem: Environmental > Terrestrial > Plant litter >... | reverse complement strand
ACAAGCAGGAAGCGATAACCAAGTTCTTCGACTACTTCTACTCGAGCGACGTCTACGTCAACTGGGTGACGACCGAGGGGTTCCTGCCGACGACGATCTCCGGTGGTGAGGCGCTGGCCGACGACGCTGACCTGAAGCCGTTCCTCGACGCGCTGCCCGATGCATCGTTCTACCCGAGCACCAACCCCAACTGGTCTGCCACGGATGCCGCGTTCAAGAGCCTCGTCGGTCAACTGGCGCAGGACAAGGACCCGGCCGCGGTGCTCGAAGAGATCCAGGCAAAGGCTGACGAGGGCTAGCATCCGCCTTCTGCCGACACCCTCCCACCCGAACGAAAGATGAGCATGAGCGCCTCGAAAGTCCTCGCCCCGAACGCGTCTGGAGTGGCCGTGCGCCGCCCCACCCGTGGTCCGGGACAGCGGGCAAGCGACCTGCTGGCCGCACTGCCCTGGATCGCCCCGGCGCTCGTGCTCATCTTCGGGGTGGTGCTCTTTCCCGCCGTCGTGATGTTCGTGAACTCGACTCGGGACATCAGCCAGTCCGGCGTCGACCGTGGCTCGGCGGGCTTCGACAATTACCAGACTCTTCTCGATTTCGAACCGATCTGGGGCGTGCTCGGTCGCACCGTCGTGTGGGTGGTTGCGGTCGTGGCCCTCACTGTTCTCATCTCGCTCGCCCTCGCCCAGTTGCTGAACCGGGCGTTTCCCGGTCGGCAACTGGTGCGGATGGCCGTCATCATCCCGTGGGCGGCCAGCGTCGTCATGACGACACTCGTCATCTACTACGGCCTCGACCCGTTCTACGGCATCATCAACCAGGCACTCGTCGACCTCGGGATCATCGACGAGCCCTACGGCTGGACCAAGAACGCCGTGTCGGCGTTCAGCTGGTCGATCGGCATCGCCGTCTTCGTGTCACTGCCGTTCACCACCTACACGATCCTGGCCGGGTTGCAGGCCGTGCCCGCCGACATCCTCGAGGCGGCGAAGATGGACGGCACCGGCCGCATCCGCACCTACTTCTCGATCGTGCTTCCCCAGCTCCGTGGAGCGCTCGCCGTGGCGATCCTCATCAACATCATCAACGTGTTCAACTCGCTGCCGATCCTCAAGGTGATGACCGGCTCGATCCCCGGCTACGACGCAGACACCGTGATGACCCTGATTTTCAAATACCTGCAGACCGAACACAAGATCGATGTCGCCAGCGCGCTCAGCGTTGTCAGCTTCGTGATCGTGATCCTCATCGTCGCGGTGTACGTGCGAGTCGTCAAGCCGATGAAGGAGGTGTGAGATGAGCACCACAGCCCGCATTCGCACGAGCAGTGGCCGCAGACGCCGCTACACAGCCGACAACGTCGGTGCCGGTACGGTTGCGCTGCGCATGGTCGCCGGCCTCGCCGTGCTGCTCATCTTCGTCGCGCCCTATGGTGTGATGCTGTTCAGCTCACTCAAGTCGAAGCGCGAGATCCTGCAGGTTCCGCCGACGTTCCTGCCGACACAGTGGCACCCCGAGAACTACCTGACGATGTGGTCGACGCCCGAGACGCCCCTCGTGCAGAATCTCATCTCGACCGTCATCATCGCCGTGTTCGCAACGCTGCTCGTGCTCGGAGTCTCGCTCCCGGCCGCGTACTACACGGCGCGATTCCGCTTTCCGGGCCGGATGGTGTTCCTGTTCCTCGTCATCGTCACCCAGATGCTGCAACCGGCGGTGCTAACCTCCGGGCTCTTCCGCGAGTTCCAGTTCCTGGGGATCAGCGACACCTGGTTCGCGATGATCCTGATCAACGCCGCCTTCAACCTCTCGTTCGCGGTCTGGATCATGCACAGCTTCTTCGCCGGGGTGCCGAAAGAGATCGACGAAGCAGCCCAGCTCGACGGCGCCGGCCGTCTCGCCGTGCTGTTCCGCATCAACCTGCCGCTGGTCTGGCCGGGGATCGTCACGGCCATCGTCTTCACCTTCGTCGCCTGCTGGAACGAGTTCGCAGCATCCCTCGTCATCCTCTCGACAGCAGGCAACCAGCCGCTCTCCGTCGCGCTGACCAAGTTCGTCGGGCAGTACGCGACCAGTTGGCACTACGTCTTCGGGGTCTCGATCGTGGCAATCGTGCCAGTCATCGTCCTGTTCATGCTGATCGAAAAGCGGCTGGTCGGCGGCCTCACTGCAGGGAGCGTGAAGTAATGGCACCCACAGACAACCTCGGGGCGCTCGCCGGTGGTTTCAGCGCGCGAAGCACCAGCGGTTTCCCCTCGGGCCGTGCGCTGCGCCCCAGCGGGAAGGTGCTGCCGGAACATGCCCGCTCGCACAACCGGTCGCTTGTCCTGCAGACCCTCTACCGCGCCGGTACCCAGAGCCGTGCCGACATCGCCCGCGAAACCGGCCTGACCCGGGTCACCGTCTCGGATCTCATCGCCGAACTCATGCTCGAGGCCCTGGTCGTCGAGACCGGGCAGCGCGAAGCGGCCCGCCCGGGCAAGCCGGCGACGATGCTCGAGATCAACCGCGACGCCTTCCAGATCATCGGCATCGACCTGTCGGGTTACGAGACCTTCCGGGGCGCCGTGCTCGATCTCGACGGGCAGATCCTGCAGCGCGCCGAACTGCCACTCGCCGGGGCCACCGGGCCGAACGCCACAGCCAAGGTGGTCGCACTCGTCGGCGAACTCATCGCGCTCGCCACGCTCCCCGTCCTCGGAGTCGGGGTGGGGTCACCCGGTGTTGTCGACCTGGCGGGAGTCGTGCTTTCGGCTCCGAACCTCGGCTGGGTCGGGGAGCCGCTGCAGCAGGACCTCTCCGAGCGCTTCGGGCTCGCGGTGCTCGTCGCCAACGACGCCAACGCGGCAGCCCTCGCTGAACACAGCTTCGGCGACGCCGACAGCGACATGATGCTCGTCAAGGTCGGCCACGGTGTCGGTGCCGGGCTGCTGCTCGACGGAACGCCGCTCTTCGGCAGCCGCTTCGCGGCCGGTGAGATCGGGCACGTCGTCGTGGGCACCGACGGTGGTGCCGAGTGCGTCTGCGGAAAGCACGGCTGCCTCGAGACCTGGCTCGCCGTGCCCCGCCTCGAAGCCGCGCTCGCCGCGAGCGACGGGAGTGCGGCATCCGCCGATTCGATTCTGCGGGAAGCGGGGCAGCGACTCGGAATCGCGCTCGCTCCCGTCGTCGGGGCGCTGAACCTCGCCGAGGTTGTTCTCAGCGGCCCGACCCACCTGCTTGATGGAACGCTGGCGACCGCGACCATCGAGACCCTCCGCGCGAGAACGATGGCCGAGTTCCACGGCGATCTCACCCTGCGGATGACAACCCTCGGCGAGGACATCGTCATGCGCGGCGCTGCCGTCATGGTGCTCGCCGGTCTGCTCGGGGTCTCTTGAGACCCCGTTCCCGCACCGAAACGGAGCCGCCACCTGGCACTCCGACCCACACAACACAGAGGAAGACACCATGAAGAGAAAGATCGCTGCGATTGCGACCGCAACCGCCGCCGCTCTCATATTCGCCGGGTGCGCGAGCACCCCGGCGGCTCCCGTCGACGAGGGCGGAAAAGACATCAGCCTGTGGCTGAACGGAGGTGACACCCCGGATGCCCTGCGCGACTTCCTTAAGACAGAGTACGCAGAGGCAACCGGGGGCACCCTCACTATTGAAGAGCAGGCATGGGGCGATGCTCTTGCGAAACTCACCACAGCGCTGCCTGATGCCGAGAATACCCCGGACGTCGTGGAGATCGGCAACACCTGGTCGCCGACGTTCACGAACGCGGGTGCATTCACGGACATCAGTGACCTCTACTCCGAGTTCGGCGGCGACAAACTGCTGCCGTCGTTCGTCGAGGTCGGCGAGGTCGACGGGGCGCAGTTCGCGCTGCCGTACTACTTCGGATCGCGCTACGCCTTCTACCGCAAGGACATCTGGAAGGATGCCGGGCTCGAGGTTCCGACGACTCTTGCGGAGTTCAACACGGCAGCTGCCGAGCTGAAGACCGACAAGCAGTCCGGGTTCTACATCGGTGGTGAAGACTGGCGCAATGGCGTGTCCTGGATCTTCGCCAACGGGGGAGACCTCGCCACGAAGGACGGCGACACCTGGAAGTCGACGCTGGCCGACCCGAAGACGATCGAGGGCCTCACCCAGCTGCAGACGCTGTTCACCGACGCATCGCTCGCCCCGGTCACCGAAGCGGACAGCACCCCGTGGGTCAACATCAACGACAACGAGTCGACGGGAAAGCCCGAAGCCGCCACCATCATCGCTCCCGGCTGGGCGCACTGGTCGATCGGTGACCTCGCGCCCGACCCGGCCGATGAGACCAAGCAGATCGCCACCTGGAACGACGACGTGTTCGGGACCTTCGTTCTCCCGGGCGCGGACGGCTCGCCTGCCCCGGTATTCGCTGGCGGATCCAACATCGCCATCTCGGCGGCGAGCAAGAACCAGGCGTCGTCGAAAGAGCTGATGAAGATCATCTTCTCTCCCGAGTACCAGAAACTGCTCGGCGAGAACGGCCTCGGCCCGGCGAACCTCGACTACGCGTCGTCGCTCGGTGACGACCAGTTCGCGACCGCGCTGATCGAGTCCGCGTCGAACAGCAAGCTCACCCCGGCAGCTCCGGGCTGGGCTGCTGTCGAAGGCTCCGGCCTGCTCGAGGAGTTCTTCGGAAAGGTCAACGGCGGGGGAGACATCCCCACACTGGCCGCCGAGTACGACACAAAGATCGACGAACTGATCAACGGCTGACGCCACGCACCATCCGCCGGCCGGGCGCCCACAACGCCCGGCCGGCGGCCCCCGCACACCGCTCCATACCGAAAGGAGGATGCCGCATGTCTGTAAGCACTGCACCACCGGTTATCGACAAGCCCGGCCGGAACGCCAAGCCCGGCCGCCCGGTACCCGATTCAGCGACCTACCGCCGCCGGAAATTGCGCTCCCCCTACTTGCTTCTCATCCCGGCGGTGGGCATCCTGCTCGTCGGTCTCGGCTATCCCGTCATCTGGCAGATCATCACGTCGATGCAGGAGTACGGCCTGCAGCAGCAGTTCGGCAAGCCCGCGCCGTTCGTGCTCTTCGACAACTACATCGAGCTCGCGACGAAGGGGTCGCTCTGGGTAGTCGTCGGCAAGTCGATCTTGTTCTGCCTCGTCACCGCCATTGCGACCCTCGCCGTCGGCCTCGGGCTCGCTCTGCTCATGAATGCGATAGCAAAAGGGCCGCGGCTCGTCCTCCAGGTCGCACTGCTTCTCGCCTGGTCGATGCCGGTCGTTGCGGCAATGACCGTCTGGATCTGGCTGTTCGACCGCCGCCGCGGTGCGATCAACTACTTGCTCGACGCCATTCCCGGGGTCGAGACGAACCGGTTCAACTGGCTCGAGTCGCCCCTCACCTTCTTCATCGTGGCGAGCATCATCGTCATCTGGATGTCGGTGCCGTTCGTGGCGTTCTCCGCGTACGCCGGCCTCACCCAGGTCTCGGAAGAAGTCATGGAAGCCGCCCAGCTCGACGGCGCGGGTGCCTGGCAACGATTCTGGGGCATCATCCTCCCGATGATCCGCCCGGTCATCGCCATCGTCTTCCTGCTGCAGATCATCTGGGACCTTCGAGTATTCACGCAGATAACGATGCTGCAGGACGCCGGGTCGAAGTCGAGTGAATTCGACCTGCTCGGAACCTACATCTACAAGCTCGGCACCAAGTCCCAGGACTTCGGCATGGCCTCGGCCGTCTCGATCCTCGTACTCGCGATCACGATCGCGCTCAGCTGGTTCTACATCCGTTCGCTGCTGAAAGAAGACGAGAAATGACCCGCATCACGGTCTCCCGGGCTCTGCTCGGTGCGCTCGCTATCGTCATCGCGCTGATCTGGGTCTTCCCGGTCTACTGGATGGTGAACTCGTCGCTGCTGCCGAACGTCGCGCTGCAGTCGTTCGTGCCCACCTTCCTGCCGATCGGGGGTTCGCTCGACAACTACACCGGCGCGCTCGCCGACGGATCGTTCTTCGCCGCGCTCGGCATGAGCATCTCGATCACGCTCATCGTCGTGGCCTTCTGCCTGGTCTTCGCTTTCCTCGCCGCCGTGGCGATCAGCCGGTTCCGCTTCCGGGGGCGCAAGGCGTTTGTCATCGCGGTACTCGTGGTGCAGATGCTGCCCGCCGAGGGCCTGTTCATCGCCCAGTACAAGATGGTCTCGAGCGTCGGGTTGCTCGACTCGGTGATCGGTCCGAGCATCATCTACACGGCATCCGTCGTGCCCTTCACCATCTGGATGCTGCGCGGGTTCGTGGCGGGGATCCCGGCCGACCTCGAAGAGGCCGGCATGATGGACGGTCTCAGCCGGTTCGGCGCGTTCATGCGCATCACCTTCCCGCTGCTCGCACCGGGGCTCGTCGCCTCCGGCGTCTATGCGTTCCTGCAAGCCTGGAACGAGTTCACGGTCGCCCTCGTGCTCCTACCCTCGGAGTCGGCGCAGACGCTGCCGCTGTGGCTGCGTGGATTTGTCCAGGCCAGCGCCACCCGCGAGACCGACTGGGGGCAGGTGATGGCTGCCTCGACTCTCGTCGCGGTTCCGGTGATCGTGTTCTTCCTCATCGTTCAGGGTCGGCTGACGTCGGGGCTCGTGAGCGGGGCGGTGAAAGGCTGATGGCCTCTCTCGCTTCACGCGTGCTCATGCCCGGGTTCGTCGGCACCACCCTGCCCGCCTGGCTCGAGGCGCGACTGCGCGGCGGCCTGGGTGGGGTCTGCATCTTCGGTTCGAACATCGAATCCCGCGGGCAGCTGCGTGAACTCACCGCGGCGATCACGGCGGCCAACCCCGACGCGCTCATCGCGATCGACGAAGAGGGCGGCGACGTCACCCGGCTATACTTCGACCAGGGATCGCCGTACCCGGGCAACGCCATCCTCGGGCGCATCGACGACGAGGCGTACACCGAGCTGGTGGCCGAGACCGTCGGCTGGCAGCTGCGTCGCACCGGTGTGAACCTCGATTTCGCCCCGGATGTCGACATCAATTCGAACCCGGACAATCCCGTGATCGGGGTGCGCAGCTTCGGCACCGATCCCGGGCTCGTGGCCCGGCACAGTGCAGCGTGGGTGCGCGGGCTGCAGCGAACAGCGGTCGCGGTCAGTGCGAAGCACTTTCCCGGGCACGGCGACACCGCCCAGGACTCGCACCTCGCGCTCCCCGTGGTCGACCTGCCGCTCGGAGAGCTGCGTGACCGGGAGCTGGTGCCGTTCGTCTCGGCCATTGAAGCCGGGGCCAGGACGATCATGACCTCGCACATTCTCCTGCCGCAGCTCGACGCCGACAACCCGGCGACGTTCTCGTCGCGGATCCTGCAGGGGCTGCTGCGTGAAGACCTCGGCTTCGAGGGGATCATCGTGAGCGACGCCCTCGACATGGTCGGCGCGAGCGGGGAGATCGGGATTCCGGCCGCAGCCGTTCGTGCCATCGCAGCCGGGTGCGACCTGCTCTGTATCGGTACCGATAACACCGATGGCCAACTCGAGAGTATCGAGCGCGCGCTCGACGAAGCCGTGCGCGACGGCCGGCTCGGGGCCGATCGGCTCGCCGGGGCCGGAGCGCGCAACGTCGCGCTGGCCCGCCTGCTCGCCGATGAGGCGTCGTCGGCGCCGACCACGGGCGACGATGTCGACCCGCGCTTCGACCCCGCCCGGACAGCTGCCGCCTTCGACGTGCGGCCCGGGCTCGTCGTACGCCCCGAACGCACGCTCATCGCCATCGATACCGTCGCGAACATCGCGGTAGGCACGGCCCCGTGGGGGCCACCGGTCTCCTCCCGTCTACCCGCGGGTGCGACACTGCCGGTCGTACGCGGGCAACTGATTCTCATCGGCAAAGACAACCACCGGCACGACTGGGTGCGTTCGCTCATCGACGGGGCGCGCTCGCAGCATCCGGATGTCATCGTCGTCGACATGGGATGGCCCGGCGACGACCGCGCCTACGCCGACGTCGCGACGTTCGGGGCATCGAAACACGGAGGCCAGGCACTTCTCGCCTGGCTCGAAGGAGCACCACAATGACCACCCCTACTGCGACCGGCCCTCTCCCGGGCGGGCCCCCTTCCGTTGGCCTGCGGGTCGGCGTCGACATCGGCGGAACCAAGACCGAGGCCGTCCTCGTCGCCGCAGATGGCGCGATTGCCGGTCGCGTTCGGTTGCCCACCGGATTCGGCTCGACCGAGGTCGTCGCGACGGCGGTCGCCGCGGTCACCGGACTCGCGACCGAGGCCGGCATCTCGCCCCACGAGTTCGCGGCGATCGGGGTCGGGATTCCCGGAACGATCGACACCGCTGCCGGACGCGTGTCCCACGCCATCAACCTCGGTGTGGAGTCGCTCGAGCTCGGAACTGAACTCGAGCGGGCGCTGGGCATCCCGGTGCGCGTCGAGAACGACGTCAATGCCGCGGCGCTCGGCGCCTTCTATGCCCTCGACCAGCCGGCCGACGCGTCCATGGGTTACCTCAATCTCGGTACCGGGCTCGCCGCCGGGCTCGTGCTGCGCGGTGAACTCTGGCGCGGGTCCCGAGGGGCTGCCGGAGAGATCGGGCACATCCTCGTCGACCCGGCAGGTCCTCTCGATCTCGACGGCCAGCATGGTGGGCTCGAGGTCATGGCGTCGGGCTCGGGCATCGCCCGGCAGTGGGCAACCGGCGAAGAGAACGCGGTGAGCGCGATGCTCGCGGCGGCGGATGCCGGGGACGAGCGGGCGGTCGAGATCCGTCGTCGCCTGTTCGACGGTGTCGCGAGTGCCGTGCGCATCCTCGTGCTGACCGTCGACGTCGACCTCGTCGTTATCGGCGGCGGAATCGGCAGCCTCGGCGATCGCCTCATGGACGGCGTCAACGACGTGCTTCACGGCTGGTCGACGAAGTCGCCGTTCATCCAGTCGCTCGACCTGGCCGCACGCGTGCGGCTGCTGCCGCCCGGAACCCCGGTCGCGGCACTCGGCGCAGCACACCTCGGAGGATCGTAATGGCCGAAATCGTGATCGTCGGCTCGCAGGCCGAGGCCGGGCAGGTCGCGGCGGATGCCATCGCCGGGCTGCTCGACACCAAGCCAGACGCGGTGCTCGGGCTCGCCACCGGGTCCACCCCGCTGAGCACCTGGGAGGCCGTGCGCGAGCGCGGGCTCGACCTGTCGCGTGTGCGTGGGTTCGCGCTCGACGAGTACATCGGGCTGCCGGTCGGGCATCCGGAGACCTACCGGTCGGTCATCACGCGGGAGGTGGTGGAGCCGCTGGGACTGACTCCGTCGCTGATTCGGGTGCCCGGGGATGACGGGCTGCCGATCCAGGGTGCGGGCGAGCGGTATGAGCGCGACATCGACGTAGCCGGGGGTATCGACCTGCAGATCCTGGGGATCGGGCGCACCGGGCACATCGGATTCAACGAGCCGGGGTCGTCGCTCGCGTCGCTCACCCGGGTCAAGACCCTGACCGAGAAGACCCGCGCCGACAACGCCCGGTTCTTCGACTCGATCGACGATGTGCCACGGCACTGCCTGACCCAGGGGCTCGGCACCATCCTGCGGGCGCGGCACCTCGTGCTGCTGGCATTCGGCGAGGCCAAGGCAGCAGCCATTGCGGCCGCGGTGGAGGGGCCGGTCTCGGCTTCGGTACCCGGATCGGTCGTGCAGTTGCATCCGCGGGTGACGGTGATCGTCGACGAGGCTGCGGCTTCCGGCCTGACCAACGCGGACTACTACCGTCACGCCTGGGCCAACCGTTTCGACTGGGAGCGCTTCTAGCCGTACGCGGAATCGAGTTGGCAGAAATTGCGGTTATGACGCGGTCTTGACCGCAATTCTTACCAACTGGATCGGAGCGGGAGTTAGGGGTGCAGCTCCAGCGGATGTCCGTTCGCGAAGACCTGCGTGACGCGCCAGTCGTGGTCCAGTACCACCGCATCCGCCGCGAACCCCGCCGCCAGCAGCCCGTGCTCGTGCTCGAGGCCGAGCACGCGGGCTGGAGTGAGGGTCAGCGCCTCGACGGCGACCCGCGGCTCGATTCCGGAGAGCGTGATCGCGTTGCGTAGCGCTACATCCTGGGTCAGTGTCGACCCGGCGATCGTGTTGGTTCCGCGAAGAACAGCCTTGCCGTCGCGCACGGTCACCGTGAGCGAGCCGAGCGTGTAGTCACCGTCGTGCGAGCCCGCAGCCGCCATCGCATCAGTCACCATGGCGACGCGTCCGGGAGCCGATGAGAACGCGAGCTTGGCCACGTGCGGTTCGATGTGCAGGCCGTCGAGGATGAGCTCGATGATCACGCGGTCGTCTTCGAACGCTGCGATGACCGGGCCAGGAGCACGGTGGTGGATGCCCGGCATGGCGTTGAAGCCGTGGGTGAGCAGTCGCGCGCCACGGTCGAACGCTCCGGCCGCCTGGGCGTAGGTCGCTTCGGTGTGCCCGATCGCAACGACGACCCCGGCTTCGACGAGCACGTCGATGGCTTCGAGGGCACCCGGCAGCTCCGGCGCGATGGTGAGCTGGCGCAGCGTTCCGCGGGCCGCTCCGATGAGTTCTTCGATCGTGTAGGGGTCGGGCTCGAGCAGGTAGGCGCCGTTGTGGGCTCCGCGGCGGTCGGGAGCCAGGAACGGGCCCTCGAGGTGCGAGCCGAGGATCAGCGGATCGGTCGCGGCGAGGTCGGCGATCATGCCGAGGCTCGCCCGCAGGTAGGCGACCGGGTTCGCCACCAGGCTCACGACGGTACGGGTCGTCCCGTGGGTGCGGTGCACGGCGATCGCCGCGAGCAGTTCTTCCGGGTCGTCGTCGTAGGAGTGTCCTCCGCCGCCGTGCCCGTGCAGGTCGATGAAGCCGGGTACTACCCAGTGGCCGCCGAGATCGACGATCGTGCCGGCATCCGGAGCGCGTCCGTCGCCGGTCTGCACGATGACGCCGTCGCGCACCAGCATCCAGAAGTCGTCGACCTGGCCGTGCGCGTCGAGCTTGCGTCCGTGCTCGAAAAGCACGTCGCCTGGGGCGCCCGGGAATGATTCGTTGTCCACGGCTTCAGCGTAGCGAAGCGGCAGCGCGCGCTCGACAGGTGCTACTTCGTGTTCCACACGATGTTCAGCACGACGAGGGGGACGGCGACCACCAGCGCCACCGGGTACGCCCAGCGGAAGGTGAACGCGATCCACGCATAGGCCCGCATCACTCCTCGTGTGGTCGCTGCCGGCTTCTTCGCGTAGACCAGGGTGAGCGACCAGCAGATCGCCCCGACCAGCAAGACAGCCAGCGCGAGCAAGCCCATCCACAGGGCGTCGGTGATAGCCATGGCTGCCGGCTTCGGCGCTCCCTGGGCAAGAAGGATCTCGGTGAGCGGTTGCACGGGTGGTTCATTGCGATCACGCAGCGGGAATGCCGAGCCAGCCGCGAGAACGACCAACGCCAGCGATACCGACACCAGCACGAAGGTCCAGGCGCGATAACTCGATACGAACACCGCGCACGCCACGGTGAACAGCAAGCCGGGAACCAGCAGGAGCACGAACGTCACGACCCAGGCTGTGCCCGTTCCTCCAGGTGCACTCGCTGCGAGCTGCGAGTGGATGATCAGATTGCGGATGCCTGTACCGCTGAGGCCGAGGGCGAGCACGACGGCAACCACGCCGACGAGTACTGCTACGCCACGCCCGGTAGAGGCACCGATGCGCTTCTGCCACTCCCTGATCGCCGGACGGATGTCGCTCATGATGCGTTCGCCGCCCCGGCCAACGCGACAAGAGGGATCGACGCAACGGCGACGAACGGGCAGACCCAGAGGAACACCGGGATCGCCCTCTCGACCAGTGCGCTCCTGCGGTGCACGTCATCCGCCAGGTGCCGGGTCGACGGATCCGCGAATCGGCGCTTGCGCTGCACCAGGACCAGCCAGAGGAAGCAGAGCAGGAGGACAGTGATCGCTATCGACCTACCCGCGTCCATCGCGGTCTGGATGATCTCGGTCACGTGGGGGCTGCCGGTGATTTCCGTGAGCCTATCCCGTGTTTCGGCCCGCTTGTACTTGCCGAGCACTCCAGACGGATTCGCGAAAAAGAAGAACACCACGGGTGCCGCCGCGACGATCAGCAGTACGAGCGACCACCACTTCTTCGTGGCGGCGAAGAGAAGAATGAAGACGCACAGTACGAGGGCCGGCACGCTCAGGACGAGGAAGATCCGCGCCCACAGCGTGCCGTCCTCCAGGCGCTGCCCGGCCGCGACGTAATCGGCGAGAACCGACTGGCTCCAGAAGTAGCTCGTCACGGCGAGCGTGCCGAGGTAGGCGAGGATGGCGAGCACGAACCCGCCCGCCCGCCACGGCGACAGGTTGACCCACGCCAGCCAGCGTTCGAGTGACCGCCCGATGGTGCTCATTTGAAGATGATGGTGCGGGCTCCGTCGAGCAGTACGCGGGATTCCGCGAACCACTTCACTGCCTGGGTCAGCGTGCGCGACTCCTCATCCTGCCCGATGGCGACGAGCTCTCCCGGCGTGCGGGAGTGATCGACGCGCACGACGTTCTGCTCGATGATCGGGCCCTCGTCGAGGTCGCTCGTGACGAAGTGCGCGGTCGCTCCGATGAGCTTCACTCCGCGGGCGTGCGCCTGCTTGTACGGGTTGGCACCTTTGAACCCGGGAAGGAACGAGTGGTGGATGTTGATGACCCTGCCGGTCAGGGCTGCGCACAACTCGGGCGACAGGATCTGCATGTAACGGGCCAGCACGACGAGCTCGATGTCGTGCTGCTCGACCACCTCGAGGACGCGCGCCTCGAAGGCGGCCTTGCTCGCGGCATCCGTCACCGCGTGGTGCTCGAAGGGCACATCGTAGAACTCCGCGAGTCCGGAGAGCGCGCCATGGTTGCTCAGCACGATCGGGATGTCGACGGTCAGTTGCCCTGCACGCTGGCGGTACAGCAGGTCGTTGAGGCAGTGCCCGGCTTTCGACACGAGCACGAGGGTGCGCAGCGGGCGATCGACGACGTCGAGGGTCCAGGTCATGTCGTAGCGCGCGGTGACCGGGGCGAGTGCGGTCTCGAAGCGGTCGCGGCTGGCTTCGGACTCGACCTGCAGGCGCATGAAGAAGGTGCCGGTGTCTTCGCTCGAGAACTGCTGCGACTCGGTGATGTTGCCGCCGGCCTCGACGATGGCGCCGCTGATCGCGTGCACGATTCCCGGGCGGTCTTCGCAGACGAGCGTGAGAATCCAGTGAGTTGAGTCGAGGCTTGTTGAAGAGACGGTCACTACCCCAGCGTAGGGGCACGGCCGAGCGGCTACGATTGCAGGGATGCCGCGAGTCTGCAGCGTCCCGTAGGTGGCCCGCTTTCCATCACGCCGTTCCCACCCTCACGACCGGATTCCTCTCCTATGTCTGCTCCTACTCACGACCCTGCCGTCGCCACCCCGTTCCCCTGGGTCGGGCTCCTGACTCTCGCCGGGGCGATCTTCGTCTCGGTCACCAGCGAGTTCCTGCCGACCGGCCTGCTGCCCGAGATGGCGAAGGACCTCGACGTCGACCTCTCGACAGTCGGTTACCTGATCACGATCTTCGCCGCCACGGTCGTCATCGCGACAACTCCGCTCGCGGCGCTCACACGTCGGTACTCGCGCAAGGCCCTGGTCATCGTCGTGCTGCTCGTCATCGCCACGGCCAACGTGCTCGCCGCTGTCGCACCCACCTACGAGATCCTCGTCGGCGCCCGCATCCTCGGCGGGCTCGCGCACGGACTGTTCTGGGCGGTCGTCGCCGCCTACTCGGCCCACCTCGTGCCGAAGCACCAACTCGGCCGCGCCGTCGCGATCACCGCAGGAGGCGGATCGGCTGCCTTCGTGCTCGGCGTCCCGGTCGGCACCGCTCTCGGCCACGCCCTCGGCTGGCGCGCGGCGTTCCTCATCATCGCCGGCATCGTCGTCGTGCTCGCTGTCGTCGTCATCCGCTTCCTCCCCGCGGTCGACCACCACGTCACGCTCAAGACCGGCGAGATCGCGATACCGCTCGCGAAAGACAAGAGCCTGACGCCGGTGATCCTGCTCTGCCTCGTCATCCTGCTCATGCTCACCGGGCAGAACATCTACTCGACCTACATCGCCCCGTGGCTCACCAATGTCGGAGGGGTCGCCGAAGACGTCGTGCCGTTCATGCTGTTCCTCTACGGCGGCGCCGGCGCTGTCGGTCTCGTGCTCGCCGGCTTCGTCGCCGACCGGTTCCCGCGCCGTGGCTTCGTCGCGGCATCGCTGGTCGTCATGGTCTCGCTCGCCGTGCTCGCGTTGATCACGGGCAACTCCATCGTGGTGGTCGTCGCGTTCGTCGTCTGGGGCGTTGCGTTCGGCGGACTCCCGGCGATGCTGCAGACGCGGATGCTGCACACGGCCTCGTTCCGGATGCGCGACCTCGCGGCAGCGCTGCAGACCACAGCCTTCAACATCGGTATCGGTGGTGGTGCGCTTCTCGGCGGCCTGCTCGTCACACAGACAGGCCTCGCATCGCTGCCGATCGCCGCGATCGTGTTCCTCGCCGTCGGCCTCGCGGTGAGCGTCGCCGTCGATGTTGCGCGCCATGCCAGGGCCCGCGCGGCGCGGCTCGCCGCCAGCTAGCTCCGCCCAGGTCCCGTCTACAAGCCCAGCACGCGCCGCGCGTTGTCGCGGTAGACCGCGGCCAGGCTCGCCTCGTCGAGGTCGAGCGCCGAGACGTTCCAGCGCCCCTGGGGCGGCACGGGGCTGCCGGGAGCGTATTCGAACGACTCGTCCGCGCTCTCGAGGAAGCGGTAGTGCAGCCGGAACTGCTCGGCAGTCGCGGGGTAGATGTCGGTGCCGAACAGCACGCGGTCGGGGTGCCGGGCGATGAGCGCTGCGACCCGGCGGGGCTGGCGGCCGAGCTCCGCCATCCGGCCGGCGATGTCGACGTGGTAGTTCGGGCACGCCTCGAGCAGTCTCTCGACCCGGTCGAGTTCCTCGGCCGCGCAGCCGAAGTGCGCGCCGATGAAAGTCGTGCCCGGCGCCCCCGCGACGAGTGCCGCGTGGGCAGACAGAAGCCGCTCGAAGGTCGGATGCACCGCGTGGTCGCCGAACCACCAGTCGCGCTGCTGCAGCAGTTCGTCGAGGCGCTCGTTGCTCTCATCTAGAGGTTCGAAGAAGGCTTTCGGGTCGGCGCTGTGGATGAGCACCGGCAGGCCGAGCTGGCCCGCGTGCCGTAATACCGCGATCACCCGCGGGTCGTCAGGAAGAATGAGGCTGCCGTCGTCGTCGCGGAAGGTCAGCCCGAGGTTCTTCCAGACCTTGACCCCGCGCGCCCCCCGCGCGGCACTGTCGTCGAGTGAAGCGGTGAGCAGCTCGACGCCGTCCGGCCGGGCAAGCATGGCCCAGTCCAGCTGGCAGAACGTGAGGAAGCGGCCGGGGTGCGCGGCGTCGTAACGCTCGACATTGGCAGTGACTTCATCGCCCCACATGCCGTCGAGATTCACGATCGTGTCTACGCCGCACTCGTCCATGGTCTCGAGAAGGCCGTCGACATCCGCGATCATCCACTCGCCATCGCTGAGCCACCGGCCGAGGTGGTTGTGGATATCGATCGCGGGCACGCGCGGGCGCAGCACCTCGGTCACGGGGAGCTCGACCTGGGCCCGAGGGTGCCATTCGACGAGCGGCAGCTCACGGAGCTCGTCGAATGAGGGCTGCGGGGAGTCGAGCTGGGTCATCCGGTTCCTTTGAATCTGGCGGGCGCGAGGCTGGTGTGATCCCCCGTGGCCAGAGTGATTGTTTCGCGCAGATTACACGCGCATGCCTCGCCCTGACGACGGGATACCCAGAATTATGCGCGCTTATCGCAGCATTAGTGTTCAAACGGTCAGAATTACTGATCATTTGTTGCGCTCGATTCGAACCTGCGCGAACATCGACCAACTTCACGCGCCATTCCTGGCTCGTCGGTCGTCCCGCCTTCCTGAGCACCAGAACGTTTCGCTATTCACCGCACCCGTTTTTCGTCGAGAGGATCCACCAATGACCCACAGCCCACGCATCCGCCGCACGCCGCGGTGGGCAGCAGCCCTCGCGGCCGGAGTCGGCCTCTCTGTCGCCATAGCCGGGTGCAGCTCCGGATCGGATGGCCCCGACCAGGCCGGCGGGTATACCCCGCCGGCGAAAGACCTCACCGCTGAAATCACCTACGCGTTCTGGGATGCCACCCAACAAGACGCCATTGAGGCGAATATCGCCGGATTCAACGAGGAGTATCCGAACATCACGGTCAACCTCGACGTGACCCCGTGGGAGGGGTACTGGGCGAAGGTGCAGACGCAGGCGACGAGCGATTCTCTTCCCGACTTGTTCTGGCTCAACGGCCCGAACTTCCAGCTCTACGCGTCGAACGGCAAGGTCGAACCGATCACCGCCCAGGTCGATGCCGGACTCATCGACCCGGCCGACTATCCGGAGTCGCTCGTCGACCTCTACAACCTCGACGGAACCCAGTACGGCGTACCCAAGGATTTCGACACGATCGGGCTCTGGTACAACAAGCAGATCTTCGAGGAGGCCGGGGTCGATACGCCGACAGCCGACTGGAAGTGGGCTGACCTGACCGCGGCAGCGCAGACGATCTCCGACAAGCTGTCCGACCAGGGCATCTACGGCGTCGCCGGGGGCATGGACGGCCAGACCACGTACTACAACACGATCTTCCAGGCCGGTGGCGAGGTCGTCTCGGCCGACGGAAAGTCGTCGGGCTACGACAGCGACGCGGACCGCGCGGGCCTCTCGTTCTGGAGCGACCTCATCGCGAGCGGCGCCTCTCCGTCGATGCCCCAGCTGACCGACGCGCCGGCCGACCAGTGGTTCACCTCGGGCAAGCTGGGCATGTTCTACGGCGGAAGCTGGGCCAGGGCAGCCATCGGCGACTCGGTTGTCAAGGACGTCGTCGATGTCGCGCCGCTCCCGGCCGGCGAAGAGAAGGCGACCGTGATCCACGGTGTTTCCAACGTCGTCGCCGCCAACAGCAAGAACAAGCAGGCCGCGCAGGCACTGCAGATCTACCTCGCCGGCAAAGAGGCGCAGACCCAGCAGGGCGACCTCGGTGCGATCATCCCGGCGTTCACCGGAACCCAGTCGGCCTTCGCCGAGTCGTACCCGGGGGTGAACCTGCAGGTCTTCCTCGACGCGACGGAGTACGCCAAGCCGCTGCCGGTCTCGAAGAACAGTGCGGCCTGGAATGCCGTCGAAGCCAAGGTGCTGCCCGACGTGTTCTCCGGAGCGACGGATGTCGACGCGGCGACCACGGACCTCGCGACGCAGATGACCGCGTTGCTCGCAAAGGAATAGCCCATCACGAACAGGAACAGCGCGCTGATGTCCCGTTTCCGCCCCGCAGCCCCGGAGGGTGCACGCCTGTCGGCGCGTGCCCTCCGGGACGGGGCGGAGGCCCACGCACGCAAGCGCGACGGTCTCTGGCCGTGGTTGTTCGTGCTGCCTCTTCTTGCCGGGATCGGTCTGTTCTACCTGTGGCCGATCCTGCAGACGTTCTACTTCTCTTTCACCGAGTGGGGCGTGTTCGGGGGCTCGACCTGGACGGGCATCGACAACTATGTGCGTCTTGTCTCTGATCCCGAGCTCTACGTCGCTCTCGGCAACACCCTGCTGTATACGGGAATCGTGCTGCTCGGCATCCCGATCGCGGTCTGGCTCGCGAGCCTGCTGAACACTCCGGGCCTGCGGTTCGCGAGCTTCTACCGGGTGCTGTTCTTTCTTCCCTACATCGCGATGCCGACCGCGATCGCCATGGTCTGGCGCATCATCTTCAATGGCGACTTCGGCATCGTCAACTACCTGCTCTCCCTTCTCGGCATCGACGGCCCGTACTGGGTGAGCACGCCGGGCGTCGCCATCGTCGCAGTGGCGATCGTCGGGCTGTGGTCGTCGCTGGGGTTCTCGATGATCGTGCTCGGCGCCGGACTGAAGAACATCTCGCCGGAGTACTACGAGGCCTCCGAGCTCGACGGGGCATCACCCTGGCGGCAGTTCGTCTCGATCACGGTGCCGCTGCTGACCCCGAGCATCTTCTTCGTCACGATCATCACCGTGATTTCGAGCTTCCAACTCTTCGACCTGCTGTACGCCATCCTGGGCAGCCAGAATCCGATCCTGCCGAAGAGTTTCTCGCTGGTCTACCTGTTCTACCAGGCCGGGTTCGTCACCAACGAAAAGGGCTACGCCGCCGCGATCGCCATGGTGATCTTCGTGCTCATCGGGTTCGTGACCCTGCTGCAGTTCCGTTTCCAGAAGAAGTGGGTGTCCGTTGACTGAGACTCTCGTGCGCTACCCGGCTCCGACCGCGCCGAAGCCGGTCACAGCTACGCCGCGGCGTCGCACTCGTTCACGACGCGGACGATCGCACGTCGGCATCCACATCATCCTCGGGATCGGCGGGTTCCTCATGGCGTTTCCGTTCCTCTGGCAGATTGTGATGTCGCTGTCGACGAACGCCGAACTGCAGAGCGTCGTGCCCCACTTCTGGCCGAGCGACCCGCAGTGGCAGAACTACGCGACGGTCTTCGAGCGGCTGCCTTTCGTCTCTCAGCTGCGCACCTCGGTGCTGATCACGGTCATCCGCACCGGCGCCCAGATCCTGCTCTGCACGCTCGCCGGCTACGCGTTCGCGCGCATGCACTTCCGTGGCCGGGCGATCGTGCTCGCTCTCGTGCTGTCGATCCTCATGGTGCCGTCGCAGGTCTACCTGATCTCGCAGTACCAGATCGTGCAGGGCTTCGGATGGCTGAACACGCTGGTCGGAATCGTCGCGCCCGGCCTGTTCAGCGCGTTCGGCACCTTCCTCATGCGCACTGCCTTCCTGAACCTCCCTACCGAACTGGAGGAGGCCGCGCGCCTCGACGGCGCATCACCGCTGCGGGTGTTCTGGGACGTCATGCTGCCGCTCGCCCGGCCGAGCATCGCGGTGCTGGCGATCACGAGTGCGCTCTGGTCGTGGAACGAACTGCTCTGGCCGCTCGTCGTGTCGACCTACCAGGAGCAGATGCCGCTGTCCGCGGGCCTGGCGACCCTCGTGAGCGACAAGAGCAACACCGATTACCCGGTCATCATGGCGGCGAGCATGCTCGCGATGGCGCCCATCCTCATCCTGTTCATCTTCCTGCAGCGCCGGGTGATGGACGGGCTCGCGTTCTCGGGGTTGAAGTGACACCGCCCTTGGGGCGCGCGCGTCATTCGCGGTACACTTGACCCGTCGCAACTGGCGTTGAGATGGGCAACCATCGGGGAGCGACTCTCACTCGATTTGGCCGTACGCCTGGGCCGAACGGATACCTTAGTTCTATCCGTTCGCACCAAGGAGTATTCGATGGCTTCATCCCTTCCCTCCCAGTTCAACGCGCCGCTCTCTGAGGTCGATCCCGAGATCGCCGCGGTTCTCGACCAGGAACTCGGTCGCCAGCGCGACACCCTCGAGATGATCGCGAGCGAGAATTTCGTGCCGCGCGCGGTGCTCGAAGCACAGGGCTCCGTTCTCACCAACAAGTACGCCGAGGGTTACCCGGGGCGTCGTTACTACGGCGGATGCGAGTTCGTCGACGTCGCCGAGACCCTCGCGATCTCGCGTGCCAAGTCGTTGTTCGGCGCGGCGTACGCGAATGTGCAACCGCACTCCGGTGCATCCGCCAACGCCGCGGTGCTGTCGGCGATCGCGCAGCCGGGTGACAAGATCCTCGGTCTCGAACTCGCCCACGGTGGACACCTCACCCACGGCATGAAGCTCAACTTCTCGGGCAAGCTCTACGAGTCGCACGCCTACGGTGTCGACCCCGACAGCTACCTGATCGACCTCGACGTCGTCCGCGAGAAAGCCCTCGAGGTTCGCCCCGACGTGCTCATCGCCGGTTGGTCGGCCTACCCGCGCCAGCTCGACTTCGCGGCGTTCCGCGCGATCGCCGACGAGGTCGGCGCGAAGCTCTGGGTCGACATGGCCCACTTCGCCGGACTCGTTGCCGCCGGCCTGCACCCGAACCCGGTCGAGCACGCGCACGTCACCTCGTCGACAGTGCACAAGACCATCGGCGGACCCCGCTCGGGCTTCATCCTCAACAACGACCTCGAGATCCAGAAGAAGATCAACTCGAACGTCTTCCCCGGCCAGCAGGGCGGGCCGCTCATGCACGTCATCGCGGCGAAGGCGACTGCCTTCAAGCTCGCCGGCGAGCCGGAGTTCAAGGATCGCCAGGAGCGCACCATCCGTGGCGCGCAGATCCTCGCCGAGCGCCTCACCGCGCCGGACGCCAAGGAAGCCGGCATCGACGTGCTCACCGGCGGCACCGACGTGCACCTCGTGCTCGTCGACCTGCGGGGCTCCGCCATCCACGGCCAGGATGCCGAAGACATCCTGCACTCGGTCGGCATCACGGTGAACCGCAATGCGGTTCCGTTCGACCCGCGCCCGCCGATGACCCCGTCGGGGGTGCGCATCGGTACAGCTGCGCTCGCAACCCGTGGCTTCGGCGACGAGGAGTTCACCGAGGTCGCCGACATCATCGCGATCGCGTTGAAGCCGACTCCGGATGTCGCAGCCCTGCGCGCGCGTGTGCTGAAGCTCACCGACGGCTACCCGCTCTACGAGGGACTCACCAGCCCCGGCACCTGGAAGTAACCACCCTCCCCGTGTGGCGGGGGAAAACTTCCGATGGCGGGGAAAATATCCCCCGCCGCAACGAACTTTCCCCCGCCGCACCTCACTGCGACCCCCGCCACACACTCTGCTGAGGAATCACATGACCGCAACACGACTCGACGGTGTCGAAACCGCGACCGCACTCAAGAACGAACTGCGCGAGCGGGTCACCGCGCTGAAAGAGCGCGGGATCGTTCCCGGTCTCGGCACCCTGCTCGTCGGCGAAGACCCCGGGTCGTTGTCCTACGTCGCGGGAAAGCACCGCGATTGCGCCGAGGTCGGGATCGAGTCGATCCGCGTCGACCTGCCGGCGACGGCATCCGCCGACGATGTCATCGCGGCCATCACGAGCCTCAACGAGAACCCCGCGGTCACCGGCTACATCATCCAGTTGCCGTTGCCGGCCGGGCTCGATGAGAACGCGATGCTCGAGCTGATGGACCCGGACAAGGACGCCGACGGCCTGCACCCGACCAACCTCGGTCGCCTGGTGCTCAACGTGTCCGACCCGATGCAGTCGCCGCTTCCCTGCACGCCCGCCGGCATCGTCGAGATGCTCGACCGGTATGGCGTGACGATTCCGGGCAAGCACGTCGTCGTGATCGGCCGCGGCCTGACCGTCGGGCGCCCGCTCGGCCTGCTGCTCACCCGCAAGGGCATCGACGCCACGGTCACCCTCACCCACTCGCGCACGGTCGACCTCGAGTCCTGCGTGCGCCAGGCCGACATCATCGTCGCCGCTGTCGGCGTTGCGGGGCTCGTGCAGCCGGAGTGGATCAAGCCGGGTGCGGCCGTGCTCGACGTCGGCATCACGCGCGTCGTGAACCCGGAGACCGGCAAGGCGCGTCTCGTCGGCGATGTCGACCCCGGGGCATCCGAGACCGCCGGCTTCCTGTCGCCGGTTCCCGGCGGAGTCGGGCCGATGACCCGCGCGATGCTCATCAAGAACGTCGTCGATGCCGCAGAGCGCCGCGCCGCAGAGGGCCTGGCCTAGCCCTGTGGAGCGCGCCCGCATCGACGTCCTCGGCCCGACGGTCGACGACGAGACGCGGTGCGTGCACTGGCACGGCGCAACGGATGTCGTGGCGATGCGCTTCGCCTGTTGCGACGCGTACTATCCGTGCTTCGAGTGCCATACCGAGGCCGCGGGCCACGACGCCGTGCGCTGGCCGGTCGCGCGGTTCGACGAGCCGGCGGTGCTGTGCGGCGTCTGTCGTGCCGAACTGAGCGCTGCCGAGTACCAGACTGTCTCAGCGACCCCGGCCCCGGCCTGCCCACACTGCGCTGCGCTCTTCAACCCGGGCTGCTCTCTGCACGCCCACCTCTACTTCGACCCCCCGAAATCCCCTCTGTGAAAGCGAGAACCCCGTGCCTGAACATCCCGCTGTGAACATCGTCACAGCCGCTCTGCGCGCGCACGGCGCGACCGGGGAGGTGCGCTGGCTCGACGACTCGGCGAAGACCGCTGCTGAGGCGGCTGCCGCACTCGGGGTCGAGGTCGGCGCGATCGCGAATTCGCTGGTGTTCCTGCTCGACGGGGAGCCCGCGCTCATCATGACGTCCGGCGCCCACCGGGTCGACACCGCCTGGCTCGGCGAGCGAGTCGGCGGCACGTTCTCACGGGCGAAGGCCGACGTGGTCAAAGCCGCGACCGGCCAGGTGATCGGCGGCGTCGCGCCGATCGGGCATCCGGCCACCCTGCGCACTTTCGTCGACACCGCGCTGGAGCAGTACCCGCAGCTCTGGGCCGCTGCCGGCCACGCGCACACGATTTTTCCGACGACCTACGCCGAGCTCGTGCGCATCACGAACGGAACCCCGACCCCCGTAGAGCCCTGACCACACCCGACTTGCCCGCTTTTGTCGCTTTCCGGTGGGGAAAAGCGACAAAACTGGGCAAGTCGGGGAGGGGTCAGGACTCGCGGATGGCGCCGTCGGCCGCGGTAACGGCGAACGTCACCGGCTGGCCGAAGCCGTGCTCGGCGAACGCGCCGTCGATCGCTACCTGCAGGCGGGAGATCGATTCGCTCGGGATGAGCGCGATCGCTGCTCCACCGAATCCGCCTCCGGTCATCCGCGCGCCGATGGCGCCGTTGGCTACCGCGGTCTCGACCGCGAGGTCGAGCTCGGGAACCGAGATCTCGAAGTCGTCGCGCATCGAGATGTGCGACGCGTCGAGCAGGTCTCCTATCGCGCCCGGCCCGCTCTCGCGCAGCACCCGCACGGTGTCGAGAACGCGCTGGTTCTCGGTCACCACGTGGCGTACCCGGCGGAAGGTCTCGTCGTCGAGCAGCTCACGCGCACGGTCGAGGTCGTCGACTGACACATCGCGCAGCGAGGAAACGCCCATCGCGGCCGCCCCGGCCTCGCACGACGCGCGGCGATCGGCGTATCCGCCGGTCGCGTGGGAGTGGCTGACACCGGTGTCGATGATCACCAGCTCGAGCCCGGCCGCGGCGAATCCGAGTTCGACTATCTCTGCCTGCAGGGTGCGGCAATCGAGGAATACCGCGCTGTCCTTCTTGCCGAGCAGCGAGGCGGACTGGTCCATGATGCCGGTGGGCGCGCCAACCGCCTTGTTCTCGGCGAGCTGGCCGACCTTGGCGAGGGTCGGGCGGTCGAAGCCGAGCTGCCAGACGTCGTTCAGCGCGAGGGCCACGGCGCTCTCGATGGCGGCGGATGACGACAACCCGGCCCCGATCGGAACAACCGAATCGATATAGACGTCGACCCCGGGCAGGCCCGCGAGGTCGGCTCCGTGCTGGCCGAGTGCCCAGGCGACACCGAGCGGGTACGCGGACCACCCGGCCAGCACCTCCGGCGCCAGGTCGGCGATAGCGATTTCAGCGACCTCGTCGGCGAACGAGCTCGCGATGCGCAGAATGCCGTCGTCGCGCACGCCGAGGGCGAGCACAGTGCGGCGGTTGATGGCGAACGGCAGCACGAAACCCTCGTTGTAGTCGGTGTGCTCGCCGATCAGGTTGACCCGGCCGGGAGCCGACCAGACCCCCGCCGACTCGTACCCGAAGAGGTTCTCGAAGTCTGTTTTTACGTCGTCGCGAATGTCACTCATGCTCGTGCAATACCTTCTCTGATGAATTGTGCGGCGGTCTCGGGCGGCACATCGCCAATCCACGCACCCATTGCGGCTTCTGAGCCGGCGAGGTACTTCAGCCGGTCTTTGGCTCGGCGGGGAGACGTCAGTTGCAGCATAAGCCGAATCTCGTCACGGGCCACGGTCACCGGTGCCTGGTGCCACGCTGCGATGTACGGGGTGGGGTCGTCGTAGAGCGCATCGATGCCACGCAGCAACTTCAGGTAGAGCACCGCGAGTTCATCGCGCTCGGCATCGTTCAATGCAGCGAAGTCCGGCACATGGCGGTTCGGAAGCATGTGCACCTCGAGCGGCCAGCGAGCGGCGAACGGCACGAAGGCCGTCCAGTGCTCTCCGCTGAGAACAACGCGCTCGGATGCCTTCTCGCTCTGCAGGATCGCCTAAGAAAGGCTCGCCCGGGTTGCTCTCGGCGAACCGCCCGATCGACTCGACGAGCCGCTTGGTGCGCGGCGTGACATACGGGTACGAGTAGATCTGGCCGTGCGGATGGTGCAGGGTCACGCCGATCGCTTCACCGCGATTCTCGAACGGGAAGACCTGCTGGATGCCGGGGATGGCCGAGAGTGCTCCGGTGCGCGCCGCCCAGGCTTCGATCACGGTGCGCGCACGCGACTCGGTCAGGCTGCCGAACGACCCCTCGGTTGCGGGACTGAAGCAGACGACCTCGCACCGTCCCACCGACGGAAGGGTTCGGCCGAGGCCGATGGTGTCGAGCTCGTCGAGGGTGAACTCGGTGCCGCTGAGTGGTCCGAACGACGGCGACTTGTTCTCGAAGACCGCGACGTCGTAGTTGCTCGGGACCTCGGTGGCGTTGTCCGGGGTGGTCGGCGCGAGCGGATCCTGGTTGGCCGGCGGCAGGAACGCGCGGTTCTGGCGGGCTGCGGCGATAGAGATCCACTCGCCGGTCAGCACGTCCTGGCGCATCGTCGCCGTCTCGGGGCGCGGATCGAGCAGGCGTTCATCGATCGCGCGCTCGGGCGAGAGCGTCGTATCGGCGTCGTCGAAGTAGATGAGTTCGCGGCCATCGGCAAGAGTCGTGGGGCGCTGGATGATTGTTCCGGTCACTGCATTACACTATCGAAACATCGACTTTCAGATATGAAAATTACCGCAAGGGGAACCATGGCTCCCGAGGATGCCGCACCCGCGGCCGTACGCCGCGAACGCCTGCTGCGTGCCGTCTCCGACCGCGGGTTCCTGCGGGTCACGGATGCCGCCGACGAGTTCGGCGTGAGCGGCGTCACGGTGCGGAGTGACCTTGCGATTCTCGAGATCGCGGGAAGCATCGTGCGTGTCCACGGCGGAGCGATGCTCCCGGTCGCCGCAGCCGAGAGCGAGTCGTCCTTCGAGAGCTCGCTCGCCATGCAGGGTTCGGCCAAACGGGTGATCGGCCGAGCGGCGGCGGCGCTCGTTTCGTCGGGGACCAGCGTCATCCTCGACGTCGGCACCACGGCACTCGCCGTCGCCCATGCCCTCGTCGACCGGCGAGACCTCACCGACGTGCTCATCGTCACCAATGGCCTCACCATCGCTCTCGCGCTCGAGCAGGCGATGCCACGCTTCACCGTCGTCGTCACCGGCGGCACCCTCCGCCCGTTGCAGCATTCGCTCGTGAACCCGTTCGCGTCGCCGTTTCTCGAGAACCTGCACGTCGACCTCGCCTTCATCGGCTGTAACGGTGTCGATGTGCGCGGGGGAGTCACCAACGTCAATCTTCCCGAAGCCGAGGTCAAACGCCGCATGGTGCTGCAGAGCGCCCGCCCGGTGATCATCGCCGACTCGTCGAAGCTCGGCCTCACCCGCGTCGGGGGAATCGCGCCACTCGAAGCGTTCGATGCGCTGGTGACGGATGCCGCCGACGACGACCCGCGGGTCGCAGATCTTCGTGGCGCCGGCCTCACGGTGATCCCTGCGGCCGCGGGCAACGCGCCCTAGGCTGGTCGCGTGCCTTCCTCAGCAGACCAGCAGTCCCCAGCAGACCAGACGTCCCCCACCGGGGAGCAGTACGTACTCACCCGCGAGACGCCGAAGGGCCAGGTGCGGGCCATCGTCACCGAGCTCGCCGCAGCCCTGCGCACGCTGACCCTCGGCGGGGTCGACATCACCGAACCGTACGGCGACGATGTGCAGCCGCCCTACGCCAACGGGATCGTGCTGTTTCCCTGGCCCAACCGCATCCGCGACGGCCTCTGGCAGCTCGACGGCAAGCCACAGCAGCTCGACATCACCGAGCCGAAGTTCCACAATGCCAGCCACGGGCTGCTGC
>Ga0247729_10000221_pt1 | contig 26087 bp, 25 predicted proteins | sample UWRJL133311R2_FD_180958 | JGI IMG/M metagenome (GOLD analysis project Ga0247729, IMG submission 180958) | Plant litter microbial communities from Arlington Agricultural Research Station in Wisconsin, United States - UWRJ-L133-311R-2 | ecosystem: Environmental > Terrestrial > Plant litter >... | reverse complement strand
CTCCGGCAGCAGCGTCCGCAGGAAGCAGAGCAGCAGGAAGACGGCGTAAAAGCGTTTGAGCAAGGCCACGGAGCGACGTTCAGCAGGTTGGTAGCAACTTAATTCGGCTTTCGCAGAAAAGGAAAAAGCAGTAGCTGGCGCAATGATACGGCTTTTTTGATTGTGCATCATTGTTGCAAATGAAAAATTGCCGCCCATTATACGTTCCGGGCTGCCGAAGTGGGATAACCGCGCCGTGGCTAACTGGCAAAATCCGGCACTTAAAACCTAGCTTGTTCGTTGGGAACGCAGCTGCAACCTGGTAGTATAACGGGACACGACTGACTTGGGGGCTCGTTCCTTAATGACGGTTCGCGCTACTTTATAATACCGCTGCCGGTTTCTCGCTACTTTTGCACTTGCCATGGCCCAGACTCCCGACCGTATTGCGCTTACCCTGACCCGCCACGGCCTGCGCCAGACGGCCGCGCGCGTGCAGGTACTCCAGGTGCTGTCAACGTCTGCGTTTGCCCTTTCCGGGGCCGAAATCGAAAAGGCGCTGGGCCAGGACATGGACCGTATCACGCTCTACCGCACGCTGCGCTCCTTCGAGGAAAAGGGCCTCGTGCACCGCGTCCTCGACGCGTCCGACGTGGCCCGGTACGCGGCCTGCTCCATCGAGTGCTCCGAGCACGCCCACTTCGACAACCACGTGCACTTCAAATGCACGGCCTGCACCCACATTTACTGCCTCAACCAGGTTGCCATTCCGGCCGTCACGCTGCCCAGCCAGTTTCAGGCCGTGAGCCGCGACTACCTGCTGTCGGGCTTGTGCAGCCACTGCCAGCCGCCGCAGTAGCCGCGGCAAAGCCGATAAAAAAGAAGCGCGTCACCCAGCCGGGTGGCGCGCTTCTTTTTTTGAAGCACGGCTAGGCATTACTTGCCCTTGAACTGCTGAATGGCCCGCCGGGTGAAGTCCGACAGTACCAGCCGCCCGCTGATGGCCGCCCGCTCCACGAGCAGCGTGTCCCAGCCTTCGGTACCTGCCCAGATAACGCGCTTCAGGTCGGTCAGCGCCTCGGGGTTGTAGGCCGCCAGCCGGGCGGCAAAGGCGTCCACGGCGGCGTCCAGCTCGGCGGCGGTTGGCACCACGGTGGCGTACAGGCCCTTTTCCTGGGCCCAGGCCGCGCTGCGAAACTCGGCCGCATCCAGGGCCAGCTGGGCGTAGGCCGCCGTCCCGATCTTGCGCTCCACCACCGGCCCCACCACGAAGGGCCCGATGCCGACCACCAGCTCGCTGAGCTTCACCGAGGCCTGGGCAGTGGCAAAGCAGTAGTCGGTAGCGGCGGCTACGCCTACGCCGCCACCAATGGCCTTGCCCTGCACTCGCCCGACGATAATCTTCGGGCAGGTGCGGCAGGCGTTAATCACCCGGGCGAAGCCGGAGAAGAACTCCAGGCCCTGGGCTTCATTCTCAATGGCCATCAGCTCGTCGAAGCTGGCGCCGGCGCAGAACGTTTTTTCGCCCTCACTGCGCAGGATGATGACTTTGGTAGACTCGTCCTGGCCGGCCTGGGTAATGGTCTGGGCCAGCTCGGTGAGCAAGGCGCCGGGCAGGGAGTTGTGGGAAGGATGGAAAAACGAAACCGTGGTGATGCCGCGGGCGTCGGTAGCAGCCGTAACCTGGCCGGCGGTGAGAGTGTTGGTCATTGGTAAGTGGGAATATATTTATCTACTCGTAAATAGATGCTCCTCGGAGGATGTCAGCGAAGGTCTGCCAGCTGGCTTGGTCAGCATTGACGGCTTGGCGAGTATTGTCATAATACCCTTGAACGTCTTCTGCGTAAGAGCTGGCCGCTTCCAGAAAATCAGCCAGCGTTTTGTTTTCCCATTCGGCCGGATTGTCTATCAAATCCTGGCGTAGGAGTAATAGGAATTCCGCGAAGTCCTGGCGGGTGTTGACGTTGGTAGCAGGCGCGACGTCGTTCATAAGCTACTCCTGATTTTTCTTCTTCACCATTGTCAGAATCGTGGCTACGGCTACGGTTTCCTGGGTCTGGTCGGTGACTTCCACATACCAGCGCACGATGCCCTTGGCCACGTCGTCGGCGTCGCGCTTTTCCTGGCCGATTTTCTCCTTCACCGTCAGCGTCACGCCGATGGTGGTGCCGGGGTACACGGGCTTGGTGAAGCGGCACTCGTCGAGGCCGTAGTTGAGCAGCACCGGACCCTTGCGCGGGTCCACGAACATGCCGGCAGCCTTGCTCAGGATGTAGTAGCCGTGGGCCACGCGGCCGGTAAAGAGCGTGCCTTCGAGGGAAGTGGCATCGACGTGGGCGTAGAAGTTGTCGCCCGACACCTGGGCGAAGGCGCTGATGTCGGCCTCGGTCACGGTGTGCTTGTGTGTGACGTAGGTTTGCCCGATTTCCAGCTCCTCGAAGTAGTGCTGGAAGGGGTGCTTGTCCTTCTCAATCTGCCGGGCCTTGGGCTGGTACACTTCGGTAATGGCCGTAATCATCGTGGGGGAGCCTTGCAGAGCCACGCGTTGCATAAAGTGCTCCACGCCGCGCATACCGCCCATTTCCTGGCCGCCGCCGGCCCGGCCGGGGCCGCCGTGAATGAGCAGGGGCAGGGGGGAACCGTGGCCGGTGCTTTCCTTGGCCATTTCCTCGTTGATAATCAGGATGCGGCCGTGGTGGGTAGCGGCGCCCAGCACGAAATCCTGGGCGGTGTGCGGGTCGTTAGTGGCCAGGGAGCAGACCAGGGAGCCTTTGCCCATATTCACCAGCCGGATGGCTTCGTCGGTGTCCTTGTAGGGCATTAGCGTAGCGACGGGACCGAAGGCTTCCATCTCGTGGGAGTCGAGGTGGCGGAAGGGCTGGTCATTGCGCAGCAGGATGGGGGAGAAGAACGCACCCTTGTCGGCGTGGGCGCCGCGGTCCTGGCCCAGCACGTCGAGGCCGCCATCGAGGTTGCCGTACACGATGGGCGTGTTCTGGGCCAGCTGCCGCACCTGCTCGCGCAGGCGCTGCCGCTGCTCCTGGCCGGCCAGCGCGCCCATGCGCACGCCCTCGGCCAGCGGGTGCCCGATGGTGGTCTGGCCCAGCAGCTTACCCAGGGCAATCTGCACGTCTTCGATCAGGTTTTCGGGCACCAGAATGCGGCGAATGGCGGTGCACTTCTGCCCGCACTTGCCGGTCATCTCCTTGCGCACCTCCTTCACGAACAAATCGAATTCCGGCGTGCCCGGCCGGGCGTCCATTCCCAGCACGGCGGCGTTGAGCGAGTCGGCCTCCATCGTAAACGGCACGGCCTCCTCCACGATGCGCGGGTGGGCCCGCAGCTTGCGGCCGGTGGCAGCCGAGCCGGTGAAGGTGACTACGTCCTGATAATTGACGTGGTCGAGGATGCCCTGGCCCGAGCCGACTACCAGCTGCAGGGCCCCGGCGGGCAGGATGCCGGAGGCAATGATTTCGCGCACCACGGCCTCGGTGAGGTAGGCCGAGGGCACGGCGGGCTTCACCACGGCGGGCATGCCGGCCAGCAGGTTCACCGCAATTTTCTCCAGCATGCCCCACACCGGGAAGTTGTAAGCGTTGATGTGCACGGCCACACCCTCGCGGGGCACCATCAGGTGCTGGGCCATGAAGGTGCCGCCCTTCGAGAGGCCCACCGGCTCGCCCTCCACGTAAAACGGCTTGTCGGGAAATTTGCGGCGCAGCGAGGCATTGGCAAACAGGTTGCCGATGCCGCCCTCAATGTCGACCCAGGAGTCGGCGCGGGTGGCGCCGCTGCGGTAGCTGAGGGCGTAGAACTGCTCCTTTTTCTCCATCAGGTGCAGGGCCAGGGCCTTGAGCATGCGGCCCCGCTCGTGAAACGTCAGCTTGCGCAGGGCCGGGTTGCCCACGGTCCGGGCGTAGTGGAAAATGGCCTCGTAGTCGAAGCCCTCGGTGTTGGCCAGGGCAATGACTTCGCCGGTGCTGGCGTCGAGCAGCTCCTGCGGGGCGGAGGCGCCGGGCGTCCAGCGGCCGAGGGTGTAGTTTTCGAGAGTAGTCATGGGAGGGAGAGGTTAGAGCGGAGAACTTAGAACTGAGAGGCGGTTCTGGTAATCATTTCCGGCAAAATGAGCGACGAGCTAAGCCAATTCGGCCGTCATTCCGAGCATGTGGCGCATCAAGCCAGGGACCGAGGAAGCTCGCGGGCTAAGGGGGCAATGGTAACTTACTCGTTCAACGGTTTTGATTACCACTGCACGCGAGATGCTTCGGCTTGGCTCAGCATGACGGTCAGGTCAGGTCAGGTTTGCAAATTACACGCGCTCGATAACCACCGCGTAGCCCTGGCCGACGCCAACGCACATCGTGACCAGGGCGTAGCGCTTCTGCTGCTGGTGCAGCTCAAGGGCGGCGGTATTGAGCAGGCGAGCCCCGCTCATACCCAGCGGGTGGCCCAGGGCAATGGCGCCACCGTTGGGGTTGAGGCGCGGGTCGTCGTCCTGGAGGCCGAGGGCACGGATGCAGGCCAGGCTCTGGGCGGCAAAGGCTTCGTTGAGCTCGATGACGTCCATCTGGTCCAGGGTCAGACCGGCCTTTTTCAGGGCCAGCTGCGAAGCCGGCACCGGGCCGATGCCCATGATGCGCGGCTCCACGCCGGCCACGCCCATGCTCACGATGCGGGCTTTGGGGGTGAGGCCATGGTGCTTCAGGCCGGCTTCGGAGGCAAACAGCAAGGCTGCCGCGCCGTCGTTGAGACCCGAGGCGTTGCCGGCCGTTACGGTGCCGGTTTTGCGGAACGCGGGCCGCAGCTTACTTAGCCCGTCGAGCGTGGTGCCGGCCTTGATGAACTCGTCCTGGTCGAAGGCCAGCGGCTCGCCCTTGCGCTGCGCGATGCTCACGGCCACGATTTCCTCGGCCAGCCGGCCCCGCTGCTGCGCGGCGGCGGCTTTCTGCTGGGAGGCCAGGGCAAACCGGTCCTGATCCTCGCGGCTGACGCCGTCGCGGTCCACCAGATTTTCGGCGGTTTCGCCCATGGCGTCGGTGCCGTAGAGCTCCTCCATCTCCGGGTTGACGAAGCGCCAGCCGAAGCTGGAATCGTACATCTTCGAGTCGGTGCCGAAGGCTTTGGCGGCTTTGGACAGCACGTAGGGCGCGCGGGTCATGCTTTCCACGCCGCCGGCCACGAACAGGTCGCCGTCGCCGCTCTGGATGGCGCGGGCGGCGGCAATGCCGGCCGAGAGGCCCGAGGCGCAGAGGCGGTTCACGGTTTCGCCGGGCACGGTGGCGGGCAGGCCGGCCAGCAGCGCGGCCATGCGGGCCACGTTGCGGTTATCCTCGCCGCTCTGGTTGGCGCAGCCCAGAATCACGTCAGCCACGGCGGCCGGGTCAGCGGTGGGGTTGCGGCGGAGCAGCTCCCGGATGACCAGCGCGGCCATATCGTCGGGGCGGACGGGGGCCAGGGTGCCGCCGAAGTTGCCAATCGGGGTGCGGATGCCGTCAACTAAATAAGCTTGTTTCACGGAATTGTCGTCAGGGGTTGGGCAGGCTAAGAATATCGGTGCTGGTGCGGTAGGCGGTGCCTTTGAACAAGGCCAGCAGCGTGCCGTGCTGGTTGGTGGCGCGCACCTGGTACACGCCGATTTTATGCTTGAGGTCTTCCTCGCGCGCCTCCACCGTCACCACGTCGCCGAGCTTACCGGCGTCGAGGTAGTCGATGGTGGCGGTGAGGTCCACGCTCTGGCGGCCGTGGCTGTTGCAGGCCAGAGCGAAGGCCGAGTCGGCGGCGGCAAATGTGACGCCGCCGTGCAATGCCGCGAAGCCGTTGAGCAGGTCGGGCCGCACGGTGAAGTGCAGGCGGCAGTAGCCAGCCCCGACCTCGTCCACTTCCAGGCCCAGCAGCTTGCTGAAGGCATCATGGTGGAGCATCCGCTCCCGCACGGCTTCGGCCCGCTGACTACTGCTGAGCGGCGGGTTCATGCCGGAGAAAAAGCTGGTTCTGGCGCACCACGCGGCGCAGCAGCGGGCTGGCGCGGTACCGATCCTCATGGTACTCGTCGTACAGCGCGTCGAGGGTCTGGAGTACGGTGGCTGGCCCCAGCTCGTCGGCCCAGGCCAGCAGGCCCTTGGGGTAATTGACGCCCTTGGTCATGGCCAGCTCCAGGGCCTCGCGGGACGCCACGTTCAGCGCCAGCGCGTCCACGGCCTCGTTGATGAGCATGGCCAGCACCCGGTGGAGGATGGTGCGACCCAGGGCTTCGTCCCGGTTGGGCTCGGGCGCAATGGCGTCGGCGGCGTAGTCGTAGAAGCCGCGGCCCGACTTTCGGCCATAGTAGCCGGCCTCAAATAGGCGCTTCTGGGTGAAGGACGGTTTAAAGCGCGGGTCGTAGAAAAAGGAGGCGAAGATGGATTCCGTGACGCGGTAGTTCACGTCGTGGCCGATGAAGTCCATCAGCGCGAACGGGCCCATGCGGAAGCCGCCCAGCTCGGTCAGGGCCCAATCGATGGTGGCCACGTCGGCAATGCCCTCCTCCAGAATGCGGATGGCCTCGCCGTAGAACGGCCGCGCCACGCGGTTAACGATAAAGCCCGGTGTGTCCTTGGTCAGCACCGGCACCTTGCCCCAGCTTTGCACCAGGTCACGCACTTCCTCCGCCAGTCCGGTGCGGGTCTGCACCGCCGGAATGATTTCGACCAGCTGCATGACGGGCGCAGGGTTGAAGAAGTGAATGCCGATAAACCGCTCCGGCTGCCGGCAAGCCGACGCAATGGCCGCCAACGACAGCGACGACGTGTTGCTGGCCAGGATGCAGTCGGGTGGCACGAGCATTTCCAGCTCCCGAAACAGCTGCTGCTTCACCGCCAGATCCTCCACAATGGCCTCCAGTACCAGCTCGCAGTCGATAAAGGAACCGATGTCGCGGGTGGGGCGGAGTCGGGCGAAGCTGGCCGCTGCGTCGTCCGCGCTCAGCTTGCCTTTCTCGGTCAGCTTGGTGAGGTTGGCCTGAATCGAGCTGCTGGCCCGCTGCAAGGCGTCGGCGTTCTGGTCGAGCAGGCGCACGGTATGGCCGGCCGTGGCCACCACCTGCGCAATCCCCGCGCCCATAGCGCCGCTGCCGATAATTCCGATGATCATACGTGACTTGGTCAGTTAGTGATTTAGTGAATTGTGGGCTTAGCAAATCACTGAATCTTGGTTCGGCTGATGCCGCCTGAACGTCAAACTCACTAAATCACCAAGTCACCAGCTCACCTCAGCTGTGGCATTTGAAGTAGTCGAAAGGCTCGTGGCAGGCGTCGCACTGGTAGTGGGCCTTGCAGGCCGTGGAGCCGAACTGGCTAACGAGATGGGTGTGCTCCGACTTGCAAAGCGGGCAGCGCACGGCGGTGTCCTTGCCGAACAGATTGAGCACGTGGCCCGTGGCGGTGCCGTCGACGGGCGGCGCGATGCCATAGGCTTCCAGCTTGGCGCGGCCCGCCTGGCTCATCCAGTCGGTGGTCCAGGCCGGGCTGAGCTGGTTGTGAATCGTGACCTGCGTGATGCCCTCGGCCAGCAGGCGCAGGCGGATGTCGGTGGCAATGGTGTTCATGGCCGGGCAGCCCGAGTAGGTCGGCGTGATGCTGACCGTTACCTGCTCGCCCTCGACCCGTACGCCGCGCACGATGCCCAGGTCCAGGATGCTGAGCACCGGCACCTCGGGGTCCGACACCTCTTCCAGCAGCCGCCATACGGTGGCTGTTAGCTGTTGGTCGTTAGTGGTTAGCTTGTCCATGCGGATACTTTGGCTAATAGCCGACAGCGGTCAGCTAATGGCTGAGAAGCTACCATTTCAGGCCCGGATAGGTGCGCTGCATGTACTGCAGCTCGGCCAGAATGTAGCCCAAGTGCTCGGTGTGGCGTCCTTCCTTGCCGCCGGTCATCATGAAAACGCCCGCGGGCACGGGCACGGTGGCTTCGCCGAAAACGTGCGCCAAGTGGGCCGTCATGGCGGGCAGCAGGGCGGCGTAGTCGGGGATGAGGCCGGCGGCCTGCAGGCTTTTTTCCAGAGCCGTGGGCGTAGTCAGCTCACCGGAATAGCGCCAGAGGCCGGCCAGGGCTTTATCGAGGCGCAGGCGGCTTTCGGCCGTGCCGTCGCCGAGGCGGATAACCCATTCGGAGCTCCACTTCAGGTGGTAGGCGGCTTCCTTCACGGCCTTTTCGGCAATAGCGGCCAGCCGCTCGTCGGGGCTGCTGACCAGCTGCCGCAGGAAGTGGTAGTGGAAATTGTCGAAGAGGAACTGCCGGGTGATGGTGGCGGCAAAGTCGCCGTTGGGCTGCTCCACCAGCAGCGGGTTGCGGTACTCGGTGGCCAGGCGCAGAAACGCAAGGTCGTCTTCCGTGCGGTCTTGGCCTTCCAGCTCGGCGGCGTACTGGTAAAGGCTGCGGGTTTCGCCCAACAAGTCCAGCCCGATATTGGCCATGGCCAGATCCTGCTCCAGAATGGGCCCGTGCCCGCACCACTCCGAGAGGCGGTGACCCAGAATCAGGCTCGTATCGGCCAGCTGCAGCACGTACTCAAACAGCTGCTGCCGCACCTCGGCGGAGTAGGAGTGCAGGGCCGACGTTTCGGAAGGGGCAACTTGCATAGCGTGAAGAAAAAGCGGAAGGCTGACAGCTACTAGCTGTCGGCCAAAACCTTACATGTGCTTGATGGAGTCCGGGACGTCGTAGAACGTGGGGTGCCGGTACACTTTGTCGTTGGCCGGGTCGAAGAAAGCGTCGGCGTCGTCGGGGTTGGAGGCGTGCACGTGCTTCGACTCCACGACCCAGATGCTGATACCTTCGAGGCGGCGCGTGTACACGTCGCGGGCATTCTGGATGGCCATGGTGGCATCGGCAGCGTGCAGGCTGCCCACGTGCTTATGGTCGAGGCCCTGCTTGCTGCGGATAAATACTTCCCACAGCGGCCATTCGGATTGAGTCATCTTCGGTGAAATTGTGAAGTGGTGAAATAGTGAGTTTCACGCCTTCGGGTCAGGTAGGAGCGAAGCCGAGGCAACTCGCGGGCAAGGGTGGCACGCGGAATACTTCAGTTTCTGGCTTGGTGCGTCACCTGCCCGGAATGAGGGACTGGCTAAGCACTAGGCGGCCTGGGCTTCGGCTTTCTTGGCGCGCTTGGCGGCGTGGGCGTTGGCGGCTTCCCGCACCCAGGCGCCTTCCTCGTGGGCTTTCACGCGGGCCCCGAGGCGGTCCTGGTTGCACATGCCGTTGCCCTTCACCACGTTCCAGAATTCTTCCCAGTTCACCTCGCCGAAGTCGTAGCCCTGCTTGGCTTCGTTCCAGGCCAGCGCCGGGTCGGGCACGGTAAGGCCCAGAAACTGCGCCTGGGGCGCCATCATGTCCACGAATTTTTGGCGCAGTTCGTCGTTGGTGAACCGCTTAATGCGCCAGTTCATGCTCTGCGCCGTGTTGGGCGACTCCGAGTCCTTGGGGCCGAACATCATCAGCGTGGGCCACCACCAGCGGTTCAGGGCTTCCTGGGCCATGGCTTTCTGCTCGGGCGCGCCTTCGCACAGCGTCTGCATAATCTCGAATCCCTGGCGCTGGTGGAAGCTTTCCTCCTTGCACACCCGCACCATGGCGCGGGCGTAGGGGCCGTAGGAGGTGCGGCACAGCGGCACCTGGTTCAGGATGGCGGCGCCGTCCACGAGCCAGCCCACCGTGCCCATGTCGGCCCAGCTTAGGGTCGGGTAGTTGAAAATGCTCGAATACTTTGCCTTGCCCGAGTGCAGGTCGGCCAGCATCTGGTCGCGGGAAGTGCCCAGAGTTTCGGCGGCCGAGTATAGATATAAGCCGTGGCCGGCTTCGTCCTGCACCTTGCTGAGCAGGATGGACTTACGCTTCAGCGACGGGGCGCGGGTAATCCAGTTGCCCTCGGGCAGCATCCCGACCAGCTCGGAGTGGGCGTGCTGGGAAATCTGCCGGATCAGCGTTTTGCGGTACGCATCGGGCATCCAGTCCTTGGGCTCAATGCTGATATCCGCGTCGATGCGGGCCTGAAACTGCTCTTCGAGGTTGATTTCTACCGTTTCCATGCGCTTTCAACAAAGGTTAACTAACAATCGTTAGTTAAAAGTAAGGAAAAGTTTGGTTTTCCAAGCCAGAAGCTATTCTAGCTTTATACTGACTTCTTAGGCTACTGGTCAAAGTCCACCACCACCTTTTCCGACGTCGGCCGGGCCTGGCAGGAGAGAACGTAGCCTTTGGCTACTTCAGTGTCGGAAAGGGAGTAGTTGACGTCCATCTCCACGGTACCCTCTACTACCCGGCAGCGGCAGGTGCTACACATGCCGTTTTTGCAGGAGTAGGGCGCGTCCACACCGGTTTCGAGTAGGGCGTCCAGCACCGTATTGCCGTAGTACGACATTTCCAGCCGCCGCGTCGTGCCGTCGAGATGTACGGTTACCTGGCTGTGCTTGTCGTCGGCGCCGGCTACGTGGGTTTGGGCGGGACCGGCGGCCTTTTTGCCGCTGCCAGCCGAGGAAAACATTTCGAAGTGAATCTTTTCCGGGGCCACGCCCGCGCCGGTGAGGGCTGCTTTCACGCCCAGAATCATTTCCTCCGGCCCGCAGATAAAGCACTCGTCGATCTGGGTGGCGGGCAGGATCTTGTCGAGGAAGAGCTGGGTTTTGGCCTGGTCGATGCGGCCGAAGAGCAGCTCGGCGCTGCCCTGCTCCCGGCTTAGGATGTGGTACACGCTCAGGCGGTGCAGAAACTTGTTCTTGAGCGCCTCAATACCTTCCTTGAAGATGATGGAGTTGCGGCCCCGGTTGCCGTAAATCAGCGTTACCTGGCTGTTGGGCTCGGTCAGCAGCACGGTTTTGATGATGCTGAACACCGGCGTAATGCCGCTGCCCGCCGCGAAGGCCACGTAGTGCTTGGCCTGCTCCGGGTGCAGCTCGGTGTAGAAGCGCCCGGCCGGCGGCATCACGTCCAGCTCTTCGCCCACCCGCAACGAATCTACCGCCAAGGACGAAAACCGGCCTTCCGGTACCTTCTTGATGGCCACCTGCCACTCATTTTCCAGCGGGCTGCTGCAAATGGAGTAGGAGCGGCGCAGTTCCTCGCCGTTGTGCTCGCGCCGGAACGTCAGGTACTGGCCCTGGGTGAACCGGAACGTGTCGCGCAACTCCGCCGGCACATCCAGCGACACCACCACCGCGTCGGGCGTTTCCCGCTGAATGCGCTTGATTTTTACTTTGTGAAATCGACTCATTTCTAGTTTTTGGTTTCTGGTTTCTGGTTTTTGGATCATGGTTCCGGCTACCGAATACGGCTGTTATCAGTCCGTTATAAGGCTAAAAACCAACAACTAAAAACCATACACCAGCCGCTACTTAGCCAGTCCGTTCAGCAGGAGCGTCATGATGTTTTCCTCCAGCTCTTCGGCCGTGATGCCGCGGCCGGGGCGGTACCACAGCTCCACCCAGCGCACTGCCGACAGAATCGTGAACAGGGCCACGGAAGTATTCACCGGCTGCAGTTCCCCGGCCGCAATGCCCTGGTCAATCAGCGCGGCAAAGCCCTTTTCGTAGCTTTTGCGGGCTTCCTTGAAGGCTTCGAGCTTGCCGTTGGTGAGGTATTTCCAGTCGTTGTTGGCCACCGATACGGCCGCGCCGTCCTCAATCATCAGGCTGATATGCAGGTGAATCAGGGCCTTGATTTTCTCCACGTAGGAGGTAGCCATCTGCTCAATCTGGGCCAGCTGCGAAACGTAGGTGTCCGAGACGTGGAAGCAGATAATTTCCAGAATCTCGTCCTTGGAGTTGATGTGGTTGTACATGCTGGCGGCTTCCATGCCCACCTGCGCGCCCAGATCCCGCATCGACGTACCCCCAAAGCCTTTGGCCTTGAATAGCTTGGCAGCTTCTTCCAGAATCAGCTGCCGCTTGTTGTTCTTTGTTTTCTTAGCCATTTTCTGTTGAGCTGTTAGCTGCCAGCGGTTGGCTATCAGCTTTTTTCCTGTTCCGGACCAGGAATAGCCGGCCGGCGTTACTCTCGCACGAAGCTAACAACTAACAGTTATTAGCAACCCGTCTACTGCTGGTTACGCAGGTCGCGCACCCGGCGGAGCTTGCTGCCCTCACTGCGCGGCAACGCCCAAACGCCGGCAGCGTCACCTTCGTGCTCAACGCACCCCTGCTTTGCGGGTGAAGCCCAGCTTGGTTAGCTCGGCTAAGCTCCGGAAAGTGGACGGGTGCACCGCCAGCGCATCAAGCTTCGCCTTACGGAAAGGTACCCGCTCGTACACGTAGGTCACCTGCTGCTTGAGGCGGGCATTCTGTAGCTCCCGCAGCTTGGCCGACGGCAGCCGTTCAAGCTGCGGGGTTGAAAATCATGGAATCAAAAGTTCAGAGCCCGAAAAGAGGGTATCCTTTGGGAGAAAGATAGCGGATATCGGCTAGACTAACAAATGTTTGTTAAATACCTAGGGTGAGTGCTTACTTGGACGGAAGATCTCAAGGCATTTTTTCGCCGAAACCAAAGTGGTTTTTCGCATGTATCACGGCGCTTGCCACGTTTGCCGGGCCAAAACCGCCCAGCCCGGATTCGAACAGCCAAAGTGCCGCTTGGCCGCGCCTGATAGAAAAATAGCGCCTAGCGAAAGGCTGATTAGGATGCTTTTTTGAAAGGCTTTCGTGGTCTTAATATACTGACAGATTGAGGTTTGTTAAATAATGGTGAGTGTATACTTACTAAAAGTTAGCTAACACTTACCAGCGGTAGAAAATCTTTGCTTAGCTTTGTCCCGTTGTCGGCTAAGAATCCCCCCGGTCTAGCTGACAGCCAATTCCCACGCCCGATTACCAGGTGCTACTCCCGCCCCACCTGGAAACGTCAGTAGAACACCGAACGGCGTTCGAAATCAAAAGCCAGCCGAATCGATAGCCTCGATTTGACTGGCTTTTGGGTTTTTAGGCTTTCCGCAAACAGGTCTAAAAGGAGCGTGCCGCGTACTCAGCTCAAAGCAGAATACGCGGCACGCAACGGCAATATAATAGGTGCTTTAGCTGCGCGGCAGATACTTGGTTTTGATGAACTCGCGCATTTCCGGCGTGTATTCGGGGCGCACGTTGGCCAGGCCTTTCCACAGCGCATCTACCAGCAGCAGCAGAAACTGGGTTTCTTCCTCCGGCTGCTCGTAGCCGAGCTGGCGGAAAGCCTTCACCAGCAGCCCCGGCATGGGCTGCAGAAACTGCTCGTGCTGCTTGCGGGCCGTCTCCACATCGATCAGGCGCGACTGGAGCTTCCAGAAAAAGGGTTCCTCGCGCACCAGCTCGTAGGGCAGGTCAATGATTTTGTAGATCAGCTCCTGGGGCGAGCTGTTCAGCAGGCGGCCCCGGTTTTGCTCGATTACCCGCTTGTAGCCGCTTTTGATGATGTAGTCCAGGAGCCGCTCCTTGCTGCCGAAATATTTGAATATCAGTGCCTCCGATACTTCGGCTTCCTTGGCAATCAGCTGAGTGGAGGTATTTTCAAAGCCTTTCTCAGCAAAGAGCTGCAAGGCAGTAAGCGCGATGTGCGGTTTGCGGTTCATGGCCTAAAGGTAGTATTTGACGCAACTAATTACGCGCAATATCCGCGGCCTGCCGCGGCTAAGCCCGCATTTACGCCACAAGGTACCAAACCAAAGCGCGCCGGAGCCGCCGGATTTTGGCGGCCCCAGCGCGCTGGCGGGGAGAGAAAAGCGGCTGGGCTACGCTTTCGGCTGGCGGCGGCCCTCCAGGATGCGGAAGAACGAGCGGCTCTGGATTTCCTCCTGGGTGAGGCCGGTGGCCAGCACTTCCTCTTCCGTGATGGCGCCGCAGTTCAGCGCTTTCAAAAAGAAGTTGAGCAGGCCCTGGCCGGTGGCGGCGTCGTCGAAGATGTCGCCGGTGAGGGTAGAAATGGCGGCCCGCTCCACGAAGGTTTTCAGGCGGAACAGCGCATCATCGTAGCTGCTCAGAAAGAAGCTGTAGGTGGCTGCGTAGCGCATCGGCAGCTGGGCCGGGTTCAGGTCCCAGCCCTGGTAGAGGCCGTTGATGAGCGAGTGAGTGGTGTGGTGGAAGCCTTGGCGCCAGGCGTTGTGCACCGAGTCGCGGTTTTCCTTGAGCTGCTCGAAGCTGAGGTTGTCGCCGCGGTGGGGGCCGATGGGCATCACGTTGGTGGCACCGTCGGAAAGAAAAATGCCGGTGCCGCCCAGCGCCACCTTGGTCATATGGTGAGCAAAGTCGCAGACGGGGTGGGCCATGGTCTGGTACCGGGCCGTGATGCCGGCGGAGGCCGTGTAATCATACGTGCCGAAATGAGCGGCTACGCAGCGGCCCTCGCTGGCGCGGATGATGCGCATGAGCGGGTTGCGGCCTTCCTCATCCATGATGATCTGGGTGGCTTCCACCATCGTCTCCATCTTCAACGTGCCGGGCGCCAGACCGTTGGCCTGCTCCAGCTTCTCGAACAGGCGCACCATGGTGGTCATCTGCTCCGGGATGGTGACTTTGGGCAGCATCACCACGAAATTCTCGGGCAGCTTACCGCCGGTTTTCTCCAGCAGGGCCGTCAGGAATATGTCGAGGGTGCGCACGCCGCGGGCCTTCAGATCCTCGGTGAAGGGCTTGATGCGGATGCCGATGAAAGGCGACACAGTGCCGCTGGCCATGCCCTTAGCCAGCTCGCCGGCCGCCTGCACGGCGGTGGCGTCTTCCTCGTCGTTAGGGCGGTTGCCGAAGCCGTCTTCAAAGTCGATGCGGAAGTCCTCCACGGCCTCGCGCTGGAGCTTGGCTACTATCTTGTTGTAGACCGAATAGGCCAGCCAGGCGTGCTCCTGCTTGCGCTCCGCCGGGCTCATGGCGTCGAGGCGGGCGGTGAGGGCGGTAATGTCGGCAGCAAGCGTGGGCAGGTGCTCGTGGCCCGGCAGCTGCAGCACGCGGGCCAGCTCTACGAAGTTGGGAGCGTAGGTGCGCAGATTGCCCAGGGCAATGTCACCCATGCGCACGCAGGTGTCGGCCTTGAACAGGTTGGCGCCGCCGTACACGGTGTGCACCGGCTGGCGGTCGGGCTTGTCGCCGGGATACGTGCGCTGGAACTGGCGGTTGGCCACGCCGAGCTGGTCGAGCAATGCGGCCTTATCGGCGTCCTGGATACTGAGTTTCATTGGGAGAGAAAAAAGGAAGGCGGGATTCAGAAGGAAAAGGCGGACAAGCTACTAGAAAGTACCGTCAGGAACCAGTTTTTAATCTCTAGTAGGCTTCAGGAGCCGCGGTAGGTGCTGTAGCCGAACGGGTTCAGCAGCAGCGGGACGTGGTAGTGGGCGGTGGTGGCTACCTCGAAGACAATTTCCACGAAGGGGTAGAAATTGGGCGTGGCCTGCTGCTCGAAGTACGCTTGGGTGAAGAACTTCAGCTTGTAGACGCCCAGCGGCAGGGGCTCGTCGGTGGGGAGCAGGTTGGCAATGCGGCCGTCCTGGTTGGTGACGCCGCGGGCCAGTTCCGGCCAGGCGTCGCCCTGCTGGGCCGAAAGGATGATGGTAACGCCGGCGGCAGGCTTACCCAGGGTAGTATCGAGGATGTGGGTCGTGATTTGACTCATCTTTTGGGGACTTGGTCTTGGGGGGACTTGGGGACTTGGTTTTGGAGGTTAGGGTCAGAACGAAAGCCAACACTCTAAGTCCCCCAAAAACCAAGTCTCCAGCAACCTAGCTCAGCAGCTTTTCCAGGCGGATGCGGGTGATTTTATTTTGCTCGGCGGCGGCCAGCTGGATTTCGTTCTCGGGCTTATTGAACAGCCGGGCTTCGAGCAACGCCAGCATCTGCGCGGCGGTTTTGCCGGTGGCAAACACGATGAAGATGTAGCCGAACTTCTGCTCATAAGCTTCATTGCCGTCGGACAAGGCCTGCAGCACGTCTTCCGAGGTGTCGCGCACACCGGCCTGCTCGCCTTCGGCCCAGGCGCTGGTGCTGGCGAACTTCTCGCGCAGGGCCGCCACGTTGCCCCCGATTTTGGGGTGGTGGGTGAAGGCTTCCTTCCAGTCGTCTTCCGACAGGCCGTTCCAGATGGCGTTGGCGTGGTCCATGAGCGTTTCCACGTCGGCGACGGGGAAAACGTCATTCATGCCCGTTACCCAGGCGCCGGCGCCGCAGCACTTGCGCAGCTCTTCAGCCCGGGCACCGGGTGGGAGGTTGTTGAGTTCGTCGAAGGTCATATTCTTTGAGAGGCTACGCAAAAGCAGAACGTCATGCTGAGCGCCGCCGAAGCATCTTTTACCGCTTCGTTGTAATGCTATTGAAGCGGCAAAGATGCTTCGACGGGCATCCACCAGATGAAGCATGACAAGCACAAAACGGGAATACTAAATCACCGTCGGGAAGCGGTTCACGTTTTTATAGTAGATGTACACTGAGTCTTCCTGGCCCATGGCGGTGGCCCACTGCTGGCAGTAGGGCGCCATCCAGATGGAGTCGCCCTGCTTGACAGGGTACCACTCATTATCGAGCATGTAGATGGCCTGGCCCTGCAGATACATCAGCCCGTGCTCCATGATGTGGGTTTCAACCATCGGCAGATGGCCGCCGGTGCCGTAGGTGAAGATGTTGACGGCCATGTCGAAGCCCAGCTCGTTGGGCAGCAGCTCCTGGATGCGCAGGGCCTCGTCATTCATGTACACCGGGGCCTTGCTGATGTCCCGCGCGCCGAAGAATACGGCCGGCGTGGCGTGGCCGTCCAGCGGCTCATACACCTTGTGGAAGGTCAGAATCCGGGTGCCTTCGGCGGGGTTCTGGAAAAGGTATTCCTGGGCTACGGGCACGTACACGTACTGGCCGGCGGCCAGCATCTGGCTCTGCCCGCTCACGGTAGCTTCGCACTGGCCTTCCACAACGTAGAAGAAAATCTGGCTGGCCTCGGTGCGGCCGCGCAACTCGCCGCCTTCGCGCAGCGTGATGAGCGTCTGAGCCAGGCGGGCCCCCATCTGCTCGTTGATGATGACGTTGACGGTGCAATTCGTCCAGCCGGGGACGTTGCTGTTGATGTAGCCGTCGGGGGCAATAATGGCGTGGTTGCGCTTGACGACGGAGCGGGTGAGGGCGGAAATTTCCATGTGGGGAGGGTTATTCGGAGTGGGTTTTCTCGCGGCGGTCCGCAGAGATTAGGGAGGTTCTTAGAGTTGATTAGCCGCAGTCAGGTTCAGCAGAAACCGTTCCGACACCTGAACGGCGGCGGCAATATCGGGCAGCTCGGCGTTTTCTAGCGGGTTGTGGCTGATGCCTTTAAAGCAGCGCACGAACAGCATTGTGGCCGGCGCGACGAAGGACACCGGTACCGCGTCGTGGCCCGCACCGCTGACCAGCTTTACGACCGGGTAGCCGGCGTCGGCAATGGCCTGGGTGAGCTGCTCGTTCAGGCCCGCGTCGCAGGTGACGGGCGCGGTGTGCTGAATCAGGTTCCAGTGCAGGGTGAGGCGGCGGCAGGCGGCCAGGATTTCGGCCCGCTCCCGCAACTGCTCGTAGGCCGTGGCCAGCCGGGTGGCATCGGCACTGCGCAGGTCGAGGCTGCAGACCACTTCCCCGGCAATGACGTTGCTGGCCGCGTGGCGCACGTCGAGCTTGCCCACGGTGGCCACCAGCGCGGCCTTGTGTTCGAGGCCGAACTGCTCCACGGCCAGCACGAACTCGGCGGCGCCGGCCAAAGCATCCTGGCGCATGTCCATGGGTACGGTGCCGGCGTGGCCGGCCATGCCCCGCCAGGTCAGCTCCACGCGCTGCTGCCCGGCAATGGCAGTTACCAGGGCCACGGGAATGTTTTGCTCCCAGAGCACCGGCCCCTGCTCGATGTGCACCTCGAAGTAGCCCAGCCACTCTTCGGCCGCAATGGCGTCCTGGGCTAGTGTCGCGGGGCTGCCGCCCATAGTTTGGATGGCCTCGGCGAGGGAAATACCGGCGGCGTCGGTTCTGGGCAGCAGGGCCAGGTCGAAGGAACCGGCCACCACTTTGCTGCCCAGGTAGGTGGTATGAAACCGCACGCCTTCCTCGTCGCTGAAGGCAATCAGCTCGATGTGGAAGGGCAGCTTTGCCTTCTGGGCTACCAGGCTCTCCAGCAGGTCCAGCCCCAGCAGCACGCCCAGCGGCCCGTCGAACCGGCCGGCATTCACCACGGTATCGATGTGGGAGGCAATGACGAAGGTTTTGGCCTCCGGATTCGCACTCACCAGCCGGCCGCGCACGTTGCCGATGCCGTCGAGGCGGGTGCTGAGGCCGGCCTGTTCAAACCAGCTGCTTACCAGCGCGCTGCCTTGCAGAAAGGCCGGCGTGCCAAACGTGCGCGTGACGCCGTCGTCATCTTCGCTGAGGGCGGCTAGTTTGTGAATGCGCGCCAGAATTTTTTCGGCGCGGGCAATAAAGTTTTCCACCCAGGTAGTGGGTTAAGTGCATAAAATAGAGAGCTGGAGCTGAGCTGCCCGCAACCGCCTGCTGACGCCGTTACCGGCCGGTCAGCACTTGTCCCCGGTTGAGCCGGACGAATTCCGGGCGCTGATACACCAGCTCGCCCCCCAGAAACGTCTGCTCCACCACGCCTCGCAATTCGAGCCCAAGATAAGGCGACACTTTGTGTTTGTGGTGCAGCAGGCCTTCCGTCACCCGGAAGCTGCTCTCCGGGTCCAGCACCAGCAGATCGGCGTCGTAGCCCGGCGCGATGCGGCCCTTGCGGTGGGCCTGGCCGGCCAGCTTCGCCGGGTTTTCGCTCAGCCACCGGGCCAGGTCCGACAGCGTGGCCCCGCGCTGCTGGGCGGCCGTCCAGAGCACCGGCAGCGCCAGCTGGAGCGAGGCAATGCCGCCCCAGGCCGTGGTGAAGTCGCCGGTGTCAATCTGCTTGAGGTCGGGTGGGGCGGGGGAGTGGTCGGTGGCCACAAAGTCGATGAGGCCGGTGCGCAGCGCGTCCCAGAGCTGGTCGTTGTTGGCCTTCTCGCGGATGGGCGGGGCGCACTTGAACTGCGTCTGCCCGTCCGGGATGTCCTCGGCATTGAAAAACAAGTAGTGCTGGCCGGTTTCCACCGTCAGCGGCAGGCCCCGGGCCTTGGCGGCGGCAATGGCCGGTAGGGAGTTGGCCGATGACAAATGGACGATGTGCACGGGGCAGCCCGTTTCAGCGCACAGCCGGATCATCAGCGCCACGGCGTCGTCTTCCCAGCTTTTGGGGCGGGAGGCCAGGTAGTTTTGGTAAGAGCGTTTGTCGCGCTGCTTCCACTCGGCCTCGTCGGTAGTCAACTCGCAGTGCACCAGCAGGGGCCGGCCGTGGCGGGCCAGGATGGGCATAATGCGGCGCAAATCGTCCTCGGTGGCGTTGGGAAAGTCGTCGATGCCGGAGTGGGTGAGGAAGGCCTTGAAGCCCAGCACGCCGCGTTGAATCAGGCCCTCAACCTCCGCCGCGTTGCCGGGCACGATACCGCCCCAGAAGCCCACGTTGGTGTGCAGCTGCCCGGCGGTGGCGGCCAACTTCAGCTCGAAGTTGCCCACCGAGGTCGTCACGGGCGCCGAGTTCAGGGGCATGTCGACGAGGGTGGTGAGGCCGCCAGCCAGCGCGGCGCGGGTGGCCGTGTCGAAGCCTTCCCAGGCGGTGCGGCCCGGCTCGTTGATGTGCACGTGCGGGTCCACGACGCCGGGCAGCAGGGCGCGGCTGCCAACGTCGATAACGGTGCAATCTGCCTCCGCCTCAATGGGTAGTAGCGCGTTGATTTTGCCGCCCCGGAGCAGCACCAGGGCGGGCCGCACGCCTTCCGGCGTTATCACGCGCTGACTTTTTATGGCTAGGTCTGTCATTTTTCTCTGTAAATTGGGGGCTTATCCGGGCCGTTGCCGGCCGGGTTTTTCCTCAACGGAAGCTCGTTGCCGCGGGCTGGCCGGGCAAGTAGAAAGCCGCTCCGCGCAGTACGCCGGGGCGCTATTCTGGCGGTAAGGTGGATATTTTGCGGCAAAACCACTTTCTTCCACCCGTAAGCCCGCCCCACCGGGCCGCTTACCCTTGCTCTGCCCCCGCATGATTCAACTGCTTACTTTCGGTGCCGCCCTGCTGGTCTTTCTGCTGCTGCTCGGCGTTATCTACGCGCTGCAGCGCGTGGCCAAAACCCGGGCAGGGGGCGGCAAAGTAGGAGAAAACGGCCTGACCCTGCAAGGCTTTTCCTACGCCCTTATTCTGCTGGCCGTGGCCTACGCGCTGGCCATGCTCTACGTTTTCGTGCGCGGCACGGTCTGGGAAGGCCACTTGATGGAGTGGATGAACATCGTAGTGCGCCTGATGCACATCACCTTCGGCATTGCCTGGATCGGGGCCTCGTTCTACTTCGTGTTTCTCGAAAACGCGCTGAACCGCACCCACAACGTGCGCGACGAGTTGGCCGGCAACCTCTGGGCCGTACACGGCGGGGGCTTCTACTACCTCGAAAAATACAAGCTGGCCCCGAAGGAAATACCCCGCGACCTGCACTGGTTTAAGTACGAGGCTTACTTCACCTGGCTTTCCGGCTTCAGTTTGCTGTTCGTGGTGTATTACTTCAACGCCAGCTCCATGCTGATTGACCCCAAGATCCTGGACGTTAGCCCGCTGGCCGGGGTGGCTATCGGCATCGGCTCGTTTGTGGCCGGCTGGCTGATCTACGACGGGCTCTGCAAAACCCCGCTCGTGACCAAGGGCTGGTGGTTTATCGGGGTGGGCGGACTGCTGGTGACGGCGTTTGCGTTTTTCTACTGCCACGTCTTCAGCGCCCGGGCGGCCTACATTCACTTTGGGGCCATGCTGGGCACTATCATGGTGGCCAACGTCTTTTTCATCATCATTCCGGCTCAGAAGGAGATGGTGAAAGCCGCCACCGAGGGTCGTCCGCTCGACCCGCAGCTGGGCAAAAACGCCGGCCTGAGGTCGTTGCACAATAACTACTTCACGCTGCCGGTGCTGTTTGTGATGGTCAGCAACCACTTCCCCAGCACCTTCGGCAATGCTTACCCGTGGCTGGTGCTGGTGGCTATTTCGGTGGGTACGGCCGGGGTGAAGCACTGGCTGAATCTGCGCGAAAAGCACCAGGCTACGGTGCTGGTGCTGCCCGCCTCGGCCCTGTTTCTGCTGGCCGTCGCCTTCACCACCGCCCCCAGGAAAGAAGCCGGTGGCGCGGCCGCCTGCCAGCCCGTGAGCATGGCCCAGGTGCAGAGCATCGTGCAGGCGCGGTGCGTGCGCTGCCACTCGTCCAACCCCACCGACGAGGTGTTTAAGTCGGCGCCGAACGGGGTGAAGTACGACTCGCCCGAGGACATCATCCGCCTTAAGGATAAGATTATGCAGCGCGTGGTCATCACCAAGACGATGCCCCAGAACAACAAAACCAACATGACCCAGGAGGAGCGCGACCTAATCCGGTGCTGGATCGAGCAGGGCGCCCTGGGCGGGCCCGCGGCCGGCGGCGTGGCCCCCGGCGGGCTGTAGCCGTTGGGCTGGCGGCCTTCCGGCTCCGGCGACGGGGAATTCTTCCTGATCCGGCCAGCCACCGGTGCTGGCGTAGTGCACAGATAGTTGCCGGCGGGGAGCAGCAATGCTACGGTTCAGGTTGCCCGTAGTCCGGCGGGGCTAATTCCGGGGCCGGCGGGGTTTCCCACCGGGGATAGTGTAGCTTTACCTAGTTCACCGTTGCTTCCCACTATTTTTGGAATACTTCCGCAATCAGGCCGTTACCATCACCTACGTATCGGCGCGGGTGAGCTACATCCGCCTGCAGTGGCACCCGGTCCGGATGGCGGCGCCGGAGCTGCGGGAGGTGTACGAGCACGTGCTGAAGGCCATGCGGTACTCCAGCACCACCAAGCTGCTCTCGCTGCACGGCCAGCGGCCCCAGCTGGCGGCCGAAATCCTGACCTGGATTGGTAAGGACTGGATTCCGCGGGCCATTGCGCAGGTCGGGTACGACCAGTGCGCCGTGGTGGAGGCCGACCAGCCGCTGAGCCGGCTGGCCGCCCAGTCTATCGGCAACGAGCTGGGCCCGACGCTGCGGTTTGCCTACTTCCCGACCGAGGCCGCGGCCCACGCCTGGCTCACGGCGAGCCTGCCGGCCACTTAGCCGGCCCCGACTGGTTCCCTCCCAGGACTTGTCCAGCGCCCCTGTTTGCGGGCTCTGGCTCGCACGGTATACCCGGCGGCGCGCGGCCCGAATGACCCCGCGCGCCGCCGATTTGGTTCACGACCTTTTCCCACGTCCTTGAGTTTTACTCCCCTGAAACCCGTCCTGATTATTGAGGACAGTACCGAAGACTTTACGGCCCTGAGCCGCATTTTTCGCAAGTATGCCCTGCGCCACCCCGTGCTGCGCTGCGACGATGGCACCCAGGCCCTGACCTACCTGCAGGGCTACGGCAAGGCCGTCGGCTGGCCGCCTACGCTGCCGGCCCTGGTGCTGCTCGATCTGAACCTGCCGGGCATCGACGGCCGCGAAGTGCTGAATATTCTCAAGCAAAGCCCCGAGCTGCGCACCATTCCGGTCGTGGTCATCAGCAACTCGACCAACCTGCGCGACATCAATTACTGCTACGAGCACGGCGCCAACAGCTACCTGACCAAGCCCACCGACTACGCCGCCCTGGAAGCCAAGATCAGGCTCACGATTCAGTACTGGCTGGAAACCTCCGAGCTGCCCGGCACCTAAGCCAGCAGGCGCCCCCCCGTCGCACGATTGGCGCGCCGCGCCCCCGCACCGCGCCCGTCCGCGCCCCTCGGATCGGTGCCATTCCCTGCGGAGCCGCCCCGGGGCCCGCCGCTACCCCGTCCCGGCTTCTGCAACGGCCCACTGAAGCCTCCGCGGGCCGTTCCGCGTTTTGGAATGCTTCGCTGAGCGTTCAGCAGGCCGTTCCGCGTTTTGGAATGCTTCGCTGAGGCTTTAGCAGGGCATTCCGCATTTTGGAACGCACAAAAAAGACCTTAGCAAGGCATTCCGCATTTTGGAACGCCTAAAAAAGCCCTTCGCGGGCCGTTCCAAAATCCGGAACGGCCCGCGAAGGGCTTTCTGGGGGTACTCCGGCTTGCGGGGCTACTCCGCCGCACCCAGCACCCCGCCGGCCTGCCGCAGGCGCGCAATCTTGGCCTCGATTTCGGCCAGGCCCAGGTTGTGGACGCTGCCCAGGTGGGTGGTGTGAAACTCGCGGTGGGGCACGTAGGAGCCATTTTCGACCGCCTGGCCCACCTGCACATAAGCGGTGCGGAAGGGCGTGCCGGTCTGGATGAGCTGGTTGATGTTTTCGACCGAAAACACTGCGTCGTACTTGGCCTGATTGAGCAAATCGGGCTTGATGCGGAGCTGGGGCAGGGCAAACAGCAGCATGTCGAGGATGTCGAGAAACTGGGTCAGCGGCTCGAACAGCAGCTCCTTCAGCAGCTGAAAGTCGCGGTGGTAGCCGCTGGGCAGGTTGCTGGTGGCTAGGATGATGGTGTTGGGCAAGGCCTGCAGGGTGTTGCACCGCGCCCGGATCAGCTCAAAAACGTCGGGGTTCTTCTTGTGGGGCATGATGCTGGAGCCGGTGGTAAAAGCGGCCGGCAGCTCCACAAAAGCCATATCCTGGGAATTATACATTACCAGGTCGTAGGCCATCTTGCCGAGCGTGCCGGCGGCCCCGGCCAGGGCGAAGGCCACGGTCTTCTCGGTTTTGCCGCGCAGCATCTGGGCTCCCACGCTGCTCACGGCCAAGCTGCCGAAGCCCATGGCGCGGGTGGTCATCTGCCGGTCGATGGGGAAGGAGGAGCCGAAGCCCGCGCCCGAGCCCAGCGGGTTCTGGTCGGCCACGGTGTGGGCCGCCTCGAACAAGGCCAGATCCAGCAGCAGGTGCTCGGCGTAGGCCGAAAACCAGAGTCCGAACGAGCTGGGCATAGCGGCCTGGAAGTGGGTGTAGCCCGGCATCAGGTCGGCCTGGTGGGCCTCGGCCTTGCGCAGCAGCACTTGCGTGAGGGCCAGCAGCTTGGCCGCGGCTCGCTCCGTGTAATCTTTCAGGAACAGCTGAATGGCCGTCAGCACCTGGTCGTTGCGGGAGCGGGCCGTGTGGATTTTCTTGCCTGCGTCGCCAAACTTTTCGGTCAGGTAGGCCTCAATCTTAGAGTGCACGTCCTCAAACTGCTCCTCAATAACGAACGTGCCGGCCTCGATTTGCGCGGCCAGCTCCTGGAGGCCCTGCTGAAGCTGCTCGTTTTCCGGGCCGGAAATCAGGCCGGCCTGGGCCAGCATGTGAGCCTGGGCCTGCGAGGCCAGCACGTCGAAGCGCGCCAGGTACAAATCCAGCTCCCGGTCTTTGCCCACGGTGAACTGTTCGATTTTCTTGTCAACGGCAATGCCCTTATCCCAGATTTTCATGAGTCGAGTTAGGTAAGTCCGGGCCGGGGCCCGGGAAATCGGTGCTACGTGTTAGGGGCCCAAACGGGCTGGGCGGGCTTGCCAAACGTTGTCGGAATCCGCCCGGTTTTTGTCGGCTTTGCCCTGCCAGCGGCGGGAGCAGGCGGGCTACATTTGCCGGTCTTCCAACCCCCCACGCCATGCAGAAAATCACCACCTTCCTGACCTTCAACGACCAGGCCGAAGAGGCCGCCAACTTCTACGTCAGCCTGTTTGCGGACGCCCAAGTTACCGGCATTACCCGGTATCTGGCCGGGGCACCCATGCCCGAGGGCAGCGTGATGACGATTTCGTTTCAGCTGGCCGGGCAGCAGTACACGGCCCTGAACGGCGGCCCGCACTTCACGTTTGCCCAGGGCATCTCCCTGTGCGTCAACTGCGCGGATCAGGCCGAAGTCGACCACCTGTGGGCCCGGCTGACCGCCGACGGCGGGCAAGAGGGGCAGTGCGGCTGGCTCCAGGACCGGTTTGGCGTCTCGTGGCAGATCGTGCCCGCGGCCCTGATGCAGATCTTTACCACCGCCGACCCGGCCAAAGCCAAGCGGGCCGTGGCCGCCCTGATGCAGATGCGCAAGATTGACATCCGGCGGCTGGAAGAGGCCTAGCCGCCTCACAGCTCCAGCCCCTCCAGCAGCGCCACGTAGCCCCGGATGCCCGCCCGGATTTCGCTGAGCAGAATGTACTCGTCGGGGGTGTGGGAGCGGGCCGAGTCGCCGGGCCCGATCTTCACCGTGGCGAAGGGCATCATGCTCTGATCCGACAGCGTGGCCGAGCCAAACGGCTGGTGCCCCAGCGCCACGGCCCGCCGCACCAGCGGGTGCTCCGGCGCGATGCGCGACGAGTTCAGGTGGGTGGAGCGCGGGGTCACTTCGGCCTGCACGTGTTCTTGGACAATGCGCACCACCTCGGCGTTGGAATACAGCTCGTTGGTGCGCACGTCCACTACGTACTGGCAGCGGTCCGGCACCACGTTGTGCTGGCTGCCCGCGCTGATCTGGGTCACGGTCATTTTCACCGGCCCCAGCAGCCCCGATACCTGGGGAAATCGGTACTGCTGCAGCCACTGAATGTCGGCCACGGCCTTATACAAGGCGTTTTCACCCTCATCGCGGGCGGCGTGCCCGGTGCGGCCGTGGGTTACGCAGTCGAGCACTACGAGGCCCTTTTCGGCCACGGCCAGCGCCATCTGGGTCGGCTCCCCCACGATGCCCAGGGCCACGGGGGGCAGCAGCGGCAGCAGGCGCCGAATGCCGTCGGCCCCCGACACCTCCTCCTCGGCCGTAATGGCGCAGATCAGGTTGAAGGGTAGGTCAGGCCGCTGGTGAAAGTGCAGAAACGTGGCCAGCAGACTCACCGCCGAAGCCCCGGCGTCGTTGCTGCCCAGCCCGGTCAGCCGGTCGCCTTCCACCACGCCCCCGAATGGGTCGTAAGTCCACGAAGCACCGGGCTTCACGGTGTCGTGGTGGGAGTTGAGCAGGATGGTCGGCTTTGCGGGGTCGAAGTGCTTATTAGTGGCCCAGACGTTGTTTTTGTCCCGTTGCGGGTGGGCGCCGTGGAAAGTCAGGAACCTGAAAATCAGCTCCGCCGTCTGGTCTTCCTCCCGCGAAAAGGAGGGCGTCTGAATCAGCTCCGTCAGCAGGGCAATGGCATCGTCGGCCAGCCGTTCGGTTAGCTCCGGCATAGCACAGTC
>Ga0247729_10000220_pt1 | contig 26122 bp, 27 predicted proteins | sample UWRJL133311R2_FD_180958 | JGI IMG/M metagenome (GOLD analysis project Ga0247729, IMG submission 180958) | Plant litter microbial communities from Arlington Agricultural Research Station in Wisconsin, United States - UWRJ-L133-311R-2 | ecosystem: Environmental > Terrestrial > Plant litter >... | reverse complement strand
CGCACCCGTACCCTCATCCTGCAGGCCGTGCGCGATGCACTCACCGAGGTCGCCATCGACGACCTCACGGTTTCCGAGCTCAGTCGGCGCGCGGGCGTGCACCGGGTCACCTTCTACGGCCACTGGCCTGACGTGCAGGCTGCGGCGTCGGATGCCTTCGCCGAAGTGATCGACCGGATCGCCACGATCGACGAGCGCGATGTCGCCACGGCCACACGACCAGGCGAGCTCGCCACCCGCTACCAGCGGGCGCTTGTCGCCCAGCTCGTGGAGATCCGCGATCACCGGGACATCTACCGGACTCTCGCCGACTCTCCGATCTTCGCGAGACGTCTCATCGAAGCCCTTCACGATCGTGCCGCGCTCGCCGTGTCGTCACTCGTCCAGCTCGGTGTGGATGTTCCTGGAGCCGGAAGCGGACTCGCAACCGCGCACATCGCGGGCGGCATCGTCGCGGCATCCCTGCACTGGGCGCGTACCGACGACCAGGACGTCGAAGAGGCAGCCCGTCAGATCACGGCACAGCTTCCCGCCTGGTGGCCGCAGCCCTCCTGAGCCATGTAATGCTTCGCTCTACGCAGTGCGGTCGATTGTTTCGACGAGTCCCGACTCGATGGAGTCCATCGTCTCGGTGAACGCCTGATCGATATCGATCCCGAGCTGTGATGCGAGCACGAAGGTCCACCACAACGACTCCGAAAGCTTCTGCCGCAGTTGAGCTGTGACATCGCCTTCGGCAGGCCAGGTGCCGTTGGTCGCAAGCAACAGCCGACCGACCTGGGCCACGTCGTTCGAGTACCCGATCATGAGTTCCTGGAGAGACCACGTCCTGCCGGTGAATCGCTTCTCCAGCGTTTCGTAGAGTGCGCGGACTTCGAGGGCTCGCTCGCTGGCTGTTCCTAGATTTGCTGCAGGGGACTCGGTCATGGGGGTCTCGCTTTCATGCGATCGTGGACAACCGCGTGCCACCGAGTCTGCTCTGCGCGTGGTCGCGCAGGAACGGTGCGGTGCACCTCCCCGGCTGAAGGCGCAGACTGGGGCGGTGGACGGACCACGGAGTACCGCACCCTGCCTCATCGGCGGCGAAGAGAGAAGGATGCTCGTATGACGAACAACACCCTCGCTGCCGACAGCGCAGCCGACCACATTCTCACCGCCGACGTCGTGAACGGCTGGGTCGACAATTACGTGCACGCATGGACGACCAACGATGGCGCGGAGATCGCGGCTCTGTTCACAGCGGATGCCGAATACCACGAGACCCCGTACGACACCGACTGGATCGGACGGGACGAAATAGTCGATGGGTGGCAGAGTCGGTGGGACTGGCAGCAGGGCGGGTGGGAGTTCTCCCACTCCATCAGCGCGATCGACGGGATGACCGCGGTCGTGACCGGAATCGGCACCTATGTGAAGCTCGGCACCTTCGACAACGTGTGGACCATCACCCTCGACGACTCAGGCAAGTGCAGCCACTTCCAGATGCTCAACACCGAACGGGACTGACCTCATGACCGACGCGGTATCGACAGCAGGGCCCAATGAGCTCGGGGACTTCCTGCGCGCCCAACGCGCCCGGGTCTCGCCCGCCGATGCCGGGCTTCGAACCACGGGAGCGCGGCGAGTAGCCGGGTTGCGGCGCGAAGAGGTCGCCGTACTCGCCGGGGTCAGTGCCGACTATTACGCCCGTCTCGAGCAGGGGCGCGAGCGGGCTCCGTCGGCGCAGCTGATGGACGCGATCTGCCGGGCGCTGCAGCTGGGTGCCGACGCGCGCGACCACGCATTCCGGCTGGCAAGGCTCGCCCCGAGCATCCGCCTGACCGACGAGGAACCGACAGCGCACCTGCGCCAGCTGCTCGACACCTTTCCGCGCTCGGCCGCCTACGTCGTCAACCCGGCGTTCCGGGTCATCGCTGCGAATGACATCGCCACAGCGCTCATCGCTCCGTCCCAGCTTGACGGCCAGGTCGTGCAGTTCCTCTTTCTCGACCCCACCGCCTCGCAGTACTTTCTCGACTGGGAAGACGTGGCGCGCGCGACAGTCAGCGGGCTCCGCCTCTCGGCCGGGTACTCGCCGGCCCACCCCGAAGTGGCGACCCTGGTGCGACGGCTCTATGCGCGCAGCCCGCGGTTCGCCGAGCTGTGGGACGACCAGACGGTGAAGGGGCTGACCGAGGTGAGCAAACGCATCCATCATCCGGCCGTCGGCCTGCTGCACCTCTCGTACCAGACCTTCGACGTGCGCGAGGCACCCGGCCTGCAGCTCACCGTCGCGACCGCCGAGCCCGGCAGCCCGAGCGAAGACGCCCTCGCCCTGCTCGGCAGCATGGAAGCGACCCAGCGCGCCTCGATCTGACCGGCGCCGTCGTCCGGTGTGATGACTGCGCTCGGGACAGATCAGACCAGCGGCGGATGCCGTGCGCGACCAGGTGCTGACGACTCGCGTCGTGCCGGTGGGCAGGCTTGAGACATGAAGAAATCCCTGCTGTTCCCCACCCTTGCCCTCGGTCTCGTTTCGATCGCCACGCTCACCGGCTGCTCTGTGGTCGACGAACTGCGCAACGAAGCCGCCACCGATTTTGCAACGACCGCCGAGCTGAACCAGGACTGGAGCAAAGACGCCGATTGGGTTCCGGCCGGCTCGACCGACATCCGCACGCGGTACTCCACCGTGAGCAACACGGCGATCCTGCGAGCGACGACGGCGTCACCGCTCGACCCAGAACTGTGCGTCGAAATCGATCGGCAGTCCGGCCCAGCGTTCGAACAGGACTGGTCGGGCGACGCTTTTGTCGACAACGCCTGGGCGTGCGACAACTGGACAGTCGTCGCGACCGATGACGGCTGGTACGGGTGGACGCCGAACTACCCGGAGGAGCAGGAGCAGTCACCGAGCACCTCGGGCGTGGTATCGCCGACACCTGCCCCGTGATGAGCGCGGTTACTGCACTGCGGCGGTGAGGCGCGCGAGGTCGTCGAGAACTCGCGGAAAGAACTTTCGCTTCGACCACTCCTCGAGGGTGAGCTCGCGGCTGTGGGTGCGGTACTCCTCCTGGGTCGCGCGCAATTGTTCGAGAAACCCCGCGCCGCGCACCATGACGGTGATCTCGAGGTCGAGGGTGAACGACCGCATGTCCATGTTGCTCGACCCGAACACCGACAGTTCGTCGTCGATGGTGAAATGCTTGGCGTGCAGCACGATCGGCTTCTCATAGAGCCAGATCTTGACGCCGGCTTTGAGGAGTGCCTCGTAGTAGCTGCGCTGGGCGTGATAGACGAAGAACTGGTCACCGATCTCCGAGACGAACAGCTCGACCTCGATACCGCTCTGCGCTGCGGTAGTGATCGCGTAGAGCATGGAGTCGTCGGGGACGAAGTACGGGCTCGTCAGAATGATCTTCTTTCGCGCGGCGTAGACGAGCGAGTTGAAGAGGCGCAGGTTGTTCTCGCCCTCGAAACCGGGTCCGCTCGGCACCACCTGGCAGTCGAGGTCACCAGCCGGGCGCATGCCAGAGAAGTCCATGTCGTCGAGCAGTTCACCGGTCTCGGAGTACCAGTCGGTAATGAAAACCGCCTCGATTTCGGCGACCACCGGGCCCTCGAGACGCGCCATGAAGTCGTGCCAGCGCAGGTGTCGGCGCCGGTTCTTGCGCTTCTGGTAACTCGGATCGATGATGTTGCGCGACCCGGTGAACGCGACGTCCCCGTCGATCACGAGCAGCTTGCGGTGGTTGCGCAGGTCGGGGCGACGGATCTTGCCCTTGAACGGCTGGAACGGAAGCATGAGCTGCCACTGGATACCGCTGCGCTCGAACCGGGTGCGCATGGCTTTGTACCCGGGGTAGCCATGGCTTCCGAGGTGGTCGAACAGCACCCGGACGAGCACCCCGCGGTTGTGCGCATTCTCGAGGGCGGCGATGAACGGCTCGCTCGTCTCGTCGAGCGACATGATGTAGAACTCGGCGTGCACGACTTTCTCCGCGGCATCGATCGCCGCGACCATCGCCTCGAGGCCCTCGGCGTCTGTCGCATAGACCGTGCCGCTGTTACCGGGTACGAACGGCAGGGCGCCGAGCGAGCTGTTGAGAGTGGTCGCGGGCAGCAGCCAGTCCGGAACATCGACATCCGACGTTCCGAGATCCACGGATTCGGCGGTGCGGCGGATGAACGCGTTGACAGTCGCCTGGCGAGCACGTCGCTTCTTCGACAACAACCAGTTACCCGCGACGAGGTAGAGGATCACCCCGACGTACGGCACCAGAAAGATTGCGAGCAGCCAGGCGAGCGCCGTCTGCGGGCGCCGGTTACGGGGCACGTAGATGAGCGCGAGGATGCGCACGACGATATCGACACTGACGGTGATTACGGCGATAACACCGGCAAGTGAAAGGGAACCCACCCACTCACTCTAGATTCTGTGGTGCGCCACGGATTCCTCCACAACGGGGGCCGCACGCGGCAGGCGCCGGTCGCGAACAACCGTCAGCAGGATCGCGAGTGCCGCGCACACGGCGACCAGGGCGTTGAGAAAAAGAAGCATCGCTGCCTCGAAACCGGTGGCGTGCTCCAGGTGCAGGGCATGGAAGACGAAGTGCGGGATCGCGAAGACAAGAAATGCCCCCGCTGCGGGAACAACGAAATGCGCTCGTGTTCTCACGACTGCAATGAGCAGTACGAAGGCAATTCCGAGGGTCGCACCGCCGAAGTCTCTCGCGAAATGCTCACTGAACGGTGGCGTCTGGTCGACAGTCGGGAAGTTCGCGTAGAAGCTCTCGGGCCAGAACTGGTTCCAGGCGCCGATGAGCAGTTCATCGATCAGCACGAAAGCGAGCAACAGGCGGATGGTTGTGGTCACGGTGATTCCGATCGGAGGTTGTCGAGTCACCAGGGTTGACCGGACAGCCTCGAGTTTCGTGACGAGTGTCACGTTTTGCCGTGCTGGACGGTCTCACTGGGGAGAGCACTCGACCGCAGGGTGCTGAGAAAGGCCGACCATGAACCGAATTCTTGTTGCGGGCGCGACCGGACAACTGGGCGCACCGGCCCTTGCCGCGATCCGGCGGGTCAACCCCGACGCGGTGGGCATCAGCCGCAGCGGACGCGACGGAACCCGCGTCGCCGACCTGCTGACCGGCACCGGGCTGGATTCCGCTCTCGACGGGATCGACACGATCGTGCACACGGCAACAACCGGTGGCGCCCGCGACCTGCGGATGGCAGAGAATCTCACCGCGGCGGCGGTGCGCGCCGGGGTCTCGCACCTCGTTCTCATCTCGATTGTCGGGATAGAGCGGATTCCGCTCGGCTTCTACCGCGATCGCGTCAGCATCGAGGGGATCGTCGAGCGTTCGGGGGTTCCCTTCACGACCCAGCGTGCGACCCAGTTCCATTCCTTTGTCGATGCGCTGTTCAGTGCCCAACGGTTCTCACCCGTCGTTCTCCGGCCGGAGATCCGAATCCAGCCGATCGCTGTAGATGACGTCGCGGCCCGGCTCGCCTCCCTCGCGGCCGAATCCCCGCGAGGGCGGGTCTCCGACATCGGTGGACCAGAAGTATCGTCGCTGGCAGCGCTCTACTCGACCTGGAAGAACGCGACCGGCGGTCACCGGCCCGGCCTCGGCATCCGTCTTCCGGGGCGGCTCTTCGACGCGTTCGATTCCGGCGCCAACCTCGCTGCGGGCGAGCCGTACGGCCGCGGCACTTTTGCACAGTTCCTGGCCGCGAAGTACCGGCTCGCTCGCACCGGCCGTGCTGGCTAGCATGAAGGGCATGCCCGCCGACGTCGACCTCGAGGACGCCCTGGCCGACTTCGACGCCGTTCGACCGCGGCTCTTCGGTATCGCCTACCGGATGCTGGGCAGCGTCGTCGAGGCAGAGGACGTCGTTCAGGACGCCTGGCTCAAGTGGCAGGCGACCGATCGTGCCGGTGTGCGCGTTCCTGCCGCGTTCCTTTCGACGATGACGACGCGGCTTGCGCTCAACGTGGCGCAGTCTGCCCATGCGCGACGGGAGACCTACCTCGGACCGTGGGTTCCCGAACCGGTGGATACCAGCCTCGATCCGCTGCTCGGCGCCGAACGCGGAGAGGCGCTCGAACTCGCCCTGCTCATGCTGCTCGAGAAGCTCACCCCGCGCGAACGTGCCGCCTATGTACTGCACGAAGCATTCGCCTATCCGTTCGCGGACATCGGTGCCGTGCTCACGATCAGCGAAGCGGCTGCGCGCCAGCTGGTGTCACGTGCGCGCAAGCACCTGGCGGACGAGCGGAGTGCCCGCGTCGATCCACACGAACAGCGCCGGCTGCTCGACGCGTTCATTGCCGCAGCCGGCTCGGGCGATGTCGCCGCGCTCGAAGCGCTGCTGACCGAAGACGTAGTGACCTATTCCGACGGTGGCGGGGTCGCCAGCGCGGCCCGCCGCCCCGTGTTCGGCCGCGCTCGAGTGGCAGCCTTCATCACGGGAATCGCCGCCAAACTCGGGCCGGGGCAACAGGTGCTCCGCATCGAGGCGAACGGGCTCTCGTCGATGCTTTTCACGCGCGGCGATGAGATCTACGCCTTCGGAACCGTCGATGCCTCGGCCGACGGCATCGATCGGGTGCTCCTGGTTCTGAATCCCGCCAAACTCACAACCATCGCTCAGCACGCGAGTGATGCCTCCGGCGAATCCGTACGATGAGCGAGTGACCGATGCAGAACCCACTGACGTAGAACCAGCGGACCCGCTGCTGAGCCCCGAAGGCCTGCAGTTCGTGACCGACCGCCACATCGCGACGCTGTCGACCATGGGAACGGATGGCGCGATCCACGTGGTCGCCGTCGGCTTCAGCTACCGAGACGGCATCGCCCGCGTCATCACCGGTGGCGGCACGCAGAAGACCGTCAACATCGAGGCCGACGAACGCGCGACGCTGAGCCAGTACGAAGGTGCACGCTGGCTGACCCTGCAAGGGCGAGCGCGAATCGAGAGGGACCCGGCATCCGTCGCCCTCGGAGTCGAGCTGTACTCGCAGCGCTACCGGGCTCCGCGAGAGAACCCGGAACGCGTCGTCATCGTCGTCGAGGTCGACAAAGTTCTCGGCTCGCGCGGGATGAAGGCCTAGGCCGGATCCATCGGCGGCATGGTCTCGGTGCGCGACGGAGAGCGCGCCGGATAGCGCTGGGCGGCGACAAAATGCTCGCCGAGATCGGTGCGTCGACCGTCGCTCGTGAGCGCGCCCGGCCAGCCCATCGACTGGTGGAAAGCATCCGCAGCGTAGATCAGCGCGCTGCCCGCGCGCCGTCGGCGCCAGTTGTCGGCTACGAACAGCTGGTGAACCACCGCGATGTCCCGGTACCAGCGGATGGCGCCCACCTGCTGGTCATTCGACAGCCCGAGGCTCGCGAACTGGTAGCGCGTGATGACGGTTCCCGGTTCGAAGTGATCGGTAGCGAAGCCGACCAGGTTGGTTGCTCGCGGTGACGCCTTCGGCTCGTCGACGTGCACGAACCACAGGTCGGGTGCGCCGTCGACCTCCCCTGCACCACGCTCGATCCGAACGATGCCCCGGTCGCTCTGCGAGGTCCGCCAGACCAGGTGACTCCCGGCGGCCAGCGCGCCGTCGACGATCTCACCCTCGGCGAACCCGTCGTTGCCGTAGGCCGATACCGCCCACCGGCCGTCGGGAAGCTCCTGGTCGCGAACGTAGAAGACGCCTGTGGTCATAGTCAATGATCTCCTGCTCGCTCCTGAGGGCCGGTGAATGAAAAAGGCCCACTATGGGGCACATACAACGGCTACTGCTTGTCGTATTTTTATCAAAGAATTTTCGACATCCCGTCGTGACCCGGGGAAATGAACCAAAGGACCGTTCAATGAAGAGAAGTATTGCTGCGATCGGCGCGGCCGTCATCGGCCTCACCGGGGCGGTCGTCGCCTCCGCACCAGCGCAGGCGGCGACGACGCCGGACTGCACGTCGACCAGCGACCACGAGCTGAAGGCCGATCCGTCGGCTGGCGATTTCTACTTCGATTGCATCCCGCAGTATGGAACGGGAAAAGCGGAGCTGTCCCTCTCGAATTCCGTCGGGATCCCCGACGACTTCTCCATTCTCGATTCAGCGGATGCCACGCTGAATGGCTCGGTCGAGAACGACGCCGCTTCGGCCTACATCGGCCAAAGCGTGAACTCCGGGGTGATCATCGGTGGCACAGACCAGGCCGACGCCACCTCGCAGAAAGTCTCCGCGATTCTCGCTACGCCGATCGCCTCGGTGAAGAAGATCTCCCGGGCGTCGCTGCCGTCCGCGTGCACCCAATCGAACGCGGTGTACGACGGTGCGTACAAGATCACCTACGCCCCGATCAGCATCACGGCGAAGACGACTCCGGCATCCGGCCAGACCGCGGACGGGCAGCCCGGCAAATACTTCTTCGCCGTGCGTCCAGCCGCGCTGTACCTCGGACTCAACTTCAGCGGCAGTTCCTTCGATGGAACGGCGGCGCAGTGCTCGGTGAGCGGGAAGACCGTAAGATTCGCCGCTGACAACTCAGAAGCGAACGGCTCGCAGTGGAACGAAGTGATCACCGACGCGAATGCTCTGCGATCGACCATCAGCACCGCTCCTGCGAAACTGACCGAGGTGGGTGCGCCGGCCAAGGTGACCGTGCCGAAGAGCATCGGGTACGGGACCCCCAGCCTGAAGGTCTCGGTGAGCGGCGGGCGTCCGAACGGAACCCTGACGGTGGGCGTGGACAAGAACACGCCGGTCGTCGATACGGTGGAGCTGGGCTACACCAAGGTCGCGATCTCGCCGACTCTCGGCATCGGCACCCACAAGATCTCCGCTGAGTACTCGGGCAGCACCTTCCAGGACGCAGCAGTGAAGTCGACGACCTTCGTCGTGACCAAGGCGACCACGTCGGCGAGCCTGGAGCTCAGCAAGACGAAGGCGACCAAGAAGTCGACACGGCTCACCGCATCGACAACGGTGAAAGTTCCCGGAACCGCGTTGGTCGCGAGCGGCAAGGTCTCGTTCTCGGTCAACGGCAAGGTCGTGAAGACCGTCACGCTCAAGAACGGGAAGGCCTCAGCCAAACTGCCTGTTTTCGCAAAGTCGGGTACGGCCAAGGTCGTTGCGAAGTACCTCGGCACATCCACGCTGAACACGGACTCGTCGTCGACGGTCAAGGTGAAGGTCTCGAGCAAGAAGTAGCGTGATCCTCGGCTACCGGAGAACCCGGTAGCCGAGGTGAACCACCCCGTTGTCGAAGCGGGTCTCGTCGATGAGGTCGAGGTCGATCCACTGGCCGCGCGGCAGGAATCTCGTGCCGCCGCCGACGATCACCGGGTTGACGTACTGGTGGATCTCGTCGACGAGGCCGGTTGCGAGCGCCAGTGCACCGACCTCGGGACCGCCGATACTGAAGTCGGACCCGGACTGCGACACGAGGTCGCGAACGGCATCCGGGTCGAACTCGGTCTCGATACGGGTGCGGTCCGACGACACGTCGCGGAGCGACCTCGAGAACACGACTTTCTCCGCTGCACGCCAGATGTCGCCGTACTCGCGGATGACCGGCTCGTCATCCGCAGTGCCGATCGTCTGCCAGGCCTTCATCACGTCGTACATGCGACGGCCGTAGAGGTACGTCCCGATCGGCCGCTCCAGTTCGTTGACGTGCGCGTGCACCTGTTCGCTCGGCGTGCTCCAGTCGAAATTGCCGGCTTCGTCGACCGTGTAGCCGTCGAGGGAAGTAATGCCGGAGTAGATCAGGCGCGCCATCGTGTCTCCATTCCTCGGCTCGAAGCTGCTTCGCTCAGTTCGAGAATGGCACGATGGTGAGGTCGGCGGAAGGTCTAGACGAGGGCCGGTTCGGGTTCGATCGCGCGTCGACGCGCACGTGCCCAGACGAAGAATCCGATGAGCGTGAACACCCCATAGAAGACATACATGAACGCTGAAGCGTAGTAGCCCGCACTCACGAGCAGTGGCACTCCGACGAGGTCGACCAGCACCCAGAGCAACCAGAACTCGACCCATCCCTTGGCCATGCCGTATGTCGCGAGCAGCGACCCGACGAAGATCCAGGCGTCGGCCCACACCGGTTCGAATGATCCAAGGGCGGAGAAGATCGGGGTCAGGGCCGCGGTTCCTGCGACAAGGGCGACCGCGAGCAGGATGCGGGTGCGACCACCAGCCCAGCGCGGTTCGACTGCGGCGCCCCCGCCATCGCGGTGGTGTTTCCAGGAGTACCAGCCGTAGATCGAAACGATGATGAACATCACCTGCCTGCCGGCCTGGCCGAGCAGGTTGACCGGGTTCGGGGTGTCGAAGACAGCCCCGAGAAAGACGGTGAACAACAGGGCGTTGCCCAGGATTCCGATCGGCCAGGCCCAGATCTTGCGACGCATGCCCCCGAGGGCACTCAGCAGGCCGAACACGTTGCCGATGATCTCGCGCCACAGCACGTGCTGGTCGCCGATCACCAGTTGGGCGTCGAAGAGCCAACGCAGAACGGTCATGAGGTGCCTCCTTCGAAGGCTAGGACCTCGAGCGCGGGGCCTCCATCATCAACGGTAACGGGGGTGTTCGCATTCCCCGCGCGGGTTACCGCAAACGACGAGTGCGCACTATCCCGTCGGCGACCGTCACGAGGGCGCCCTCCCGGTCTGTGGTCTGTCGCTCGACGTGCTCGACCCGCTCGGTTCGCCACTCTGCCGGCGGGAGTTCGAGCGAAGCCAAGGTCTCCGCTGCGCTGTCGAAGCGGACGTCCGGATGCCGCTCCGCTGCCCACGGCAGGTCGACGTGGCTGACGATGAGCAGCAGCCCGCCCACGGCGACCGCTTTCGCTGCGCGACGCAGCACGGCGGTGCGGTGCGGTGCGACGGGGGAGTGGAAGAAGTGCACCGAGACGAGGTCGAACTCACCCGTCGGAAACGAGACATCCAGGTCGTGCTGTTGCCAGTTCACCCGGTCGCTGACGCCCGCTGCGGCGGCGTGGAGCGCCGCTCGGTCGAGCGCCACCCGGGCGACATCGACGCCGATGACCTGCCAACCCGCCGAAGCGAGCCAAATCGAGTCTGCCCCTTCGCCGCAGCCGAGGTCGAGCGCGGAGCCCGGCGACATCCCGGTCGTCTCTCGCACCAGCGCGGCGTTGGGATTTCCGCTCCAGATAGCGGGGCGCTCGCTGTAGAAGTCCTGCCAGAACCGCTCGGTCTCGGTCATGCGTCGACTCCCTCGAGCGCGGCAAGGGCACGGTCGTTGTCGTCCAGCGTGAGGTCGGCATTGATCGCGGCACCCGCGGTCGTGCCGGCGCCCATCGCGATGGGAACCGCAGCGCCCGGGTTCACGACGTTTCCCGCCGCCCAGACCCCGGGAACCGTGGTGGCGAACATCTCGTTCACCGAGACGAAGCTGCCGAACCGGCTCTCCGCACGCTCAGCACCCAGCGTTGCCAGCAGGTCGTCGTGGGCGACCAGGGTCGGCCCGGTGAAGATCGAGTCGACTGGGACCAGCTCGCCGCCGGCGATCTCGATGGCGGTGAGTACGTCATCCGTGCTGACCGCACGCGCGATCGGACGCTCATCGACGCGGATGCCGCGGGCCGCCATGGTGCGGCGCTCGTCAGCCGTCGGCGCGAACTCCCCGCGGGTGAAGTAGGTGACCCGCGCCGACCACTGGCGCAGCATGAGTACCTGGTGTGGTCCGCCGCCGGTGGCGATGACGCCGATGCGGCGATCGCGCACTTCCCACCCGTCGCAGTACGGGCACATCACGACGCCCCTGCCCCACTGCTCGACGAGTCCGTCGATCGGAGGCAGCTCATCGCGGATGCCGGTCGTCACCAGCAGGCGGCGGGTGGTCTCGGTCGTGTCGCTGTCGGTTGTCACGGTGAAGCCATCTGCGGCACGTTCGGCACCGACCGCGCTGCCGGTGCGGAACTCGACGCCGTACTTCGCGAGTTCCTGGCGTCCGTCGGCGAGAAGCTGCACCGGCGAGTATCCGTCATGCCCGAGCACGCCGTGCATGTGTGCGGCGAAACGGTTGCGGGGCAGTCCGGAGTCGATCACGAGTACCCTGCGGCGCGCGCGGCCGAGCATGTAGGCGGCACTGAGTCCGGCGAAGCCGCCGCCGACGATGATGGTGTCCCAGGTGGGGGAGTCTGTGTTTTCGCTCATACTGACACCATCGGACTTGTGGGTCGGTTTGGCAACTAAGATTGCTGTTATGGCAAATCACGCAGACGAGGTTCCCGCTGAGATCGACGCCGTGCTCGGTGGTGTCGCGCCGCGTCTCCGGGCCCTGAGGCAACGGCGCGGGGTGACACTCGCCCAGGTCTCCGAGACGACGGGCATCTCGGTAAGCACACTCTCGCGGCTCGAGTCGGGCCAGCGACGGCCTACGCTCGACCTCCTGCTGCCACTAGCGCGGGAGTATCGCGTCGCGCTCGACGACCTCGTGGGTGCACCGCCGACGGGCGATCCCCGTGTGAGGCCGCAGCCGATCGTGCGCGGCGGGCGCACCTTCATCCCGCTGAGCAGGCATTCCGACGGTTTGCATGCCTTCAAGGTGATCTACCCTGCGCCCACCGCCGCAGCGAAGAAGAAGCCGCTCGCGCAGGGAAGCCACGACGGATACGACTGGCTGTACGTGCTGTCCGGTCGCCTCCGTCTCGCGCTCGGCGATACCGAGACCATCCTCGAGCCGGGGGAAGCCGCCGAGTTCGACACCCGCACCCCGCACGGCTTCGAGAGTGCGGGCCCCGGTGCGACCGAGGTCATCAACCTCATGAGCCAGCAGGGTGAACGCATCCACCTACGCGAGTTCTAGCCCTGACGATGCCGGGGCAGCGCGGATAGCATGAGAGAGCAACGCGGCCAGCCGGTCGCTCGCCCGTTCCCCCGGAAAGGCGCATCATGAGCACTGCGGTTCCCCCGATAGGCATCACCACCCCTGGCGGAAGCACCCCGGAGTTCGATGCGTTCGGCCCCTGGATCGACGTCGTCCCCGACGCGACCGAAATCCCCCGGCTCTACCGGGGGTTCCCGATCGACTTCGCGACCACCGAGCTCGTGCTCAAAGTGCCGCGCGCCATCAGTCGGCGTGACGCGACGCCGGCGATGGACCTCTACGACCACCTCATAGTGGTCGGCGACGACCGACTCACGATCCTGAGCCGCCACGACAGCTGGTACTCCGAACTCACCGTCGGATTCGAGCAGATCGCGATCATCGTCGACTCGGTCACCTTGCTCGACGGTGTGCTGGCCATCCACACGCTGTCTGGCGAGACAGCGTCGTTCGCCTACAACGGTGCGTCTGAAAAAGTGGTCGCTCGCCTGGTCGACCTGCTGAGGTCCCGCGAGCAGGCCGCTGTACCCGCGCTGCCCCCGGGGGCGCCCCGCGCAGCACTCATCGGCGCCCCACTTCCGCCGCTCGGGCTCGACGACCTCGGGAGGAACGACGCCGTCTTCGTCACCTCGTTCGGCGAGCTGCTCGGTCGTGAACCCGGCCTGCGCGTGTTTGCCGCCCACGGTCGCCGGGTACTCGAAGTCCGTGGCGGAGCGGCTGTCACGCTCGCCCACCTCGTGAAGCCCGCCATCCTGAACGGTGCGCTGCTCTGCGGTTCAGACACCGAGCTGCAATTGCTCTCGCGCCGCGACTGGATCACCCGCGGGGGAGCGCCGGAGGTCTCGCAGAGCCGTACGATCGTGCCGCTGGCCAAACTCACGGGCGTGGCGGGCCGGCCGCATCCGCTGTATCCCGGCGTCGAGATCATCACGATCACGGCCGGAGGAGCATCGATCGAAATTGTTGCACCGCTCGGCTCATCGCTCGCGGAATCGCTGCACAGCGCTGCACCACGCCGGGCCTGACTGGCGCCACCTCGATGATTTTCGGCTTCAAACGCACCCGGCGGGTGGATCTCGGGGTGTTCGTCGCGCCGGAGGCTCCGGTGCCCGGCCCGGTCGAGAGGGTGGTGGACGAGGGCATGCTCATCGCCGATTCGGCGGTGCGGATGGCGGTCAAGAATCACATAATCGTCGGGGTGCTGCGCGACGGAGTCGCGTTCGATACCTCGCAGGTGGCGCTCGAGGCGAAGCACGAATTCGTCACCCTGGCTGACCGCAACGCGGCATCCGCCCGGCAGGTGTGGCGCGACGGGGAATGGGACGACGAACCACAGGACGACTCGGACGTCGCCCGCCATCGGGCCATTTTCCTCGGGCTCGAGGCTGCACTTCGCGAGGCAGCCGAGGACGACGAACGCATCAGTGCTCTCGTGACTGCCGCCCGCGACAACGCGCTCGCCGAGGTCGTGGGTACCATGGCGCCGCGCTCCTACTCTGCCCGTAACGACAACGACTACGACACAGAACGAGCCGAGCGGATGCGGTTGCTGGTCGCCGTCGATCTCGCTGATCTCGAGGCCGAGTCGTCGGAATACTGAGCCCGGGCATCCGCAGCGCTCACGCCCGGGCCGGGCGCCGCGCGGCTATCGTTGGAGTGCCATGAGCTACGAAAGAGAACTGACCTTCGCGTTGCGCCTGCGCGGGTTCACCGACGACCAGATCGCGACAGCCCTCGAAGAAGCGCGTGTGCACGTCACGACCGCGCGCAGCACGATGGAAGAGGAATTCGGCACCCCGGTCGAGTATGCGGCACAGTTTCCGAAGATGCGGTACACCTCGCTCGGCCGCCGGGTTCGGCTCATCTCGGTGGTGCTCGCCGTCGCATGGGCCGCGTTCGCGGTGCTTGCCGAGAACGTGTTTCGGCTCGACCTCGCCGCGGTCATCGGCAGCGTCACGCTGTGGCCGTCGCTCGCGCTTCTGACTGTCGGCGTGGTCGGCGGCTTCCTGCTGGATTACCTGCGACCGGTGCGGAGGCCGGCTGACGGCTGACTGGGTGTTCTGCAGTGCGCGGCATCGGCCGTGAGCGCCGGGCTATCGTAGAAATATGACCCGAACTCCCGATTATCGCGCGCGCGAAATCCGGGAGGTGAAGCTCGGCGACGGCACACTGCGCGGCGCCGCTGACGACGGCGTAGTGCGGTTCAAGGGCGTGCGCTACGCGCGCGCCGGCCGGTTCGAACCACCGGTCGACGAGCCTCCGCTCGTGGGCTACCACGACGCACTCGTCGACGGCCCGATGTGTCCGCAACCGCCATTCGAGCTCGCGCTCATGGGGTTGCCCGATGCAGTCACCGCACTCGACGAAGACTGCTTCTTCGTCACGGTCACCCTGCCCGACACCGAACCTGTCGCGGGCACCTCGCGGCCGGTCATGGTCTGGATTCACGGTGGCTCCTACGTGAACGGCACCGGTGCCGGCGAGTACTACGACACCGGCCGGATCGCTCTCGACGGAGATGTTGTGGTCGTCGCTATCAACTACCGCCTCGGCGCCTTCGGTTTTCTGCACAAAGAGGGAACCACCGAGGCCAACCTCGGTATTCTCGACCAGTTGTCGGCGCTGCGCTGGGTGCAGCGGAACATCGCCGCGTTCGGGGGCGACCCGCGAAACGTCACGCTGTTCGGCCAGTCCGCGGGCGCCGATGCGATCGCGTACCTGCTCGCGATTCCCGAAGCCGACGACCTGTATTCCAAGGCGATCCTGCAGAGCGCTCCGCTCGGCCTCGACGCCGACCGCGTGTCGATCGGCGAGCAGGTGAAGGCGAACTTCGTGCGTGCGCTCGGCGAGGCCGGAACCGACCCGCGGGCGGCATCCGTCGAGCAAGTGCTCGCGGCGCAGACCTCGGCGCGACTTGGTCTGAGGGGAAACCGCCTCACGGCGGGGATGCCGTACGCGCCTGTTCCCGGTGCCGGCCTGGTTCCCAGCCGCCACGAACTCGCGGCTCGCTGGCGGGCGCGCGCCCCGCACATCCGGGTGATTGTCGGGTTCAACCGCGATGACGCATCCCCCTTTCTCGACGCCGTGCCATCCATCGCGTCAGCACGCCGATCGCCGTCGCTGCGAGCCCTGACCGAGCCGATCAGCCAATGGCTGACCCGGCGCATCTTCGGAACGCCAGCACTGCGCCTGGCATCGCTTCTGGCATCCGCGGGGGCCACGGTCTTCACCTATCGCTTCGACTGGCGCCCGCGCGGAACCTCGTGGGGTGCCTGCCACACCCTCGAACTGCCATTCTTCTTCGGGGCGCGAGAGCAATGGCGGTCGTCGCCGATGCTGGGCGGCGTCGAGTGGAATGACCTCGAACACCTCGGAAAGAAGCTGCGGATGTCGTGGGCAGCGTTCGCGCGCACCGGCAGTCCCGTTGCAGAATCGGCTGCGCCTTCAGACCGCTGGCCGGTGCACCGTGCGGCCCGTGTGATCGGCAAGCGTTTCACGTTCGCGCCGCGCTACGCGGACCCTGCCGCCTAAGTCCTCGCGCCCGTTCGGTGCGGGTGGTCGGTCGCACCAGCCGAGACTGCCAGCTGACGGCCTTCGCTTACCGCCTTTGCGAGCGCGCCCATGAGTTCGGCGTCGCGCCCGGTTTCTGCGACGAGAATTTCGACCGTCGCTGCGGTGGCCGGTTGCGCGATGCGGTCCACCGACTCGCGAACACCGCGAACAAAGGCGTCACCCGCTTCGCCGAGCTCTCCTCCGATGATCACGGCGCTCGGGTTGAGCAGGTTGCACACGTCGGCAATGGCTTTGCCGAGCGCGCGACCGGCCTCCGCGAGGATCCGCTTGCTCACCGAGTCGGTCAGTGATGCGAGGGATTCGGTCGGATCGAAATACGGATTGACGATCGCGAGCTTCGCGCGCACGGCGGTGCTCGACGCGACCATTTCGATGCAGCCGTTGTTGCCGCATCGACAGAGTTGCCCCTCCGCGTCCGACGGAGTGTGGCCGATCTCGCCGGCGAGGCCACGGGAGCCGGCGAGGATGCGCCCGTCTACGATTATCCCCGCGCCGATGCCGTCCGAGGCTTTGATGTACACGAAGTCGTCGACACCCCGCCCCGCTCCGTAGATGCGCTCGCCCCAGGCTCCGAGATTGGCGTCGTTGTGAACCGACACCGGTGTGCCGAGTCGAGCGGCGATCTCTGCGGCCGGGTCGAGCCCTACCCACCCGGCGAGGATGGTGGGGGACTGCACGATTCCGGTGACCAGGTCGATGGGGCCGGGAATGCTTGCAACCGCCGCCACGGTGGGGACATCGGCTCGACCGTGTTCCGCCAGGATGTCGTCGACGAGCATCATTGCGAGGTCGATTGCCTCGTGGGCTTTGGTGTCGACGTCGAACCGAACCCGGCGGGTGCCGATCGTCGTGCCCTCGAGGTCCGACGCTGCGACGGAAACATGCTTGTGGCCGAAATCCAGTCCAAGGGCGATCGCGGGTTGAAGCACCGGGTGCAGTAGTGCAGAGGGGCGGCCTTGTCCGCTGCCGACACCTCCACTCTGCGGGCCGGCTTCGCGCACCTGGCCGTTCGCGATGAGAGTTGTCACCAGCGTCGCGACGGCGCTCCGCGACAGGCCGGCACGCTCGGCCAACGCCGATCGCGAGATACCGTCTGCCTCGAGAACCAGGTGCAGCACGCGGTCGATGTTCGGCATTTACGAAACTTTCTCTGAGGTGGTTGCGAAGAATCAACTTTCGGGAGATTATTCAGTTAGCCCCGGTTCTGGACGAAATTTGTCCCAGATTAGTTGTTGTTCGGTGAATTTGTCTATATCTGGACAAATTCAGGGTGAGATCGGACGTTTAGTCCGAAAAGCAGCACATTCAAGATGATTCCGCACCGTCGCGGAGAAGGAGAAGTCAATGTCGACTAACCAACCTCACCGGGCTTCGGCTCGAACAGTTCGATCGGGGGTGGTCGCCGCAGCCGCTATCGGCGCGGTAATCCTCTCGTGCACAGCGGCTCCCGCCTTCGCCGTCACCGGTCCGTTCCACAGCGCACCTGCCGAAACAGCGGCGGACGCCCCCTGGACCAAGACGGTCACCTACCTAGTGAGCAAGCTCACCCCCAAAGAGAAAGTCGCGCTCATCCACGGGGTTCGAGGAGCCGACATCCCCGACCCCCACGGCGAGGCCGGCTACCTGCAGGGCGTCAAGCGGCTCGGGATCCCCGGACTCCGCCACGCTGACGCGCAGGGGCTCAGCGTGCAGGCCGAGACGACGTCGTCACCCTCGCGCATCGGGCTTGCGTCCACATTCTCGCGCGACCTGCTCTCGGAATTCGGCACACTCGAAGGAACCGAGGGGCTCGCTGCCGACGTCGATCTGCTCTACAGCCCGCAGACCGACCTGGCGCGCACGCCTTCCTGGTCGCGTAACAACACCGCCTACAGCGAAGACGCGTACCTCGCCAAGACGCTCGTCGTCGAAGAAGTCGACGGCATCCAGGGCACCGGCCTCATGTCGCAGGTGAAGCACGTCGGCATGTACAACGGCCAGAACCAGGACACCCCGTCGGTGGTAGAGGGCCAGGCGGCGCACGAGATCTATCTCGCCCCGGCGGAAGCCGCGGCCCAGGCCGGCGTCTCGTCGATGATGTGCTCGTACGCCACCTTCCGCATCAAGGACGACCCCCGTTACACCCAGCCCGACTATGCCTGCGCCAACTCGGTCATGCAGCGCGACATCATCAAGGGCGACTGGAACTTTCCCGGATTCATCACGTCGGACTATGGCGGGATCCACGCAACGAACAGCCTGCTCGCCGGAGTCGACCAGGAATTCCGCACGGCGTTCCTCGACTCGGCGACACTGACTCCGCTCATCGACACGACGTCGGCGACCTACGACGCCGCCTACGAGGCTGCAGCGGATGAAGCCATCGCACGCACCCTCTACCAGGACGAGCGCTTCGGGCTTCTCGACAACGACTACATCCCCGCCGCGTTCCAGTCGACGGTTGCCCAGCACGGCGATGTAGACAGCGACGACAACACCACCGCAATCGACAAGGCTGCGGGTAAGAAGCTCTCTGCCGAACTGGCCGAGCGTTCCGCAGTGCTGCTGCAGAACGACAACGACGTTCTGCCGCTGACCAGCTCGCAGACAGTCAATGTCGTCGGACAGTCATCGGTGCTTCTCCCGGCCAGCCCCGGTGGTGAGAAGTCGACCGGCTTCGGAGATCGTGACACCATCGGCGCCCTCAAGGGGCTCCAGGCGATCGGCGGCGCGAAGGTCGTTTCGAACCCGGGCATCGACCTGCTCGGCACCGCCATCCCGGCGGCCAACCTCAAGCAGGCCGCGACCGGTGACCTCGCGGGCCTCGTGCGTACGACGACGCTGCCCGGCGGATCGCCGACGACCTCGGTCGACACCGCGCTCGCGGGAACGCAGACCGATCTCGTTCGCGGAGCGACCTACAGCTGGACCGGTTACATCGATGTCCCAACCGATGACACCTACCAGTTGCAGATCCAGCGCCCCTACGGAAGCGACTCGGGCAACGACAGCGCCTACAACACGGGCGTGACCCGTGCCACCGGCGGAGCAGTCTCACTGCAGGTCGACGGCGTCGCCAAGACGCTCGCCAACCCGGACACCAGCATCCTGCAGAACGCTGTGCCGTCCTTCGCCTCGGGTACCAACAACAAGATCGTCGCCGACAACGGCCAGTACCTCGGATACGACAACACGGGAGCAGCTGTCCCGCTGACCCCGGGTCGCCACTCGATCACCCTGACCTACGCGCCGACTCTGACGGTGCCGGCTACGCCGACCATCCGCCTGGCCTGGTCCGCGAAGTCCGCAGCTGTGGCATCCGCTGTTGCGGCTGCAGCGACCAACGATGTCAGCGTGATCTTCGCTGATGACGCCGGTGCAACCGGTGGCGAGAATGGGGCGTCGACGACGACCTCGCTCAACACCCTGAGCGCTGCGCAGAACTCGCTCATCACGCAGGTGACGGCCTCGGCGCACGCTGCGGGCAAGAAGGTAGTCGTGGTCCTCAACACCGGGTCGGCGATCCAGACCCCGTGGGCTGACGACGTCGACGGCATTCTCGAGATGTGGTACCCCGGCCAGGAGGGCGGAACCGCTACGGCGAAACTGCTCTACGGCAAGGCGAACCCGGGCGGTCACCTGACGATCTCGTTCCCGACCGACAACAACCACGACCTGTTCACCGTTGTCGACGGCAAGAACGGCGAACGTTCGGTAGCCACCCTTGATGCAGGGGAGACCACCGCGTCGCTGAAGTGGACGGAGGGCCTGAACGTCGGCTACCGCTGGTTCACCGACCCGGCGGCCAACACGCAGAACTGGGACCCCCGGTTCGCGTTCGGCCATGGTCTCTCGTACACGAGCTTCGCGTACTCCGACCTGAGCACGAAAACGGCTTCGGACGGCGGAGTGGATGTCACGTTCACGGTGAAGAACACCGGTGACCGCGAGGGCATCGACGCACCGCAGGTGTACGTCGGTCCGTCGAGCGAACTCGACCCGGCCACGTTCGACCAGACGGCGCTCAAGCTCGTGCAGTTCGACGACGTGAAGCTCGACGCGGGGGAGAGCAAGACGCTCACCCTCCGTGTCGCGCAGCGTGAGCTGTCGTCGTACTCGACCGAGAACAACAACTGGGTGGTCGGAACCGGCACGCGCACCTTCTCGCTTGCTGCCGCATCCGACGACATCAAGCTGACGGCGACCGCAAAGGTCGTCACCGAAGCAAGCGCCCCTGTCGTGACCACCCAGCCCACCGCTGCGGTCACGGCGAACGCCGGAGCAACGGTGACCCTCACTGCCGCGGCCTCGGGTTCACCCGAACCGACGGTGCGCTGGCAGCGGAGCCTCGGAAAGGGTTCGCCGTACACCGACATCGTCGGCGCTGATTCGGCGACGTACACCTTCGCTGCCGACGTCTCGGCGCGGTACCGCGCGGTGTTCAGCAACGATCTCGGCACCGTCTACTCGGCAGCGAGCGTCGTGACAGTCGCCCCGGCGAAGATCACGTCGACGACTGTGGTGAAGATCGCGGATGCAACGATCACCACTGCGCAGCAGGCGAAGCTGACCATCACGGTGAGCCCGGTAGCCAGCACACCGACCGGCAGCGTCGTCGTCCACTACGGAAGCGCGACGAAGACGGTAACGCTGACGAAGGCGAGCAAGGGTAAGGTGACCGTCACTCTTCCGAAGCTGAAGAAGGGCACCTACTCCGTGTATGCGGTGTACCAGGGTGACACGACCCACAAGGTCGACACCTCGGTGAAGTCCACGCTGACGGTGCGCTAGTCCACCGGTAGCAACGCAGAAGGGCCCCACCGCGTCGCGGTGGGGCCCTTCTCTACATCAGCTGGGGGGACTAGTCGCCCAGGATGTTGTCGAGGTCGATCGAGTCGGTGACGTCCTTGACCGTTCCGTCGATGTCGACCGAATCGGTGACATCCTCGACGACGTCACTCACCGACGTGTCGGTGACGTTGTCGACGACGTCACTCACGTCGGACTCGGTCACGTTGTCTACGACATCGCTGACGTCGTTGGACGCCTCGTTGCCGTTTCCGTTGCCGTTAGCGCTGCCGTTACCGGCTTCGTTTCCGTTTCCATTGCCATTTCCGGCAGAGGTCTCGTTTCCGTTGCCGGTCGAGGTCTCGTTACCTGAGAGCACCGGCGCGGTGGTGTCGTTACCCGAACCGACGGCATTGCCGCTGCCGATGTCGCCGACTCCCACCTCAGGGGCGAGTACAAGTGGGGAGCTGTTCGACACGTCACCGACGCGGAACAGGTCAGACAGGTTGCTGGTGAGGTCCGTGGCGCTCGATGTCGTCGAGCTGTCGCTCGTGATGTCGGTCGAGTCGTCGGCCATTGCCGGAGCAGCAAAGCCTCCGACGAGCAGTGCTGCTGCACCGGTAGCGGTGATGATGCCGAATGCTGACTTCTTCGTGATCTTGTTCATGAGATGAACTCCTTCAGGTTGTGCCCCAGGCCTCCCCGAACTGTTGATCCGGTCGTGCCGTGGTGCAAGGGTGATCCGGATGCACTCGGGTTCCGGTTTGGTCATCTCAGCCCGAATGTGCCCCAAATGGGGGTACAGCACATTCCCACGTCGCGATCCTGCCCCGGAACGGCGCAGATCGTGGCGTTCGGAATCCGAAGTCTGGCAAAAAGCTCAGTGCACGGCTCACGAACGCCTGCTAATTGCGCAGGTAAGAAGCTGCGGAGTCCGTAATCCGCGCGAAACGGCCGAACGCTAGATTTATCGGGATGTCTACGCCATTCCTGCTCTCTGACGAAGTAACCGCCGCACTCGAGAACGGACGACCCGTTGTCGCGCTCGAGTCCACGATCATCTCGCATGGCCTGCCGAGACCGCGCAACCACGACGCCGCGATCGAGTTCGAAGAGATCCTGCGGTCGAAAGGGGTGACCCCGGCGACGATCGCGGTACTCGACGGCATTCCCCGGATCGGGCTGGATGCCGAGGGCGTTCGTCGCATCGCGCAGGAAGAGCTCGCCAAGGCCAGCGTGCGCGACCTGCCCATCATCGCCGCCGCCGGCTCGAGCGCCGCGACCACCGTCGCCGCAACCTCCCACCTCGCAGCGCTCGCCGGAGTGCGCATCTTCGCGACCGGCGGCCTCGGCGGTGTGCACCGCGGGGCGAGCACCACTTTCGACGAGTCCGCCGACCTCTCGACGCTGGCGGTCACGCCGATCACCGTGGTCTCGGCCGGGGTGAAGTCGGTTCTCGACATCGCCGCAACGCTCGAGCGCCTCGAGACGCTGAGTGTGCCGATCCTCGGGTACGGCACGAAGATCTTCCCGAGCTTCTGGCTGCGCGAGTCGGCGTTCGAACTGGACTGGTCGGTAGCCGGGGCAACCGAGGTCGCCGCGGTCATGAAGGCGCAGGATGAACTGGGCCACGGGCAGGGAATCGTCGTGGCCAACCCCATTCCTCTCGAGCAGCAGTGGGATCCGGCGGAGCACGATCGCATCCTCGACGAAGCACTCGCGCTCGCCGAGGTCGCCGGGGTCAGCGGAAAGGCCGTCACGCCGTTCCTGTTGCTCAAGATCGTCGAGCTGTCGGGCGGTCGCAGCCTCGAAGTCAACCTCGATCTCGCCCGCAACAACGTTCGGGTAGCCGGAGACATCGCCATCGCCTGGTCCGGCCTGAATTCCGCACTGAATTCTGGCCTGAATTCTGGCCTGAATGCCTGATTTTCCTACCGGGCCGCGCATCGTCGTGGCGGGCGACGTGATCGACGACATCGTCGTGGTGCCTCAGTCCGAGATCCGCCGCGACACCGATACCCCGAGCACCATCCGATTCCGGCCGGGGGGTTCGGCGAGCAACACCGCGGCCTGGCTCGGGTCGCTCGGCAGCGCTGTCGACTTCGTCGGAATCGTCGGGGCCGCGGATGTCGACCGCCACGCCACGCAGTTCGCCGTCGGTGGGGTTCGTGCGCACCTCGCCGCGCATCCACACCTCCCGACGGGCACGATCGTCGTCATCGTCGACGACCAGCAGCGCGCGATGCTCACCGAGCGAGGCGCGAACGCTGACTTCGACGGTGACCTGGTGACGGACGCCCTGCTCACCGCAGCCGCCGTGCTGCACCTCACCGGTCACACGGTCTTTGGGCGGGACGACACGAGCAGCATAGAGAGGCTCGTCGGCCGCGCCCTGGCACTCGGGGTCGACGTCTCGGTCGATCCGGGGTCGGCTGGCTACCTCGCCGACCGGGGCATCGAGACCTTCCAACGCGTCTTCGCCGAAGCCACCGTGCTGTTCCCGAGCCTCGATGAGGGTGTTGCCCTCACCGGGCTGACGCAACCGGACGACATCGCTCTCGCGCTCGGAGCCAGTGGTGCCCTCGTCGTGATGACGATGGGTATCGCGGGTGTGGTCATCGCCGAGGGTGGGGTGCTGACGCGCGTGGCCGCGGTTCCGGCTACCGTCACTGACCCGACGGGTGCGGGCGACGCCTTCGCGGCGGGGTTCCTGTACGAATGGGTTCGGTCGCGCGATGCGGTGGCCGCGGCATCCGCCGGCGCACTCGTCGCCGCGCGGAGCGTTACTGTCGTCGGCGGGCGTCCCGCCTGACCCCTCGTGCGACATCCGGTGCGTTTGTTATCAGGGTGCCCGTTTAAACGCCGGATCTGATAACAAACGGCACGCCTGTTACGGAAGGGGTCAGGCTCCGTTCGCCTTCGCGGCTTTCACCGCGTCGTACGCCGCCAGTGCCTCGGTGCGTGATTGCTTGAGGTCGACTATCGGCTCCGGGTACTCGGGGCTATCGAACTCGGGCACCCAGCGGCGGATGTACTTGCGGTCGGGGTCGAACTTGTCGGCCTGCAGAACGGGATTGAACACCCGGAAGTAGGGTGCGGCATCCGCCCCGCTGCCGGCGACCCACTGCCAGTTTCCCGGATTACTCGCTTCGTCGGCATCGACGAGGGTGTCCCAGAACCACTGCTCGCCCACGCGCCAGTCGACGAGCAGGTTCTTGATCAGGAAGCTGGCCGTGACCATGCGCACGCGGTTGTGCATTGTGCCGCTCTGCCAGAGCTCACGCATTCCCGCGTCGACGAGTGGAATGCCGGTATGCCCGGTCTTCCAGGCCGTCAGTTCACGCTCGTCGATGTCGCCCCATCCGAAGGCGTTGAACTCCGGACGGAAGTTGTCGGTCGCGAGCGTGGGGAAGTGGAAGAGGATATTCCAGTTGAATTCGCGCCAGCCCACCTCGCTGAGGAACTTGGCGGCGTTCTTGCCGGCCGCCGGGTCGAGGTGCTGGTGCAGGCGGTGCCACACCTGGAATGGGCTGATCTCGCCGAAACTGAGGTGCGGGCTGAGGCCGCTGGTGGTCTCGATGCCGGGCTGGTCGCGGCGATGGTAGTCCTCGAGCACCTCATCGGCGAACCGGTCGAGGCGCTCGTGCGCGTTGTTCTCCCCGGGGGCGCACCATTCGCGCAGGCCGCCGGCCCAGTCGGGGGAGGTGGGCAGCAGCTTCCACGAATCGAGGTCGTCTGATGCGGCATCCGCGCTCGTGATGCTCGCTGGCGCCTCGAGCGGCTCGCGAACGGAGCCGCGCTCGAGGCACGCGCGCCAGAACGGCGTGAAGACACGGTAGGGGTTGCCCTCGGCGCTCGTGATCGTCCACGGTTCGAACAACAGGTTGGCCTGGTAGCTGGTGACCTCGACTCCGCGCTCGCGCAGGTCGGTCTTCAGGCCCGCGTCGAGCTCACGGGAGGCGCCATAACGGCGGTTCCAGAACACAGCGCCCGCGCCGAGTTCGTCGACCAGCTTCGGGATCTCGACGACGGCATCCCCGCGTCGAAGAACAAGGGAACCGCCAACCGCCTCGAGCGACTCGGCTAGCGCGGCGAGGCTGTGGTGCAGCCACCATTTCGACGCAGCGCCGAACGGACGCACTCCACGCCCGGTCTCGTCGAGCAGGTACACGACGGCGACCGGCTCGCCGCGGTCGACGGCAGCCGTCAGTGCGGGGTTGTCTGCGATGCGCAGGTCATTACGCAGCCAGACCAGCGAGGGACCGGTCACGCTTTTGCGGCGGCCTTGCCTTGGTGCTGCGGGTCGTGCGCGTCGAGGCCGGCGGCGCTGAGGCGCAGTTTGTTGCAGAGTTCGGTGAGCTGCAGCAGTTCATCGGTGTCGAGCGCGGAACCCACGCTCTTGCTGATGGACTCGGCGTGCAGCACGGCGACCCGGCGAAAGCTCTCGTAGCCGGCATCCGTCAGGCAGACGACGGTGCCGCGACCATCTTCGGCATCGCTCTCTTTGAAGACGAGGCCGCGCAGGGTCAAGCGGTCGACCAGTCGGCTCACGCTCGGTTGGGTCAGCAGCAGGTGTCGATTGAGATCCCGGATGCGCAACCGGCGGCCGGGCTGGCGTGACAGGTTGAACAGCACGTCGTACTCATTGAACGAGATGTCGCCGGTGGGAAACTCGCTGTTGAGGAATCGCAGCACGGAGACTTCCGCTCGGAACAGCGCTTCCCAGGCATCTATCGCAGTCGACTTGTGGCTCACGGGACAACTCTATGCACATGCACTGACTTTGCCTGTCCGCAGTGTGGGGGACTCGATGCGCTTTACGAAACGGAGAATGACGGCAATGCGCCGTTAAACAGGATTGAGGGTGGGTTCCAGAGGCTTGGAACCCACCCTCTCCCTTGCACCAAGAGTGTCCTGCAATCACATTCCGCATCAGCTGCCACAGCAAA
>Ga0247729_10000219_pt1 | contig 26210 bp, 22 predicted proteins | sample UWRJL133311R2_FD_180958 | JGI IMG/M metagenome (GOLD analysis project Ga0247729, IMG submission 180958) | Plant litter microbial communities from Arlington Agricultural Research Station in Wisconsin, United States - UWRJ-L133-311R-2 | ecosystem: Environmental > Terrestrial > Plant litter >... | reverse complement strand
ATCTCCACGGCGAAGTCACCCTCGGTGAGTTGGGGAATAAACTCGCCGCCCAGCGTCCGGAACAGCAATCCGGCCCCGATCAGCAGGCCGGCGGCCACCGTGAGCACCGCCGCCCGGTGGCGCAGCGCGCCTTGCAGCAACGGCTGGTAGAGGCGGGCGTAGAAGGCCATCATCCGGTCGGAAAAGCCGCACCCGGCGGCCGGGCGGCGGCTCAGTACCAGCGCCGACATCATCGGCACGTAGGTCAAAGACAAAATAAAGGCGCCCAGAATGGCGAAGGCCACCGTTTCGGCCATGGGCCGGAACATCTTGCCCTCGATGCCGCCCAGGGCCAGCAGCGGCAGGTACACAATCAGGATGATGATTTCCCCGAAGGCCGCCGAGGAGCGGATGCCCGCCGCCGCGCGGTAGGTTTCCTCGTTGAGCTGAGCCGCGCTCAGGCGCTGCGCTGCGCCCTCCGCCGCCCGCCCGTGCAGCCGGTGCACAATGGCCTCCACGATGATGACGGCCCCGTCCACGATGAGCCCGAAGTCGAGGGCGCCCAGGCTCATCAGGTTGCCCGACACCCCGCAGAGCCGCATCAGACTCACGGCAAACAGCATGGCCAGCGGAATAACCGACGCCACCACCAGCCCCGCCCGCCAGTTGCCCAGAAACAGCACCAGCACGAAAATCACGATCAGTGCGCCTTCCGCCAGGTTGCGGCTCACCGTCCCGATGGCGCGGTCAACCAGGTGGGAGCGGTCCAGGAAGGGCTCCACCACCACGCCCTCGGGCAGGGTTTGGCGGATGGTAGCCATGCGTGCCTGCACGGCCCGGATAACCTCGGCAGCGTTGGCCCCGGTGAGCATCAGCACCAGCCCACCCGTCACCTCGCCCTCGTCGTTGCGCGTCATGGCCCCGTAGCGCACGGCCGCGCCCAGGCGCACCTCGGCCACGTCGCGCACCAGCACGGGCAGCCCGGCGGCGGTGCTGCGCACCACGATGCTGCCGATATCCTGCGTACTGGTAGCCAGCCCCTCGGTGCGGATAAAGGCGGCCGTGGGATTCTGGTCGAGGTAGGCCCCGCCGGCGTTCTGGTTGTTGCGCGCCACGGCCTGGTACACCTCGTCGATGGTCACGCCCAGGGAATGGAGCCGCTCCGGGTCCAGGGCCACCTCGTACTGCTTGAGCCGGCCGCCGAAGGAGCTCACGTCGGCCACGCCGGGAGTGCCCAGCAGCTGCCGGCGCACCAGCCAGTCCTGAATCGTGCGCAGCTCGGTGGCGTCGTAGCGCCGCTCGTAGCCGGGCTTGGCCCGCACCAGGTACTGGTAGATTTCGCCCAGCCCGGTGCTGACGGGGGCCAGTTCGGGGCGGCCCACGCCGGCCGGAATCCGGCTTTCGGCCTCGCGCAGCCGCTCGTTTACCTGCTGGCGGGCCCAGTACCCGTCGATGCCGTCCTCAAAAACGATGGTCACTACCGACAGCCCGAAGCGCGAGAAGGAGCGCACCTCCACCTGGCCGGGAATGGTGGCCATGCTCTGCTCCACGGGAAACGAGACGAGCCGCTCGATATCCTGGGCCGCCAGCGCCGGGGCCACGGTGTACACCACCACCTGGTTGTTGGTAATGTCGGGCACGGCATCAATGGGCAGCCGCGCCAGAGAATAGCCGCCCCAGGCAACGAGCACCAGGGTCAGCAGCCCGATAACGAGCTTGTTATGAATAGAAAAGTAAATCAGCCGGTCGAACATCCGCTGGTTGGAATTTAGAGTCTGACGCTTCCGAAAAACCCCGCGGCCCGGCCACTCCGGCACGAAAGGCGGAAGCGGCGCGGCTCCAAGCCGTCCCGGCGGGGCATTACGCGCCCCGTCCCGGCCGCGCTGTTGTCGTAACAACGGCGCGGCCCGGTGGGAAAGTCAGCAGGGCAAAGAGGGGAGGGTCAGGCGCGCGGCGGCTGCCAGATGGCCCCGGGGGCCCGCGTGGGGGCGGCGGCTACCAGCCGGCCGGGCCGGGCGCCGTCGGCCCACGGCAGCGGCCGGCTAGCCACGGCGGCGGCTCCGGCGGTTCCCGGCGCTATGGCCCCCGAACAGCACTGGCACTGGCACAGCGGGGAGCACCAGTCACCGGCCAGGCTGCCGCCCGAAGCGTGGGCGGGCGCCACGGCCGCGCCGCGCGTCGGGGCCGGGCACGCGGGGGCCTCATCGGCGCAGGGCAGGCACGAGAGGCAGGTGAGGTACAGGGAAAGCAGCAGGGCCAGCAGACGCATGGCGGCAAAGGTAACGGCCGCGGGCAATTATGCGGCGGCGGGTTCGGGCGGCCACGCGCTTGAGGGGCCACCGGGAAAAAGACCGGGAAAAAGAAAAGGCCTTCCCGGTGGAGGAAGGCCTTTTCGTGTAGCGGGAGGCGGGTACGATCCGCCGACCTCAGGGTTATGAATCCTGTGCTCTAACCAACTGAGCTACCCCGCCGGGTTTTTGGTGCCGCAAAGGTAAGGACAAGATTTGAACCCGTGCAAGCCTGACATGAAAAAAAACCCGTGTATATTGGCTGCGACCCGCTGTTGATTGGCCGACGGTCAGCCCTTTTTACTCGTCTTGCTCTGCTTATGCCGCTCTCCGCTACTCGCTCCAAACATCGCTTTACGGTGGAATTACCCGTAAACGCCTCCCCCAAAATCCTTTACCCCTATCTGGCTTCGGCCTCGGGACTCTCGCAGTGGTTTTGCCAGGATGTGCGCATCGACGAAGACCACCGCTACAATTTTATCTGGGACAATCAGCCCCATTTCGCGGAAATGAACTCCCACCGCACCAACCGCTCGGTGCGCTTCGTGTTCCTGGATCCGCAGAAGCGCCATACTGCCGATGCCAACTACCTGGATTTCAGCATTGAAGAATCGCAGCTCACCCAGGAAGTGTACCTGCGCGTTATCGACTACTCGGAGGAAACCGACGACAGCGAGCTGCTCGACATGTGGGAGAGCCTGGTGCTGAAGCTGCGCGAGCTGGTGGGCGGCTGAGCCCTTTCGAAAAAAAACTGACGGGAGCGAGAGCGAAACGGAGCGTACCTTCGTTTCTCTCTTGCTCCTTTTTCGTTGGCCGCCCCCGCAGGTTGGGGCGGGGGAGTGCCGTCCATGAAAAAACTCGATAAACTGATTCTGCGGGCCTTTGCCGGGCCCTTTCTGCTGACGCTGGCCGTGGTGCAGTTCATCCTGCTCACCCAGTACATGCTCAAGTATCTCGACGACTTGGTGGGCAAAGACCTGGGCTTCGCCGTCATTTCCCAGTTGCTGTTCTACTTCAGCGTGCTCATGATTCCGGTGTCGCTGCCCCTGGCCGTGCTGCTGTCCTCGCTGATGACGTTTGGCACGCTCGGCGAGCACCAGGAGTTGACGGCCATCAAAACCTCCGGCATCTCCCTGGTCCGGATTCTGCGACCGGTGCTGCTGGTCAGCCTAGCCCTGGCCGGGTTTTCCTTCTGGTTCAACAACACCATCGTGCCCAAGGCCAACCTGGGCGCCTACAGCCTGCTCTGGGATTTGCGCCAGCAAAAGCTGGCCCTGGATATCCGGGAGGGTGTTTTTTACAACGGCATTCCCGGCTACACCATCAAGGTCAACAAGAAGCTGGGCGAAAACGGCGACATCCTGAAGGGCGTCATGATCTATAACCACACCAACGGCCAGGGCAACTCCACCGTGATTCTGGCCGACTCGGGGCGCATGTACACGCGCTTCGGCGGGCAGTACCTGGGCCTGGAGCTGTTTCGGGGCACCATGTACGTGGAGCAGCCCGACGCCCGCGACCGGGCCGGCGCCACCTTCATGCGCGAGGCCTTCGACCGCAACATGATTACGCTCTCGCTGGCCTCCTTCGACATGGTGCGGACCAAGGAGGAGCTGTTTTCGCAGAACAAGATGATGATGAACCTGCCGCAGCTGCGCGACTACACCGACTCGCTGCACCAGCGCCTGGAGCTGGAGCGCCGCATGCTGCCGCACCAGCTCACGCCCTACTACACTTACTTGCGCTTCGACACCACCGGGCAGCGGCAGGCCCGCCGGGTGGAAGGCTGGAAGGTGGCCTCCAGCCGGCTGCCAGCGGTGAATGCCACGTTTCTGGAGCAAGCCACCAACCGCGCCCGCAACGTGAAAGCCTACGCCGGCAGCACCGGCGAGCGGCTGGCCAACCTCTCCAAGGAAGCCGGCAACTTCCGCATCGAAATCTACCGCAAGTACGTGCAGGCCGTGGCCGTGCTGCTCATGTTTTTGATCGGGGCGCCGCTGGGTGCCATTATCAAGAAGGGCGGCCTGGGCGTGCCGGTGCTGATTTCCATCGTGTTTTTCATTCTCTACTATGTGCTGTCCATCATGGGCGAGAAGTACGGCCGCGAAACCGTGATGCCCGTGGGCCTGGGCATGTGGATGTCGACGCTGCTGCTGCTGCCCATCGGCCTGCTGTTTCTCAACCAGGCCCGCCGCGACTCGGGGCTGCTGGAGCTGGACTTTCGCCGGCTCATCCCGGCCAAGCTGCGCTGGCCTTTCCGCGGCTACAAGCGCTCGGTGTAGCCAAAGGCAGAGGATGTAAGGGCGCCAGGAAATTGCCCACCGCACAACCAACGGATAGGGAAAATCCTTACCTTTGCGGCCACCCCGAAATGCGGGGTAGTCAATTTCTCTTTTTTCACGCTTAATCCAAGACGGGGAAACCTATCTGCCGATGAAACTCACTACCGAAGTAAAACAGTCTATTTTCGAGAAAAATAGCCTCGCCAAAACGTCAACCGACACCGGTTCGGCCGAATCGCAAATTGCGCTGTTCACCCACCGCATCACCCACCTGACGGAGCACCTGAAGGTAAACAAGAAGGACTTCTCGACCCGTCTGGGCCTGCTGAAGCTCGTTGGTAAGCGTCGCCGCCTGCTGGATTACCTGCAGCACCGCGAAATCAGCCGCTACCGCGCAATCATTAAGGAGCTGGGTATCCGCAAGTAACCCACCCCTTTGGAGTAGGGAACCCTCAGCTTGGGGGTTCCCTACTCTTTTTTTGCTCGGAGCCGTGGGTCCCGCGGCTCCCTCCCGAAACACCTTCGATTTTAGAGTAGAACGCGCGGCCCCTGGCCGGCCCCGTTCTTTTGGCTGCTCGCCCGCTGCACGCTTCTTAAAAAAGCACCCTAGATGCCCAATTACACCGCTATTACCAAAAGCATTACCCTGCCGGATGGTCGGCAGATAACCCTGGAAACCGGCAAGCTGGCCAAGTTCGCCGACGGCGCCGTCCTGGTGCGCCTCGGCGACGCGATGTTGCTCGCCACCGTCGTGTCGCAGCCCAGCAGCCGCGGCGACGTGGATTTCCTGCCGCTGTCGGTTGATTACCAGGAGAAATTTGGTGGTGCCGGTAACATTCCCGGCTCGTTCCAGCGCCGCGAAGGCCGCCTGTCGGACTACGAAATCCTGGTCTGCCGCATCGTCGACCGGATTCTGCGCCCGATGTTCCCCAAGGACTACCACTACGAGGTGCAGGTGATGATTACCCTGATTTCGGCCGATAAGACCGTGCAGCCCGACGCGCTGGCCGCGCTGGCCGCCTCGGCCGCCCTCTCGATTTCGGACATTCCCTTCGCCGGCCCCATCTCGGAGGTTCGCGTGGCCCGCATCGACGGCAAGCTGCAAATCAATCCTCTGACCGCCGACATTGCCCGCGCCGACATCGACCTGATCGTGGGCGCTACCGCCGACTCGGTGGCCATGGTGGAAGGCGAGATGAACGAGGTGAGCGAAGAGGAGATGGTGGAAGCCATTGCCTACGCCCACGAAGCCATTAAGGAGCAGGTGCGGGTGCAGCAGGAGCTGGCCGCCGCCGTGGAAAAATCCCACGTGAAGCGCGAGTATCCGCAGTACGCCGAAAACCCCGACCTCAAGCAGCGCATCCACGAGGGCGTGTACGAGCACGCCTACAAGGTGGCGCACTCGGGCAACCCCAGCAAGGCCGGCCGCAAGGAAGGCTTCGGCGCCATCAAAAAGTCCTTGACCGAGAAGCTGCTGGAAGAGCAGCCCGAGCTGGACATGAAAATGTTCGGCCGCTACTATTCTTCCGCTGAGAAGAAAGCCATCCGCGACATGATGATCAAGGAGCGCACCCGCCTCGACGGTCGGCAGCTCACCGAAATCCGCCCCATCTGGAGCGAAGTGAACTACCTGCCCGGCGCCCACGGCTCCTCGCTGTTTACCCGCGGCGAAACCCAGTCCTTGACCACGGTGGCCCTCGGCACCAAGCTCGACGAGCAGATCATCGACACGGCTATGACTTCGGGCTACAGCAAATTCATGCTGCACTACAACTTCCCGGCCTTCTCGACCGGCGAGGTGAAGCCCAACCGCGGCCCCGGCCGCCGCGAAATCGGCCACGGCAACCTGGCCATGCGCTCCTTGAAGAAGGTGCTGCCCTCCGACGACGAAAATCCCTACACCATCCGCATCGTGTCGGACATCCTGGAGTCGAACGGCTCTTCGTCGATGGCTACCGTGTGCGCCGGTTCGATGGCGCTGATGGACGCGGGCATTAAAGTGCGCGCCGCCGTTTCGGGCATCGCCATGGGCCTCGTGCAGGACAAGGAAACCGGCGAGTACGCCGTGCTGAGCGACATTCTCGGCGACGAGGACCACCTCGGCGACATGGACTTCAAAGTAACCGGCACCGAGAAAGGTATCGTGGCCTGCCAGATGGACATCAAAATCCAGGGCCTGAGCAGCGAAATCATGACGGCGGCCCTGCACCAGGCCCGCGAGGGTCGGCTGCACATCCTGCGCGAGATGGCCAAGACCATTTCGGCTCCGGCGGCCGAGCTGAAGCCTCACACGCCCCGCTCGCACAAGATGCTCATCGACAAGGAGTACATCGGCGCCGTTATCGGGCCCGGCGGCAAAGTCATTCAGCAGATCCAGAAGGATACCAACGCCACGGTTATCATCGAGGAGAAGGACGAGAAAGGCCACGTGAGCATCTACGCTTCCAACCAGGAAGATATGCAGGCGGCCATCGACCGGATCCGCGCCATCGCGGCCACGCCGGAAGTAGGCGAAACCTACAAGGGCAAAGTGCGCAGCATCCAGCCCTACGGCGCCTTCGTGGAAATCATGCCGGGCAAGGACGGCCTGCTGCACATCTCGGAGGTATCGCACGAGCGCCTCAACGCGCTGGAAGGCGTGCTCGAGGTGGGCCAGGAAATCGACGTGAAGCTGATGGACATCGACAAGAAGACGGGCAAATACCGCTTGTCGCGCAAGGCGCTGCTCCCAAAGCCCGAGCGCGCCGCCGGCGAAGCTCAAGCCTAGTACTTCGAACTTTCGCGGGGGTTGGCACGTTGTTTACAATTGCCGACCCCCTGAAGGGCCTCACAGATGTTCAATACTTTTAAAAATACAATTTCGCGCCCGCAATGAGACAGCTTAAAATCAGCAAGCAGATCACCAACCGCGAAAGCCAGTCGCTGGATAAGTACCTCCAGGAAATTGGCAAGGTCGATTTGCTCACTCCCGACGAGGAAGTAACGCTGGCGCAGCGCATCAAGGAAGGTGACCAGCAGGCGCTGGAAAAACTGACCAAAGCCAACCTTCGCTTCGTGGTGTCGGTAGCCAAACAGTACCAGAACCAGGGCCTCTCGCTGGGTGATTTGATCAATGAGGGCAACCTCGGCCTGATCAAAGCCGCCAAGCGCTTCGACGAAACCCGGGGCTTCAAGTTCATTTCCTACGCCGTCTGGTGGATTCGCCAGTCGATTCTGCAGGCCCTGGCCGAGCAGTCGCGCATCGTGCGCCTGCCCCTGAACCGGGTGGGCTCCCTGAATAAGATCAGCAAGTCTTTCTCCGAGCTGGAGCAGAAATTCGAGCGCGAGCCCTCACCCGAGGAAATTGCCGAAGTACTGGAGCTGACCACCTCGGAAGTGGTGGACACCCTAAAAATCTCGGGCCGCCACGTGTCCGTGGACGCGCCATTCGTGCAGGGTGAGGAAAACCGCCTGCTCGACGTGCTCGAAAATGAGGACGAGGAAAGCCCCGACACGGGGTTGATGAACGACTCGCTCCGCAAGGAGGTGCAGCGCGCCCTGAGCACGCTCACCAAGCGCGAAGCCGACGTGATTACGCTGTATTTCGGCCTGAACGGGGAGCATTCCCTGACTCTGGAAGAAATCGGCGAGAAGTTCAACCTGACCCGGGAACGGGTGCGCCAGATCAAGGAGAAGGCTATTCGCCGTCTGCGCCACACCTCGCGCTCCAAGGCGCTGAAGCCGTACCTGGGATAGTTTTTTACTAGCTCCCACCCAAAAAACCCCAGCCCTTTCGTTGGGGTTTTTTGTTGGCGGCTGCTACTCCCGGCGGTTTCAGCTGTTATAGCAGCGCGAGCTACGAAGCTTGCCCCGTGCGGGACGTTCTGGCCATTCATATTCGCAAACTACAAAGTTTGGGCTACGGTGGCAGAACCCGGCAGTACGCTTACTTTTGCACTTCACTTTTCAACTCGGCTTTTCGAAAGCAATGGATAATACCACCACGGAACACATCAAGTGTTTGATTATCGGCTCGGGTCCAGCGGGCTATACGGCAGCTATTTACGCGGCGCGGGCCAACATGGCCCCCGTGATGTACCAGGGCCTGCAGCCCGGCGGGCAGCTTACCATCACCAACGACGTGGAGAACTTCCCCGGCTACCCCGACGGCATCATGGGGCCCGAAATGATGGAAGACCTGAAAAAGCAGGCCGTCCGCTTCGGCACCGACGTGCGCTACGGGCTGGCCACGGCGGTAGACTTCTCGGGGCACCCGCACAAAATCACCATCGACGAGAACAAGCACATCACGGCTGATGCCGTCATCATTGCCACCGGGGCCTCGGCCAAGTGGCTAGGGCTGGAGTCGGAGGCGCGCCTGAATGGCTCGGGCGTGTCGGCCTGCGCCGTGTGCGACGGGTTTTTCTACCGCGGCAAGGACGTGGTTATTGTGGGGGCCGGGGATACGGCGGCCGAGGAGGCTACCTACCTGGCCAACCTGTGCCGCAAGGTGTACATGGTGGTGCGCAAGGGCGAGATGCGGGCCTCGAAGATCATGCAGAAGCGCGTGGTCGACAACCCCAAGATTGAGGTGCTCTGGAACACGGTGACCGACGAAATCCTGGGCGAGCACGCCGTGGAAGCCGTGCGGGTGAAAAACGCGCTGACCCACGAAACCCGCGACCTGGAGGTAGAAGGCTTCTTCGTGGCCATCGGGCACGAGCCAAACTCCAAGATTTTCCAGCCCTACCTGCACCACGACGAGCAGGGCTACCTGAAAACCATTCCCGGCTCGGCCAAAACCAACGTCGACGGCGTCTTCGCCTGCGGCGACGTGCAGGACTACACCTACCGCCAGGCCGTGACGGCCGCCGGCTCGGGCTGCATGGCCGCCCTCGACGCCGAGCGCTACCTGGCCGCTTTGGGAGACCATTAGGCTGTGAATAGCTGAATGGGTGAATGAGTGAACGAGCACCGGATGCTTGATCCATTCACCCATTCATCCAGTCGCTCATTCACCCATTTCCTTTTGCCCTTGCTTCATCTTCTCAAATACTGGCTGGTGCCGCTGCTGCTGATCGGGCTGTTTCTGGCGCCCGAGTCGGGGTGGGCCCAGCGCCGCAAAGCGCCCGAGCCCAAGGCCAAGGCCGGCTCGGCCGGCAAGCGGAAGGACTTCTTCCGCATCAAGTCGCCCACCATCCGCTACGTGCGGCCCGATACCACGGTGCTGATTGAAACCCAGGATTTGCCCGACGACAACTCGGAAGCGGCCAAGTCCATTTTCTTCAACCCAGCCAAAAAGCTTTCCCTCGTCAGTGAGGACACGACCACGCTCGACGAGGGTGAGCAGCACATCGTGGAGGTGTCGGAGCAGGTGCTCATCGACTCTTCCTGGGTGAAGGTGGCCGGCTACTACTCCATCTGGGACACCCACAACATCAACCCGTACCGGGTGGATGGGCGCCGCATCCGCGACACGCTCACGCTGCACCTGACCGAGCCCGAGAAGCAGCGCTACGCCAAGATGCCGCTCAGCCGTACGCCCATCACCTCCGACTTCGGCTTCCGCGGCTACCGCTGGCACTACGGCGTGGACCTGGACCTGGAAACCGGCGACTCCGTGCGCGCCGCCTTCGACGGGGTGATGCGCATCTCGAAGTGGGACGGCGGCGGCTACGGCAACTACCTGCTGGTGCGCCACTACAACGGCATTGAGACGCTCTACGGCCACCTGAGCAAGCCCCTGGTCAAGCCCGGCACCTTCGTCAAGGCCGGGCAGGTGATTGGGCTGGGCGGCAGCACGGGCCGCAGCAGCGGCTCCCACCTGCACTTCGAGGTCCGCTACGAGGGCAACCCCATCGACCCGGAGCGGATGTACGACTTCCCCGACTACAAGCTTAAGGGCGACAACTTCGTCATTACCTCGGCCCTGTTCGACTACTACAGCCGGGCCCTGCGGGCCAAAGCCGCTCATAAGGCCAGCAGCAGCGCCGCCTCGGCCCGCCGGGTGGTCACGCACCGCATCCGCAGCGGCGACACGCTCTCGGAGGTGGCCGAGAAGTATGGCGTCTCCCAGGCCCAGCTGCGTCGCCTCAATGGCAACGTTAAAACCCTGCGCCCCGGCAAAACCCTGCGGATTAAATGAGTTGCCAGTTACGGGTTGCCAGTTGCCAGTTCGTTTAACGGATACTGACCATCGGCAACTGGCAACCGATCAACGACCACTGGCAACTCATAACTGACAACCGGCAACTGCAAACTGGCAACTCTCAACTGGCAACCGAAATGAAACTCGATATTCTGGCCATTGCGGCGCATCCTGATGACGTGGAGATGTCGGCGGCCGGGACGCTGCTGGCGGCGGCGGCCGAGGGCAAGAAAATCGGCATCGTGGACCTCACGCGCGGGGAGCTGGGCACCCGGGGCACGCCGGCCACCCGGGCCGCCGAGGCCGAGGCCGCCAGCCGCATCCTGGGCCTGCACGCCCGCGAAAACCTTGGTTTGCCCGACGGCTTCTTCCGCAACGACCGGGAGCACCAGCTGCCCATCATCGCCGCCCTGCGCCGCTACCAGCCCGACATCGTGCTCTGCAACGCCATCCACGACCGGCACCCCGACCACGGCCGCGGCTCCCAGCTTATTTCGGATGCCTGCTTCCTGGCCGGCCTCAAGATGATTGAAACCCTCGGCGCCGATGGCCAGCCCCAGGCCGCCTGGCGCCCCCTGCACGTGTACCACTTCATCCAGGACCGCCAGATCAGCCCCGACTTCGTGGTCGACATCTCCGCGCACTGGGAGAAGAAATGGGAGTCGATTCAGGCCTACAAAACCCAGTTTTTCGACCCCGAGAGCACCGAGCCGGTTACCTACCTCTCCACGCCGGTGTTTACCAAGTTCATGGAAGCCCGCGCCCGGGAGTTCGGCCACCTGATTGGGGTGGAGTTCGGCGAAGGCTACACCCGCGAGCGGGTAGTGGGCGTGAAGCAGATTACAGATCTGATATAAGCCCGTAGCGCGAACTACAACCGAAAGCCAGCGCAGCTACAATTCGCGCCGCTAAAAAAAACCGCCGCTCCGCTACCGGAGCGGCGGTTCTGCTTTTACCCCAGGGCAACGTCCAGCGCCGCCGCTTCGGCCTCCAGGGCCACGATGCGGGCTTGGAGCAGGTGCCAGCGAGTCACATCTTCGGCCGGCAAGGGGCGGGCGTGGTGGTGCAGCCGGCGGATAATTCCGGCGTGGAGCAGGGTGTCGTCGGGGTCGGTGGGGTTGACGGGCGCGGGGTAGGCGGCCAGCAGGGCGGGCAGGGCCTGGGCCCAGTGCTCGGCTACCAGGGCCCGGGCGGCCAGCTTGCCGGCCTGAGTCCGCAGGCGGCCGGCCTGCTGCCGGCACACGCGGCGGCGAAAATCCAGGGTGGCGGCATCGGGCGCGGACGTGCCGGGAGCCAGCGTGGGCGGCGCGGGCGGTGCCGGTACCGGCGGCTCAGGCGGGGGCGGCAGTTGCTGCAACAGCGGCAGCAGGCCCAGGAGCAGGTTCCTGGTCAGGCTGCGCCGCCCTCTTTCCGCCGCCTGCACCAGCTCTGGGCTCACGCCGGCATAAAAGGCTACATCCTCCTGCCGCAGCCCAAACCAGGCGCGCAGACGGGCAATGAGGTTCTGGGAGTCAGGGGCACGGCGAGGCATAACGAGTGAATTTTGTACGGTATTTTATAAAACTATAGAATACCGTACAAAACGTCGTGGTTATTTGTACGGTATTCTATAGTTTTATAAAATACCGTACAAAATAGATTTCTTTGCACTAGCGCGAGTTTAGCGCCGTGTAGCGTACGCCCAGCCATGCCGGGAGGCTGCGCTTTGTCCGTCAGAATGACCACGCCGTCCGGATTACTCCAGGCGGCGCGGTTCTAGGTTTGTCGTTGACGTGGCAGGGATGGTACAGTCTCCCTCATAAGTAGGGGCGAGATACAGTCTGCTAAACTCGCGCTAGAAGTTTACGCACTTACTCCGGTGATGCCCGCGTGTACCCAAACCGCGATGCTGCCGGCCAGCAATAGCAATACAACTAAACCAAACCCTTTAGCTTCTATACTCTGGCGTAGGTATGCCACAAACCAAAATAGTAAATTGATACAGGCAGCAAGTGGTAACAACATCATAAGCCCTATTTCATCGGTGGTAAAATAAAACAGACCCTTACCATGGTTGACTCCCAGCCAAGCCCAGAGCACTAAAAGTAAGTTGACGCTGAAAGCGAAGACAAACGGGCGGAAAGTGTGAATTGCTGACATGTGCTTAGGCATGATTTATTCCGGCCAAACATAGGTTAGGGTAAAAGGAAAGCCCGGCCAACTAGCCGGGCTTTCCTTTTACAAGTAATTCCAGTCTTTCTACCGCGCCCCCAGCCGGTTCCGCTTCCAGGTTGAGCCCGTAGCAGCCGGAGCATCACTAGCCGTTACCACCGGCGCTTTCTTTTCCGCCATGAGCATGGCCGTGAGCACGGCGGCTACTTTGGCAATGTTGGGGTCAGTAGCGGCGGGGGTGAGGTCGGCGGGGGTAAAATGGTCGCGGATGAAGTTCGTGTCGAAGTTGCCGCTTACGAAGGCGGGGTGCTGAAGCACGTAGCGGCCGAAGGGCAGGGTGGTTTCGATGCCCGTAATCTGGTACTCGTCGATGGCGCGCAGCATCCGCTCGATGGCCTCGGGCCGGTCCTTGCCGAAGGTGACGAGCTTGGCAATCATCGGGTCGTAGTAAATCGGGATGTCCATGCCCTGCTCGAAGCCGTCGTCGACGCGCACGCCGGGGCCCTGGGGGCGCACGTAGGTGGTGAGCGTGCCGATGTCGGGCAGGAAGTTGTTGGCCGGGTCCTCGGCGTACACCCGCAGCTCCAGGGCGTGGCCGGTGATGGTCAGCTCGTCCTGGGTGAAGGGCAGCGGGTGGCCCTCGGCCACGCGGATCTGCTCCTTCACCAAGTCGAGGCCCGTAATCTGCTCGGTCACGGGGTGCTCTACCTGCAGGCGGGTATTCATCTCCAGGAAGTAGAAGTTGTGCTTATCGTCGAGCAGAAACTCCACGGTGCCGGCCCCGGTGTAGTTGCAGGCCCGGGCCACGTCGACGGCGCAGCGGCCCATTTCGGCGCGCAGCTCCGGGGTGAGCACCGACGAGGGCGCCTCCTCAATGACCTTCTGGTGGCGGCGCTGGATGGAGCACTCCCGCTCGAAGAGGTGCACGATGTTGCCGTGCTCGTCGCCAAGCACCTGGATTTCGATGTGGCGGGGCCCGGTCACGAACTTCTCGATGAACACGGCCCCGTCGCCGAAGGCCGACACGGCCTCGTTGATGGCCAGCTGCATCTGCTCCTCAAACTCGGCCGCGTCGTTGACGATGCGCATACCCTTACCGCCGCCCCCGGCCGAGGCCTTGATCAGGATGGGAAAGCCCACGGTGCTGGCAATGCGCTTGGCTTCCTCCACGTCCGCAATGGCCTCGTCGGTGCCGGGTACCAGCGGAATATTATAGGCTTTCACGGCCTGCTTGGCCGATAGCTTGTCGCCCATCACGTTCATGGCCTCGGGCGAGGGGCCCACGAAGATGATTCCGGCCTCCTTTACCATCCGGGCAAACTCGGCGTTTTCGCTCAGAAAGCCGTAGCCGGGGTGGATGGCATCGACGCCAAGCTGCCGGCACACGTCCAGAATCTTGTCGCCGCGCAGGTAGCTGTCCTTGGAGGCCGGCGGGCCCACGCACACGGCCTCGTCGGCGTAGCGCACGTGCAGGGCATTACGGTCGGCCTCGGAGTAGATGGCGACGGTCTGCAGGCCCATTTCCTTGGCCGAGCGCAGCACGCGCAGGGCAATTTCGCCCCGGTTGGCCACGAGGAGCTTGGTGATTTTTTTCATGCGAAAGGGTGGGAGAGAAGCGGAAACCTGGGAGTGAAAGACGGGTCAAAGGATCAGTAAACAAATACGTCTGTCATCCTGAGCTTGCGAAGGACCTTCCTCCTTTCTCTCACCAGCCTTTTTAATTGCCAGAATCCCTCCATCTCTTGCGAGGCAAATGGCCTTGGGCATTGAGAGGCGTTTGTAGAGAACGAAGAGGAAGTTCCTTCGCAAGCTCAGGATGACAAGCGGTTTAAAACCGATTCAACTCCCCAAAGAAACGCCATTCTGCCCGCTTCCTAAACCTTGCCCGGCAAATTCCGTCCCGGGTCGGCTCAGTTGGACGGCTGGCGGCCAGGGCCTACCTTTGCGGATTGCCATAACTTTGTACCTGCCGGGGGCGTTGTTCACTCGATTCTCTCCGCTTTTCTTTCACATTAACTGTTTCCTCCGTGGATCTTTTCGAGAAGATTGCCTCCAACCGCGGCCCGCTGGGCAGCCATTCCCACTATGCGCACGGCTATTTCACGTTTCCCAAGCTGGAAGGCGAAATCAAGCCCCGCATGATTTTCCGCGGTAAAGAGGTTCTCACCTGGAGCCTGAATAACTACCTGGGCCTGGCCAACCACCCCGAAGTGCGGCAGGCCGACATCGACGGGGCCACCGAGTTCGGCATGGGCCTGCCCATGGGCGCGCGCATCATGAGCGGCAACTCCAACCTGCACGAGCAGCTGGAAAACGAGCTGGCCGAGTTCGTAATGAAGCCCGACTGCCTGCTGCTCAACTTCGGCTACCAGGGCGTGGTGTCCATCATCGACGCGCTGGTGGGCCGCCACGACGTGATTGTGTACGACGCCGAGTCGCACGCCTGCATCATCGACGGCGTGCGCCTGCACCAGGGCAAGCGCTTCGTGTACACCCACAACGACATGGAGAGCCTGGAGAAGCAGCTCCAGCGCGCCACCCGCATGACGGCCGAAACCGGCGGCGGCATCCTCGTCATCACCGAGGGCGTATTCGGCATGTCGGGCAACATGGGCGACCTGCGGGGCGTGCTAGCCATGAAGGAGAAGTACTCGTTCCGTTTGTTCGTCGACGATGCCCACGGCTTCGGCACAATGGGCGCCACGGGGGCCGGAACGGGCGAAGAACAGGGCGTACAGGACGGTATCGACCTTTATTTTTCGACGTTTGCCAAGTCCATGGCCAGCATCGGCGCCTTCGTGGCGGGGCCGGAGAGCGTAATTGAATATTTGCGCTACAACATGCGGAGCCAGATTTTCGCCAAATCCCTGCCCATGCCGCTCGTGGTGGGCGCTTTGAAGCGTCTGGAGCTGCTGCGCACCAAGCCCGAGCTGAAAGACAACCTCTGGACCGTGGTGCGCGCCCTGCAGAGCGGCCTGCGCGAAAAAGGCTTCAACCTGGGCACCACCAAGTCGCCGGTGACGCCGGTGTTCCTGAACGGCGAAATCCCCGACGCCACCCAAATAACCTTCGATCTGCGTGAGAATCACGGTATTTTCTGCTCCATCGTGGTGTATCCGGTGGTGCCGAAGGGCGTGATTATGCTCCGCCTGATCCCGACGGCGGTCCACACCCTCGACGACGTGAGAGAGACGATTACCGCCTTCGAAGCCGTGGCCGAGAAGCTGGATAAGGGTCTGTACTCCAAAAATACGGTTAGCGCGTAATCAGCGCGGTTTTTCCGCCCGAGAGCCAAAAGCGGCCGGCACCTTTCCCAGGGGCCGGCCGCTTTTTTGTGCTATTCCCAGATGGGCTCGGCGTTTGGCGGAACCGTAATGGGTGGTTTTGGAGGGAAAAATGCCTTTAGGGGCGGGGAAAGGGGGTTTAGAAAAAAAGTCGAACTATTGCTTGTATTTGAAATCCCTGTATATTAGGGCCGTTCAAGAACATAAATCCACACCAATCAACCCCTCCCCAATGAACAACTTTGGCAAACTGAAAGACCTCGTAATGGCACTGGAAGGCGACTTCGAGAAGTTCTACGACAAGCAGAACTCCGCCGCTGGCACGCGCGTGCGTAAAGGCATGCAGGAGCTGAAGAACCTGGCGCAGAGCATCCGCACCGAAGTTCAGGACACCAAGAACACGGCCGCGGCTCCCGCTGCTGCTACGAAAGCCGCTCCGGCCAAGAAAGCCGCTGCTCCGGCCGCTGCCAAGAAAGCCGCTCCCGCCAAGAAGAAGTAGTCCGAACCACGAACTCCGCCGGATTCTTCAGATTCCGCGGAGGTTGTGGCCGACAAAAAAGGCCCCGCCAGCTGGCGGGGCCTTTTTCTTTAAACCACGGATTCGTGCGGATTTATCGGATTACGCGGATTTCGTAGGCGGCGCTAACGGGCGCTGCTTTGCGCCAAACCAGAACGGCCACCCAAGCGGGTGGCCGTTCTGGTTTGTTGCTTGGCGGCTAGATGTCCTTTCCCGGGCGCTAGCGCCATCCACAAAATTCGCGTAATCCGGTAAATCCGGCCGAATCCGTGGTTTAGACTAGCTTGACGAGGAAGTAGCTTTTCTTACCCTTCTGGGCCACGAGGTACTTGTCGAGCAGCAGGGGCACGTCGAGGGCCATCTGCTCCAGCGTCACCTTCTGGCGGTTGACGCTCACGCCGCCGTTCTGGATCATCTTGCGGGCTTCGCCCTTAGAGGAGAAAATGAGGCCGTTGGTCGCGTCGCTCAGGAGCGTAATCATGTTGGCCTCCGACAGCAGCGCGTGGCTTACCTCAATCTGCGGCTCGTCGGCGAAGACGCCGAGCAGGGTGGCCTCGTCGAGGGTGCTCAGGTCGCCGCCGCCGAAGAGCACCTGGGAGGCCGACAGCGCCGCCTCGTAGGCGGCCTCGGAGTGCACGCGGATGGTGACGTCCTTGGCCAGGGCCTTCTGCAGGGTGCGCAGGTGCGGGGCCTGGGCGTGCTCGGCTTCGAGAGCCAGAATTTCCTCTTCCGTGAGCAGCGTAAACACGCGGATCAGGCGGGGCGCATCCACGTCCTCGGCCCGCAGGAAGAACTGGTAGAACTGGTAGGGCGAGGTCAGGGTGGGGTCGAGCCAGACGGTGCCGGTTTCGCTCTTGCCGTACTTGGTGCCGTCGGCCTTGGTGATGAGCTGGCCGGTGAGGGCGTAGGCCTTGCCCTCGCCGCCCGACATGCGCCGGATCAGCTCGGTGCCCGTGGTGATGTTGCCCCACTGGTCACTGGCGCCCATCTGCAGGGTGGTATTCAGCTCTTTGTAGAGGTGGAAGAAGTCGTAGCCCTGCAGCAGCTGGTAGCTGAACTCGGTGTAGCTGATGCCCTCGGCGCCGGAGTCTTCGTTGCCGCCGATGCGGCGCTTCACCGAGTCCTTGGCCATCATGTAGTTTACGGTCAGGTGCTTGCCCACCTCGCGCAGGAAGCCCAGGAAGCCGAAGTCCTTGAACCAGTCGTAGTTGTTGACGACTTGCGCGCCGGTGGGGCCGGGGGTAAAGTCGAGGAACTTCTCCAGCTGGGCCTGAATGCCGGCCTGGTTGCGGCGCAGGGCCGTTTCGTCGAGCAGGTTGCGCTCGGCCGACTTGCCCGAGGGGTCGCCGATCATGCCGGTGGCCCCGCCGACCAGGGCCAGGGGGCGGTGGCCAGCGCGCTGCAGGTGCACGAGCAGCATGATGGTGGCCAGGTTGCCGATGTGCAGCGAGGGCGCGGTGGGGTCGAAGCCGATGTAGCCCGTGACGGGGGCGTGCTGGCGCAGGTGCTCCTCGGTGCCGGGCATCATGTCGTGAAACATGCCCCGCCAGCGGAGTTCTTGTATGAGGTCCAAGGGGTGAATGGCTGAATAAGTGAATGAAGGAATGAGTCGGGCAACGGGGCTGGTGCCGCAGCCTGGCCGGGTAGCAAAGGTAAAAGATGCAATGGTACCTTTGCCGAAAGAGAATGACGACGCTGCCCCGGCCCCTTCATTCACCCATTCACTTATTCAGCCATTCACCCTTGACCTACTCCGCCGACGACCTTCTCAAGCAGATCCAGCAGCGGCAGTTTCAGCCCGTGTACTTTCTGCAGGGGGAGGAGCCCTACTACATCGACCTGGTAGCCGACCGGCTGGAGCAGACCGTGCTGCCCGAGCAGGATCGGGGCTTCAACCAGGTGGTGCTCTACGGCAAGGACACCGACGTGGCCACCATCCTGGGCCAGGCCCGGCGCTTTCCGATGATGGCTGAGCGGTCGGTGGTCATCATCAAGGAGGCCCAGGCTGTGGCCGACCTGGAGGCCGAAAAGAACTGGCCCTTCCTGGAAGCCTACCTCAAAAACCCGCTTACCAGCACTGTGCTGGTGTTTTGCTACAAGCACAAGACCCTCGACGCCCGCAAGAAGCTCGGCAAGCTGCTGGCCGAGAAGGCCGCCGTGCTCACCAGCAAGAAGGTGTACGACAACCAGGTGCCGGCCTTTATCACGGGGTACGTGCGCAGCCGCCAGCAGAGCATTGGCGGGCAGGCCACGGCCATGCTGGCCGAGTACATCGGCACCGACCTGGGCCGGCTCACCAACGAAATCGACAAGCTGCTGCTCAACGTGCTGCCCGGCCAGAGCATCGACGAGGACCTGGTGCAGCGCATGGTGGGCATCAGCAAGGAGTACAACATCTTCGAGCTGCAAAAGGCCCTGGTGCAGCGCGACGTGCTCAAGGCCAACCGCATCCTGTCGTACTTCGAGGCCAACCCCAAGGCCAACCCGCTCATTCCGAACCTGACGCTGCTCTTCGGCTTCTTCACCAAGCTGCTCGTGCTCCACCAGCGCGGCAACCCCTCCGACGCCGACTACAAGCAGCTGGGCATCATGAACTCCTTCGCCCAGAAAGACTACGCCCTGGCCCAGCGGGTGTACGACTTCGGCCGCACCCGGGCCATCATCCACCTCATCCGCCGCGCCGACCTGCAAAGCAAGGGCGTGGAAAGCGGCTCGATGACCGACGGCGAAATCCTGCGCGAGCTGGTGTTTCTGATCCTGCACCCCGTGCCGCTGAGCGCCATTGTGGGGTAAGAGCAGGGGAGGGCTGGAAGCCTGTTTTCAAACGGTACTAATCGTTTCGTAAAACGATTAGTACCGTTTAGGCAAACGATTAGTACCGTTTGCCCAAACGGTACTAATCGTTTGGGGAAGAAGCTGGAAAGGGGCCACGCCGCGGTACGCCGCGGCCGCGGCTACTCGGCTTTGCGGAAGTCGAGGGCGGACACGGCTTTGGTCATTTCCTTGCCCGGCCGGAAGCGGATCTTATAGCCCGTAATCATGCTGGCAGCCACAAATTTGTCGGCCTTGTCCACGCCTTCACTGGTCACGCTGGCGCTGAAAGAGCCCATATCCCCAAGCCGCACGATCTGGCCCTGGCCCAGCTTTTCGGGCACGATTTCGAGCAGGCTTTCCAGTACCGACATGGTATCGGCGGGGCTGACGGTGGAGCGGGCCGAAATCTCCTTCATCAGCTGCCGAAGCGTGACCTCGCCCGCACTCTTGAGCTGGGCGTAGAATTTCTTGGGGGCCGTGCGGTTGCTGGGGTTGCCGCGTTCGACCAAAACGTAGGATACTGGCATAAAACAAACAAGGAAAGGGAAAGGAGACACGCTGCGGCCGGGGCCTCCGGCCACTGACTTAAATAAAATTAAATATCGGGGCTTTAGCAAGATGAAGGTGAGGAGTTTAGGTTGCAAAAGGTAAGGCTGCTCAACTGGACGCGGCCGGCCGCTTTTGGGGCGGTAGGCGGGGCCGTATCTTTGGGTTTTCATCAGCAACCGCCGTTGGAAACCTCTGCCCCGCCGCGCAAGATTATTCACCTCGACATGGACGCCTTCTACGCCTCCGTGGAGCAGCGCGACCAGCCCGAGCTGCGCGGGCAGCCCGTGGCCGTGGGCGGGAGCCGGGAGCGGGGCGTGGTAGCGGCGGCCAGCTACGAGGCCCGGCAGTTCGGGGTGCGCTCGGCCATGTCGTCGGCGCTGGCCCGGCGGCGCTGCCCGCAGCTGATCTTCGTCAAGCCCCGCTTCGAAGTGTATAAGGCCGTTTCGCAGCAGATCCGGGCCATCTTCGCCGAGTACACTGACCTGGTGGAGCCCCTCTCGTTGGACGAAGCCTACCTCGACGTGACCCACAGCCCCAAGCCGCTCACCGCCACCGAGCTGGCGCGGGAAATCCGGGCCCGCATCTTCGAGCAAACCCAGCTGCACGCCTCGGCGGGCATCTCCTACAATAAGTTTCTGGCCAAGCTGGCCTCCGACTACCGCAAGCCCAACGGGCAGTACGTCATCCGCCCTCACCAGGGCCTGGCCTTCGTCGAGACGCTGGCCGTGGGGCAGTTTCACGGCATCGGCCCGGCCACGGCGGCCCGGCTTAATCAGCTGGGCATCTTCACCGGCCTGGACTTAAGGCAGCAGACGGAGGCCTTCCTGCGCCAGCACTTCGGCAAGGCCGGCTCCTACTACTACGCCATTGCCCGCGCCGAAGACCACCGCCCCGTGCAGCCCAACCGGGTGCGCAAGTCCGTCGGCTCGGAAACCACCTTCGAGCACGATCTGACCACGTTGCCCGCGCTGGGCGCGGCCCTGCTGCCGCTGGTGGCATCGGTGTGGCAGTACGCCGAGCGTACCGGCGCAAGGGGCCGCACCGTGACGGTAAAAGTGAAGTACGCCGACTTCCAGCAAATCACCCGCAGCCGCACCGGCTTCGCGCCGCTGCCCACCCGCGAGGCCCTGGAGCAGGCCGTCCTGGAGCTGCTGCGCACTCAGGTGCCGCTCGACAAGGGCGTGCGCCTGCTGGGCGTCACGCTCTCCACCCTGGAAGGCGAGGAGGAGCCCGGCCGGCAGCTGGTGCTGGGTTTGTAGGTCAGCTGCGGGTCGTCAGCTTTCGTCCGCCGGACCGTCGGTCTTGATGGTTTGAATGCCCGCCCGCTCGAAGGTGAGGTTGACCGAGCGGTCCGCCTTAGGCCGGGTGCGGTGTACTGCACCGGCGGGAATGGTGAAGAGTTGCCCCGGTCCCAGCTCCACGGTACGGCCGGCCGGCAGGTCGATGCACAGGATGCCTTCCACCCCCAGAAAGCTCTCGTCCGAGTCGGGGTGGTAGTGCCAGTAGAAGGGCTCGGTCATCACGCTCAACCGGACCGTGTGGTCGTTGACCAGGGCTAGGGGCACGTTCTGGTAGTGGCTGACCTGCGCCGTCTCTTGGGCCAGGTCGAGGATCGTCAGCACGGGTGGTTCCATCGGCAGGGGGTTGGGGCGGGGCTATTTACGCGGGGCGCGCTTGGCTTTACGCTTCCTGGGCCGGTGCGGCTTGGGGCGCACGGGGCGGGCGGCCCGCTCGGCCTTGCGCTCGGCCCGGTGCAGCAGGCGCTGGGGCAGGCGCAGGGTGAGCTGGTCGCGGGCAAACTGGGCCAGGTGCGACAGCGGCACGGTGTGGGTGTGGCGCAGAAAGTGCAGCACCTCGCGCCGCCGCAGCGTGCTGACGCCCGTCAGGCCCCGGGCCAGCAGAAACTGCTTGACCTCCTCCAGCAGCAGCAGGCTGGCCAGGGCGGCGGGCTCCACGGTGGCGTTGTAGCCCGCTGGGCGGTGCGGCCGCAGCCCTTCGGCCCCGGCCACCAGCACGCCCACCCACTCGGGCAGCAGCGGCAGCAGCTTGCCCACGTGCTTCTCCGTGACCACGAACGTGACGAAGTCGTAGACCTCGGCGTAGCAGCGCAGCTGGTTGGCCACGCGCTGCAGCGTGTCGCCGTCGCCCTTCACCTCGTAGCCGTGCATGAAGGCGGGGGTGATGTGCACCACGTCGGCGCGGGTGGTGCCGGTGGGCAGCTCATCGACGTAGACGCCATCGAGGAGCAGCGGGTAAAGCAGGGCGCGGATTTCCGGGTCGTTCATACGGCCCCGCAAGATACGGCTGGCCGGCAGCAAAACCCAGCTCTCGGGCCGCACCCGGGGTCGTTGTGCTGTTTTTCGCTTTTATAAAAAAAAACAGCACAAACTCTCCGCTGTAGTTGTGCTGTTTTTTTGCAAGTTTTAAAAATACCGCACAAGCCTGGAGCAGGATGCCGAGCCGGCGCTCCGTTACCGCTTCACCGGCTTGGAAAAGGAAAACGGCGCGTCCTCGGGTTTGACTCCGCGGGCTTTGTTGGGCTCGGCGGCCATGTCGAAGTCGAGAGTGGCGCCCTGGAGCAGGGTCTGGTGGCTGAGCCAGTTGTGCTCGTAGGGCTGGCCGTTGAGGGTGGCGGCGCGGATGTAGCGGTTTTGGGCGCTGTTGCCCGGCGCGTTGAGCACCACGTCCTTGCCGCCGGGCAGGTGCAGCGTGGCTTTCTTAAAGAGCGGGGCGCCGAGCACGTACTGGTCGGAGGCGGGGCAGACGGGGTAGAAGCCCAGGGCCGAGAAGACGTACCAGGCCGAGGTCTGGCCGTTGTCCTCGTCGCCGCAGTAGCCGTCGGGGGTGGGCAGATAGAGGCGGTTCATGGTTTCGCGCGCCCAGTACTGCGCCTTCCAGGGCTGGGCGGCGTAGTTGTAGAGGTAAATCATGTGCTGGATGGGCTGGTTGCCGTGGGCGTAGTTGCCCATGCCGGCAATCTGCATCTCCTTGATTTCGTGAATCACCGAGCCGTAGTAGGACGCGTCGAATACCGGGGGCAGGGTAAAGACCGTGTCCAGGGCCGCCGTGAAGGGCCGGGGGCCGCCCATCAGATCCATCAGCCCCTGCACGTCGTGAAACACCGACCAGGTGTAGTGCCAGCTGTTGCCCTCGGTGAAGGTGCCGCCCCACTTGAAGGGGTTGAACGGGGTCTGGAACGTGCCGTCTTGGTTGCGGCCCCGCATCAGCCCGGTTTGCTGGTCGAAAAGCTTGCGGTAGTTCTGGCTGCGCTGGGCGTAGAGGTTGATTTCCTTTTTGGGCCGGTGCAGGGCCTTGGCCAATTGATAAATGGCGAAGTCGTCGTAGGCGTATTCCAGGGTGCGGGCCGCGCTTTCGTCTATTTTCACGTCGGCGGGCACGTAGCCGAGCTTGTTGTAGTACTGCACCCCAAAGCGCCCCACCGCCGACACCGGCCCCGCGTTGTTGGCCCCGTGCAGCAGGGCCGCGTAGAGCGTGCTGATGTCGTAGCCGCGGCCGCCCTTCAGGTAGGCGTCGGCCACCACCGAGGCCGAGTTGTTGCCCACCATGATGTCGCGGTAGCCGGGGCTGCCCCATTCCGGCAGCCAGCCGCCCTCGGTATAGGCGTTGGCCAGCCCGGCCTGCACCTGCTGGTTGACTTCCGGATACAGCAGATTCAGGAAGGGAAACAGGGCCCGGAACGTGTCCCAGAAGCCGGTGTCGGTGTAGAGGTAGCCGGGTAGGGTCTGGCCGTTGTAGGGGCTGTAGTGCACGGTCTGGCCCTGGGCGTTTACCTCGTAGAACTTGCGCGGAAACAGCAGGGAGCGGTACAGGCACGAGTAAAACGTGCGCAGCTGCTCGTCGGAGCCGCCCTCCACCTGAATGCGGCTCAGCTGCTGGTTCCAGGCCGCCTGGCCCTTTTGCTTTACCGTCTCGAAGTTGTCGGCCCCGATTTCGCCCAGGTTCAGCGCGGCCTGCTCGGGGCTGATAAAGGAGGAAGCCACCCGCACGTTCACCTGCTCGCCCTTACTGGTTTTGAAGCCCACCACCGCGCCGGTGTGGTTGGCCGTGGCCTCGCGCAGCGTTGCGTCGAGCTTCTTATCCTGGTAGATAGAAGTGAAGGTGAAGTCGTGGTCGAATTCGAGAATGAAGTAGCTTTTGAAATTGGCCGGCACGCCGCCGCTGTTGCGGGTGGTATAGCCCACGATGCGCCGCTGCGCGGGCAGCAGCTGCACGTGGGAGCCTTTGTCCAGCGCGTCGAGCACCACGTAGGCGCTGTCGGTCTGCGGAAACGTGAAGCGGAAGCGGGCGGCCCGCTCGGTGGGCGTGATTTCCGTGGTCACGTCGTGGTCGGCCAGGTACACCCGGTAGTAGTAGGGGCGGGCTACCTCGGCCTTGTGCGAAAACCAGCTGGCCCGCTCGTCTTCCTCGAAGCGCACCTTCCCAGTGATGGGCATCAGCGCAAACTGCCCGTAGTCGTTCATCCAGGGCGAGGGCTGGTGGGTTTGCTTGAAGCCCCGAATCTTGTCGGCCGCGTACTGATAGGCCCAGCCCGAGCCCATCTTGCCGGTCTGGGGCAGCCAGAAGTTCATGCCCCAGGGCAACGCAATGGCGGGGTAGGTGTTGCCGTTCGACAAGCTGGGCTTGGAGTCGGTGCCCACCAGCGGGTTCACCCAGTCGACGGGGTTGGTCGGGCTCTGGCTGCGGGCCGGGAGGGTGGCGCCGAGCAGCAGGGCCGGTAGAAGCTTCAGGAATCGGGACATCAGGAAGTCGGGTTGCGGAAAACGGGGAGAGCGTAAAGATGGCGTTTGGGGCAGGCTTGTCCCAAAAATTAATTTGCCGGCCGTAGCTTGGCGCCTGCCATGCCCGACCGTATTCCCACCTACCAGCTCGACGCCTTCGCCGCCGGGCCCGCCGATGCCGCCCAGTTCTTCTTCCCCGAGTACGGCGCGGCCCGGCCCCCGCTGCCGCTGCACCAGCCCTACCGCGGCGACTACTACAAAATCAGCCTGTGTTTGCGGGGCACGGCCGAGCTCAACATCAACCTGGTGCCCCACGTCGTGACGCCCGGCTGCCTGATTCTGGCCACGCCGGACGTGATAAAGCAGTGGCAGCGCCTCAGCCCCGACTACGAAGCGCTGTCGGTCTTCTTTACCAAGGACTTTATCACGGCCAACAACGCGGCCACCGGGCGGCTGGGTTTTCTGGTGGCTCCCCCGGCCTACGTGCTGCCACTTGCGGCGGCGGCGGCGGCCAGTGTGGCGGCCTCCTTCTGCTTTCTGGAGCAGAAATACCGCACGTCCAGCGCCCAGCGCACGCCCATTCTGCAGGGTATCCTCAGCAGCCTGCTCCACGAAATCGGCGGCTTCTACGACGCCGCCGACCAGCCGCGGGCCGCGGCGCCGGGCCGCCCGGCCCGCGGCCCGCAGCTGGCGGCGGCTTTCCGGCAGCTGGTGCGGGCGCACTGCCCCGTGGCCCGCAGCGTGGCCTTTTACGCCGCCGCGCTGTGCGTCACGCCCAAGCACCTCACCGAGCAGGTCCGGGCCGCCACCGGCCGCCCCGCCCGCGCCTGGATTGCCGAGGCCGTGGTGCTCGAAGCCAAGGCTCTGCTGCAAAACCCCGCCCTGACCATCGGCCAGGTGGCCACCAGCCTGGCGTTTGCCGACCAGTTTGCCTTCAGCCGGTTTTTCAAGAGCAGCACGGGCCTGTCGCCCACGGCCTACCGGCACGTGGGCTAAGTACGTTTGCCGCCCTTTCGCCATCGTCTGCCGCCTTGCGGCTATGGGTTGGGGGCGCCGGCCGGCGGAGCTTTGTGTCGTCGCGGCCGGCCTTACCCGGCCCCGGCGACGGAAATTTTTCACGTAAAAACCCCAAGGACGATGATTTTAGTGACGGGAGCTACCGGACAATTAGGCGGGGCCGTGCTGCAAACCCTGCTGCGGCACACGGACCCCAGCGCGCTGGCCGCGCTGGTGCGCGACGAGGCCAAGGGCGCGGACTTACGGGCGCGGGGCGTGAGCGTAAGGGTGGGCAGCTACGGCGACCCGGCCGCGCTGGCGCACGCCCTGCGGGGCATCGACCAGGTGCTGCTCATCTCGGGCGGGGGCGACGACGACGCGCTGCAGCAGCACCACAACGTGGTGGATGCCGCCCGGCAGGCGGGGGTGCGCGGCCTGGCCTACACCAGCCGGGCCCTGCGCGACCCCGGCAGCCTCGCCAACG
>Ga0247729_10000218_pt1 | contig 26329 bp, 26 predicted proteins | sample UWRJL133311R2_FD_180958 | JGI IMG/M metagenome (GOLD analysis project Ga0247729, IMG submission 180958) | Plant litter microbial communities from Arlington Agricultural Research Station in Wisconsin, United States - UWRJ-L133-311R-2 | ecosystem: Environmental > Terrestrial > Plant litter >... | reverse complement strand
CAGCTTGCCGGTTTTCTCAATCAGGTACACCGTAAGCTTGGGGTTGGCTTCGGCGCAGGCAATGGCCCCGAAAAAACCGGCCGCCCCGCCGCCCAATACCGCCACCGTCGAATTCATGTCATTCACCCTACAAAGATAGACCACGGATCCGTCCGGATTTTTCGGATTTCCCGGATTTTGTGGACGGTGCGCCCGGCCGCCGCCGCAAAAAGGGGGCTTCTTTTACGCAAGAGGGGCGCTCCTCTCTACCGTTGCTACTGTGGCTTATCAGCTAGGTCCGTTGAGACCAGTAAAAACGATTAGGATCTTTTGCCGAAACGGTACTAATCGTTTGCCAAAAAGGAGCTAATCGTTTCAGCAAACGATTAGCTCCTTTTGAAACGGCAGTTGTAGGCGTGCAAAAGGCCACCCGGTCCGGGTGGCCTTTTACGGGCGTGGAGGGCAGCCACAAAATCCGGGAAATCCGAAAAAACCCGGCCGAATCCGTGGTTCAGCAATACGCCAGAGCCTCGATCAGGTCGTCGTGGCGGAACCGGTAGGGCAGGGTGCGGTGCAGCAGGCTGCTGTCGATGAGCTTGCCGCCCTGTTCCTGGGTGAGGTCGAAGGTGGGAGCGGGCAGGCCCAGCTTGTGGGCGGCAGCGGTGTAGAACTCCCGGCGGGAAGGATGGTGGCCGGCGCAGGCGTTGAAGGTGTAGCCCCAGGTCTGCTCCCGGATGATGCTGGTGAGCAGGCCGATGCAGTCGTCGAGGTGGATCAGGTTGACGGGCGCGGCGGCGTTGGGCAGGTTTTGGCGGCCGGCCAGAAAGCGGCCCGGCGGCCGGTCGGGCCCGATGAGGCCGCCGAAGCGCACCACGGTACTCAGCCACTGCCCGCGCCGGGGCGTGAAGTGGCCTTCGGCCCGCAGCAGGTCGGAGGCCGCGTCGGGCGAGGAAACGGCGTCGGACTCCTGCATGGCGCGGGCCGCGTCGGGGTACACGCTGGTGGAGCTGACGAACAGTACGTGCCGCACCCCGAGCGAGGCCACCGCGCTGCCCACGGGCCGTAGCAAGCCGGGGTAGTTGTTGGCCGCGGCGGCGCGGGGCGGCACGTTCAGCACCAGCACGTCGACGTCGGTAAGCATGGTGCGGAGCGTGTCGGCGTCGGTAGGGGTGAAGTCGGCGCCGAGGCTGAGCAGGTAGGGCGTGATGCCCGCGTCGCGCAGGGTGAGCAGCTGGGTAGGCGTGGTAGTAGAGCCGGCCACGGGGTAGCCGGTCGCCACCAGGGCCCGGGCCAGCGGCAGGCCCAGCCAGCCGCAGCCGAGTACGGCCACGGTTGGTTTGGCGGAAGAAGAAGCGGGTGCAGTCATGTGGGCCAAAGGTGGCAAAAATTCCTTCGTTCCGATAGGTAGTGGGCAAAAGCCGGCAAATCCCGTTCTTGCACCTTTCCCACCATTCTTTTCAGCTCTTTCGCCCATGCCCGCTTACTCCCAACCCATGCTCCGCGACAACGCGCTCCAAGGCAAAACCATCGTCGTGACCGGCGGCGGCACCGGCCTGGGCCGCGCCATGACCACGTATTTCCTGCAGCTGGGCGCCAACGTGACCATCAGCAGCCGCAAGCTCGACGTGCTGGAAAAAACGGCCGAGGAGCTGCGCCAGCAAACCGGCGGCAAGGTGCTGGCCGTGCAGTGCGACGTGCGCAAGTACGACGAGGTAGAAGCCATGCTCCAGCGCACCATCGACGAGTTCGGGGGCGTAGACGTGCTGCTCAACAACGCCGCCGGTAACTTTATTTCGCCTACCGAGCGCCTGTCGCACAAGGCTTTCGACGTCATCGTCGACATCGTGCTGCGCGGCTCCTACAACTGCACCCTGGCCTTCGGCAAGCGCTGGATTGCCGATAAGAAGCCCGGCACTATCCTCAACATCGTGACCACCTACGCCTCCGTAGGCTCGGCCTACGTGGTGCCCTCGGCGGCCGCCAAGGCCGGCGTGCTGGCCATGACCCGCTCCCTGGCCGTGGAGTGGGCCAAGTACGGCATCCGCTCCAACGCCATTGCCCCCGGCCCGTTCCCGACGGAAGGTGCCTGGAGCCGCCTGTTTCCGGCCCCGCTGGCCGAAAAGCTCGACCCCGCCGCCTCCGTGCCCCTCAAGCGCGTGGGCGAGTACCAGGAGCTGGCCAACCTGGCCGCCTACCTCGTGTCGGACTTCTCGGCCTACGTCAACGGCGAAGTCGTCACCATCGACGGCGGCGAGTGGCTCAACGGGGCCGGCGAGTTCAACAAGCTGGAAATGATTCCGGCCCCGATGTGGGACGAAATCGAAAAAGCCATGCGCCGCTAGACCCCGGCTTCGGCCGGATTTTTCGGATTCCGCGGATTTTGTAGTCGGCGCGGATATGCTCTAATTTCGGAGTTTAGCCGGCCATAGTAACAGAAAAGCCGCTTCCCTGAGGAAGCGGCTTTTCTGTTTTCGAGAGAACATCAATCGTACACAAAATCCGACCAATCCGAAAAATCCGGCCGAATCCGTGGTTCAGATTAAAGCTTATAGCCCTTGTAACTCTTCGTAAACTCGGCGGCAGGGATGGGCTGGTTGGCTACCACGTCCGAAAACTCGAACCTCTCGAACAGGCCTTTATCGTCACTTACCTGCACCACGAGGGGCAGAAACAGCTTCTGATCTACGCAGACGATGGTGCGCCGGCCGTAGCCGTTGGGCACCTGCAGGGTTTTGCCGGCGGGCACGGGCGCGTCGGGAGCCAGGTTGTTGCGCTCCAGAATGCGGTATTCGCCGCAGCCAAACCGGTCGGCAATATTGGCGACGGTTTCCTGCCGGGTGGTTTTGTAGCTCACGTAGCGGAACTGCGGGAAGTCGGAGCGCAGGATGTGGCAGGGGCGGCCAGTGATGGTGGTGTCGCCGGCGTAGCGGAAGGTGCGCTCGAAGGTGTGGTCCTGGCGTAGCGTGGAGCCCTTGATAATGTCGGCGATGGTGCCGAAGCCCGCGTCGAGCACGCTGTGGTGCTGGCTCTTGCGCATGATAGAGCCGTTGGGGTCGAGGCTCAGCGTGACGTAAGGAAAGCTGTTGGGATACACCCAGGCGTCGCCGTCGTTCTGGCCCGTCACCCACAGCACCTCGATACCCTTTTCGTTGCGCAGGTACACGCGCAGCGGGCTGAAGCCCATTTTCATGGCCGTGCTGGCCTGCTGGTAGCCGGTACCGATGCGCTCCTTGGCCCGCACGCTGCAGCGTAGCGTTTTCAGCCCCTCGATGGAGCTGGTGAGGCGGGTGAGCAGCTGCTCGGTGGTCATCTTATCGGCGGGCGCCGGGGCGGCGGCTACGGCGGTGAGGAGTACGGCGGCGGCCACCGGGAGCCGGAAACGGTGAATCATGCGGAGTGAAGCAATACGATAGAACCCTAAAAAACGCGCCTCCGCACAAACCGGGCCGGAGCCCGCAGGCGGGCTAATTGAGGCTGATGCGCGGAAACCGGGAAGCCGTGCTGTCGAATACGAACAGCTCGTCGACTTCGACCTGCTCAAAGAAACGATAAAGCGGAAACTGTTCCACCACCGCCCGAATCACGTCGGCGTTCAGGCCGTTCATCGTAATCCAGCCCCGGGTGCGGCTGGCGCTGATGGCGTAGGCTTCCACCACGTTGTCCTCTATGAGCTTGTTTATCAGGGCACGGTGCTGGGGAATCAGGGCAATGAAGTCCTCATCGAAGCTGGCGGGAAAACGGACGGTGACTACAAATCGGGCCATAGGAAGGAGCTGCTAGCATTCTGCTAAACGCCCTGGTAAGGCATAAAGTTGGCCCCGGAGCGGCCGGAGAGGTAACTTTTTGCCCGCAAAGCCGGAATAGAGCGGTATGAACTTTACCGTTATTACCCCCAGCCACAACCGCCGCCAGTACCTGCCCGAAGCCATTGCCAGCGTGCGGGCCAGCGTCGGCGCCCCCCTAGATTTCGCCTTCGAGCACCTCATCTACGACAACGGCTCCACCGACGGCACGCCCGAGTGGCTGCCCACCGCCGCTGAGGAGGCTGGCCCGCAGCTCCGCTACTGGACCGATGCCGAGCAGGTGCGCGCCGGCCGGGCCCGCAACCGCCTGATCCGGGAGGCCGGGCCCGATTCCTGGCTCGTACCCCTCGACGACGACGACCTGCTGCTACAGCGCAGCCTCTTCCACTACGCCGACCTGGTGCAGCGCCACCCCGGCCGCCCGTGGTTTGTGGCCGACTTCCTGCGCGTGGACCAGGACCGGCGCTACCTGCCCGGTGAGGACTACTACGCCTGGCGCTTCGAGACGCCGCGGGCCATGCTGCACGCCATTTTCCGGGCCGAGCATTTCATCCAGGGCAACGTGTGCTACAGCAAAGCCCTGTTCGACCAGGTGGGCGGCTACGACGAAGAGCTGGCCATGGCCGAGGATCTGGACCTGTACGTGCGCTTTCTGCTGGCCGGACACCTACCGGTGGTGTCGCCGCACGTCGGCCACCTGCACCGCTTCCACACCAGCAACGTGAGCATTGGCGTCGATGCCGATACGCACAATAAAGACCTGCGGGTTATTTACGATAAATACGCGTCGCAGCTGCGGGCACTGGGCGTGGAAAGGCCGGGGTAAATGGCGGAAAATAATTTCAGCGCGGCTGCATTCGTTCGAATTCCCGGCGGGAAATAATCGTCAGCCGGGCGTCGGCGAAGGAAAAGATGGACGCGTATTTCTTGCTCAGCACCACGTGGCTCGCGCCGGGAAACTGGCTCCGGTACAGCAGCAGCGTGCAGATATCCGTGGGAGTAATAAACGGGGAAGCGTCGGTAGGATGAATGTGCGCCGTGGTTTGTACCGCCGGGGTTGTGGCCGGGCGGCGAATGAGAACCAGGGTGGGGTGCAGCTTGTGGGTGCCCAGCAAGCGGCCAGCGGCATCGTAGCGCAGCAGGTAGTCGTTGCCGAGCAGCGTCACGCCGGGGCGCGTGGCGGCGGTCAGCACATACACCCACGTCTGGCCGCCTTGGACAATAGCACGGCGTTGAAGGACGCTCTTTCGGGCAATTTAGCTTCCGGAATGTGTCCCAGATCCGCCAGGGACTGTTGCCGGATGGCCAGCAGCGCCCTTTCCCGGGGCAGTAGCGGCCGCGGGCCGGCGGCGCGGGCGGTGGCCGGCCGAATGGCTCGTAGCGGGTAGCGGTATTCGGCCAGCACCTGCGCCGTCGGCCCGGCGCCCCCGACGAACAGGGTGCGCACCGAGTCGGCGGCCGCGTAGCTGAAGTAGCCGCTGACCTGCGGCGTGGGGAAACCGCGGGCTTGCAACAAATCGGTGGAAATCCAGGCGGCGCGCTCCAGCTGGTATAAAGCCACGCCCTCGCGTACTATTTCCTGACTGGTAGCGGGGAGGTCATTTTGGGCATAAGCGCCCGGCGCTACGACCAGCAGCAGGCCGATGAAAAATAAATAATGCACGATAATAAATGTGGTAAGAAGTAGTAGGATATGCCAAAATAGATATAATTAAAATGCGCGCAAAAAACCGAATTGATATTTACGGGTTCTTGTAGATAATGCCGCCTTTCATCACCAGCCGCACTTGGCGTAACGCCGTTATATCCTGGGTCGGGTCAGTTGGTACGGCAATGATATCAGCCAAAAAGCCGGGCGCCAGCGTGCCCCGGTCAGCGAGGTGGAAAAGGCGGGCATTGCCGCTGGTAGCGGCGCGCAGCACGGCTAGCGGCGGCAGGCCGTAGTCCTGAACCAACAGCTCCAGCTCACGGGCATTGTCGCCGTGGGCAAAGACGCCCACGTCGCCGCCCACGGCCAGCGCAACGCCGCTTTTCAGGGCCGCAGCCATACTCAAGTGCTTCTGCGCCAGGCGTTCGGGCAAGGGCTGCCCCGGCTGCCAGCCGCGGTACCGCGAAATAGCGTCGCCGGCGGCCACGGTGGGGCACAAAGCCACGCCGTGCTGCTTCATGAGCCGGAAAACTTCCAGGGTGCCCGCGTCGCCGTGCTCGATGGTTTCGACGCCCGCCAGCGTGGCCCGGCGCATGCCCTCGGGCGTGGAGGCGTGGGCCACCACGGGCCGCCCGGCCGCGGCGGCGGTGCGCACGATCAGGCTCAGCTCGTCCTGGGTGAAAGTGGGCCGGGCGGGCTCATTCGGGCCCCAGCGGTAGTCGGCATACACTTTAATCACGTCGGCGCCCTTGCCGATCTGCTCCCGCACGGCCCGGACGATACCATCCGGGCCGTCGGCTTCCTGGGCGCCCTGGGGCACGTCCACGTCGGCCGAGAGCTTGGGGCCGTAGCTGCCCGTGGCGACTAGTGCCCGCGTGGCGACCAGCAGGCGCGGGCCCGGAATCAGGTTCTGGTCGATGGCCTGCTTTAGCCCCACATCGGCGTAGCCGGCACCTTCCGTGCCCAAGTCCCGGGCGGTGGTGAAGCCCGCTTCCAGAGTGCGGCGGGCGTGGACGGTGGCGCGGGCCACCCGCAGCGCCTGCGACTCCAGCAGCACCTGGTCGTTCCAGGGCGTTTCGTTATAGGGGTGCAGCAGCAGGTGCGAATGGCCCTCAATAAGGCCCGGCAGCAGCGTGAGGCCCGGTAGCTCCAGCGTCCGCGCCTCGGCGGGCACGGCCACCTGAGCGGCGGGCCCCACGGCCTTTATCTTGCTGCCTTCCACCAGCAGCACCCAGCCGGCGTGCCGGTCCTGGCCGTCGAAGACGGCGGCGGGGCGCAGCAGCAGCGGGGTAGGATTCGACTGCGCCGCGGCCGGCAGAGTGTTGATCAGCAGGAGCAGTAAAGTCCACTGCCAGAGTAGTGTTTCAACGGGTTTTTGCACGGGAAAGCTTCTGATTTAGAGCCGCTAGGCGACGGCCGAGTTTCTCTGCCGACACTGACGCGGCAGATTCGGCTGGCATAACCATGACGCCAGTCAGGTGGCTTAGAGCGGCGGCGAAGTCTTGTGCGGCGCTGGAATTCGGAAACTCCGCAAATGGCAGAAATGGCCCGCCCGGCTCCCGTTGCACTTGTACCTGGCCGTATATCGGACTGTCTTCTCCCGCTCTGGTATAGGTCTCGACCTGAATAGCTTGGATGTTTGCCAAGGGCAGTTTAGTCCCGGCGGCGGGTGGCGGACCCTGGTCTGGAAGGATGGTTTCGCAGTGAAAAGCAGCATCCCCGGCCGTGTACGTCAGACGGATCCGGCCGCCGTACGTGGGCTCAATCTGGATAGTACGGAATAAACTGAGAAAGCCGCCAATAAGAAAGAAGACGCATATTAGCCGCCCGAAAAAGCCGGGGCTAAGGTGCCAGGTGATTACTGCCGCGCTGGCGGTTCCCAGTAGCGTACCCCCGCGCTGCAGTGCGGTAACGGTGGTCAGCTGCAACTGGTGATACTCGTACTCCAGTTCGAAAGCCGACTGGGAGTAGCGCAGCTGGGTGTGGCTGCCATTGGCCTGAGCGGCCACGTCGCGAAGCAGGTAGAAGACGGTCCGGCTAAGTTCCATTCCCGAACCTACGCAAAAAGCGCCGTCTGCTGATTGAATCGGCGCTTTTTCGTCTTGCGTCGGTGCAGCCGGACCGAGCTGCGCGGCCGGCTTGCTCCATGCTTCTTACTCTGGTCCGGCCACGGTGGCTGGGCTTGCTGCTTACAAGCCCAGCCCGTAAGAAATGCCCACCTGCACGTCCCACACCACCAGGTTCACGTCGGAGAAAGGCAGCTCACCATCCTCCACTACCGGCCCCTTAGACAGCACCCGCGGGCTCACCAATGCTTCTAAGTTGAAGCGGCTACCCAGGATTCTGCGGTAAGTAGCATTGGCCCACAGCCCGGCACCCAATTTGTCGGCAGTGCCCTGCTCGCGCCGTCCCACGGCCGCATAGCCAATAGTTGGCCCAGTTACGAAGCCGATCCGGTCGGTGAAGCTGAAGCGGTAGCCTAGCAAGGCCTGCGCCGAGAATAAATGATTGTGGAGCGTCTGCACCGTACGGCTGCCCCCAAAATTATAGATGTTGAGCGTGTGCTGCTGCCGGGTGCGGGCTGCCGTAGCCAGTATGCCCACAGACAAGTGGCGCCCCGCCGGAAACAACGTGTGCAGACCCACCGCTGGGGTACCCCGAAACGAAGGCTGCCCGACGTACGCATACCCACCCGTGAGCATCACCTTCTGGCCGAAGCCCGGCGCCACCGTTCCCAGCCAAATAAGCAGGGCCACGAGAAATATTCTCATACCATCAACCTAAGAGTGATATAGTATCAGTATCAAAGATGTACGCAACATAACGACAGTATCTAGCCCGCTTTTACCTTCTGCTTCGTTTTTGCCTTCTTCACTTTTCCGCCCTTGGGCGCGGCCTCATTCGGCCCGCCCACCAGGGTCATTTCCTTCACCAGGTGGCCGGCGCCGGCGTATTTATCCACCACAAACAGCATGTAGCGCACGTCGAGGGTGATGTTGCGCACCCGGTCGGGGTCGTACATGATGTCGGACATGGTGCCTTCCCAGTTACGGTCGAAGTTGGTGCCAATCAGTTCCCCGCGGCCGTTGATGACCGGGGAGCCGGAGTTGCCGCCGGTGGTGTGGTTGGTAGCAATGAAGGCCACCGGCACCGTGCCGTTGACGGCGTACGGGCCGTAATCCTTGCTTTGGTACAATTCCGCGAGGCGGGCCGGTACTTCGAAGTCCGGGTTGGTGGGGTCGGCCTTAGCCATGAGGCCGTCGAGGGTGGTGTAGTAGTCATATTGTACGCCGTCGGCGGGCTGGTAGCCGGCCACCTGCCCGTAGGCTACGCGCAGGGTCAGGTTGGCGTCGGGGTAAAACTTCTTGTCGGTCTGCATTTGGCGCAGCCCGGCCAGGTAAGTGCGGGACAGCAGCGCGATATTGTCCGTGGCGACGTTGTACGCCGGCAGAATATTCAGCCGGTAGTGGCTGATAACGGCGCTGGCGAGCTGGTAGGCCGGGTCGTCGGTGAGGGCGCGGGCGTCGCCCTTGCCTACCTCGTCGAGTACGGCGGCGGCCCCGTCGGAGGTGGTCAGGCGGGAGCGGCCGAAGAGCTGGGCGGCGTAGATTGCCCAGCCATCCTTGCCCGGGTGCTGCTTCTGCAGGGTTTTTACATAGTCGGGCACCAGGGCGGGCGGCGTGCCTTCGGCGTAGAGGGCCAGCAGGGCGGCGGCCACTTTCTGGTCGGTGGGCGCATTGTAGTTTTTGAAGAAGCCAAGCCGGCCCTTCTTGGCTTTTTCGGCGGCTTCGGCCACTTCCGCGGCGGGCTTTTTCTGGGCTATCAGCTCGGGCAGGTGGGCAATGCTGTTGGCGTAGGCCAGCAGCTCCACGCCCAGCACGGCCTCAGTCACGTAGTCGCGGGCCAGGGTGTAGTCGCGGCCGGCGCGGTAGTTTTTCTCGAAGCCGGCCAGCAGCGGACCGTAGGCAGCTTTGCGGGCCTCGTCGCCGCTCTGCACCCACTGGGTGAAGCGGGCTTCCTGCTCCTGCTTGCGCGTCACGGCGTCGAGCTTTTTCAGCCCCCGCGTTTCACCAATCCACTTTTTCCAGTAGTTGGCGATGCTGGCATACTTGGCCGCGTACTGAATCCGGACCTTGTCGGAGGCCTTCATATCGGCGTCGAGCAGGCGCAGCTTGGCCTCCCGGATCTTCACTTTCGCCGGGTTCGAGAGGGAGTAGGTTTCATCCACGCCCCAAGAGGTCAGGTACTCATTGGTGCGGCCGGGGAAGCCGAAGACCAGGGTGAAGTCGCCGGGCTTGATGCCGCTGAGGGAGATGGGCAGGTGGTGGCGGGGCTTGAAGGGCTGGTTGCTGGCCGAGTAGGGGGCGGGCTTGTTGTCGGGGCCGGCGTAGATGCGGAAGATGCTGAAGTCGCCGGTGTGGCGGGGCCAGGCCCAGTTGTCGGTGTCGCCGCCGAACTTGCCGATGGCCGACGGCGGCGCCCCCACCAGCCGCACGTCCTGAAACACTTCGGTGATAAACAGGTAGTACTCGTTGCCGTTATAAAACGGCCGGATGAACGCTTGGTAGTGGGTGCCCTGCACGGCGGCCTGGGCCACGCGCTGAATGTTGGTCTGCACCAGCCGCTCCCGGTCGGTTTCGGTGATGTTCGAAGTCGGCACGCCGGCCAGAATTTGGCTTGTTACGTCCTCCATGCGGATGATGAAGGTGGCCGTGAGGCCCTGGTTAGGCAATTCCTGCTCCCGGCTCATGGCCCAGTAGCCCTTGGTGAGGTAGTCGTTTTCGACCGAGGAGTGGCTCTGAATCTGGCTGTAGCCGCAGTGGTGGTTGGTGAGCAGTAGGCCCTGATCGGAAATAATTTCGCCGGTGCAGCCGCCGCCGAACTGTACCACGGCATCCTTAAGGCTACCCTGATTGACGCTGTAAATCTGTTCGGCCGTCAGCTTGAGGCCCTTTTGCTGCATGTCGGCCTCGTTGAGCTGCTTGAGCAGCAACGGCAGCCACATGCCCTCATCGGGCGGGGCGGCGAGCAGGGAAGCGGGAAGCAGCAGGCAGGCCAGCAGCGCCAGCCGGGAAAGAATACGCATGGTGAAATGGGGGTGGTGGACTACGAAAATACGCCTTTTAGTGCGAAACGGGGCGAAAAAAGCCCGCGCTGAACGGGCGCGGGCTTACTAAATGTCCTACAAAATCAGGTTTACGAGTGGCCCAGCTCGGCCACTGCGGGCTGGTCTTTGTCCGAAATGGCGGGGGCGGGGGCCACACCGGAAGCCGACAGGGCCGAGGTGTTTTCCCACTCCTGAAAGCGGGCAATTTCTGCCTGAAACTTGGTGATAAACCAGCTGATGAGGGCGAAGTCGTCCATGAAGCCGACCACCGGGATAAAGTCCGGCACCAGGTCAATCGGCGACAGCACGTAGAGCAGCACGGCCACGCCCGCCAGTACGGTGCTGGGCTCAATCTGCCGGTAGGCGCCCGTGACGAAGGCCTGCACCATGCGCACCAGCGTCAGGGCCAGGTCGATGAGCTGCCCGAAGGCACCCTTGCTGCTTTTCTTGTCGGCCAGCTTCTCGGCCACTTCCTTCAGCACGATGGCCACCTGGAAAGGCTTGCCCAGCAGCTTGCCAGCCCGGGCCAAAAAGACGTTGAAGATGGCGTTTTTGGAGATTTTAAGCCCTTTTTCGGCGAGTGAAGACATATGCGGGAGGTGAGGGGAAGAGTTGGAAGCTGTACGCAGGCGCTGCTCAAATAGTTAATAGCGCGTGGTGGTCGGCCGCAGGAAATGGCGAAGGAAGAACTTGTAGAAAACCGGCGCAGAAAAATTTTTATTTTCTACACATCTGTAGAAAATAAAAATTTTTCTGCGCCGGTTTTCTACAACTACCTAAACGAACTCGTCGCCGCTCCTACCCGCTGCCTCACCTGAGCGCGCCGGCAGTAGAAGCACGAATAGCTTTTTGCTATTCCGGCAGTTGGTTGTTCTCTGCGTTTTTTGCGGCTATATCTGTCCGCTAGAAACTTCAGCCGCCAGATCAATGCGGTGCGCTGCTGTCAAAGGAGATGATGTCCGTGATGAAATACACCGGCACCCGTACAGCCTGCACCGGGCGTTTCTTACCCCGCTGCGCTTTGCGGTAGTGAAAATCAGGAATTTCTATCTTCATAACCCCGACGGATACGTATTTAAATGTAGCCCGCGCGATGTAAAAACCGAGTGGAAGCATGCTCTCCTTCCAGTAGCTATTGACGGGTATGAGGCGTGTTGCTGCTGGACTAACAGTTGATTTCGCTAAAGCATCCGGAGCTAAGTGCGTACTGTCATACAGTCGATGTACACTATCGGCTACCGCCTCCACCATAAACTGGTGTAGCCTGGAGAATCTATTAATATATATGCCTTGCTGAACCGCTTGTTGATAATCTATTCTCTGGTCGGGACTATAGCGCACCAGTAGAGTCTCACCTAGGACGTCACTAGTATTAATCGTTTTCCTGGGAGTACTCCATGCGGAGGCATGATTGATATCAAAGGAGAAATTTGGGCTGGCTACCCACGCATCGTACACAAGCGTGTCCTTGGCCATTGGGCTCTGGGCATGCAGTGCAAAATGCACAAACAGACAGAAACTGACTGTTAAGACCAGTATAGAGTACTTGCGTTGCATAAGATGTATAAGGAGTTATCAAGAGATGGTGAGGTAGATCAGCATAGCTGTACAGCCTAGGTCTGGTTGAAGATACCGGTTCCAGGCTCGACATTATCGGCCGCATGATGACCAGCCTCGCGGCGCGAATAATTCGGGTGGTGACAAAACTTGTCAGCGGACCCACCATACTTTTCCGCGGCTCTACGGCGGCTACGGGTAATTGCGCAATTCTTCTACCTTCGCCCCGCAACCTGATCCGTCTCATGCCCACTGCCCGCCCCGAGTCCGGCACGTACGTGCCCTACTTTATCAACTACATCGGCCGCGTACCCGAAGGCGCCGAGCCGCTCACGCTGCTGGCCGAGCAGCCGGCCGAGCTGCGCCAGCTGCTCGGCGGCCTGAGCGAGGAGCAGGCGCTAACCAGCTACGGCCCCGGCAAGTGGACCATCAAGGAAGTGCTGCTGCACCTCATCGATACGGAGCGCATCTTCGCCTACCGCGCCCTGCGCGTGGCCCGCGGCGACCAGCAGCCCCTGCCCGGCTTCGACGAAAACGAGTACGCCGCGCAGTCGGGAGCTAATGCCCGCCCGCTGCCCGACCTGCTGGCCGAGTACGAGGCCGTGCGGCAGGCTTCGCTCACGCTGTTTCGCAGCTTCGGCCCCGCCCAACTCGACCGGACCGGCACGGCCAGCAACCACCCCATCACGGTGCGGGCGCTGCTGTTTGTGGTGCCGGGCCACGAGGCGCACCACCTACATATTCTGCGCGAGCGGTATTTCCCATTGCTCGGCTAGCTACCTTCGCACAACACCTCCCAGCGCTCCTGCGTTAAGGATTCGTAGTTTATTTTCTCCCCAAACCATTTTGCACCATGGCTAAAGCACAAGACGCCCGCAAGGAAAAAAAGAAGGAGCCCGCCAAGACCACCAAGGAAAAAAAGGCGGCCAAAGACGAAAAGAAAAAAGCTAAGAATAGCAGCAGCGAATAGCTGAGGCAAGCGGGCCACCGCCCGCTCGCAAGGAAAAGCCCCGCCATCTGATTCAGATGCGGGGCTTTTTCATGCCGGTGCCGGCGGCGCACCACCCGGCCAAAAAACAATCTGCCTGGGCGGGGCGGGGTCGGCCAAAAACCAAATACTACCCACCAAAAACCAACTAGAGCGTGTAGTACACTTCCTTTTCCTTGTCGTGGTGGTGGAGGTAGCCATGTAGGGTGAGCTTGATCAGGGTCTGGTAGGCGCGGCGCTTGCCCAGGTTGCCCAGCTTCATAAACTGCGCCAGGGTGATGCGCGGATTTTTGCGCAGATATTCCAGCACGGCCAGCTCGTGGCGGTTGAGCGGCAGGGGCTCAAACGGGGTGGGGGCGTCGCGCTCCAACGCTCTTTCGGTGAGGCCGCTGGTTTGCACGCTTTCGTCGCGCACCCGCACGTAGCCCCGCCAGTCGCCCTCGGCCACTTGGGCGCGGTGGGGCTTGGCGCGGCTTTCGGCCACCGTCACGATGATAACCGTGCGGCCGTCTTCCTCCACCTCCTCAAAGTGCAGGTCGAGCGGCGGCTCCACGTACTGGGCGGCGGCTAGCTGCAGGGCGTACATTTCCTCTTCCGGGTCGCGCACGCCCACGATGCGCCCGGCATCATCGACGCCCACCAGAATGTGGCCGCCCCGCGCATTGGCCAGCGAGGCCAGGGTGCGGGAAATGCGGGTGGGGTGGGTGGTTTTCTTCTTGAACTCCACCCGGTCGCCCTCGCCCTGCCTGATTAAGTCGTGAAGGTCAGCCATTGGTAGTAGATGAATAATGCTCGTCGTCTCGTCACGCGCCGATGCCGGTTTCCTCCTCCGAAATCCGCCACAGACGGCTGGCTTCGGCGCGGTTCTGGGCCCGGCTGGAGAGCAGGCGGGCGGGCTTGCTGTGCTTGAAGTACTTGCCGCTGACGTGGGCCACCTCGGGGGCCGAGGCCAGGAAGATGCTGGTCTGGGCCCCGCGCTCCGGACTGATCATAAACGGCTTGCCCAGACTCCACACTGTTTTGAGCAGGCCCGAACGGGTGGGCGGCACCAGGCCCGTATCCACGATGCCGGGGTGCAGGCAGTTGGCGGTGATGCCCGTCAGGTCGAGGCGGTGGGCCAGCTCGTTGGTGAACAGGATGTTGGCCAGCTTCGAGTCGCAGTAGGCGGCGAAGGAGCTGTACTTCTCCGGGTCGTTGCGGGCCGCCTGCGAGGTTTCGATTTCGCCCAGCCAGTGCCCGTCCGACGCCACCGTCACCACCCGCGCCTGCCCGGCCGCGTCGAGCTGGGGCAGCAGCAGGTTGGTTAGCGCAAATACCGACAGATGATTCGTCACCCAGCTCAGCTCGTGGCCCTCGGCCGTGATGGTCAGCGGCCCCGGCATCACGCCCGCGTTGTTGACCAGCACGTCGAGCCTGTCGTAGCGCCGTCCGATTTCGGCGGCCAGGTCGTGCACGTTGGCCAGCAGCGACAGGTCGCAGAGCTGCACGTCGACCCGGGCGCCAGGCACGACCTTCAGAATCTCGGCGCGGGAAGTTTCGGCCCGGCCCGCGTCGCGGCACACCAGCACGAGGTGGGCCCCGCGGCGGGCCAGCTCCCGGGCCGTCACGAAACCGATGCCGCCGGAGGCGCCGGTGATAAGCACGGTTTTGCCGTGGAGGAGCTTGGGGTCAGCGAAGGCAGCCATAAGGCGGGGGAGAAGTCGGCGAGAGAAAAGGTCGGTAGCGCGGGGCCAAGGTATAAACGGGAAAACGATACCGGGAAGTTTTACTTTTCCGGGGGTGGCCCGCCAAGCAAAATGCCGCTCCCTGACGGAAGCGGCATTTCGTAGTCAAACCGAAAAGCGGGCTGCTTAGAAAGGCAGGTCGTTGTCGTCGTCGCTGGCAATCGGCGCGGCGGGCTGGGCGCGCAGGCTCGGGTTCTGATTTTGAGCGGCGGGTGCGGCGGCGCGGGGCGCGGCCTGCTGGCTGTAGCCACCACCGGCGGGAGCCCCGCCACCCGTGCCGGCTTCAATGCGCCAGGCTTCGAGGTTGGTGAAGTACAGCATCTGGCCGTTCTTGTTGAAGCCGCGGCCGCGCAGGTTGAAGGTTACTTTTACCTCGTCACCAACTTTGAAAGGGTCAATCAGGGCAGTTTTATCCTGCACCATCTGGAACTTGATATGCTCAGGGTATTGGCCATCCTGAACTTCCAGCACGAATTCGCGCTTGCGGAATTTCTCACTCACCTGCTGTTCGTCGAAAATCTCGTGCAGGCGGCCGGTAGCTTCGTAAGCCATAGGAAAGGATATTTAGGGGGGTGTGAAACGTTAACAAACGTACGAAAAAAAACGCGTTTTGGCCAGATTCGGCGGGCAAAATCCGGGCGCTTTCCCTGCGTATCTTTGCCCGTCCCCGCGGCATAATCCGCCCGGAATAGCCCTCTACGCATGAATTATCCCTTCGCTCTGGCCCTGCACGGTGGCGCCGGCACCATCTCCCGCACCCTAATGACGGCCGAGGCCGAGCGGCGCTACCGGCAGGCTTTGCAGGCCGCCCTCGAAGCCGGGTATACCATTCTTGGTCAGGGTGGTTCGGCCCTCGACGCGGTGGAAACTGCCGTGCGCAGCCTCGAAGACTGCCCGCTGTTCAACGCCGGCCGGGGCGCCGTCTTCACCCACGACGGCCACCACGAGATGGACGCCGCCATCATGGACGGCCGCGACCGGGCCGCCGGTGCCGTGGCGGGCGCACGCACCGTGCAAAACCCGATTCGGGCTGCCCGGCTGGTGATGGAGAAAACCGACCACGTGCTGCTGGCCCACCCCGGCAACGACGAGCTGGCCCGCGAGCATGGCCTGCCCACCCAGCCCGCCGCGTACTTTTTCACCCAGCAGCGCTACGATCAACTGCAGGAAGCCCTGGCCGAAGGTAAGATGCGTCTCGACCACAGCGAGGCCAAGGCGCCCCTGGCCGAGCCGGCCGCTTTCGTGGACGAGGACCCGAAAAAAAAGATGGGCACCGTGGGTGCCGTGGCCCGCGACCAGCACGGCAACCTCGCCGCCGCTACCAGTACCGGCGGCATGACCAACAAGCGCTACTCCCGCATCGGCGACTCGCCCATCATCGGCGCGGGCACCTTCGCCGACAACCGCACCTGCGCCATCAGCTGCACCGGGCACGGCGAGTTTTTCCTGCGCGCCGTCGTGGCCCACGATATTTCCTGCCTGATGGAGTATCGTGGCCTGAGTCTGGCCGAAGCCTGCCGCGTCGTGGTGCACGACAAGCTCGCGCCCATCGGCGGCGAAGGCGGCCTGGTGGCCGTGGACGGTTTCGGCAATATTGCCCTGCCCTTCAACTCCGACGGTATGTATCGCGCCAGCATCTCCTCGGCCAGCACGCTGTACGTGGGTATCTACAAGGACCAACCGTAAGGCCGGCTACCCGGTTTGTGCCAGAATCTGTGGCGCAGAAAGCGGAGGCTAACCGCGTCGAAAAATGTACCCTATATATAAGGAGTAGGAAACGGTAGTTTCAAACTTCGGCTTGGGCAACAAAAAGCGCCGGCCTCCCTGGGAAGTGCCGGCGCTTTTTGCTGAAAGTCAGGGGCTAAGCTTACTGCGCGGTCGTACTCGGGGCGGCCGGGGCAGGTGAGGGGGATTCCAGCGGGAGCACCATGGTTTTATCGGCGTAGAATTTTCGCTCGGTGATGTCGTAGGCGTTGCCCTTAGCCAGCACGTGCATGGTCATGTTCTCCAGCGAAATGGCCGTGCCCTTCTTGGCGGCGGCGGCATTGTTGTGCTGAATCGTGTGGCCGTCCATGATGATGACCAGGTTGGAGCCAATGGTCTCGATTAGGCAGCCGTCGGTGATGAGGATGCCGGTGTCTTCGCCCAGCCCGATGCCGATGAGCTTGGGATGCAGGGCCACCGCCTCAATGAGCCGGCCGAACCGCCCGCGTTTCACGAAGTGCGAGTCGATGATGGCGTTCTGAGTCAGGCCCAGGCCGACGCCCATTTTCACGGCACCCTTCATTAGCGCGTCCGGCACGCTGCCGCCCCGAATCATGATCTGCGACATGGCCATGGCCCCGGCGCTGGTACCGGCAATGACGAAGTTGGGCTCTTGGTAGTAGCGCTCCGTCATGCGCTCCAGAAACTCGCTGTCCCCGAACATCTCCTTCAGCCGCGACTGGTTGCCGCCACTCATCATGATTATGTCGGCGGCGAGCAGACGGGCCAGGTATTCGGGCTGCCGCGCATCCTCGGGCGTGCGGATGTCCATGATGCCGATGTTCTGGCAGTTGAGCATGGCAAACGACGAGACGTAAATCTTGGCTACCTCCTCCGGAATCATCGACGCCGTGGTAATGACCTCGATGCGCGGATCGGCTTTCCCTGATTCGAGCACGACGCGCTTGATGATGCCGAGCTCGAAGAAATTCAGGTAGTACTTTTTCTTGGTGCGGGGGTTGGGGTAAGTGCCTTTATCTTCATTGCCGCCGATGGCAATCAACTTCCCGAGTGGTTTCTGTGCTTTCAACGCGAAAAATCAACTTAATAAGAAACGAAAGGTAACAACTACCGGCGGGCAAGCAAGGTTCAAGCCACATCATTCGCGGCAGAGCCCTGATTTAGGCAGGCCGGCCCACCAGCCCATCGAAGGTACTGGTGGCGACGGAGTGGTAGTTGGGACGGGCCTCGGCGTAGAAGGCCTGGGTCCGTGCCCGGCCGCCGGGCACGTTCAGCAGCGCTTTGTAGAGCGGCACCAGAAACTTGCGCCGGCCCACGTGGGTCAGAAACTGATGCAGGGGCTCGTCGGCGGGGGCGTAGCCAGCGGCAATAGCCAGCGGAAACCAGGCGGCCAGAATCTCGGCGTTACCGGATTGGGTAAAGCGGAACGCCTTGTCCAATTCGGCAAGCTGCTCGGCGGAAAGGAGCTTGGGCAGGCCGTGCAGAAAGTGCACCCACTCGTGGCTGCTCCACTCAGCGGTATCGAGCCCAGCGGCCGGCGTGCCCTGCTGCCAGCTTTGCAAAGCCGCATCCACCGCCGCAAACCGGGCCGAGCTGACGGGCGGCGCGATGGCTGGAATTCCGGGGCCGTCGATCCAGGCGGCGAGTTGCAGTCGGCCTTCCAGCCCCGGCTCCCGGTCGAGCAGCTCCCGACGCAGGTAGACCACGAACGAAGCGGTGTCCATCGACTGAAAGCTGTGGCGAGCGAAGTACTCCTTAATAAAGGTGTCCAGCTTTTCGCGGCCCACTAAGTGCTCCAGGGTGAGCAGGAGGTAGTCGCCTTTTTCGTAGGCAATTTCGTTGAGGCCTTCATCCGGGTCACGGCCGGCTAGGTCGAGGTGCAGGTGGGTGTCTTTGCTGGCAGCACCCAGCTCCTCAATGGTGTGAAGCAGGCCGGTGTACCCCAATACCTGGAGCATGTCGGCATAGGCGCGGCCGTAGAGCTTCTCCATAATACGCCGCTCGAAGTACACCGTGAAGCCCTCGTTCAGCCAGAAATCGTTCCAGGTGGCGTTGGTTACCAGGTTGCCCGACCACGAATGGGCCAGCTCGTGAGCCACTAGGCTGGTCAAACTCCGGTCGCCGGCCAGAATAGTGGGAGTTACAAATGTTAAGCGCGGATTTTCCATGCCGCCGAAGGGAAAGGAGGGCGGTAGCACCAGCAAATCGTACCGGTCCCAGCGGTAGGGGCCGTAGAGCTGCTCGGCCGCGCCCACCATCTTCTCTAGGTCCACGAACTCGTGTGTGGCCTTGGGCAGCGTGACGGGCTCGGCATAAATGCCGGTGCGGGTGCTGAGCGGCGTAAACTCCACGTCGCCGACGGCCAGCGCCATCAGGTAGGCCGGAATGGGCTGGGCCATGCGAAAGTGGTACTCGCCGCTGGCGGAACGCACCTGCGGATTTTCGGCGCTCATCAGCGCCAGCAGCTCGGCCGGCACCTGCACCCGGGCTTCGTAGGTAAAGCGGACACCGGGTGAGTCCTGGCACGGAATCCAGGTCCGGGCCAGAATTGCCTGCGACTGGGTGAACAGAAACGGGTGCTGCCGGCCGGCGGTCTGCTCCGGCGTGAGCCACTGCAGGGCGGCAGCTTCGGGCAAGGTACGGTAACGCAGCGTGACGGTGGTCGTGTCGGGTTTGATAGTCACGTGCAATGCCTGGCCCAGCACCGGGTCGGCGGCGCCCAGCTCAAAGGCAGTCGGCTCACCGTCCGGGCCGTCGAGCAGGGCCGCTTCGATTGCGAGGTGGCGCGCGTCCAGCCATAGCTCGGTGGCGCCGGTATGGTTGGCGAGAGTCCAGGTGGCGGAGCCGGCCAAGGTGCGGCTGGCGAAATCAACGGTCAGGTTCAGCCGCAGGTGGCGGACCTGAACGTCGGCGGGGTGGGCGTGGCTGTGGGGATCGGGCGTGAGCATGGGGCGGATGAAGCGGAAAGCAGCTATACGGCCGCGGCGCGGCCAGCGGCGGAGAGCGGCAAATATAAGTCAAAACCGCCCGCACGATTTGGGCGGACAGGGTTACAAGTGTATTGGCAAAACCCTAACTTGCGCCTTAGGTGGAATACTGCCGAGCTGACAACCTGTAAGCCCGGAAACCAGTAGAACGCGGAACAGCCCGGGGTACGCTTTGGTTAGTATTTGGACTAATGCGGCGGCGCGGGCTGTACCCGCCCTTTCTTATTCACCTGTAGTAAATTTCATGAACCAAGCCATTCGTCCTGCCTTCTTCACGACCCTGCTGTTCTGGCTACTGAGCCTGACGCTGGTCACTGCCTCGTGCAGTCAGGGGCAACAGGACAAAAACGAACAATCCGCTTCAGGTAGCGGCTCGGCGGTTACCAAAGCCGGCGGGGCCCAGCCCAAGCTGGATAGTGTGTACGTCGTGCGCGCCATGAGTGCCGAGCCGGCGTTCAAGCCTCAGCTTATTTGGGCCAAGAAATTCTACCGGGAGCGGGACTTTCGCCTCGGCTGGTTTCGCAACCACGAAGTACTGCCCCAGGCCAAAACGCTGCTGAGCGTTATCAACAAAGCCGCCGACGAAGGCCTCGACCCGAAGAAGTACAAGGTCCGAGACTTCGATAAGCTGTTTGCCGACTTGGCCAAGGTGCAGGGTGACTCCACGAAGCGCAACGCCCTAGAAAAGGAAATCGACGTGGCCTTGTCGGGTACGTACTTTAACTATGCCTCTGATTTCTACCGCGGTACAGTAAACCCGCGCGAAGTAAAGGGCATCGACTGGGATGTGAAGCGTAACAAGATCAAGCTGCACAAAGCCCTGATGACCATTCTTAAGGAGCGCGAAAGTACCTACCCGTACTACGAATTCGAGCCCCTGCACCAGGAATACGACGCGCTGAAAAAGGCCCTGGCCGAGTACCGGACTATCCAGCGTAACGGCGGCTGGCCCACGCTGCCGGCCGGCATCAAGCTCAAGCCCGGCGATTCGTCGCCCAACGTGGCGCTGCTGCGGCAGCGCCTGCTGGGCACTGCCGCCGCTGGTACGCCGGCCACGCCCGACCCGGCTGCCGCCAATGCTGCGCCAGCCCAGCCTGTATCCAACGGCGGCGCGGCCCCGAACCCGGCGCCCAAATACGACGCGGAGCTGGTGACGGCTGTCAAGGAGTTTCAGCGCGACATGGGTCTGAAGGTCGACGGTATCGTGAGCGGGGAAACGGCCAAGCAGCTCAACGTGCCGGTGTCGGACCGGGTGCGCCAGATTACGGTGAACATGGAGCGGTGGCGCTGGGTGCCCAAGCGGTTCGAGCCAAATTATCTGCTCGTTAACATCCCGGACTACAAACTGCACGTCATCGAAGCCGGTAAGGAGGCCTTCGACATGCGCGTCATCGTGGGCAAGACCCTCAACGCAACGCCAGTGTTCAGCGACAAGGTGGAGTACGTGGTGTTGTCGCCCTACTGGAACGTGCCATGGAGCATCATCGAGAAAGAGCTGAAGCCCCGCCTGATCAACAACCCATCCTACCTCGACCACCTCGACATGGAAGTGGTGAAGGGCTACGGCAAAAAAGCCGTGGTCGTGGACCCAGGCTCCATAGATTGGTCGAGCATTACGCAGAACACATTTAAGTACACCGTGCGCCGGCGGCCCGGCCCCAAGAACGACCTGGGCGAAGTGAAATTTATCTTCCCCAACTCCAACGACATCTACCTGCACGACACACCCCACAACGAGCTGTTCAGCCAGAACAAGCGCGGTTTCAGCCACGGCTGCGTGCGGGTGGCGGAGCCGCTCAAGCTGGCCGAGTACCTGCTGCGCGACAAGCCCGGCTGGGACCTGCAGACGATTAAGGATACTATTGCCGAGCGGCGGGAAAAGTACGTGACGCTCAAAGAAAAGCTGCCCGTGTACCTGGTCTACTTCACCGCCTGGGTAGACGAGGCCGGCCACGTCAACTTCCGCGACGATATCTACGGCCACGATAAGGCGCTGGCCCGCGAGTACTTCAACTAGCCAGCCGCCGTGAGGCTGAGTTGTAGCCCCAGGCAGTTTGCAGAAAAGCCCCGATGGCCCCAGGTCGTCGGGGCTTTTCGTTGCTCAGAAATTGAGGTGACTCAAGCCAACGGACGGGAGTAAGGCGGCAGAGGAGCAGAGATAATCACAAAGGCTGGCCTCAGATAATTAGCTTCCACCAACGGACTCAACAGAGGATTAAATCCTTAATTACAATTGTATAACATATGTAAACAAGGGGGATTGTTGTTTAGTAGGTTTAGATCAAAAGTAAACAACCACAGGTGATGAGTTAGATTTGTAATAAGCACGACTAAAACGTGACCTACTTGGAATATCTACTACATTTGTAAATAAACGGTACTGTCAAGCATGGTTGAGCGAATCCGGGAGATTTTAAAGGTGCGGCAACTGACGCCTACGCAGTTCGCGGACATGATTGGCATTGCCCGACCTATTGTGAGTCATATTCTGAGCGGCCGCAACAAGCCCAGCCTGGAAGTAGTGCAGAAGATTATTGCCGCCTTCCCGGATCTGTCGCTGCCGTGGCTGCTCAGCGGTAGCGGTACAATGGCTGCTACGCCGCCCGTAGCTCCTCCGGCAGCGCCAACGCGCTCCACATCCACAGAGGCCTCTATCGACCCGGAAGCCGCAGAGCCGATGAAACGGGCCCGTGTGGCTACACCAAGACCCGCAAATGAAGCTGGCCCGGCAACTTATGACGCTGCCCCAATAACTGCGGCCGCGGAAAGCCAGCCGGCCGCCCCGGGCATAAGCCCTGTAGTGGCCCCGGCGGTTGTACCTGCCTCGCTAAAGCCTGATGCTATGACCCCGGCTGCCGAGGCTACCGCGCTGTCCATGGCGGCGGCGCTGGGTGAGCCGGGTAAGGCTATCCGTCGCATCGTTATCTTCTATCACGACGGTACTTTCGCGGCGTACCAGCCGGAATAGCTTCCCCTTGGGTAGTCTGTAGCTCAGTTAGGGCGACATGCAATATGCCAGCTTTCGGCTGGATTGATTTACAGCCGCACGAGGCTAGCCGCAGCAACGCCTGTGCAATTTGGCAGATTCACCGCCGACCAGGACGATAGTAGGGTGGTTTAGTAAAGGACTAGGAGACTCACGTTAATTTTAGAAGAAGATTCGATAGTGGTTTAGTGATAAAAATAAATTTATTTTCGTAGCGCTTTGTAATCTTGTTGATAATATTTTTATCGTCTATTTTTCAGATAGTTATGCACTATGTGCTGAATCTTTGGGTGATGGTTTTTGCCCTGCTGTTGATAGCGCTGCTGATATTTTTAAAGTTATATAACAGCTGACTTTTCTGCCTTGGCTTGCGAAAATCAGCTAACCGTAGTTTGTGCTAAGTGGGTTGACACGGCCTGCCCACCAAAAAAGCTAATAATGGATGAGCTATGGCCCGCTAACATAATTAGCCGGGCTCCAGGTAGGGCCTCTGACTTGCCAAGCCAAGGCTCCAGGCGTTGCCGTTAGATAATCCCTTCGATAGAAAAGTGCCTATGACCGGACTATGGGTGTCTTGGCAAGCAGTTGTAATAAGTCCGGCGCTGAATAAGCCCGAACAGGCCGTGGGCTTTGTTAACAAATGTATTGCGTAACAATCGGGCGAGTACACGCTGCCGAGTGCTGGCTGAGCCCGCCGAAAAAGGGCGGCAAGACTTACTGGGATAATGCTTGGCGGTTTTGGGGGTGGTGCTTACCTTTGGGCCATGAAAAAGTCCCGTCTGCTCCTGCTGCTCGCCGCCTGCGCTTCCTTCTACCTCACGTCCTGCGAGCAAGCTCCCGACGCCGAGAAAGACCCCAACGCGGATGCTGCCTACAAGCGCAGCCACCGGACCGAAGAATACCGGGCGGCCCAGCGCAGCAACCCCGCCCAATAAGCAGCGAGCTTACCTCTTGCGGCTGCGGGTAGTGTAAAAGCGCTCTGCGGTCGGAATAAAAACTTCGTTACCTAAAAAGCCCCACCCGATTTAAGTCAGGTGGGGCTTTGCTATTTGCGGGCTTACGCAATAACTCGTTGTCGCTCTAGGCTACTTCCACAGTAGCGGCGGCCAGGTCGGGAAGCCTGATGCCGTCGAGCAGCACTGCTTCGAGCTGGTTGGCCCAGGTACGCAGGTAAAGCACCACGTCGTCGCGCTGATTGTGGCGCAGGGCGTTGCGGCGCTCAAAGGGAATAGCCCGACGGATAGCGGCGTCGGAGAGGCGTTCCAGGTGTGCCAGGTCGGCGCGGGCGAAGCCCAGGGCCAGCATCTCGTCGATGGTAGCGTCGATGGGTAGGCCGCTGGTGGGACAGTAGTCGGTAAGCTGCCGCTCCCAGTCGCCGGAGCGCTGCATGGCACGGGCGTGGATTTCGGCCTTGGTGAGGCGGGTAATGGTCTGGGCGAGGTGGCCGCAGTTGCAGCTGCCCATGTGACCCCACTGGTAGGGCGCTTCGGCGACGAGGCGCTGGGCGGTGTCGCGCAGGGCCTGAATAACGGAAAGAGTGCTCTTAGCCATACAAAACGAGTTTTGGAGGTAGCAGACGGGGAACGGAAGCGTCCCGTTAGGATAAGGCGGAAAAGTAAGGTTTTGTTTCGTCAGATGTCCGCTAGCCACTAATCCTGGAGCTGCATGGCAACAAAAAAAACGCCCGAACCTGAGCCCGAGCGTTTTTCAACAAATCTTACCAGCCGCTACTAGCGGCCGCTGTTGCCGCGGTATGGGCGCCGGGGCTGCCCACCGCCGCTGCCGCCGGCCGCGCGTTCCTCCGCGGGGCGAGAGCTACTGCCGGAGCGGCCACCACCGCCCGCCGGGCGCGACTCGCCGCGGCCGGAGCCCTGGCGAGCCCCGCCTTCGGCGCGAGGCGGACGGGCATCACCACCCCGTCCGGGGCGGGCCGGCCGGCCAGCGGGGCCTTTCGGGCGCTGAATGGCCGGGCCGCCGGTGAGGGGCACGGGCACCACGAAGGGGCTGAAGTACGGGTGGTCGGAAATAACCGGAATCTGCTTGCGGATCAGCTTTTGAATGTCCTGCAGGTAGGCGCGCTCCTCTTCGTCGCAGAAGGTGAGGGCCTTGCCGTCGGCGCCGGCCCGGCCGGTGCGGCCGATACGGTGCACGTAGGTTTCGGGCTCGTTCGGAACTTCGTAGTTGATTACGTGGGTCAGCTCGTCCACGTCGATGCCGCGGGCGGCAATGTCGGTGGCGACCAGCACGCGGGTGCTGCCGGCCTTGAAGTTCGACAATGCCCGCTGGCGGTGGTTTTGCGACTTATTGCCGTGGATGGCTTCGGCCGGAATGTTGGCCTTGGCCAACGTCTTGACGACCTTATCGGCCCCGTGCTTGGTGCGGGTAAAGACCAGCACGCGCTTGATGGCCTTATCCTGCAGGATATGCTCCAGCAGCTCGGGCTTGTCGTTTTTGGGCACCATGTACACCGACTGGGTGATGGTGTCGGCGGTGCTCGATACGGGCGTCACGGCCACCTTCACCGGGTTCGGCTTCAGGATGGAGCCGGCCAGCTCCTGGATGGCGCCGGGCATGGTAGCCGAGAAAAACAGCGTCTGGCGCGAGGTCGGCAGCTTGGGCAGGATGCGCTTGATGTCGTTGATGAAGCCCATGTCGAGCATCCGGTCGGCCTCGTCGAGCACGAATATCTCGATGTGGCGCAGGTCTACGAAGCCCTGGTTCATCAAATCGAGCAGGCGGCCGGGCGTGGCAATGACGATTTCCACGCCGCGCTTTAGGGCACTCACCTGGGGCGTCTGGCCCACGCCGCCGAAGATGACGGTGTGGCGAATGGGCAAATGGCGGCCGTAGGCGGCAATGCTTTCCCCGATCTGGATGGCCAGCTCGCGGGTGGGCGTGAGCACCATGCAGCGGATGCGGGAGTGCGAGTGGTTTTCCAGCTTGGCCGTCTGGCTCAGGATCTGGAGGATGGGAACGGTGAAAGCCGCCGTTTTGCCGGTACCCGTCTGGGCCACGCCCAGCAGGTCGCGGCCGTCGAGCACGTGCGGAATGGCTTGCTCTTGAATGGGAGTCGGAGTGGTGTAGCCTTCTTCGTGCAGGGCACGCAGGATGGGCGGAATCAGATTGAGTTCGTCGAACGTCATCAGCAGGAAAATGGAGGAAAAAAAGGCCGCGGCACTAATTGAAACGGCCGGTTGCAGCCCTTTTTGAAGAAAGCAGGCTGCGGGAAATGAAAAGAAGAAAAATAAGGAGCCTCGGCCGGAAGAAAAGCCGGGCGGCTACGCTAGATTGGTAGCTGAACGTATAAGCGGAACAGATTGTCGGAGATTTTAGGCTCCATTTTCAAAAAACTATTTCTCACTCGTACGCACCCCATGAACGTCACCGACCGCAAAATCCTTTACGACGGCCACTACAAACTTACGCAACTCCTGGTACAGGACGGCGCCGAGCAGCTCAAACGGGAGCGGTTTGAGCCCGGTCAGGCCGTTGGAGCCCTCGTTTTCGACACCCAAAAGCAGCGCTACGTGTTCGTGCGGCAGTTTCGGGTAGGCTCCGAATCGGAGGTGCTCGAAATTCCGGCCGGCATGCTCGATAAGGAAGATACCAGCCCAGAAGAAGCCATTCGGCGCGAAATCCAGGAGGAGCTGGGCTACGACGTAGACAAAATCGAAACCGTGGCGACCTGCTTTCCCTCACCCGGCAACAGCGCCGAAAAGTTTTATCTCTTCTACGCCGAAGTCAGCAACCAGTCGGGCGCCGGTGGGGGCCTGGCTACCGAACACGAGAAAATCGAGGTGGTGCTGCTAACGTTGGACGAGCTGG
>Ga0247729_10000217_pt1 | contig 26364 bp, 25 predicted proteins | sample UWRJL133311R2_FD_180958 | JGI IMG/M metagenome (GOLD analysis project Ga0247729, IMG submission 180958) | Plant litter microbial communities from Arlington Agricultural Research Station in Wisconsin, United States - UWRJ-L133-311R-2 | ecosystem: Environmental > Terrestrial > Plant litter >... | reverse complement strand
GGCAGCAGGGCGTTAGGCAAAACTAGCGAATATCAACCGGGGCTACCCCGCGAATCGTTGGTGCCGGATACTGAGGAGTTGAATCCATGTCCGGAACGGTTGAGGCTGTATCCAAATCGATTGGTGCCGGGTCCGGCTGGAGCGGCGCTATGCCCAAATCGATTAGTGCCGGGTCCGGATGGATCGGTGCTACACTTAAATTAATTGGTACCGGGTCCGGATGGGTTGGTGCCGGGTCCAAATGGATTGGTGCTATACCTAAATGACTTGAAACCGGCTCCGGATGGATTGAGGCGAAGTCCAGACGCATTGAAACCGAGTCTGGAAGTCAGCAGGGATTTTAGCTTAGTGAAAGGCCCTTGAGCAGTGTAGGGACGCCTACTCGCGGCTCTTCGTTGAACGACCCTCAATATGGCGCGGCTGCTGAGACGCAAGATAGGCGTCTCTACATCGTTCAAGGGCCTTCCCTGCTGCCTAAAACTGCCGAATCGTCTCGGCTACGTAGGCCACCTGCTCCTCCGTCAGCGTGGGGTGGATGGGCACCGACAGCACGGTGCGGCACAGCTGCTCGGCCACCGGAAACTGACCGGCGCGGTAGCCGAGGTAGGCGTAGGCGGGCTGCAGGTGGTTGGGCAACGGGTAATAGACCACGCTGGGAATGCCGCGCTGCCGCAAAAACTCCTGGAGCTGGTCGCGGCGGCTGGGACCGGCGGCTTCCTCCACGATGAGCGTGTACTGGTGGAAAACGTGGGTACTGTGCGGGTCGCGGGCCGGGGTGCGCAGGCCGGGCACGGCGGCCAGGGCGGCATCGTATTGGGCGGCGAGGCGCTGGCGGGCGGCGGTCCAGGCCGGCAGGTGGCGCAGCTTGACGCGCAGCAGAGCTGCCTGCAGGGTGTCGAGGCGGGAGTTGAGGCCGATGTGCTCGTGGTGGTACTTGCGGGTCTGGCCGTGGTTGGCGAGCTGGCGCAGGTACTGGGCGCGGGCGGCATCGGGGGTGAGCAGGGCACCGCCGTCGCCGAGGGCGCCGAGGTTTTTGGAGGGGAAAAACGAGGTGGTGCCCGCGTAGCCGGCCGTGCCCGCCGCCACGGTTGCGCCATCGGCCAGCTGGTAAGTGGCCCCAATGGCCTGGGCGTTGTCTTCGATGAGCGGCAGGCCGTGCCGGGCAGCGAGGGTGGTCAAAGCCTGCAAGTCGGCGCACTGCCCGAACAGGTGAACCACGATGATGGCGCCGGTGCGGGGCGTGATGGCCGCTTCCACTGCCGCCGGGTCGAGGTTGAAGGTATCGGGACGCACATCTACCGGCACGGGCCGCAGCCCCAGGACGGCGGCGGCTTCCAGGGTGGCCACGTAGGTGAAGGCGGGCATGATGATTTCGGCTCCGGCGGGCAGGTTCAGGCTCATCAAGGCCAGCTGGAGGGCGTCGGTGCCGTTGGCGCAGGGAATGACGTGGGGGCCGCCGAGGTAGGCGCTCAGCTCCCGGGCAAACTCCTGCACGGCCGGCCCCTGGATAAACGCGGCCTCCTGCAATGTGTGCCGCAGGGCCGCGTCCAGCTCGGGCTGAATGGCGGCGTGCTGGGCGGCGAGGTCCAGCATGTGAATGGGTGGTAGCACGGGGCGAAAGGCAAAGGTGGCAAAGGCCAAAGCTAGGCACCCCGGCGAAACCTGTCTTGAATTATCTGCTAGGTTTTAAAACTAACTCAGGCTGTCTGTCAGGTTCCGCAGCGAGGTGGCCCAACACAACCTCAACAGAAAGGTTTGCGTTAGGACCAGCAGCGCAGCATCTGAATGCCGCTATACTCCCTCCCAACTCTCCCCCCAAAGTTTACTGCCATGTTGAAGAAAACCATCACCCTCCATACCCTGGCTGCGCTGCTCACCGTCGGCGGCCTCACCTTCACCCAGACCAGCTGCTCCCAGGCCGATAAGAAAGAAGTGTCGCAGGATAGCGACCAGGCCTACAACGACTTCAAGGACTACGTAGCCACCGTCGAAACCAAAGCCGACGCTGCCGCTACCGAAACCGAGGAGGCCTACAATGCCGAAACCGCCCAACTCAAGGCCGACTTCGACACCAAGGTAGCCGCCGTCGATAAGTACGCCGACCAGTACGACGACACCCGCCGGCAGGAGCTAGAGCAGCTGCGCACCCGCTACACCACCGCCTACGACAAGCGCGACCTAGCCTGGCGTAACCGCGCCGGTGCCACCGGTACTGCCGCCACCCCGGCCGCCGGCGTCACCGCCGCCCCTACCCTGGGCAAATACTACACTTTGAGCAACGCCGCCGCCCAGGTGACGGCCGCCAACGCCCGCGCCACCTACGAAACCTTCGTGAGCAACGTGAAGGCCCACGAAAACCAGTACGACATCAACGACTGGCGCAACATCAACGCCGAGTGGCGCGCCCTGGATGAGGCTTACGACAAAGTGAAAGGCGACATCCCCGCCCGCGACCTGGCCGAAATCCAGAAGGAGAAGCTGAAGTACGCCGCCTTCAAGTCGGTGGATAAATCGGAAATCCGGGCCGAGGAAGGTGCCGCTTCCGTGAAAGGCGAGGCCCGCGAGGCCAAGGCCGAAACCGCCGACGAGCGGAGCAAAGTAGGCCAGGCCGCCTCCAACACCGCCGCCGACGTGAAGGAAGCTGGCAAGGACGTAGGCCAGGGCGCCGCCAAAGTGGGCAAGAAAGTAGGCAGCGCCGTGAAAGGCGCCTACAAAGACGTGAAAGCCGAAGTAAAGAACACGGACAACGACTAGTTCGGTCCTATCCTAAAAAAAGCCCCGCTACTCCTCGTGGCGGGGCTTTTTTGTTTATCAGGCCAGCTCCCGCAGCAGCCAGGACAGCTTCAGCAAATCCAGCTGCCGCAGGCTGGGCTGGCCGGAAAGCAGGTTGCGGCGGAAGCCCGGCTCCAGGGCCGCCAGCACCGGCCGGGCCAGCCAGCCCAGCCCGCGCAGCCGCCGGGCGGTGCGCAGCAGGCGGGTATCGGTGCCCAGGCCCTCGGCGCGGTAGAGCAGCGCCAGGTTGCGGACGGCCTCGTGGGTTTTGCGCAGGAAGTCAGCGGCGGGCTCCAGGCCGTCGTGCAGCACGGGGTTGTCGAGGTGGCGCACCTTGATGCCCGCGGCGCGCAGCCGCCAGCCGAACTTGGTGTCCTCGTGGCCGTAGCGGGTCAGGCTTTCGTCGAGGCCGAAGCGGCGAAACAGCTTGGCCTCGATGAGCAGGTTGTTGAGCGTGAGCTGGGCGTGCGGCTCGGGCTGGCGCACGGCGGCCAGCCGCGCCTCCCGCGCCCGGCCGTAGTGCCAGCGCAGGTACAGGGCGGGGTCGGCGGGCGGCTGAAATTCGTAGATGGTGCCGCCCACCAGCACCGGGGCTAGGGCGCGGGCGGCGGCGTAGCGGGTCAGAAACTGGTCGTCGGGCAGCAGGCTGTCGTTGTCGAGCAGCAGCAGCCACTCGTACTGGGCGGCGGTGGCAAGGCGGTTGCGGATGGCGGCGCGGCCCACGTTGTGCGGCAGCTCGTGGTAGCGTACCAGCGGCCAGGCCGTCAGCAGCTGGTTCAGCTCCCGGAACTCCGCCGCCGAGCCGTCGTCGAAGCACAGGATTTCCACTGGCCCGCCCCAGTCCGCCGCCTGCTCCAGCAGGTCACTGACCAGCACCGTCACGTCGCGGTTGTACACCGGAATGAGCACTGAAAGACCGGCTTTCAATTAAGAATCAAGAATTAGGAATTAGGAATTACCCGGAGCAACGCTTGCCTGAGCATCCCGGGCGGGCTACTTGTCCCTGTAAGAAACTGGGCTGCAAAGCATTTGCCGGCTGTACGGGCAGTGTTCATTCTTTAATTATCCATTTTCAGTTGAAACGGCGTGACGGCGGAGTCGACCAGCTGACCGTTTTCGCACTTGAGCACCCGCTTCGGATACTGGCGGATAATCTGGTAGTTGTGGGTGGCCATGAGCACGGCCGTACCCGAGTTGTTGATTTCCACGAACAGGCGCATGATGCTGTCGGCCACGTCGGGGTCGAGGTTGCCGGTGGGCTCGTCGGCCAGCAGCAGCAGGGGCTCGTTGAGCAGGGCGCGGGCAATAACGACGCGCTGCTGCTCCCCGCCCGAAAGCTGGTGGGGCATCTTGCTGGCCGCGCCGGCCAGGCCCACGCGCATCAGCACCTCCGAAATGCGCTGCTGGATCTTGGCCTTGCCGCTCCAGCCGGTGGCCTTTAGCACGAAAAGCAGATTTTCGGCCACCGTGCGGTCGAACAGCAGCTGAAAATCCTGGAAGATGATACCCAGCTTGCGACGCAGAAACGGCACGTTAGCGCCGCTGAGCTTGGGCAGGGCGTAGCCGGCCACCGTGGCGGCTCCCGCTCCTACTGGCAAGTCGGCATAGAGCGTTTTGAGCAGGGAGCTTTTGCCCGAGCCGGTGCGGCCCACGAGGTAGGCAAACTCGCCCTTTTCCAGCGTGAAAGACACTTTCTGCAGCACCGTATTCACGTCCTGCATCACGAACACGTCGTGCAATTCAATAACGGACATGCGGGTTGGGGTCTTGGGGACTTGGTTCGTGGGGTCTTGGGTTCCCAGTTGGTGGGAGCTTGGGGGCTGGGTTACCGCTGAACGGAAACCCAGCCCCCAAGCTCCCACCAACCAAGTTCCTAAAGTCAAACATCCAGCTTCTGCAGCTTGCCGAAGTCCAGCCCGGCAATGACGGCGGCCAGCTCAGTTTCCTTGCTTTCCAGGCCGTAGCGGTGCAGATCCTTGAGCGGCCTATCGGCCCGGAAGTAGGCAATAAGCACGAAGTTCTCGTCCCGCAGCTGGATGTAGTCCGGAATCTTGGCCTTGCCCTTTACTTTGATGATATACATTGCTAGTTGGGGACTTGGTTAGTATGGTCTTAAGGTCTTGGTTCGCGGGGGTCTTGGATTGTAGGCTGTCAGCACGAAAAACCAAGATCCCAAAATCCTAAGGCCCCAAAATCCATTTACGCGTTGACACGCTTGTGGTCGGCCAGGAAGGTGGCCAAGCCGCTGTCGGTAAGCGGGTGCTTAAGCAGGCCCGTAATCACGCTCAGCGGGCAGGTTACCACGTCGGCCCCGATTTCGGCGCACTGAATCAGGTGGGGCACGTGGCGCACGGAGGCGGCCAGCACCTGCGTGGGGTAGCCGTAGTTGCTGAAAATCTGCACGATTTGCTCCACCAGCTGCAGACCGTCGTGCCCGATATCATCGAGGCGGCCCACGAAGGGCGACACGTAGGTGGCGCCGGCCTTAGCCGCCAGCAGCGCCTGCCCGGCCGAGAAAATCAGGGTGCAGTTGGTTTTGATGCCCTTCTCGGAGAAGTAGCGGATGGCCTTCACCCCGTCGCGGGTCATGGGCACCTTCACCACGATGTTGGGGTGCAGGTCGGCCAGCATCTCGCCCTCACGCACCATCTCATCGAAATCCACGGCAATTACTTCGGCCGATACGTCGCCTTCCACCAGCTCGCAGATCTGCCGGTAGTGCGCCATGATGTTGTCGACGCCCCGGATGCCTTCCTTGGCCATCAGCGAAGGGTTGGTCGTCACGCCATCGAGCACGCCGAGGTCCACGGCTTCCTGAATGTCTTTGAGGTTGGCGGTATCAATGAAGAATTTCATGCTTAAGCTATTAGCGGGCAGCTATTGGCTGTTGGCTAATGGCCGTTAGCGACGTAGATCGAAAAGCTAACAACTAACAGCCGACGGCTAACAGCCTAAAAAAAGAATGCCCCAAAGCTAACCGTTTGCCGGCAAACGCGGCGCGGGTTATCGTTGGGGGCTTGGAGTATGGGCAAAAAAAAGCGAGCCAAAATCGCACCGCTCAACCGTCTACCCTTGCTACCTTCCGGTCCTGGGGGAGTTCAACAGGAGCTGGTCGTTCTGACTCGCCGGGACAAAGGTACGCAGGAATCCGAAAAAGCAATGCGGTTTTGGCGAATTGGCTGAATTAACCAGCCCCACCGGGGCTGCAAAGCGGGCACTGCGGCTTCATCTGAGTGATAATCAACTGCAAGCCGCTAGGGAAGCCGGGGCGCTTTTTTTATTTGCCGCCCTTCTTTTTGTCGGCGGGCAGCAGATACACGGTGGCGGGCAGAAAGTCGCTGGCGCGGAAGCGCTGTTCCCCGTAGCCGGCGTAGCTCACGATAAGCGTATTGACGCCCTTGGGTGCCTGCAGGCGGTATTCGCCCTTGGCATCGGTGCTCACGATGGCCGACGTTTCCTTGATAAAAACGATGGCGCCCGCCAAGGGCTTGTTTTGCTCGGTCAGCACCTTGCCGGTCAGGGTAACCATGACGGGCGCGGCCACGGGAGCCGGCGCGGGCTCGTTGATGGCCGTCAGGGCCGAATCCACCACGGCAATGTTTACTTCGGCCGCCGTTGTGACGGGCAGTTCGAACTTATACGTGGCCGGCGGCGTGGGTTGGGGCTCTACCTGGGCGGCAATCAGGGCCGAATTGGACGGAGCTGGCGTTTGAGCCTGGGCAGCAAACACCGAAAACAGCAGGCAGAACAGGCTGGATACGCGTAGAAAGACAGTCATGGCAGGGGAATTTAAGGTCCAACAATGTACTCTACCTCAAAGATGAGTACAATATCAGCGTAGGTAAAGGCTCGACTGATGGCAGCTGTGACAGTAATAATACCATTATTGGATAGTAAAAACCTTATCTGGCAACTACTGGCTCCGAAGGCCGCCTTTAGTTGGGTGCATTAAAGCACTTCATTTGTGACATCGAATAAGTCTTGTCGTGCCATGCGCTAGTTTGTCGTCCACCGTCTGGGAATAGCTGCCCGCCCCCAGTCATAGGTAGCAGCCTGAACTGACCGGCAGGCAGGATAATTTTGCCCGGCCGGCGCGCCTTCCTACCTTTGCCGCATGCCTGAACAAATCCTGATTCTCGATTTTGGCTCCCAGTACACTCAGCTCATTGCCCGCCGCATCCGGGAATTGAACGTGTACTGCGAGATTCACCCTTATACCAGCGCCCCGGACCTCACTGAGGATATCCGGGGCGTTGTGCTTTCGGGCTCCCCGTGCTCGGTGCGCGACCCGGAAGCGCCCAACCCCGACCTGAGCCGCTACCTGGGCCGCGTGCCGGTGCTGGGTGTGTGCTACGGGGCCCAGTTGCTGGCCCAACAGGGCGGCGGCGAAGTGCTGCCGGCCACCATCCGCGAGTACGGCCGCGCCCGCCTCGCCCACCTCGACCAGGGCAGCCCGCTACTGCGGGAGCTGACCCTCGGCTCGCAGGTGTGGATGTCGCACGGCGACACGATTAAGACCCTGCCGGCGGGCTTCGACATCATTGCCGGCACGCCGGAGGTGGCCGTGGCCGCTTACCACGTGGCGGGGCAGGACACCTACGGCATCCAGTTTCACCCCGAGGTGACGCACTCCACCGAGGGCAAGCTACTGATGCGCAACTTCGTGCTGGACATCTGCGGCTGCGCGGCCGACTGGACCCCCGAGCACTTCGTGGACAGCATGGTGCTGGCCCTGCAAAACACCATCGGCCCCGACGACCAGGTGATTCTGGGTTTGTCGGGCGGCGTCGATTCGAGCGTGGCGGCGCTGCTGCTGCACCGCGCCATTGGGCCGCGTCTGCACGGCATCTTCGTCAACAACGGGCTGCTGCGCAAGGACGAGTACGAGGACGTGCTGCACTCCTACAAGGACCTGGGCCTGAACGTGCGCGGCGTGGATGCCTCGGCCGAGTTTTACGCCGGCCTGGCGGGCCTCTCCGACCCCGAGCTGAAGCGCAAGGCCATCGGGCGCACCTTTATCGAGGTATTCGACCGGGAAGCGCAGAAGGTGGACGGGGCGCGCTGGTTGGCTCAGGGCACCATCTACCCCGACGTTATCGAGTCGGTATCGGTGAAGGGGCCGGCCGTGACCATCAAGAGCCACCACAACGTGGGCGGGCTGCCGGAGAAGATGAACCTGAAAATCGTGGAGCCGCTGCGGGCCTTGTTTAAGGATGAAGTGCGGCAGGTGGGCGACGCGCTGGGCTTGCCCCACAACATTCTGCACCGTCACCCCTTCCCCGGCCCCGGCCTGGGCATCCGCATCCTCGGCGACATTACGCCCCAGAAGGTGGACCTGCTGCAGCGCGCCGACGCCATCTTCATCAACGGCCTGAAAGACTACGACCTCTACAACCAGGTGTGGCAGGCCGGCGTGATGCTGCTGCCCATCCAGAGCGTGGGCGTGATGGGCGACGAGCGGACCTACGAGCAGGTGGTGGCCCTGCGCGCCGTGACCAGCGTGGACGGCATGACGGCCGACTGGGCCCACCTGCCCTACGACTTCCTGGCCGACGTCTCCAACAAAATCATCAACCAGGTGCGCGGCATCAACCGCGTGGTGTACGACATCAGCTCCAAGCCTCCAGCCACGATTGAGTGGGAGTAAAACCACGGATTCGGCCGGGTTCATCGGCTTGGTCGGATTTTGTAGTCGATTCCCGTTGTGCAAAGAGCCGCTCCGGGTTGCCGGGGCGGCTCTTTCTGTGAAATACTATGGGAGTTGGTCTGGGCCGGAGCGCCTACTTTTACGCCCCCCTTACCTGAACCGCCATGCTCTTTGTCGCCTTGCTTGTTGCCCTTATTAGCTTGTGGATGGCCTGGCCGGGGCTGCGGCGCCCGGAAGGCACCGGGGCGGGCTGGTACTCGGCGCGCTGGGTGCTGTTTGGGCTGCTGGCGGGCAGCACGCTGATGCTGGTGTTCTTGGTCGGGACCTTGCTGCTGCGGACTCCGTTGCGTTAGGGGTGTTCATGGCTTAAGAGGGACATACTACTGGCCTTAAGTAGCATAAAACAGGCGAAGACGAAGTACTGGATTCCCTCCAGCGGCGTGGTGAGTCCGTCCTAGGCTAAGCGCCGAAGAGCGGCGGCTCAAGAAGCCCTTCACCCCAGCACCTGGGCAGCAAGACTAATCCGCGTTTGGCTTGGGGCAACTCCACCACGGGAAATTGCGCAGATCAGGTGACAACCGCCGACTTGGAATCTACGCCTTACCTTATGAATGGTACTGATAAGGCCCAAGTCCGCCGTGAGAGGAGCGAATATTCTTAATGCTAGCGAGAAAGGAGCGCAAAACGAATGCTTTTGCGACGTGGGTGAATGAGGGTGGCCACTAGAGCTGGTTGTTTTGTACCACGGCTGGCAAGACCGCCAGCCGCTCACTTTATGCCCCCTTGCAGCTCTTCCATGAAACACGCTCAATTCCTGCTCTTCGTTTTGCTGCTAGTTGCGGCTGGGTGCAAATCAGATAAAGAAGACGCTTCGCCTACCCCACCTACCGATGATTTCATGACCTGGACTCAGAACGGCACCACCTATCAAGCCGCCTACGTATCGGCCTATACCTACCAGACCTTGCCTCAGATTTCCGTCAACGGCGGCGTAGCAGCAGCTGGCCAGACCACGGCCGAGCGCGTCCTCAGCCTAGGCATTCCCAACACTATTACCGGTCCGGGCACCTACCAGCTGCCCCAGAGCAGCAGCAGCGTGACGACGATTCCTAACGGCGGCCTGCTGTGGCCTGACAACGGCTCACCACGCTCTTACAACACTATCTACGGTCCGGCAGCTACCAACGGCACCATTACGCTCACCGAGTACGACCGGGCGGCCGGGCGTATGGTGGGCACCTTCCAGTTTACGGCCAAATCGCCCGACGCGAGCAGCACACCTCAGACCGTGACTATTGCCGCCGGCTCGTTCCGCCTCACCAAGCTGCAGGCGGCCCCTGGTGGGCTGTAGGCGCGCCCGGCCCGCATCAGGTCAGTAGGAAACAAGCTGATTGTTGAGGCAGCGGCAGGACCTAAGGGGATGTGGTTAATGCTCGTGGTAAGCTGCTAAAGCGCCGTACAAACCCCGCAAGGCGCGGGCAGTATAGGCCCCCCTACGCGCACCCTGATGCTGAGTGCGGCCGCTGCTTGCGCCACCGCGGGGTCTGATAGCCTTGGTCTGGGAAGTGCCACGCGGCACTTGTTTACCCGGTCACGCGCGGCCCTTCTTGGAGTAACTGGCATGGAACTGTTTCATCCCCCAAGCTTATCAACCCGTCGTTAACCCCCACTAGCTGCCGCACCCCGGCGGGTGGAGGAGCCTGCCCTACTCTATTCCTCGCCCAACTCCAGCAGCGCCTGCCCCTCGAAGTTGTAGAACACCGTATCCGGCTGCTGAAAGCGGCTGAGGCGGGTCAGGAACAGGCGGACGCGAACCGGGCCGGCGGCGGCCTGCAGGGTAAGCTTGTCGGTGGGCACGGTGACGGATTGGGGCGGGTTGCGGCCGTGCCGGCGGGCCAGGGAGTCGGCGGCGACGCCGGGCGACAGGCGCAGGTGCCGCTGCCAGCGGCCGTCGGGGCGCTGCTGCTCCAGCCACAGGTGGCGGCCCAGCCGGGTGGAGCGCAGCCGGAAGATACCCTGCCGCAGGGTGTCCGTGGTCAGCACCTCGTCCTGCGGGTCCCGGTAGTTATACAGATTGATGTCGTTGACCCAGTAGCGCCCCGCGCCCAGGTCCCGAAACTTCGAGAACTTCACGTCGAAGGCAGCCTGCAGTTCCGTTTCGCGGCTGGTGCTGAGCTTGCCCTGGTCGATGCCGCTGGCTGTCAGCAGCTGGTTGAGCTGGTATTCGCGCCGCTGCCATAGGGACTGCTCGCGCAGGGAGTCGGGCAGGGTGAGCGAGGCCGCGAACAGGGGCTGGAGGCGGACCTCAGCCCCGCGGTGGGTGAAAAACTCGAAGATGGACGAGATGCGCCGCTGCACTGGCAGCGGCAGCGCGGGTACCCGCCGGCCGGCCCCATCCAGTTGGCTGTTGCGCAGCAGCTTATATTGGGCCGCCAGGTCGCGCAGCTGGCTGAGCTGGCTGCGCTCGGCCACCGCAAACGCGCCCCAGGGTCCGCCGGCCGCCAGCAGCGCCACCAGGGCTAGCGACGCTGGAATCCAGATGATGCCCCGCCCCTGCCGCAGCAGAAAGTAGGTGGCCATGACGGCCAGCCAGGCGGCCAGGATCAGCACGAAGTAGCGCTCCTCGGTGATGCCGTAGCTACGGACCCGGGTACCGATGGCCACGGCCAGCAGCGCCAGCAGCGGAAACAGGGCTCGATAAAACCACCGCGCAAACGTGCGGACCCAGGTATTCTCGGCCGCGTCGCGGATGGGGTGGATGAGCAGCAGGGCGAAGATGCCGGCCACCGAAAAGGCCAGCACCAGCACCGACACCCAGCCCTTGGGCAACTCCCACTGCGCCAGAATCCGGCCCATGTAGGCGTACAGGATGCCCAGGTACAGCACCACTAGCGGCAGCAGCACAAACTGGGTGAATACCTTTAAGCCCTTCGGGTACGGCGCGTCCGTTTCCAGGGCGGCGAAGTCGCGGGGCACGCCGGCCAGGAAAAACCAGGTGTTGAACCCCGTGGCCAGCACCGTGAACAGGTGCTCGTAGACGTGGTAGTAGAGCTTGACGTCGAACAGGTTTTCGATGGCCAGCAGCGCCAGCGCGCCGCCCGCGTAGAGCACCCCGGAGTAGAGCGCGGCCGTGAGGATGCGCAGAAACAGGGTCTCGTTGTAGCGCCAGAAGCCGGGCGTGTCGGCCCCGCGGCGCAGGGCGGGCAGATAGGGCACCACCGCTACCAGCAGGTGCAGGGCCAGCAGCAGCAGCACCAGGCGCAGGCCCCACACCATCGAGGGGTCGGTGGGGCAGGTGGCGTACCACAGCCCCAGCAGCGCCACAGCCCCCGCCTGGCTGAGCAGCCGCCCCCACGCGGGCCAGCCGTACCGTTCCCCGGCCAGGGCGGCGCTGAGCGTGAGCGTGAGCCCCAGCCCGGCCGTCGACAAAACCGGGAACAGCCAAGTCAGCTGGTCCTTGTCGTGGTAGTCGAGGCGCTGCCAGTAGATGCCCACGCCGCCCAGCACCAGGGCGCAGAGCAGGGTGAGCGGAAAGCGCCGCACCACCCGGGCGGCTTCGGTGAGCAGGCGGTGCAGGGAAGGAAGTTGCATCGGCGAGAGCAGTAGAAAGCGTTAGGCTTCGGGCCTGGGTCAGGCCGGGCAAACCTCGCTATCCGGAGCCTGGTATCCTAGAGAGTAGGTGGGTCATACCCTAAAAGAACGTCATGCAGAGGCGCAGCCGAAGCATCTCGCGTGCTGACGGCGCAGGGGTAATCACATAGCATTACAACGAAGCGGGAGAGATGCTTCGACTGCGCGTTGCTCCGCGGACGCCAGATGAAGCATGACGGTCCATTCCCCACAACGTCAGCACGCGAGAGGCTTCGCTGGCGCTCTGCATGACGTTGTGGGTTGACGTTCCTATGGGCAGTAGCTCCCCCCTACCCCGGCTCCCGGGTGGAGTGGCCCAGCTGGCGCACGGTGAGGTAACCCAGCAGCAGGAAGGCCGTGAACAGCAGCGTGACGCCGTAGGCCCGCGGGTACGTCAGCGGGTGCAGGAACCGGTCGGCCAGATCCTGGGCCAGGGCCAGCGGGCTCGACACCACGTTCCAGCTGTTGTAGCGCAAAAACCGGCCGAGGTAGATACCCAGGCTGCCCAGCAGCAGCGCCCCCACGGCAAAGGCCCAGCCCCAGGCCACCCCGAAGGCCCGGGTGAAGAGCCGCTGCATCTCCTGCAGGGAGCAAAAACCCAGCATGAGCCCGTTCCAGGCGAAGGACAGCAGCAGGGTCAGGTCGAACCACACGGGTGCGTCGGGCCAGCTATAGAGGTGGAACAGGTCGGTGAGGATATAGGGCGCGTTGGGAAAGAACACTAGCCAAACCGCCGCCACCGGCAGCAGCACCCGGGGCCGCACCCGCCCGGCGGCCAGGCCCAGCATGGTGCTCATGCCAAAGGGCACCAGGGCCAGAAACAGGTTCCAAAGCAGGAAGCTGTAGGTGACCTGGTGGGTGAGGTACACCCGAAAGGCCAGCAGCGCCACGCTCAGGGCCATGGAGGCGCCCAGCAGCAGCAGCAGGTTCAGGCGCTGGCGCATGTAGTCGAAGGAGAGGGGGAAGGAGGCAGGCATCGGGCAGTGGGTTCGGGACAGGACGAATAACGGCAATTCTGCGCGGGCCGCCATACCGGGTGCCCCCGGGCGGCGGCGGTGGGGCCCGGGAGGGAGCTTGTAAGAAAAGGGCTTGTAAGAGAAAAAATTATTACAAGCCCTTTTCTTACACCTGCTTCCGACCTACCCCTTACCCGTCGTTCCTGCGTACCTTTGCCGGCCCGGCCCCTGGCCCGCCGCCGTTGCCGCTTTCTGCCCCGCTCCTCTCACCCCGGACCGCCCCCTATGAGGCCTACCCGTACGTCCCTGCTGCTGTTACTCGGCCTGCTGACCAGCGCCCCCCTGGCGCGGCCCGCCCACGCCCAGCAGCCCACCACTCGCCCCGCTCCCGCCGCGCCCAAAGTCACCCCGGCCAAAGCCCCGGTCCCCGCCGGCCAGACTACGCCGACCAAAACGGCTACCAAAGGCCCCACCCCGGCGCCGAAGCCCGCCGCGACGCCCCCGGCCAAGGCTCCCGGTACGACGGCCGCGCCCGCGGGCACCACGCCCAAGGCCGCGAAGCCCGGCACCTCATTAGCTGTACCCGCCAAACCCACCAGCCCCGCCACCACGCCCCCGAAAGCCGCCGGCGCGACTACCGTAGCCGCGCCTAAGCCCGCGCCCGCCAAGCCCGTGGGGCCGCCGCTGCCGGCCAACCTGGGCTCGGCCGACCCCAAAGTCCGCTACCAGAACGGCAAGACCCTCATCAGCCAGACGCGCTACGATCTGGCCATGCAGGAGTTGGAGCCCCTGACCCGGCCCGGCACCCACTTCGAGCGGGCCCCCGAGGCGGCTTACTTGTATGCCATTGCCGCCACCCGGGCCAAGAAGTGGGCCGAGGCCGAGCAGATGCTTAACCTGCTGCGCACCGAGTACTCCACCTGGCCGGGCCTGCCCGACGCGCTGTTCCTCCAGGCCCAGGTGTCGTTTGAGCAGAACGAGCCCGAAAATGCGCTGAAGATGCTGGCCCAGCTGCCCGCCGGCCAGCTCGTGACCGAGCGCGACAACATGAAGGCCCTATACCTGCCCCGCATCAAGGACAAGGTGCAGGCCCAGAGCCTGCTCGCGCTGTATCCGCAGGATGCCGCGCTGGGCCGCGCCTACGCCGACAAGCTCGCCAACGGCGGCTGGTACACCGACGCCGACAAGGCCACCCTCGACCAGCTCATCACCCAGTTCGGCCTCGACCGGACCCGCTACACGCCCCGCCCCAAGCCGGCCAAGAAGAGCAGCTACAACGTGGCCGTGCTGCTGCCCTTCGAGTTCAATGACCCAAGCTGGGAGAAGGTCCGCAAAAACCAGTTCGTGACGGACCTCTACGCCGGCCTGCGCCTGGCCCAGGACTCGTTGCAGCGCGAGGGCCGGCCCGTGCAGCTGTTTTCCTACGACACCGGCGCCGATACGCTCCAGCTCAAGCAGGTGCTGGCTTTGCCCGAGCTGGCCGGCATGGACCTGATCATCGGGCCGGTGTATAAGTCGGGCAGCAAGCTGCTGGCCCGCTACGCCCAGCAGCACCAGATCATCTGCGTCAACCCCCTCTCGCAGGACGGCGACCTGGTGCTCGACAACGGCTGGCACTACCTGTTTGAGCCCAGTTCCACCACCCAAGGCCGGCTGGCGGCGCAGTTTGCCTTCAACCAGTTTACGGCCCGCACCGCCGCCGTGCTCTACGAAGACACCAAGGACGAGGCTGCCTTTGCCCAGGCCTACAAAACCGCCTACGAGGCCCTAGGCGGTAAAGTCTCCATCATGCGCCGCCTCAACTCCGACGTGGACGAGTCCCTGGCCGCCGGCTTCGCGGGCGTGGACCTGAAAACCATCGGCCACCTCGTGGTAGCTTCCGACGCTCGCAAGGCCGGGCCCTACACCCTGGGGCTGATGCAGACCCAGGCCGCCCGCGTGCCCCTGGTCACCTACGCCTCCTGGATCGACAACCCCCGCATCAGCCTGGGCCAGCTCGACGCCCGCGACGTGTACTTCGTCAACCCTAAGTACCTCGACCGGACCCTGCCCGGGGTGCGCCGCTTCCGCCAGCTCTACCTGCAGCGCCAGAACCTGCCGCCGTCGGTGTTTGCCTACACGGGCTTCGAGCTGCTCTACTACTTCGCCTCCCAGCTCCACCAGAACGGCCCCGCCTTCCAGCAGAACCTGGCGGCCTCCGGGCCGGTGTCGGGCAGCGTGTTCCAGGGCATCGGCTACCCCGCCGGCGCCCACGACAACCAATACGTGCCCCTCACCAAGCTGGAGCGCCTGGAAACCGAAGTCCTCAACCCCGTCGGCATCCGGTAGGTAGTTGGTAATTGGTAGTAGGTAGTTGGATACCCACAGCAGACTTTCGTTGGCTGGCTCCCTACCCTACTGTCCTATATCCCAATACTTACTACCAACTACCCTTCTCCCACTTCCTTTCTGTCCTATGTCCCAATACCAACTACCTACTACCCCCTTGAACCTCTCCACTTCCGACGCGCTGTTTACCCGGGCCAAAGACCACATTCCCGGTGGCGTCAACTCGCCGGTGCGGGCCTTCCGCGCCGTGGGCGGCCACCCAGTGTTCATGCAGTCGGCGAAGGGCGCGTGGCTGACCGACGTGGACGGCAACCGCTACCTGGACTTCATTAACTCCTGGGGCCCGATGATCCTGGGCCACGCCCCCGAGGTGGTGCTCGACGCCGTGCAGGCCGCCATTCCGGCTTCGCTGTCGTTTGGCGCGCCCACCCGGCGCGAGGTGGAAATGGCGGAGCTGATTAAGCAGATGGTGCCCAGCATCGAGAAGGTGCGGCTGGTGAATTCGGGTACTGAGGCCTGCATGTCGGCCATCCGGGTGGCGCGGGGCTACACGGGCCGTAACAAGATCCTCAAGTTTGAGGGCTGCTACCACGGCCACGGCGACTCTTTCCTCATTGCCGCCGGCAGCGGGGCCCTCACCCTGGGCACCCCCGACTCACCCGGCGTCACCGAGGGCGTCGCCCAGGATACCATCACCGTCGCCTACAACGACCTTGACGCCACCCGCCAGGCCCTCGAAGCCAACAAAGGCCAGGTAGCCGCCTTGATTCTGGAGCCGGTGGTCGGCAACATGGGCCTGGTGGCGCCTGCCGAAGGCTACCTGCAGGGCCTGCGCGAGCTGTGCACCGAGCACGGCATCGTGCTGATTTTCGACGAGGTGATGACCGGCTTCCGCCTGGCCCGCGGCGGTGCCCAGGAGCTCTACGGCATCACCCCCGACCTGACCACGCTCGGCAAGATCATTGGCGGCGGCATGCCCGTGGGCGCTTACGGCGGCCGCCAGGACATCATGGACTGCGTGGCCCCGGCCGGCAAGGTGTATCAGGCCGGCACGCTCTCCGGCAACCCCATTGCCACCGCCGCCGGCATTGCCCAGCTCACCTACCTGCAGGAGCACCCCGAGCTGTACACTGAGCTGGCGCGCATCACCACCCGCATTGCCGACGGCACCCGCCAGATTGCCGCCGAGCTGGGCCTGAACTACACCGTGAACCAGGTGGGCTCGATGTTCAGCGTGTTCTTTACCAGCCAGCCGGTCCGCAACCTGGAGGACGCCAAAACCTCCGACACCGAGGCCTTCGGCCGCTACTTCCGCGCCATGCTGCACCGCGGCATCTACTTGGCCCCCGCCCAGTACGAGGCCCTGTTCGTGTCCACGGCCATCACCGACGAGCTGGTCGACACCTACCTGACCGCCTGCCGCGAGTCGATGCGCGAGGCCCACGGATTATAAGGTTGGTGAGTATAGTTGTCGTCCTTTCAAACCCATTTGCAGCGCAGGAGCTATGCTTTCTTACCGGATAGGTCCTGCGCTGTACTGGCTGAGCTTCGCACTGGGCACCGCCGCGTTGCCGGCCTGCCAGCCGCCCGACACCCGGCATATCACGCCCAACGTCACCCTTCGGCGCGACCCCGACAGCACGTACAGCGTCACCCTGCGGCGGGACGAAGACCAGGCCTACTGGACCACGGTTACCCACGTGCAACAGCTGGCCTGGAGCGGCGACCGAAACGTGCTGGTCTACGGCCGCAGCAGCCAGCAAACCGGCTGGATCTACGTTTACGACTGCGGCGACGGAGTGCCGGAACTGATGAAGTCCTGGGGTACCTATTCCCATAAGGAGTTCATCAAGCGTAGTCGGGAACTGGGTATTCAGGATATGAAGCCTATGCCCGCCGCCGCGGCTTGGGCCCTGCTGCGGTAGTACCCCGGCCCTGGGACGGGCCACCGACCGGCCAGCACCCAGAAAAGGGCGGTAGTAGTAAGAAAGACAGTTTTTTCACCGCCTTTCCCAACCACCGCGCCAACTGGTTACCTTTGCGGCCAAACCGTACCGCTGCCATGTCCCGACTTCGTCTCTTGTTCCCGGTGTTTTTGCTGCTGGGCGCCCTTTCCCTCGGCTCGCTGCACGCCCAAACCGAAGCCCCCGCCGCGGCCAACAAGCGCCTATTCAACCGCACCGTCGACGAGCTGAACTTCCGCACGATGGAAACCGTGTACGACAAGGCCTTCACCCGCAGCAAGTTTCCCGTCACGCTCCGCTCCCACCAGGCCCGCCGCCAGTTCGACGGCTTCGGGGCCAATACTGACCTCAAGAAGCTGTTCCAGAACTACAACGACGCCTCGGAACGCTACAAAAACCGCTTCGGCAAGGGCCGCACCGACTTGGTGGAGTTCGAGAAGCAGCTCCGCAGCATCCTGCTCGACAAAAACTTCGAGTTCTTCATCCACAGCCTGCCCCGCGACGAGCGGGTGGCGCTGATCCGGGCCGAGGAGCGCCTCATCAAGCAGGCCACGGCCCAGTTCAACGCCTCCGAAGACCCCGCCCCCGAGGACCTGGCCGCCGACGGAGCCGCCGTGCCCCCCGCTGATGCCGGCGCCGAGCCGCCCGTCACGGCCCCCATCGAAGACCCCGCGCCCCAGCCCGAAGCCCGCAGCGCTGCTGCTGCCCCGGTTATCCGCTCGGCCGAGCCCGCCACGCCTGCTCACCACGACTGGCTCGACTACCTGACGCTGCTACTGGCCGCTACCTCCACGCTGCTGCTGGCCCACGTCATCATGAACGTGCTGCCCGACCTGCGCGCCCGCCTCGACGGCCTGGCCGAAGAGCTCGAAGAGCAGCGCCCTGACCCGACCCGCCCCAAGCGCCGCCCCGCCGGCGCCCTGCCCGAAGACCGTTACGAAGACGAAGAGAGTAATTAAAAATTGAGAATTAAGAATTAAAAATGGCCCGTTCTACGGCTCTTGCCCCGGTTCCGCCAGTCATCTTTAATTCAATTCTTCATTTCTAATTCTTCATTTTTAATTGAACCCATGATCCTGACCGACCAGCAGATCCTCGCCGAGATTGAGCGGGGCAACATCGTCATTGAGCCCTACGACCCCAGCTGCCTGGGCACCAACTCCTACGATGTGCACCTGGGCCGCTACCTGGCCACCTACCGCGACGCGGTGCTGGACGCCCGCAAGCACAACGAAATCGACGTGTTTGAGATGCCGGCCGAGGAAGGCTTCGTGCTCCAGCCCGGCGTGCTCTACCTGGGCGTAACCGAGGAGTACACCGAAAGCCACGCCCAGGTGCCGTTTCTGGAGGGCAAGTCCAGCGTCGGCCGCCTCGGCATCGACATTCACGCCACCGCCGGCAAGGGCGACGTAGGCTTCTGCAACACCTGGACGCTGGAAATCTCCGTCACCCAGCCCGTGCGCGTGTACCCCGGCATGCCCATCGGCCAGCTCATCTACTTCGCCGTGCAGGGCGACGTGCAGACCTTCTACAACCGCAAGGCCAACGCCAAGTACAACACCCGCACCGATAAGCCCGTGGAGTCGATGATGTGGAAAAACACCTGGTAGCCTCCATCCCACTACCGTTGCGAGCAGCGCGAAGCAAGCCGTCCGCGGAAGTGTAGCAACCTCCTTTTAACCACAAAGCCCCGACGTTAGCGCAACGTCGGGGCTTTGTGACTTCACAGCCTCCCACGAATTGCCCAGGACGGATTGCGTCGTCGTGCCTCCTCGCAATGACTGACTTTCTACGCGCAATGGAAGGCTTACTTCAGCCGTTACCGGAGCGGCTACCGCAAAACTCACCCGAACTCCCTGGCACAGTTTTTCGTTAGCAGACTCATAACAGCCTGGGTTTGGTGCTATGCGCTAGCCTTCCGGCTTTCACGGATTTGTCAAGCTAACGTTTCTATATCATGAGAAAGTCACTTGCCATCGGCGCGCTCCTGCTCACGGCTACGCTCGGCGTGCAGGCCCAGCAGCCCTCAATGGTTCAGCCCCAGGATAAGACCCAGCCTTCGCCCCGCCTCTCCGACGTGCAGATCCGCGCCAAGCGCCTCTCCGACCAGATGGCCCGCGACCTGCGCCTGAACGGCTACCAGAGCACCAAGCTGCGCGCCATCAACGAAGACAAGGTGGCCAAAATGGCTGCCATTGAACGCCGCAACGCCGGCAATGCCAAGCTCATCGACGAACAGTGCGGAGCCGTCTGCAAGGAGCGGGACCAGGAGTTGCGCGCCGTACTTTCCACCGACCAGTACAGCGACTACTACGACTCCCGCTCAGCCTTCTACAAGTACGACAAGGACTACGCCTCCCGCTCCGTAAATGCCAGCTTCGTCAACTCGGTGCAGAACCCGCTGCCGGCTAGCAGCCGGGGTGCCACTATCGGGCCGGCTACCAAGCCGGCTCCGGCTTCCAAAGCTTCCTCGGCCCGGGGCCGCTAACGGCCGACGACCAGCCTAAGCAAGTTTCCCCGACTTAGCTCGTTTGCCTTCCATCCGCATTGTGAAAAAGCTCCGGCCAACAACCGGAGCTTTTTTGTGCTTCAGAGATTGGGCGCTCCTACCACGCGGTTTCCTGGCCAACAGTAACTGCAGGCCCGGGCCGCTGCTGCAAAATGCGTAAGTTCCGGCCCTTAACTCAAGCTCAATTGCTTAGATTCGCTTTCCGTTTCGGGTGAGCCCCCACCCGCGCTAATTCCCCCCTTCCCCATGATTACGTACCAGCAAATCTTCGAGAACAACCAGCGCTGGGTTGCCGAGCATTCGGCAGCTATGCCCGATTTTCTAGCTCAGCTATCCGCCGACCAGGCGCCCGATTACCTGTACATCGGCTGCAGCGACAGCCGGGTGACGGCTGAGGACCTGATGGGTGTCGCTCCCGGCGAGGTATTTGTGCACCGCAACATCGCCAACCTGGTGGTCAACAATGACCTGAACTCCCTTTCGGTACTGGAATATGCCGTGGGTTACCTGCATGTCAAGCACATTGTGGTGTGCGGGCACTACGGCTGCGGAGGGGTTAAGTACGCCATGCAGGCCAAAGACCTGGGCATTCTTAACCCCTGGCTGCGCAACATTCGGGATGTGTACCGTCTGCACCATATCGAACTGGACGGCATAGCCGACCCGGCCGCCCGCTACGACCGCCTGGTGGAGCTCAACGTACAGGAGCAGTGCATCAACGTGATAAAGTCGGCCGTGGTGCAACAGCAGTACCTGCGCCACAAGCTGCCCATCGTTCATGGCTGGGTGTTCGACCTGAAGACCGGATTACTTAAAGATTTGAATCTGGACTTCGAACATATCCTGCGCGACATCCAACAGATTTACGACCTCAGCGGGGAGGTATCATCGGCAGGAGAGACAACCCCCGCCGCGGCAATTGGCGATGCCCCTACCGGCCCCCAGCTGACCTAGTCGTCTAGCCTGTAGTACCCACAGGAAACCAAGTGAGTAGGGAAAAGGAAGAACCCACTCAAGGAAAGAAACCGGTTAATGAAAGAGGTCCGGCAAGAATGCCGGACCTCTTTTAGGATTAAGTAAGCACCCGCTGATTAGGTCAGCGGGACTTTTTACTGGCCGCGGGGCGGCTAGTTGCTGCCGCCTTTTTCGGCTTCCTCGTTGATGTGGTTCATCAGCTCGGTGCACAGGTCACGCATCTTCTTTACCATCACGGCGTCGGAGGTGGCGGTGTGCAGGCTCTCGGCCATGGCCCCGATGGTATCGACGTAGAAGTGCTTCATCTCATCGACGGGCATGTCCTTGGTCCAGAGGTCGATTTTCATCGTGCCGGCCTGGTCCCGGTCCCAGAGGGCAATGTTGATGGCCTTGGCAAAGTGAATATCGGGGCCCGCATCGGTGGCCTGCCAGCTGATGGCCTCGGGCACCTTCTGGTCGTCGAGGGCAATGCTGAAGCGGATTTCGGATTTTTTCATGGGTTGATTGGTTCAAAAAAGTCGTTTGTCATCCTGAGCAAAGCGAAGGACCTTCCTCCTTTCGCACTGCCAGGACATCTTAAATGAGCAAAGCCCTCAATCGTTGTTGCGATTAAGGGCTTTGCTCATTCTAAAAGGCTGGTCACTTAACCGAGGGAGGTCCTTCGCTTTGCTCAGGATGACAGTAACTGTGGGTTACACGTAGTTGTTCAGCATCACTGGCATCACCAGCATCAGGATGCTTTCGTTGTCGTCGGGGGTGGTGGGCATGAGCAGGCCGGCGCGGTTGGGCGTGCTCAACTCCAGGGTAATTTCCTCGGAGTCGATATTGGACAGCATCTCGGCCAGGAAACGGGCGTTGAAACCGATTTCCATGTCCTCGCCGTCGTACTGGCAGGGCAGCTTCTCGTTGGCTTCGTTGCTGAAGTCGAGGTCCTCGGCCGAGATGGTCAGCTCAGAGCCGGCCAGGCGCAGACGCACCTGGTGGGTGGTCTTGTTCGAGTAAATCGAGATGCGCTTCACCGAGTTCAGGAAGTCGGCGCGGCTGATGATGAGCTTGTTGGGATTCGAAACCGGGATGACGTTTTCGTAGTCGGGATACCGCTCGTCGATGAGGCGGCACACGAGGCGCATCTGGTTGAAGCTGAAGAAGGCGTTGGAGTTGTTGAACTCCACTTTCACCGGCGTCGCCTCGGAGGGCAGCGCGCTTTTGAGCAAGTTGAAAGCCTTACGCGGAATGATGAGGTTGGCAGTCTGCCCGGCGCCCACGTCGGAGCGGCGGTAGCGCAGCAGGCGGTGGCCGTCGGTGGCCACAAACGTCACCTGGGCATCGGCCAGCTGCACCAGAATGCCGGTCATGGCCGGGCGCAGCTCATCGGTGCTGACGGCGAAAATGGTCTTGTTGATGGCGCGCGACAGCGAGGAAGAGGGAATCTCAATCGGCGTGGAGCCCTTCACGACCGGCACGCGGGGGAAGTCGGTAGCATTCTCGCCGGCCAGCTTGTAGCGGCCGTTGGAGGAGGCAATTTCGATGGTGTAGGTTTCCTCGTCCAGGGTGAAGGTCACGGGCTGGTCGGGCAGGTTCTTCAGGGTGTCAAGCAGGATGCGCGCCGGGGCGGCAATGCGGCCACTTTCGCGGGCTTCCACGGGCAGCTCGGTCATCATGCTGGTTTCCAGGTCGGAGGCCGTAATCGTCAGCTTACCGTCCTCGATTTCGAAGAGGAAGTTCTCCAGAATCGGCACCACGGGATTGTTCGTGACCACGCCATTGATGCTCTGCAGCTGCTTGAGCAAGGCGGAAGACGAGACGATAAACTTCATAGAGGCGGAGGGTTTCTGGGCGTTTTGGGAAGAGGACAAAGATAGGGAACCGCGGCGGGGTTTTCTAGCGCGCTGCCGGCTAATCAGAAGGGCCGCCCTGGGCCGCTGCCGCCCGCAATTCGCTACCTTAAGCCCCCGGACCATGGAGCCGACTTCGTAGCCGACGAAGCGGCGCCAACCTCAGCTATTGCCGATGTTGCGCAAAGCTTTTTACTTAGCCCTTCTGATTTTCTCTTCTGCCCGGCTCCCGCTATGTCCTCGCCCGCTCTGCACCACGTAGTTTACCACAGCACGGCCACCGCGCCCCTCAGCGACCAGGACCTGGCGGTTATCCTGGAACAGTCGCGCACCTGGAACGCGGCCCACGGCCTCACTGGCGTGCTGCTCTACTGCCACGGCGACATTATGCAGGTGCTCGAAGGCACCGAGCAGGAGGTGCGCTTTATCTTCGGCCGTATTGAGCGGGACTACCGCCACACCCGGGTGGTGAAGCTGTCCGACGGCCCCATTGCCCAGCGCAGCTTCACCCGGTGGAGCATGGGCTTCAAAGCCCTGGCCGAGCGGGAGTTTAACCGCCTGATCGGCTCCGTGGCCCCCACCGAGGCGGCCGGAGCCGACGGGGAGCCGGCCTCGCTGCACGCGCTGCTCGCCTCCTTCGCCACCGAGCCCGAGATTCGCTACTGAGCCCCACCCGCGCCGGATTCGGCCATTGGCCGAAAGTTCTCGTACCTTTGAAATAAGCTAACCTAGTTAGCTGCCTTTAATGCATCCCACGGCCTGTGGCCGCTGAAAATCAATTCCATCCGTACTAATTTACGACTCATGGAACCCTCCCCGACCATCTACGACCCGATAGCCGTTGCTAATTTCTTTGTCCAGAAATCCCTGGAGACGGGCACGGAAGTGACACCCATGAAGCTGCTGAAGCTGGTCTACATTGCCCACGGCTGGCACCTGGGCCTGTACGGCAAGCCTCTCATTGACGAGGCCGTGGAGGCCTGGACCTACGGGCCCGTCGTACCCGACGTGTACCGCAAGTTCAAGGAGTACGGCCGCGGCCGCATCACCAAGCTGGCCTCCGAAATGAAGATCTCCGGGCTTTCGGTACAGTTTGTGACGCCCACCGTACCTGATACCGACCAGCAAACCCGCAGCCTGCTGGAGGAAATCTGGAAAGTGTATGGCGACAAGGACGGCCTCTACCTCTCGGCCATCACCCACCAGGAAGGCACGCCGTGGAGCCTGACGGAAAAGAACGGCATCATTGCCCAGGACAAGATTGAGGCTCACTACCGTACCCTGGCCAATACTGCCAACCCGACCACGGCATGACCCTCCCCGACCCCACCAGCCGACTGGAGGCCATCGGCAGCGCCGCCCGCCAGGAAGAGCAAAGCCTCAGCCCCAGCGACAATATCTCGGCCCTCAAGGAAAGCGACGACCTGTTTGCCGGCCTGCTGCGCAAGCTGTACTGGTCGGCGGGCTGGGTGCTGTACTTTTTGATCTTTATTTTCTGCTCCATCTTCCTGGTGCGCACCCTGCACTGGCTGCTGCCCGACCAGTACTGCTGGCTCACCCCCGCCAAGCTCACCAGTATCGATACGCTGCTCTCTTCCGGCGGCTTCATTGCCCTGGGTGGTATCGGTAAGGACTTTCTGGTGAATAGCCTTACGGCGCGGCGGCGGTAGAAGAGTTAAAACAATTTCAGCTGAAACAATCTAGATTGTTTCAGCTGAAATTGTTTTAACTCTTCATTTACCTTTCTCTTTCCGTATGGCTGCCCTCGTCCGCACCCTGCTAGGACTAACTCAGGAACGCTTGGCCCAGTGGCTAGGCGTGGCTAGGGCTACCGTGGCCCTGGCCGAGCGGGGCCATCAGCCCCTGCCCCCAGCTACCTACGTGCAAGACGCCCGCCTGCGGCTCGCCCACCGAGGCCTGGTGTACGTTGAGGGTGGCGACCCACTGCCCGCGCCGCCGCCACTGCCAGCCCCAATCCCGGATCAGGGGCCGCCGGAAACCCGCCTGAAATACTGCCAGCACCAGATCCATAACCTGCGCTACACCTTGGAGCTGATGCAGGAAAGGGCCCGGCCCTTCGAAGCCCGCCTCAAGGCCATGCCCGCCCTGCGGGCCTGGACCGGCCCAGTGTCTCACCCCGTGCTCGAAGAAAACTGGCTGGCGCAGTTCGAGGCCGAAGCTACAACCGCCCTGCTCGACGACTGCGGCAAGGGCCCGCAGAAGATGCTGCAAGCGCGCATCGCCGGGCTGGAGCGGGAGGCGGAGGTGCTACAGGAGCTGGTAGATGAGCTGTCGGAAGCACCTTCGCAGTAGTGCTAGAAGACTAGAAAAGCTAATTCCCCTCCTTAGATGAGGAGGGGAATTAGCTTTTCTAGTCTTCTAGCACTACTGCCTTTGCTGGCTCACGCTTTTAAAACCGTGCGTAGCGCTGCTTCCGGCGCCAGGCCCGCACCGCGCCGAAGACGGCCAGCAGCATGAGGGGCGCGCCTAGGTTCAGCAGCTGCCAGCGGCGACGCTGCTCCAGGGCTTTGACCTTGTCGAGGGGGCGCAGGGTGACTTGCTTGCTGCGCACCGATATAAGGCCGCTTTCGTCGAGCATGTAGTCGACGGTGTTGAGGACCAGCTCCCGGTTGGCGAATTCGGTATTGGCAAGGCGGTCGAAGCCCAGGCGGTAGGGCTGGCCGGTTTTGGCGTCCAGCTCCGAGCGGATAAAGTCGCCGTCGGAGAGCACCAGCACCTTCGAGGGCCGGGCCAGGGCCGACTGCGCGGGCTGAAACGCGGTGGTACCGGGTGCAGCGCGGTTGGCGTAGAGGGAGCTGAACTGGCCTTCGAGCAAGTAGCCCACGGGCTTGAACCGGGCCTTATAGAGCTTCTGGTCGGGCTCCAGGCGGGCGTCGTTGAGGTTAACAGGCACTGGAGAGGGCAGCACGCGGGTGTAGCGCGAGGTGAAGAGCAGCGGCGTCTTGCGGATGCCGGCGGCCTTCACCGTGTCGAGGCTGCTGACGAACTTGGTGTACACCGCGTCGAGGTTGCGGGTGATGGGGTGCTGGCTGAAGTTGTTGATGAGCGGGTAAAACTGCCAGGGCATGGGCTCCACCTTGGGCTTGTCGCCGCTCATACCGGTGATGAGCGGGATGACGCCGGAGTTGAGGTCGAGCAGCAGGTCGGGGTTGACGCGCACGCCGTACTTGAACAGCAAATCGTCGAGGCCGAGCTGGAGCGGGAAGGAGAGCATGCCGCCGCGGTTGGCGCTGTCCAGGTTCACGCGCATGGCATCCACGAAAAACAACGCGCTGCCGCCCTGGGTGATGAACTTGTCGAGCTTGAACTTCTCGGGCTCGGAGTAGGCCGTGGCGGGCTTGGCCACGATGATGGCGCTGAGGCTCTTCAGGTCCTGGGGCCGCACCTTGTTCAGGTCGACGCGGAACACGTCGTAGTACTGCTGCAACGAGCCGATGATGTCGCCGGCCTCCACATTGCTCAGCTCGCCGTGGCCTTCGAGCACGCCGATGCGCTTGCGCTGGCCGGGGCTAAGCTTGCGGATGGCGCTGGCCAACTCGTATTCGAGGCCCTCAATGCTTTGGTTGAGGCGCACGTCGGAGGGGGCGGCCTGGTTGCCGCGCAGCAGCAGCACCTGCTCCTCCTTGCCCCCGGCGGCCACCGTGGCCCAGGGGAAGATGATTTTCTCGACCCGCTTGCCGTTTTCGTTGGCCCCGAGGTTGGTTGGCTTCAGTCCTTTCTTAAACAG
>Ga0247729_10000216_pt1 | contig 26380 bp, 23 predicted proteins | sample UWRJL133311R2_FD_180958 | JGI IMG/M metagenome (GOLD analysis project Ga0247729, IMG submission 180958) | Plant litter microbial communities from Arlington Agricultural Research Station in Wisconsin, United States - UWRJ-L133-311R-2 | ecosystem: Environmental > Terrestrial > Plant litter >... | reverse complement strand
GAAGCCGGCCTGCGTCCAATCGTGGTCATCAACAAGGTTGACCGTCCAGGCGCGCGTCCGGATTGGGTTCTGGATCAGATCTTCGACCTGTTCGACAACCTGGGTGCTACCGAAGAACAACTGGATTTCAAAGTTGTTTACGCCTCTGCCCTGAACGGTATTGCCGGTCTGGACCACGCCGAAATGGCCGAAGACATGACCCCGCTGTACCAGGCGATCGTTGACCACGTTCCGGCTCCACAGGTTGACCGTGACGGTCCGTTCCAGATGCAAATCTCGGCACTGGACTACAACAGCTTCCTGGGCGTCATCGGTGTTGGCCGTATCGCTCGCGGTAAGGTCAAGCCAAACACTCCGGTTGTTGCCATCGACATCGACGGCAAGAAGCGTAACGGCCGTATCCTGAAGCTGATGGGTCACCACGGTCTGCACCGTATCGACGTTGAAGAAGCAGCTGCCGGCGACATCGTCTGCATCAGCGGCTTCGACCAGCTGTTCATCTCCGACACTCTGTGCGACCCACTGAACGTCGAAGCGATGAAGCCGCTGACCGTTGACGAACCAACCGTTTCCATGACCTTCCAGGTAAACGACTCGCCTTTCTGCGGTAAAGAAGGCAAGTTCGTCACCAGCCGTAACATCAAGGAACGTCTGGACAAAGAGCTGCTGTTCAACGTTGCTCTGCGCGTTGAAGAAGGCGACACCGCTGACAAGTTCAAGGTTTCCGGCCGTGGTGAGCTGCACCTTTCGGTTCTGATCGAAACCATGCGTCGCGAAGGCTTCGAAATGGGCGTTGGTCGTCCGGAAGTGATCATCCGTCTGGTAGACGGCGTGAAACACGAACCGTACGAAAACGTCACCATCGACCTGCCTGAAGAGTCGCAGGGCGCAATCATGGAGCAGATGGGTAACCGTAAAGGCGACCTGACCAACATGGTTCCGGATGGCAAAGGCCGTGTTCGCCTTGAGTACAACATCCCGGCTCGTGGCTTGATCGGTTTCCGTAACGAGTTCCTGACTCTGACTTCCGGTGCTGGCATCCTGACCTCGATCTTCGACCGTTACGACGTGATGAAGTCCGGCGACATGTCCGGCCGTCAGAACGGCGTTCTGGTTTCGGTTGCTACCGGCAAGGCGCTGACCTACTCCCTGGAAACTCTGCAGGCGCGTGGCAAGCTGTTCCTGGGCCACGGTGAAGACGTGTACGAAGGTCAGATCGTCGGCATCAACAGCCGCGACAACGACCTGGGTGTAAACCCAACCAAGGGCAAGAAGCTCGACAACATGCGTGCTTCCGGTAAAGACGAAACCATCGCTCTGGTTCCGCCTATCCGTTTCACCCTGGAACAAGCGCTGGAATTCGTTCAAGAAGACGAATTGTGCGAAGTGACTCCAAAGTCGATTCGCCTGCGTAAGAAAATCCTTGGCGAAAGCGAGCGCACCCGCGCTGCCAAGAAAGGCAACTGATTAATCAGTTAGTCGGCTAAAAAAAACGCCCCCGATCGCAAGATCGGGGGCGTTTTTGTTTGTGTGTAATGCGGCACTGATTTTTGTGGGAGCAAGCTTGCTTGCGAAGGGGCCAGAGCATCCAGTGCATTTTTCAGCGTTCAGGTAATTGTCTTCGCGAGCAAGCTCGCTCCCACAGGGTGTGAGGCGTTGTGCCCTCATTCAAAACTTCGGAAACGGCACGCTGGTGTTGTTCTTCAGCGTGCCACTGGCCTGACGCACGACATCCTTGGGCTTGTAAGCGCAGTAGCCTGGGCGCGGACCGATCTTGGGATGGTTGCGGCAGGTATCCGGGCGTTTATCGTAGATGGTGCACATGCGGCTTTTACGATCCAGATACAGGCAGTCGTTGTTGCTCATGCGCTGCAACGTGAAGATCTCGGACTTCTGGTTATAACGTTCGACGATGCCTTCTTTCTGCAAGCGCTTGGCGATGTTCTTGGCCGGCTCGCCGCGTTCGAAGTCATCAACAATGCCGATGCGGATCAGATCCTTGATCTTCACTTCAACAGGCAGCGTGCAGCAGCTGGAGACACAGCCCCCGCACATATGGCTGGAGTATTTGGCCCAGGTATCGATACGGTCGAGTTCTGCGGCGGCGATCAAGGTCGGTTTCATGGGGAATACGGTTCCGGGTGTATCGGGCGCGCGATGATACCGGTGTCCGGGGAAATCGAGTAATCAAAAATTACCAATGCGACTGGTGGACATGGATCTGGGAGGAGATTACTTGTGGGAGCGGTGCTTGCCCGCGATAGGCTCAACTCGGTCTCGAGCACCGAGTTGAACCTATCGCGGGCAAGCACCGCTCCCACAGGTATTCACAGATCACGATTCGAATATAACCCGCGCCAACTCCTCAATCTGCTCCTGCCGCTCCGGCTGGTTGAGTTTCGCCCCTGGATTAAGCGATGACCATTGCGGATGGGCGCGGGCCTTGTGCAGGGCTTCGGGGAGTTTGCCTTCGCGCCAGGTTTTATCTTGCGGGGTGGTGAGCTGGATGCTCTCCATCGCCGCATGGCCCCGTGCGCCGAGGGCCTGGAGCAAATGGCGCTGGCGCAGCGCAAGCAGGCGCAGCACGGCATCATCAACGGTCAGCTCCCGCTGGCCTTTGAATTTACCCATCAACCTACCGCCGTAGCTGCGCGCGGTCTGCAAAGCTCCGCCGGCGATGGCGCCGACCAGCGCTGCTGCGCCGAGGGTTATGCCGCCGACCAGCAGGTCTACACCAGCGCCCGCCGCCGCTCCGGCAGCGATGCCGCCACCGACTCGCACGCCAAGCTGCTTGAGGGTTTCCGGGTTGAACAAATCGTCACCCCAGCGCCCATCCAGCAACGGTAGATCGCTGGCCGCCGCATCCTGGATACGGAAGGCATACAGCTTGAGCAGCTCTTCGACACAGCGCTGCTCTCGCTGGCGCACGGCTTTGCGCAGCTCATCGATAGCCTGTTGCTCATGCCCGGCCTCGGTAGAAACGCTGCGTCGGCAGGCGGCGCAGTCGATCAGCAATTGCGCAATCAGGCGAGCGGCGCTTTGCAGGCGCGCCTGGCGCTGGGCTTCCTGATCAAGGATCAAGCGCTCAAGTTGGCCTCGTGAATTTTCCAGGAGCAGGGCCAGGCTTTCATACAAGCGTCGCTCGCCGTCTTCCGGCGGTGCGACGCTGTCAAAGCGCACTAGTGCATGAAGGCCCAGCCGCGCCAAGGCTTCGCGCCACGCCGGCTCCCGGTGCTCGGCGCTGCTGACGAAATTGAGCACCGGCAGCAGCGGTTTGCCGCAACTGGCAAGGATCGACAGTTCATCCCGGTATTTGGCGAGCACCGGTTCGCGGGCGTCGATCACGTACAGCCCGGCATCCGATGCCAGTAACTGGCGCAGCACTTTGGCTTCCTGTTCGAAACGTTGCCGTGCCTCACTGCTTTCGAGGAAGCGGGCCAAACGCGCCGGACCATCCAGGCGCTCGCCGGGGCGATCCAGACGCTCAAGGTAATCCAGCAGCGCAATGGCATCTTCCAGGCCGGGTGTGTCGTACAGCTCAAGCAGCGCTTCGCCATCCACCGAGAGCCGTGCGCCCTCCACATGCCGGGTGGTGCTGGGGCGATGGGAGACCTCACCGAAGCCGACATCCCGAGTCAGGGTGCGCAACAGCGAGGTCTTGCCAACGTTCGTGTGGCCGACCACTGCCAGCTTCAGAGCGCGAATGTCGTGCGGGTCAGTCATTGCCGGTCTCCAGCCAGTTCAGCGGCGGGTGTGCGCTGCCAGGTAACTCCAGCTGATGCAGTGCGGTTCGCCAGTCGCCGACACGTTCTGCGTCCAGATGCTGACCCGCGGGTGCGGGTAACAACCAGACGCGAGTCGAGCCAGCGCAACGGGCCAGCTCGGCAATCAACGCGAGGCTGCCCCGATCAGGTGAGCGCCGCGGATCACAGGCAATCAGCAGACGCGCAGGCGGGAAACGGGTCAGTTGGTCCAGCAATTTGAGGCGCGATTCGCGGCTGTCGAGAATGCCTGCATTGGCCACTGTCTCCGGTAACTGCGGCGGCCAAGGCTGTTCATCGTCCAGTTCAATCGCCACCAGCAGCGCGCCATTGCTGTTTTGCGCGCCGCTATTGGGGAGTACTTGGTGCAGTTGCTCGGGCGCAGCATCACTGACCCCAAGTCGCTCGCTGCTGGGCATCAGGCGTTCACGCAATTGGTTGTAGCCGGGCAGGGTCAGATCGAGGCTCAGCGCATCCCGGCCCTTTCGCCAACGCCATAGGCAGATCAGCGCGAGGATCATGCGTGGCGCAATGCCGTATACCAGGAGCACACCCACCAGCCATGCCGCCCACGCCTGACGACCGGTTTCCACCAGCAGGGCGCTGTCACCACTGGCGCGGATCATCGCCTCGCTCGGCACACTGAAGCCCAGTAAGGCGGGTAGAGAGCCCAAGGCTTGGGTCAGGCTGACGAAGGTGTCGCTGCCCAGAATTGTGGTTTCCCAGATGAAGCCGTAACGCCGTGTGGCCATCAGCAACAGCAACAGCACCAGCGCGCTGACCAGCGCCAGCAGCCAGAGGCTATGGATCAGTGCACCCAACGCCCAACGATTCAGGCGTTGGCGCTGCAGCAGAACAAGCAAGGCCGGGGCAATCTGCGCCGCCTGGGCATCGCGGGCGAGCTTTTCGCTGAGCCAGAGCCAGATACGGCCCAGGCTCGCCGTGCTTTGCCCGGGGACGCTGAAGCTCAATGCCCAGCTGATCAGCAGAATGAGGTTCAGCCCCAGCAGACTGCCCAGCGCCCAGAACACGTTGACCGGTGTCTGGCCATCACCAAGGGCGGCAAATGCCAGGCCTGCGCCACTGATTACCGAAAAAATCGCCAAGGCAATCAGCGCCAGGCGGGCCCCTTGTTTCCAGTGCCGCAGCGCGCCGAGCATGCCGTCGCGTTCGGCCAGCCACAGGGCGCGGCTTTTGATGCGGCTTGATAGATCACCAGCATCGGCTTTGGCGCGGCGGTTGGCTTCAAGGTCTTCCAGTGGGCCAGCCTGTTCTTCGCGCAGACGCACGGCTTCGGTCAGCCACAGGGTGTCGAGGGGAGTCAGAGCAGTCACACGGTGTCTCGTTGATTGAATCAGTGGGGGAGCATAACCTCTGCGCCCTCTATTCGAGCAACAAGCCTGGTACGAATTCCGTGTCAGCGTCTGTTATTCTCGCGCCATGAAAAATCAAATCCCCCTTAGCCTGATTGCCGCCCTTGGTGAAAACCGAGTGATTGGCGTCGACAATTCCATGCCCTGGCATTTGCCGGGGGATTTCAAGTATTTCAAGGCGACGACCCTTGGCAAGCCGATCATCATGGGCCGCAAGACCTGGGATTCGCTGGGCCGACCGCTACCAGGCCGCCTGAACCTGGTGGTGACCCGGCAAGCGGATCTGCAGCTGGAAGGTGCCGAAGTGTTCACTTCCCTGGAGTCTGCCGTGGCGCGTGCTGAAGACTGGGCACGTGAGCAGGGCGCATCCGAAGTGATGCTGATTGGCGGCGCGCAGTTGTATGCACAAGGTTTGGCACAGGCTGATCGCTTGTACCTCACTCGTGTGGCGTTGAGTCCCGAGGGCGATGCCTGGTTTCCGGAGTTTGATCTGGCTGAATGGGCGATGGTGTCCGAGAGTGTGAATCCGGCGGTGGATGATAAGCCTGCTTACAGTTTTGAGGTTTGGGAGCGCAGGTAGAACCCTGTAGGAGCGTGCCGAAGGCTGCGAATCGGTTTCTCTGATACACCGCTTTCGCAGCCTTCGGCAGCTCTTACAAAAAATGTCATGAAAGTGTCGCAATCGGCGATCCCTGTCGTAAATTGTTCTCGGCATGACGCCTTCTGAACACAGGCAGTCGCAGACATCGCCAATCAGTCACAGCAATTTGTTACGGTCGGACCTCTTATTTTCGGAGGGACACCACTATGAAGTTCGCGTCAGGATTGCTTGCCGCTGCATTCTGCCTGGGTATGGCCGGTCAGGCTTACGCGGCCACCGAGCTGAAACACTGGCCTGAGCCTGCCGCCAAGGCCCTGGACGCCATGATCACCGCCAATGCCAACAAGGGTAACTACGCGGTTTTCGACATGGACAACACCAGCTACCGCTTCGACCTTGAAGAGTCGCTGCTGCCGTACATGGAAAACAAAGGCCTGATCACTCGGGAAAAACTCGACCCCTCCCTGAAGCTGATGCCGTTCAAAGACACGGCTGAGCACAAAGAAAGCCTGTTCAGTTACTACTATCGCCTGTGCGAAGTTGACGACATGGTCTGCTACCCATGGGTGGCGCAGGTGTTCTCCGGTTTCACCCTCAAGGAACTCAAAGGTTACGTCGATGAGCTGATGGCTTCCGGCAAGCCGGTTCCGGCTACCTATTTCGATGGCGACGTGGTCAAGAAGCTCGATGTAGAGCCGCCACGGATCTTCACCGGGCAGAAAGAGCTGTTCAACAAACTGATGGAAAACGGCATCGAGGTCTATGTGATGACCGCCGCTTCCGAAGAGCTGGTACGCATGGTCGCGGCCGATCCGAAGTATGGATACAACGTCAAACCGCAGAATGTCATTGGCGTAAGCATGCTGCTCAAGGATCAGAAAACCGGCGAGCTGACCACCGCGCGTAAACAGATCACTGCCGGCAAGTATGACGAGAAAGCCAACCTCGGCCTGGAACTGACACCGTATCTGTGGACTCCGGCGACCTGGATGGCGGGTAAGCAGGCGGCGATCCTGACTTATATCGATCAATGGAAAAAACCGGTCCTGGTGGCAGGCGATACCCCCACCAGCGATGGCTACATGTTGTTCCACGGTGTGGATGTCAGCAAAGGCGGCGTGCATTTGTGGATCAACCGCAAAGACAAATACATGACCCAGCTGAACGGCATGATCAAAACCAACGCCGAAGCCCAGGCCAAAGAAGGCTTGCCGGTTACAGCGGACAAGAACTGGGTGATCGTCAAGCCGGATGAGATTCAGTAGGGCGTCAGGTATTCCTGTAGGAGTGAGCTTGCTCGCGATAGCGTCATTCCTGCCAAAAATAGTTGGATGAGATATCGCATCGCGAGCAAGCTCACTCCTACAGTTTTTGCGTCATGGCACCGTTTAAGCATCCAACAAAAAACCCGGCATCGCTGCCGGGTTTTTGGTGTTCGCTGAAAAGCTTAAGGCACCAGCTTGTCCAGCAACGCCTTGTCGCGCACCGCACCTTTGTCGGCGCTGGTGGCCAGCAGGGCGTAGGCCTTGAGCGCGGTGGTCACTTTACGTGGGCGCGCTTCAACAGGCTTCCAGCCCTTCTTGTCCTGCTCGGCACGGCGCTCGGCCATTTCCGCATCGTCGATCAACAGGTTGATCGAGCGATTCGGGATGTCGATCAGCACCTTGTCGCCGTCGCGCACCAGACCAATCGCGCCGCCAGCGGCAGCTTCTGGCGAAGCATGCCCGATGGACAAGCCCGAAGTACCTCCCGAGAAGCGCCCGTCCGTCAGCAGGGCGCAGTCTTTGCCGAGGCCTTTGGATTTCAGGTACGAGGTCGGGTAGAGCATTTCCTGCATGCCCGGGCCGCCTTTCGGGCCTTCATAACGGATGATCACGATGTCGCCAGCTTTGACTTCATCAGCAAGGATGCCGCGTACCGCGCTGTCCTGGCTTTCGAAGATCTTCGCGTTGCCTTCGAACACGTGGATCGACTCATCGACGCCTGCGGTTTTCACCACGCAGCCATCCAGCGCGATGTTGCCGTACAGCACGGCCAGGCCGCCTTGTTGCGAGTAGGCGTGCTCGACACTGCGAATGCAGCCGTTTTCGCGATCATCATCCAGGGTTTCCCAGCGGGTCGACTGGCTGAACGCCGTCTGCGTCGGGATGCCAGCGGGGCCTGCTTTGAAGAAGGTGTGCACGGCTTCGTCGTCAGTCTGGGTGATGTCCCATTTGGCGATGCCTTCAGCCATGCTCGCGCTGTGCACGGTCGGCAGATCGGTGTGCAGCAGGCCGCCACGCGCCAGTTCGCCGAGGATGCTGAAGATCCCGCCCGCACGGTGCACGTCTTCCATGTGGTACTTCTGGATGTTCGGCGCGACTTTGCACAGTTGCGGCACTTCGCGGGACAGACGGTCGATGTCGCGCAGGTCGAAATCGATTTCGGCCTCTTGAGCGGCAGCCAGCAAGTGCAGGATGGTGTTGGTCGAGCCGCCCATGGCGATGTCCAGCGTCATGGCGTTTTCGAAGGCCTTGAAGTTGGCGATGTTGCGCGGCAGCACGGCTTCGTTGTTTTCGATGTAGTACTGGCGGCACAGGTCGACGATGGTGCGGCCAGCTTGCAGGAACAGTTGCTCGCGGTCGCTGTGGGTCGCCAGCGCGGAACCGTTGCCGGGCAGGGCCAGGCCCAGAGCTTCGGTCAGGCAGTTCATCGAGTTGGCGGTGAACATGCCGGAGCACGAACCGCAGGTCGGACAGGCGCTGCGCTCGTATTCGGCGACTTTCTCGTCGCTGGCAGTATCGTCAGCGGCGATCACCATGGCGTCCACCAGATCCAGGCCGTGTGCGGCCAGTTTGGTCTTGCCAGCTTCCATCGGCCCACCGGAAACGAAAATCACCGGGATGTTCAGGCGCAGTGCGGCCATCAGCATGCCAGGGGTGATCTTGTCGCAATTGGAGATGCAGACGATGGCATCGGCACAGTGAGCGTTGACCATGTACTCCACGGAGTCGGCGATGATCTCGCGACTCGGCAGGGAATACAGCATGCCGTCGTGACCCATGGCGATGCCGTCATCCACCGCGATGGTATTGAATTCTTTCGCGACCCCACCGGCACGCTCGATTTCACGAGCAACCAGTTGGCCCATGTCTTTGAGGTGCACGTGGCCCGGTACGAACTGAGTAAACGAGTTGGCGACGGCAATGATCGGTTTCTTGAAATCCGCGTCCTTCATCCCGGTGGCGCGCCACAAGGCACGAGCGCCGGCCATGTTGCGACCGTGGGTGGACGTTTTCGAGCGGTAATCAGGCATGGAGCACTCCTGGCGGCTAATCAGGTAAATAGAGAGGGAGTGAGCTTCTGGTGTCTTCACGGGCAAGCGGCAGTGACCGAATGCTGCGAGGGAAACCGAAACACCACGGGATCACCGTGCGCTCGGCCTGAGCTCATAAACCCGCCGGGGATGACTGGCGATGAATAGCGTCGATTCTACACCTGTAGAGGGGAGAAGGAATGTTGATGGGGGATTTATGGATGAATGAGGTTTACAGCCAGATGGCATCCCACAGCGGGTAGTCGCCGTAGCGATTGACCAGGCCAGCACGCAGTGGGTTGGCGATGATGTAGCGGGCGGCGGGAAGAATGTCGTTTTCTTCTCGTATGGCTCGGTCGTGGTAGCCTTTTTGCCATAGCTTGAACTGTTCTTTTTTTGCTCTTGTTATGGACAACGCGCTACCGGATTTAACCCTCCGCATCAGTTGGGGAAGCTGGCTGCTCTTGAGTTCAACCAGCCAATGAAAGTGGTCCGGCATGATCACCCAAGCCAGCGAGTCGGCCATTCCTTCGCGTTGTACGCCACGAAATTCATCTACCAGGAGCCGCCCCAGTTTCCAGTCGGAGAAGATCGGCTGGCGGTTATGCGTAACGGAGGTGATCAGGTAGATACGATCGGTTTCTGAGTAGCGGCCGCGGCGTAAGTGAGAGCTGCGAGGTAATTCGGACAATCCTTTGCCCTCCTGCGTGTTTCTAATGCGAGAAGGTTAGTCGTTCGGGCGTATATACGAGTCCGGCAATTGGCTCCGCATGTGTCTGTAAGCACGTCATCGCGGGCAAGCGCGCTCCTACAGGCGCATGACCGTAGGAGCGCGCTTGCCCGCGATGGCGTCATTGACGGGTATACAAAACCAACTGAGGAATAAGAACCATCCATCATGCGGGATGCGTTCGATCCCGTAGGAGCGCGCTCGCGAGCAATGGCGTCATTGGCGGTTATACAAACCCGCCTGACGAATCAAACCCACCCATCATTCTTCTTACGCCCACGGGTCAGGGCCGGGATGATCAGGCCGACCAGCAGGCCTGCGCCGGCAATGCTGCCGCCGTAGACCATGTAACGCATCAATACGAGGTTGTTTTCGTCGCCCAGCTTGGCCTGGGTGGTGCGAAGCTCTGATTGCGAAGCGCTGAGTTGTTCGTTGAGGTCTTTGCTGCGGGCTTCGAGTTCGTCGATCAGTTTTTTGCGGGTGTCGAGGGTTTCCTGCATGCCTTGCACACGGGTTTTCCAGCTGTCGTCGATGGTTTTCAACTGGCCGCTGAGGTCTGCCACTTGCTGAGTCAGCTCCGGCAGACGCTCTGCCTGGCCCGGTTCGCTTTGCAGGTCGCTGGTGGGGATCCACACCGAGCTGCCGCCTTCGCCGCGCACTTGGCTGTAGTCACCCTGGGTATTAATCAATTCGACTTTTTGCCCGGACTTCAGCGTGCCCACGATGCGGTAGCCATCAGTCGGACCGCTGCGCACGAAGGTATTGAGGCTGTCGCTGACCCAGCGGTCGTTAGGTTTGTGTTCGGCGGCGCTGGCGGTGCCACAGACGGCGATCAGTAAGGCGGCGCCCAATGTGCGACGGTTTAGCAGGCGATGAGAAATGAAGGCTGAAAGATGACGAGACATAGACATGGTTATCTTCGATAAAAGGAAAGATAAAGGCGCCGATGGTCGGGCCGGTAAAGATGGTGCAGTGACATGCAGAACAAGCTGCAACGGCTGCGAAAAAAGCGGCAATGGGCGGGGGGAACTGCTTGTTGAGCCCTTTTCAGGGTCTACGCCTGATACGCCATCCGTTTTAATCCCAACTCACAGACCGTAGGAATCGTTTCAGGTTCATTACCGAGCGGTACGGGGGAGGGAATTCTGACTTGCGGTAGGAAGGGGTGGCGCCGAGTTTGAACTGTAGGAGCTGCCGCAGGTTGCGATCGATTTATCAGACAAATCGCTTTCGCAGCCTGCGGCAGCTCCTACAGGAATAAGCGATTGCCGCCGTCGCAGCAGGCAATCGTCAGGTGCGTGCTCTTAGCTATTAGGCAACAGCCGGCAGGTAATGCTTTTGATGTAGCGGGTTTCGGCGATGGCCGGGTGCACCGGGTGGTCCGGACCCTGGCCACCGCGTTCCAGCAGCTGGATATTGCGGTCCAGATGGCGGGCGCTGGTCAGCAGGATGTTTTGCAGGTCGTCTTCCGGCAAGTGCATCGAGCATGAGGCGCTGACCAGGATGCCGTCCTTGCTGAGCAGGCGCATGGCTTGCTCGTTCAGACGACGGTAGCCGGCTTCGCCATTCTTCATGTCTTTCTTGCGCTTGATGAAGGCCGGAGGATCGGCAACGATCACGTCGAAGCGCTCTTCGCCTGCTTTCAGCTCTTTCAAGGCAGCAAACACGTCGCCTTCGATGCAGGTGATCTTTTCCGCGAAACCGTTCAGGGCCGCGTTACGCTCAACCCCGTCCAGTGCGAACGAGGACGCGTCGATGCAGGTCACTTCGCTGGCACCAAACGCCGCAGCCTGAATACCCCAGCCGCCGATGTAGCTGTAGAGGTCCAGAACACGTTTGCCTTTGACGTACGGAGCCAGGCGCGCGCGGTTCATGCGGTGGTCGTAGAACCAGCCAGTCTTCTGGCCTTCCATGACCGGGGCTTCGAACTTCACGCCGTTCTCTTCCAGGGCAACCCACTCAGGGACCAGGCCGAAGACTGTCTCGACGTAGCGATTCAGGCCTTCGGCATCACGGGCAGCGGAGTCGTTCTTGAAGAGAATGCCAGTTGGCTTGAGGACCTGTACCAGTGCAGCGATAACATCTTCTTTGTGGCTTTCCATGGTGGCCGAGGCCAGCTGGACCACCAGAATGTCGCCGAATCGATCGACGACCAGCCCTGGCAACAAGTCCGAATCGCCGTAGACCAGGCGATAGAAGGGCTTGTCAAACAGACGATCGCGCAGCGACAGCGCGACGTTGATGCGGTGCACCAGCAGCGACTTGTCCAGCGGCAACTTGATGTCGCGAGAAACCAGGCGAGCACAGATCAGATTGTTGGGACTCATGGCGACGATGCCCAGCGGCTTGCCGCCAGCTGCTTCCAGCACCGCTTGATCGCCAGCGGCAAAGCCGTGCAACGGGGTTGCGGCGACGTCGATTTCGTTGCTGTAGACCCACAGGTGACCGGCGCGCAGGCGACGGTCGGCGTTGGCTTTGAGGCGCAAGCTAGGCAGGGACATGACGTCGCTCCGGAAAAAAGAGCGGGATTATAGCGGGAATCGGATAGTGGACGGCGGATTTATGGGGGGGCAGAGTCGGTGTTCTGTATTGGAGTGACTAATGGTAAGTCCGGCCGGGAATGCTTGCGGCGCAGAATCCGCTGTAGGAGCTGCCGAAGGCTGCGAAAAGGATCTCATGCCAGACCGGCTTCGCAGCCTCCGGCAGCTCCTGCAGAATCGTTCACGGTTAAGCCGACAATGCCTTGACCAACTCGCGATTGAACGCAGGAATATCATCCGGCTGACGACTGCTGATCAATTGGCCGTCTTTAACGACTTCTTTATCGACCCAGTGGGCGCCAGCGTTGCTCAGGTCATCTTTAAGGGTTTTGAAGCTGGTCATGGTTTTGCCTTCGACCAGCCCGGCGGAGATCAGCAACCATCCGCCATGGCAGATGACCGCCAAAGGCTTGCCGGCGGCATCGATACCTTTGACCAGTTTTTGTGCATCGACGTCGACACGAATGGTGTCCGAGTTCTGTACGCCGCCGGGCAGCACCACGGCGTCATATTCAGCAATGTTGGCCGCCTTGAAAGTCAGATCAACTTTGAAATCGTCGGCAGGCTTATCGTGATTCCAGCCTTTGACCTTGCCTTCCTTGGTCGACAGGATTTCGACTTTCGCACCCGCGTTTTCCAGGGCTTCCTTTGGACCTGTCAACTCGACTTGTTCAAATCCGTCTGTGACCAGGATGGCGACGCGCTTGCCGTTCAAAGATTTAGACATGAATTTTCTCCAGCTTCAGATTCAAGACCGATCCAGGCGCATCTCCATTATTTTGAATGGGTTGCGTAGCCTGGGCTTACTGTTTCCGAATAGTTGACGCCAACAAAGTTCCAGACATTTGCCCGAGTGGCTGTAAAGGCCATGACAGGTAGGGGTAGAATCCAAGCCTGTCCTGGAGTGTTACCCCCATGTCCCAAGAGCTAACGGCTGAGCAGATCAAGCAAGTCCTGCAAGGCATAAGTGTGCCGCCGCAGCCGCAAATCATGGTGGATTTGCAGATGGAGCAGTACATGCCGGATCCCGATCTGGGTGTCATCGCCAAGCTGATCGCTCAGGATCCCGGCTTGTCCGGCGCGTTGTTGAAAATTGTCAATTCTGCCCATTACGGCCTGGTCAACAAGATTGCCTCGATTCAGAAAGCGGTGAATCTGCTGGGCATTCGGTCGGTCGTGAATTTGATCAATGCGCAATCGATCAAGGGCGAAATGAGTGATGAAACCATCGTCACCTTGAACCGTTTCTGGGATTCGACCCAGGACGTGGCGATGACCAGCCTGACGATCGCCAAACGCATCGGCTCGCAAACGGTGGATGAGTCCTACGCGCTGGGACTGTTTCATGACTGTGGCATCCCGCTGATGCTCAAGCGCTTCCCGGACTATATGCAGGCTTTGGAACGGGCTTACGCCAATGCCGGGCCGGATCATCGCGTGGTGGACACCGAGAACGATGAGTTCAACACCAACCATGCAGTGGTCGGCTATTTCACTGCCAAATCCTGGCGTCTGCCCGACCATGTCACCAACGCCATCGCCAATCACCACAACGCACTGGCGATTTTTCAGGACGATTCCAACCGTAACGCGCCGCTGAAAAACCTGCTGGCGGTGTTGAAGATGGCGGAGCACATCTGCGCGTCGCATCGGGTGCTGGGCAACGAGGACGAAGATCACGAATGGAATACCATCGGGCATCTGATTCTGGATTACGTGGGCCTTTCCGATTACGACTTCGAAAACCTCAAGGAAAGTATTCGCGAGCTGTCTGCGCACTGATTTTGCACGGGGACTGTCGCTATGCTTGGCGCACCAATTCCCTGTAGGAGTGAGCTTGCTCGCGATAGCGTCAGCACAGGCGATATTGTCATCGACTGCCAGACCGATCGCGAGCAAGCTCACTCCTACAGAAATGGCCTACATCTGAATAATTAGCGTCTGCCCAGCAACGAGTTACCCATGCCCGAATTACCTGAAGTCGAAACCACACGCCGGGGCATCGCGCCTCATCTTGAAGGCCAGCGAGTCAGCCGTGTCATCGTGCGTGACCGGCGTTTGCGCTGGCCAATCCCGGAAGATCTGGATGTACGCCTTTCTGGACAGAAAATCGTCGTTGTCGAGCGTCGTGCCAAATACCTGTTGATTCAGGCCGAAGTCGGTACGTTGATCAGCCATCTGGGCATGTCTGGCAATTTGCGGCTGGTGGAAGCCGGGCTGCCTGCGCTCAAGCACGAGCATGTGGATATCGAGCTGGAATCCGGGCTCGCGCTGCGCTACACCGATCCCCGTCGCTTCGGTGCCATGCTCTGGAGCCTTGATCCGCACAATCACGAGCTGCTGATCCGACTCGGGCCTGAGCCGCTGACGGATCTGTTCGACGGCTTGCGTTTGTATGAGCGGTCGCGAGGTAAGTCCATCGCCGTGAAGCCGTTCATCATGGACAACGCGGTGGTGGTTGGCGTCGGTAACATCTACGCCACCGAAGCGCTGTTCGCGGCAGGAATCGACCCACGGCGGGAAGCAAAAAGCATCTCCAAAGCCCGCTATGTGAAACTGGCCATCGAGATCAAACGTATCCTGGCGGCTGCCATCGAGCGCGGCGGCACCACGTTGCGCGACTTCATCGGCGGTGACGGTCAGCCGGGTTACTTCCAGCAAGAGCTGTTCGCCTATGGTCGCGGTGAATTGCCCTGCAAGGTGTGCGGCACGACGTTACGAGAGATCAAGCTCGGGCAGCGCGCGAGTGTGTATTGCCCGAAGTGTCAGAAGTAGAGCCGTTCGCGGCGTAATGCCTGTGAACGCAGTCTCCTGTGGGAGCGGTGCTTGCCCGCGATAAGGCTGGACGCGGTTCACTTTAGATCGCGTCCAGCCTTATCGTCGGAATGCCGCCCAGACCAAGCACCGCTCCCACAGGGGGAACGCATTCCAACATATCGTTGTGATTGCCCTACTTGCTTAACCCCGGTCGCTGTTTATAGTGAACGCCATCTCAATTCGTAGTGTTTGAAGGACCAATGCCATGAAGCCGTTTCGTATGCTCGCTGCCACTCTGGCGCTGTTTTTTGGATTGCAGGCAGTACCGGCGATGGCGGGTACGCAGACGACGAGCAGTGGCGATCCGGTTTACGACATTCAGAACCCACCCGCTTTCGCCATGATCGGTGACTTGCTGATCGCCCGGCCGCTGCTGATTGCGGCGACGATTATTGGTGCCGGATTGTTCGTGGTGGCCCTGCCGTTCACCGCAACCGGCGGCGGCATCGGGCGCACGGGCAAGGCGTTGGTTGTTGATCCGGCGAAAGCAGCGTTTGTGCGCTGCCTTGGCTGCACCGGCGATGGTTACAACCAGCAGGAGTAATCCTGCGGTTTACCGAAGTCGAGGGTTAAAACTCTGTGACTCACCCAGGCCGCGAGGATCGCTGGCGGCTTCTACCTTCTTGCCGCTCTTGTTCCAGAACAGCACCTGCTGATTGCCATAGCCTTTGGGCACCTCTTTGAACTGATAACCGCGGGCTTGCAGCTGGCTCATTTCATCCGGGGTAAAAGCATCGGGCTCATGCTCGACCACATCCGGTAAATATTGGTGGTGATAGCGCGCCACTGCGGGCCAACTGGCAACGTGTTGGCCGTCCAGATATTGCAGCATCGATAACAGCACCATGCTCGGAATCCGGCTGCCGCCTGGCGTGCCGAATGCGGCGAACTCCTCAGGACTTTCGATAAAGCTCGGGCTCATGCTCGACAGCGGCCGCTTGCCCGCTGCAATCGAATTCGCCTGACTGCCCGCCAGACCATAAGCATTGCTGCCGTGGGGATCAGCAGCGAAGTCGTCCATCTCGTCATTAAGCACTACGCCGGTGCCGGGCACGGTAAACGCCGAACCGAACGGCAGATTGACCGACAAGGTCGCGGCAACCGCGTTGCCATCATTGTCGAGAACCGCAAAGTGCGTGGTGTGTTCCCCCTCACGCCATGGGGGGGCTGGTGGCAGGCTTTTGCTGGGCGTTGCCTGCTCGGGGGAGATACTGCCTGCCAGCTGAGCCAGGTACTCGCGGTTCAGAAGATGACTGAGCGGGTTGGCGACGAAGTCCGGATCGCCCAGCAAGCCACGGTCGCGATAAGCGCGGCGCAGCACTTCGAGCACGTAATGGGCACGCTGCACCTTGTCGGACTCGCGCCATGGCAGTTGTTGCAACATGGTCAGGCTCTGGGCCAGGGCCACGCCACCAGCCGAAGGTGGCGGGGCGCTGATCAGTTCTCGTTGACCGTCCAGGGGGTGGCGCAGCGGGGTGCGCGTGGCGATCTGGTACTGGTCCAGGTCTTCGGGGCTCCAGATGCCGCCTGCGACTCGTACTTCGTGGACCATGGATTGCGCGGTCAGGCCATTGTAAAAACCATCGCGCCCCCGGTCGGCGAGGCGATTCAGGGTGGCGGCCAGTTCCGGTTGTTTGATGATCTCCTCCAGCGCCGGCACTTCGCCGTTGCGCAGGAACAGCCGTGCGCTTTCCGGGTCATCCCGTAATGCCGAGAGGCGGGCAGTGGCGCGCTGCTGGTAAATTCGATCAACCGCAAAGCCCTGGTAAGCAACACGGATCGCCGGAGCCATGGAAATGCTCAACGGCAATTTGCCGTAACGCTCGGCCAGCTCGACCAATGCGGCCGGCAAACCAGGAATGGCAGCCGCCAGTGGACCGTTCAGGGATAGCGCGGGTTGCACCTTGCCGTTGCGACGATACAGATCGTAAGTCGCTTTCAGTGGCGCCTTCTCTCTGGCATCAAGGAAGACATAGCTGGCGGGTTGGCCGCTTTGCCGCAGCAGGAAGAATCCGCCGCCGCCCAGCCCTGAGCCGTACGGCTCGACCACCGCCAGTGTGGCGCTGATGGCAACGGCTGCATCGAACGCGTTGCCCCCGGCGACCATGATTTCCCGACCAGCGGCTGTCGCCTGCGGGTGCGGGCTGGCGATGGCGGACTGTTCCGGACGAGAGAAGGGGGGTTCAGCAGCGACCACAGCGTGCGTCGTGAGCGCGCAGAGCATGAGCAATGCGCTGGATACAAGCTGCCGCCCGGCCTTCAACGTCATTCTGTAGGAGCGCGCTTGCCCGCGATGAGATTTGTCTGTCGATAAATTAGCGTCTGATCTGACGCCATCGCGAGCAAGCTCGCTCCTACAGAAAATCGATTCCAGATCCGATGGTTTCGTGTGGTTGGACGAGGGGTGGTGCCGAATGTTTGTTCGGATCATGCCGGGCTCACTTTGGTTAACAGGCGTAAAGCCTGATCCCGGCCAACAGGTGGACGCCGACCTTAGACCTTGCTGGTGAGGATCAGGTACTTCTGCATCAGCTCGTCTTTGCTTTCGACGTGGTTTTCATCCAGGGGGATGCAATCCACGGGGCAGACTTGCTGGCACTGCGGTTCGTCGTAATGGCCAACGCATTCGGTGCACAGGCTCGGATTGATCACGTAGATCTCTTCGCCTTGAGAAATCGCCTCGTTCGGGCACTCGGGTTCGCAAACGTCGCAATTGATGCAATCGTCAGTGATGATCAGGGACATGAAGCACTCCTGCCCCAGCCGACGCGGGGGCATATGAAATCTAATGCGGCGAATTGTGCCGCATTAGTCGTTCCGATGCACCCGGGGCGTGCGGCAAAGAGCTTAGCGCTTGAAGCGTTCGGTCAGCGCCGTGGCGACGGCCGGATGGACGAATTTGCTGATATCCCCGCCCAGTGCGGCGATTTCACGGACCAGTGTCGAGGAAATGAACGAATAACGTTCCGACGGAGTGAGGAATAAACTTTCGACGTCCGGTGCCAGTTGGCGATTCATGTTCGCCAGCTGGAACTCGTATTCAAAATCCGAAACGGCACGCAGGCCGCGAAGAAATACGTTGGCGTTCTGCTCCTTGGCAAAGTGCGCAAGCAGGGTCGAAAAGCCCACCACTTCGACGTTCGGCAGATGTTTAGTGACCTCGCGGGCCAGCTCGACGCGCTGTTCCAGGGGGAATAGCGGGTTTTTCTTCGGGCTGGCAGCCACGGCAATCACGACCTGGTCGAACAGGCGCGAAGCGCGTTCGACCAGATCGCCATGGCCCTTGGTAATTGGGTCGAAGGTGCCTGGATACAACACTCGGTTCATCGCGTCGTCCTGGTCGGAGTCCTTTGGGGAGTCGGATGGTATCGCAGCAATCCCGGTGGGCCAAGTCGGCGTGCTGAAGGCGAAGTCGTATTGCTATCGATTTGGCGCTTCAGACTTCTGTGGGAGCGGTGCTTGCCCGCGATAAGGCTGGACGCAATTCACTTTAGATCACCCAAACCTTATCGCGGGCAAGCACCGCTCCCACAGGGGGACAACCTTTTAACGAATAAACAATTTATAGACCAACTTCTGAATCGCCTTGCCATAGGGCGGGTAAATCAGCCGGGCGGCGTTGAAGCGTTGCTTGATAAACACGCCCTTGGCTTTGCTGAAGGTCATAAAACCTTCGCGGCCGTGGTAATGGCCCATTCCTGACGGGCCTACGCCACCAAATGGCAAATCATCCTGGGCGACATGGAGCAAGGTGTCATTCAGACACACGCCGCCAGAATGGGTCTGCTCCAGGACGCGGGTTTGTTCGGCCTTGTCGTAGCCGAAGTAATACAGCGCCAATGGCCGAGGACGCTGATTGATGTAGGCAAAGGCCTCGTCGATGTGGGAGTAGCTCACGATTGGCAGCAGCGGTCCGAATATTTCGTCCTGCATCACCAGCATGTCGTCGCTGACATCCAGCAGCAGACTGAAGGGCATGCGCTGTCCCTGGCCGGTTTCGTACAGGGCAATGACCTTGGCGCCCTTTAGAGTGGCATCGTCCAGATAGTGATTGAGCCGTGCCAGCTGTCGCTCATTGATGATTGCCGTGTAGTCCGGGTTATCGATCAACGTCGGATAAAACCCCAGCACTGCGCTTTTGTAAGCCTACGAAAGCTGCCACGCGATCGTGGGGAACCAGCACATAGTCCGGTGCAACGCAGGTCTGGCCGGCGTTCATTGTTTTGCCAAACGCGATACGCTCGGCCGCATCTTTGAGCGGCACGTCATGGGAAACAATCGCAGGGGATTTGCCGCCCAGTTCCAGGGTCACGGGTGTGAGATTCTCCGCCGCGGCGAGCATTACATGCTTGCCGACGCTGGTTGCTCCGGTGAATAGCAGGTGGTCGAACGGCAGCCTGGAAAACGCAATGCCCACGTCCGCTTCGCCCAGCACCACGCCAACCAAGTCTTCCGGGAAAGCCTGCGCCAACAGGCGTTTGAGCAAATCACCCGTGGCGGGGGTCGATTCGCTGAGCTTGAGCATCACCCGATTGCCCGCCGCCAACGCGCCGATCATGGGCCCAATGGCGAGAAACAGCGGGTAATTCCACGGGACGATGATCCCCACGACCCCTAGCGGTTGATAAATCACCCTGGCGGACGCTGGTTGAAAGGCAATGCCCACCTTGCGCGGGGATGGCTTCATCCACTTCTTCAGATGTTTGAGCGCATCCTTGATACCGAACAGGCTGGGCATGATCTCAGCCATAAGTGTCTCGTCGGCACTGCGATGGCTGAAATCGCTGCTGATTGCTTCAATCAGGGCCTGCTTCTCGGCGCAAAGCAGCTCATGCAAACGGGTCAACCATTGTGAGCGCTCGGCATGGGTCGGCATCGGACTGGCCGCAAAAGCCTTACGCTGGGTGTCGAACATGCGCTCAAGTTCACTGATTGGTGGGGGCCGGTCCGGCAACCAGGCGTGTTCGGCGGGCATGTGGGTGATCTCAATTGGATTTGTTGACTGGTTTTAGAGTTGTTGCTCTATAAAGTCAATCCGGCACACGGAGATCCCGGTAGGAGCCAGCTTGTTGCGAGGCATTGGGGCTGTGTCCTCAGCAATACCGCCTCGCGAACAAGTTCGCTCCTACCAAGGTGCGCGTTTCTCTGTGAGCCCTCACTGCCAATCCTTCGAGGCGCTGGCCAGCATTTCATGGATCATCTGGCCAAAACGCTTTGTCAGCATGCTTTGTGGTCGATCAGCCGGCAGCAACAGATAAGTTGTGAAATGTATCTGCGGGCGAAATGGCCGAATTCCGATTCCGGTATGCAAGTAATCCAGCGCCACCATGGGGCTGACGATGCTGACTCCCAGGCCAAGCCCTACCAGCGAGCACACGGTCGCTGCATAGGGGGTCTCCAGGCTCAGTTTTCGATAGCCCTTGCTATCAGGGAACGCTCGATCAACACGGGTCCGTGAGCCGTCATTGAGAGACAGCGAGATAAATTCTTCGTCCCGCAGATCCTCCGGCGTCACTGACTCCAGCGTGCTCAGGCGATGATCTTTGGGAAACACGCAAACGCCTGGCACATCGCAGATCATCTGCGCGTTCACCCCCGGCATGTCTTCGCCGATGTATGACACCAACCCCAGGTCACAGAACTGCGAGGCAGCCCAATGCGCCACCATCGGCGAGTCGCTGGTATGGATCGAGATCGTCACGGCGGGGTTTTCCTGGCGAAAGCGCTGGATAACTTTGGGCAGAATCGTCAGCGACAGTGAGGGTACCGCCGCGATACGCAAACGGCCGGTACCACCCCGGCGAATGTTCTGTGCCGATTTTTCCAGGCTCTGCAGGCCGATGAACGCCCGCTCCACGTCGGCGAAGAGCGATGCGCCCTCATCGGTAGGCAGCACCCTCCCACCGACCCTTTCAAATAGCTTGAAACCGCTGCTGCGCTCCAACTGCGCAATGAGTCTGCTGATGTTCGGCTGGGAAGTGTGCAAAGACGCCGCGGCAGCGGTCATCGAGCCGCTCAGCATCACCGCGCGGAAAGCTTCAATTTGTTTGAAGTTCATAATCGGGCATATCAAATCGGTATGGATGCCTACTGTATTGTCATTTGTTGACATGATCCAGAGGCTTTATAACTGATTGCGAGATCGAAATAACCGCGCAGACGGACTCGGTCCAACCCGCTCCATCATCACCTTGTTCTGCCCTTGAATTCATTGCGTCGTCCCGTGCCACTGGTCGGTCGTCGCTGTTATGTACCAGGAGGCATCATGTCGTTTTCTTACAAGAAACTGGGTAGCGCGCTGGCATTGTCGTGCGTTGCATTCGCAGGAATCGCGCAGTTGCAGGCGGCCGAACTTCCCGCTGTTCCCGCCGAGATCAAAGACGCCGGGCAATTGCGCGCTGGCGTGCGTTGTGACCAGCCACCCTATGGCTTTCAGGACGGCAGCGGCGAATTCGCCGGTGTCGAAGTGGAAATGGCCAAGCAGGTTGGATTGTGGGCGCTGGGCTCCAAAGACAAAGTGACCTTTACCTGCGTGACCGCTGAAAATCGCGTACCGCAACTGCTGGGCCGCAAGGTCGATTTCCTTATCGCCACACTTGGTGTGACGCCTGAGCGTCAGCGCGTGATCGACTTCACGACGCCGTACCGATGGGGTGCCAGCGACGTCATTGTCAAAAAAGACAGCGCGATCAAGAAAATCACCGACCTTAAGGGCAAAACTCTCGCAACCCTGAAGGGCTCAGTGCAGGCCAAGTGGTTTGAAGATCACATGCCCGAGGTCAAAACTCTGCGAATGAACAGCGCTGCCGACGCGCTGCAGACCTTCCGTCAAGGCCGTGCCGACGCTTACACCCACGATGCCGCCACGCTGGTGGTTGTCATTGACAACGATAAAGACGCGCGACTGCTCAATGAGCCGTTCCAGATTTCCGATGCTGCCATCGGCGTGCGCAAGAACGAAGATCAGTGGCGCGATTACCTGAGTGCGGCCGTAGCCCGTATGCACGAAGAGAAGCTGTTTCGTGTGTGGGTACAGCAATTCGTCCCGACCAATATCCAAAGCTATTACCTGAGCGTCTTCGAGCAGGCTAAACCTGCTGAAGCCCTCTGACGGGCGCCACTCATGGACTTTGATTTCAACTACCTGCTGGCGCAATGGCCTGCACTGCTCGATGGCGTGTTGATGACGTTGCGGGTGTCTTTGCTGTCCATCGTGCTCGCATTGCTCATCGGTGTCGTGGGCGGCGCCGCGCGAGTGATGAAAGTCCCGGTGATCTCGCAATTGGTGGTGCTGTATGTGGAGTTGATTCGCAACACACCCATTCTGGTGCAGTTGTTCTTCATCTTCTACGGGCTGCCAGCCATTGGCCTGGAGTTGTCGCTGTTCTGGTCCGGAGTGTTTTGCCTGTCGTTATGGGCCGGTGCTTACCAGATTGAAAACATGCGCGGCGGTCTGGCGACCGTCGAGCATGGGATGCGCGAGGCAAGCATGGCCCTGAGCCTGAAGCCGAGTCATTACTTCTGTCTGGTGGCCTTGCCCATCGCATTTCGCACCAGTTTGCCGGCGGTGCTCAATACCTCGATTTCGCTGCTCAAGAACTCGTCATATCTCCAGGCGATTGGCTTGGCCGAGCTGACCTTCGTGGCGGTGGATCGCATTGCCACGGATTTCCGGGCCATCGAGATGTTCAGTGCTATCTGCGTGATGTACCTGGCATTGGTGGCGATTCTGGCGTTGTTGACCGGACGTCTTTCGGCTCACTTGCAACGACCTTTCCAGCAGTGAGGCAACGATGAATTTTCTAGTCGAAAACTGGGGTTTCGTTTCCAAAGGCTTGTGGATGACGCTACGCCTGGCCCTGGTAGTGCTGCTGTTCACCACGTTGATCTCAGCGGTATTCGGGGTGCTGGCAACGCTGAAAAACCGCCTGCTGCGCTGGGCGATACACGGTTACGTCGAGCTGTTCCGCTCGATCCCGCTGATCGTCAACGTGTTCTTCATTTTCTTCGGCGCACCCATGTTAGGGCTGGACCTGAGCCCCTTCGCGGCGGTGACCACCGGGCTGACTTTATGGGGCAGTGCCAACGGCATCGAAATCGTGCGTGGTGGGCTTGAGTCCGTCGCTCGCCATCAATGGAAAAGTGCCTGGGCCTTGGGTTTACGGCCCTGGCAGATCTATCTGCACGTGATAGTCCCGCAATCGATGCGCGCCATTCTGCCGGCCTATACCGGGTTACTGACCATGCTCGTGCAAGCCACTTCCCTGGGTGCGCTTGTGGGTGTCGGTGAGTTCCTCAAAGTCGGCCAGATCATCATCGAACGCACGACGGTCATGACCGGTGCCAGCCCTGCATTCACCGTCTACGGCGTGGTGTTGCTGGTGTACTTCGTCATTTGTTCATTGCTGAGCTGGCTCAGTCGTTATCTCGAACGTCGCCTGGGTCGCCCAGTGACGCGTGCCACTATTTAAGAGGTTTCACCATGCAAGAATCCAAAGTCAGCAGGCGTTTGAAAGAAACCACCGCCCCGGAAGTCAACGAGTATATCTACCGGCCGCGCCTGGAGGGTTTCGCCGATGGGTTCGATAACCTGGGCAACGTCAATAAGGCGCACATCGTCATGCTCGCCGAGCAAGGCCTGATTCGTGGTGAGCACGCCGCCGCGCTGGCCAAGGGCGTCCTGGACATGGAGGCGGCAGGAGCGGGTGTGGTGCCGCTGGATCCGTCCCGGGAGGATGCGTATTTCAATTACGAAGCGCATCTGATCGAGCAGATCGGCACCGACATTGGCGGGCGCTTGCACACCGGCCGTAGCCGTAACGACATTCTTGCCACGCTGGATCGCCTGCGTTGCCGTGAAGTGTTGATGGACCTGATCGATGCGCTGATTCAAGTGCGCCAGACGGCCCTCAACAACGCCGAAGTGTTCGCCACAGTGGTCATGCCCGGCTACACCCACCTGCAACCCGCGCAGCCGATCACCTACGGTTATTACCTGTCGGCCGTTGAGCAGGCACTGGAGCGTGACTGCAAGCGTCTGACCCGGACGCTGGAAACCATGAACCAAAGCCCGCTCGGTGCTGCAGCCTTCGCTGGCACACCTTTCGATATCGATCGTGCGCGCACCGCAGAACTGCTGGGTTTCGACGGTTATCTGGATAACGCGCTGGACGCAGTGGGTTCGCGGGACTTCATTCTGGAAAGCCTGTCGCATCTGAGCCTGCTTTCGGTGTTCTGGAGCCGGGTGGCACAGGATTACTTTATCTGGAGCACCCACGAATTCAGCCTGATTGACTTCCCGGACAGCGTTGCCGCCACGTCAAGCATCATGCCGCAGAAGAAAAACCCGACCGTGCTCGAATACCTCAAGGGCCGCACCGGGCACATCGTCGGCCTGTTGATGGGCGCGAGCATGAGCATCAAGGGCAGCAACTTTTCCCATACCGGCGACGCCAACCGTGAAGGCACTCGTGGCTTCTGGGAAGCGGCTGAGGAAAGCCTGCGCTGCCTGAAATTGCTGGACCTGGTACTGCGTACCGCGACGCCAAATGCCGGGCTTGCGGTCAAGCGTGCGGGTGAGGATTTCTCGACTGCAACCGGTCTGGCCGACTTGATCGTCCGTGAGGCAGACCTGTCGTTCCGTGAGGCTCACCACGTGGTGGGCGGCGTGGTGCGTATGGCGATGGATGCAGGTATGCCTGCCCACCAGATTGATACGGCCATGGTGGACGCATGCGCCATCGAGCAACTGGGCCACGCGCTGAATTTGCCCGCGCAGAAAGTTCAGGACTGCCTCGACCCTGTGGCCAACGTGCAGGCGCGCAGCTCCGCAGGCGGACCGTCGCTGTCTTCGCTGGCACCTAGCCTGCAGCGCGCGGGTGTGCGTCTGGCGAGTGAGCGTCAAGCCAATCAGGCGCGGCGTGATCGTCTGGCAGCCGCTCATGACCTATTGCAAGCCGCCACCAAGGCACAGGCTGGTCTATGAGCGCGATCCTGACCGTACGCGGGCTTCATAAGCATTTTGGTGATCACGAGGTCGTCAAAGGCGTGGACATGGACGTCAACCAAGGGGAGGTGGTGGTCATCATCGGCCCTAGCGGCTCGGGAAAGTCCACGTTCATTCGTTGCCTGAACAGTCTTGAAGAGCCCTCGGCAGGGAGTGTCGTGATCGCCGGTGGGGAATCGGTCAAGGCGGGCAACCGCAAGGCACTGGCCAGGTTGCGCGAGGAAGTCGGCATGGTGTTTCAGGATTACACCTTGTTCCCGCACATGACGGTGATGGCGAATATGATCCTGGCGCCTGTCAAGCTCAAGCGCGCGTCCAAGGCAGAGGCGCAGAGCAATGCCCTGGCGCTGCTGGATCGAGTTGGGCTTCGGCACAAGGCTGACGGCTATCCGTCCGAGTTGTCAGGCGGACAGCAACAGCGAGTGGCGATTGTCCGCGCGCTGGCGATGAAGCCCAGATTGATGCTGTTCGACGAGCCGACCTCGGCGCTGGACCCGGAAACCGTAGGCGATGTGCTCAACGTCATGAAGGGGCTGGCCAGCGAAGGCATGACCATGATTGTCGTAACCCACGAAATGGGCTTTGCTCGGGAAGTGGCGGACCGAGTGGTGTTTTTTGATGGCGGCCGGATAGTCGAAATGGGGCCGCCGTCGCAGATTTTCAGCGCACCGAAAGAAGCCCGTACCCGGCAGTTTTTGCAGAGTGTTCTTCACTAGGAGCTGGTGATGAGTGACGTGATCAATAAGCCTCTGGGCGCCGAAGGCATGATCCGCATGGAGGGCGTACACAAGTGGTACGGCCAGTTCCACGTGCTCAAGGACATCAACCTGAACGTGCGTCAGGGCGAGCGTATTGTGTTGTGCGGGCCGTCAGGCTCGGGTAAATCCACCACCATTCGTTGCCTGAACCGTCTGGAAGAACACCAGCAAGGCAAGATCGTGGTCGATGGCACCGAACTGACCTCGGACCTCAAGCAGATCGAAACCATCCGCCGTGAAGTCGGCATGGTGTTCCAGCACTTCAACCTGTTCCCGCATCTGACCATCCTGCAGAACTGCACGCTGGCCCCGATGTGGGTGCGCAAGATGCCGAAGAAAAAGGCTGAAGAAATCGCCATGCACTACCTGGAGCGCGTGCGCATTCCAGAGCAGGCGCATAAATTTCCGGGCCAGCTTTCCGGCGGTCAGCAACAGCGTGTGGCGATTGCCCGTGCCCTGTGCATGAAGCCGAAAATCATGCTGTTCGATGAGCCGACCT
>Ga0247729_10000214_pt1 | contig 26459 bp, 22 predicted proteins | sample UWRJL133311R2_FD_180958 | JGI IMG/M metagenome (GOLD analysis project Ga0247729, IMG submission 180958) | Plant litter microbial communities from Arlington Agricultural Research Station in Wisconsin, United States - UWRJ-L133-311R-2 | ecosystem: Environmental > Terrestrial > Plant litter >... | reverse complement strand
GTGGGCGTCGCTGGGAACGGCCGAACCGGTCTGGCTCGTCGTGTAGTTGTCAGTCAATGCTTCTCCTTTGATGGTGCGGTGTTCGTCGAGAGTCGGTCAAGTTGGCAGGGACCGCAGAGGCCCCAGAAGGTGATCTCAGCGGATGCGACGCTGAAGCCGGCCGCGTCGCCCGGCGTCATGCAGGGGGCGTGTCCGACCACGCACTCCACGTCGGCGATGGCGCCGCACGAGGTGCACACCACGTGGTGGTGGTTGTCGCCGACGCGGCGCTCGTATCGCGCGGGCGAGTTCGCCGGCTCGATGCGCCGCAGCAGTCCGCCCGCGGTGAGGTCGCGCAGCACGTTGTGCACTGACTGGATCGAGGTCGCGGAGTCCCGGGTGGCGAGGATGCGGTGCAGCGACTCGGCGTCGCTGTGCGGGGCGGTCTCGAGCGCCTCGAGGAGCGCGAGCCGGCCCGCGGTGATCTTGAGTCCGGCCGCGTGGATCTCGGCTTCGAAGCTCATCGGCATCCGCTCACCCTACGTCGTATCGTGAACGACTAAAAATAAGGGCTGCCTAAGATCAGCCGGCGATGAGCCGCTTCGCGCCGGCCTCGAACTCGTCGAGATCGCCGGTCTCGCCGCCGCGCGTCGCCCATCGCCCCACCCGCCACTGGTAGAACAGGAAGCCGCCGAGCGCGAGCGTGCCGATGCCGATCTTGATCCACCACGGCCACTCCTGGCGGGTGATCCAGCCCTCGATGAGGCCGGAGACGAGCAGGGCGAGGATGAGCCCGACCGCCACGGTGAACAGCGCGCGGCCGTCCTCGGCGAGCGCCTGGCCCCGGGTGCGCGCGCCGGGGGCGACCCACGACCAGAAGATGCGCATCCCGGCCGCGCCCGCGACGAAGATCGAGTACAGCTCGAGCTGGCCGTGCGGGGCGATGTAGAGGAAGAACACGTCGAGGCGGTCGTACTCGGCCATGATCGCGGCGGTGAGGCCGAGCTGCTGCGCGTTGCTGAACAGCAGGTAGGGCGCGTAGACCCCGACGATGCCGAAGGCGACGCACTGCGTGGCCAGCCAGGCGTTGTTCGTCCAGACGAAGCCGGTGAAGGCCTCCCCCGACTGGTTCGAGTAGTAGTCGACGAAGTCCTCTTTGGCGTAGCTCTCCAGCGCGCTCGCGTCGCCCATGGTGGCGAGCACCTGCGGGTTCGACATCGCCCAGAGCGCGTAGAGGGCGCCGACGGCGAAGCTGGCGACCGTGACGACGAGCGCGAGCCAGCGGATGCGGTACAGCGCCGCGGGCAGCTGCAGCGCGAAGAAGCGGGTGAGCTGCAGCAGCACGTTCGTCGAGGTGCCGGTGAAGCGCAGGCGGGCGCGCGAGAGGTGGAGCGACAGCCGGTCGCCCTGCAGCGACTGCCCCGCGGTCGTCTTGATCGCCGACAGCTGGCTCGCACCCGACTGGTAGCGGTCGATCAGCTCGTCGGCCTCGGCACCCGTCATGCGGCCCTTCCTGCCCAATTGGGCAAGGCGGTCCCACTCTTCGCGGTGAGCGGCGGCGTAGGCGTCGAGGTCCATCTGGTTAAGATGATGTCATGCCTCGCACCCCCGCGATCGAATCCGACTCGGATTACGTCTCAGACGACGAGATCGTCACCGGCGAGGCGGTCGCGCTCGACGTGCGTCCCGCCGGTTTCGTGCTGCGTGCCGCGGGCGCCGCGATCGACCTGATCGTGTACTTCGGCTTCTACATCCTGCTCGTGCTCTTCGGTATCGCCTACGTGGCCTCGGCTCTCGACCTCTCCGAGGGGCTCATCGCCGCGCTGGCGATCGCGATGCTGGTTCTCGCCATCGTGGTGGCGCCGCTCGTGGTCGAGGTGCTCAGCCACGGCAAGTCGCTCGGCAAGCTGGCGGTCGGTGCGCGGATCGTGCGCGACGACGGCGGGGCGATCGGATTCCGCCACTCCTTCATCCGCGCGCTCGCCGGCGTGCTCGAGGTCTTCATGACCTTCGGCGGCATCGCGATCGTGGTCTCGCTGCTCAACAACCGGTCGAAGCGGCTCGGCGACCTGCTCGCCGGCACCTACAGCCAGTACGAGCGGGTGTCGAAGAAGGAGCGGCCCGTGTACGGGGTGCCCGTGCAGCTGCAGGAGTGGTCGCTCACCGCCGACGTGGCCCGCATGCCCGACCGCCTGTCGCGGCGCATCGCGTCGTACCTCGCGCAGGCTGCGAAGCTCACGCCGCAGACCCGCCTCCGGGTGGGCAACGAGCTCGCCGCCGAGGCGGCCGCATACGTGTCGCCGCTCCCCGCCGTCGACGCCGAGCTGTTCCTCGCCGCGATCGCCGCGGTGCGCCGCGATCGCGAGTACGCCGCGCTCGCCCTCGAGGCCCGCGGGCTCGAGCGCCTGCGGCCGGTGCTCTCCGGCCTGCCGAACCGGTTCCCGGAACGCTGAGTCAGTAGCGGTAGTCGTCGCGCTTGTACGGGCCGTCGACCGGCACGCCGATGTACGCCGCCTGCTGCTCGCTGAGACGGGTGAGATGCACCCCGAGCGCGTCGAGGTGCAGCCGCGCCACCTTCTCGTCGAGCCTCTTCGGCAGCACGTGCACCCCGGCGCCGTAGTCGGCGCCGTGCGCGAACAGCTCGATCTGCGCGAGCACCTGGTTGGTGAACGACGCGCTCATCACGAACGACGGATGCCCGGTGGCGTTGCCGAGGTTCATCAGCCGCCCCTCGCTGAGCACCAGCACGCTGCGCCCGCTCGGCAGGCGCCACTCGTGCACCTGCGGCTTGATCTCGATGCGCTCGGCGCCGGGCAGCCGCTCCAGGCCCGCCATGTCGATCTCGTTGTCGAAGTGGCCGACGTTCGCCACGATGGCGAGGTGCTTCAGCCCGAGCAGGTGCTCGACGGTGACCACGTTCACATTGCCCGTTCCGGTGACCACGATGTCCACCTGGTCGAGCACGCTCTCGAGCGTCGTCACCTGGAAGCCGTCCATGGCGGCCTGCAGCGCGGTGATCGGATCCACCTCGCCCACGATCACGCGGGCCCCCTGGCCGCGCAGCGCCTCGGCCGCGCCCTTGCCGACGTCTCCGTAGCCGACGACGAAGGCCACCTTGCCGCCGATCAGCACGTCGGTGGCCCGGTTGAGCCCGTCGGGCAGCGAGTGGCGGATCCCGTAGGTGTTGTCGAACTTCGACTTCGTCACCGAGTCGTTCACGTTGATGGCCGGGAAGCGCAGCTCGCCCGCATCCGCCAGCTCGTGCAGCCGGTGCACACCGGTGGTCGTCTCCTCCGTCACCCCGAGGATGCCGTCGGCGACCGTCGTCCAGCGGTCGCCCGAGGCGTTCAGCGAGGCGCGCAGGGTGTCGAGAACGACGCGCCATTCCCGTGTGTCGTCAGCCGCGGCATCCGCTACCCGCCCGGCAAGCTCGAACCGGCGGCCGGTGTGCACCAGCATGGTGGCGTCCCCACCGTCGTCGAGGATCAGGTTCGGGCCGGGGTGGCCCGTGGCGCTCCAGTCGAAGATCTGCGAGGTGCACCACCAGTACTCCTCGAGCGTCTCGCCCTTCCACGCGAACACCGGCACACCCGCGGGCTCCGACGTTGTCCCTGTCGGGCCGACGGCCACCGCGGCGGCCGCCTCGTCCTGGGTGGAGAAGATGTTGCAGCTGGCCCAGCGCACCCGCGCGCCCAGGGCCACCAGGGTCTCGATGAGCACGCCGGTCTGCACCGTCATGTGCAGCGAGCCGGCGATGCGTGCGCCGCGCAGCGGCTGCAGCGGGCCGAACTCCTCGCGCAGCGCCATGAGTCCGGGCATCTCGTTCTCGGCGAGACGCAGCTGGTGCCGGCCGGCCTCGGCGAGACCGGGGTCGGCGACCCGGTAGGGCAGGGAGGTGTGCGAGGGCGTCAGTGGCATCGACATGCGCGCCATTGTGCCACCAGCGCCGCCCGCCGATCCCGCGGGTTCCGAAATCGCGGCGGATCTGCGCAGGGCCGACGACGCAGGGCCCTACGACTCGGGCTACGAGCGGATGAGGGCGAGGACCGCGTCGCGGACCTCGACCATCTTCGCCTCCGTGCCCGCCTCGACATTCAGTCGCAGCAGCGGCTCGGTGTTGGAGGGACGCACGTTGAACCACCAGAAGGGCTCGTCCTGGCCGGTCACGCCCGACACCGTCAAGCCGTCGAGCTCGTCGAACTCGCCGACACCGGTGTAGGCCTCGACGATCCTCGAGTAGGCGGCCGGCACATCCGTCACCGTCGAGTTGATCTCGCCGCTGAGGAAGTAGGGGTCGTAGGTCTCCGATAGCGCCGACAGCGGGGCGTCCTGGTGGCCGAATTCGGCGAGCAGGTGCATCGCGGCGAGCATGCCGTTGTCCGCGCCCCAGAAGTCGCGGAAGTAGTAGTGCGCCGAGTGCTCGCCGCCGAAGATGGCGCCGGTGGCCTTCATCTGGTCCTTGATCAGCGAGTGGCCGACGTTGGTGCGGATCGCGGTGGCGCCCGCGGCCTCGATGGTCTCCGGCACGATCAGCGAGGTGATGAGGTTGTGCAGCACGACGATGTCGAGGTCGGGCTCGATGCCGCGCACACGGGTGATCTCGCGCAGGGCGACGATCGCGGCGACGGCCGAGGGGGTGACGGCGTTGCCCTTCTCGTCGACGACGAAGCAGCGGTCGGCGTCGCCGTCGAAGGCGAGGCCGAGGTCGGCGCCGTGCTCGACGACGGCCTTCTGCAGGTCGACGATGTTCGCGGGCTCGAGCGGGTTGGCCTCGTGGTTGGGGAAGGTGCCGTCGAGCTCGAAGTACATGGGGATGATCTCGATGGGCAGCGCGGGCAGGCCGGCGGCCGTGCCGAGCACGGCGGGGACGGTCATGCCGCCCATGCCGTTGCCCGCGTCGACGACGACGCGGATCGGGCGGATGCCGCTGAGGTCGACGAGGCCGCGCAGGTAGGAGGCGTAGTCGGGGAGAACGTCCACCTCGCGGTAGCTGCCCGGGGCGTCGACCTCGGCGATGCCCTCGGCGAGGAAGGCCGTCGCGCGGTCGCGGATGGCGGCCAGGCCGGTGTTCAGGCTGATGCCCTGCGCTCCCGCGCGGCTGAACTTGATGCCGTTGTAGGTGGCCGGGTTGTGGCTGGCCGTGAACATGGCGGCCGGCGCGGTGAACGAGCCGGAGGCGAAGTAGGTCTCGTCCGTCGAGCAGAGCCCGATCGAGACGACGTTCGCGCCGCGGGCCTGCGCGCCGCGGGCGAAGGCGGCGGCGAACTCCGGGGAGGAGTCGCGCATGTCGTGGCCGACGACGACGTCGGTTCCGGCCGCCTTGATCTCGTCGACGAAGCCCGCGGCCAGAGCCGAGACGACCTCGCTGGTGAGCTGGGTGCCGACGAGGCCCCGCACGTCGTAGGTCTTGACGAACTGGGTCAGGTCAATAGGGGAAGAATTCACGTCCCTAAAACTACATGACGGATGACCTGCCACCCCTGAGGCACGGACATGCGCTCCGCGTGCCGGGTGCAGAGGTCGTAGCTATGTGGCTCCGCGGACTGGCTCAGCGGGCCGAGCACGGCCATCGAGTCGGCGTACACGTAGGTGAGCGTTGCGACTGCACGGGAGTTGCAGGCCACTTTGCTACAGGGTCGACCGGTCATTGTGCCCCCAGCCTAGAACCCGCGACCGACGCTCGCGACTCGCGCGGGCGGAATACACTGGTCGGATGGTCAGGTCACGCAGGAACAGCGCTCCCGCCTCGTTGCGCGGCAGGTCTCGCGACCGGCACGGGCGCGGCATCCGCGCCGCCGTCACCGGACCGCACCTGCCCCCGCTGCGCAGCCGTTCGGACATCTTCGACATGACGATCGCCTCGACCGCCGAGTACCTCAAGGACGTCTGGCCGAGCGAGCTCTCCCGCGTGGTCTTCGAGGTGGCGGCGATGCCCGCCGAGCTCGGCGTCTCCCCCGGGGTCGACCGCTGGCGCGTCTTCGCCGACGAGCAGCGCGTTGTGCTCTACCGCCTGCCGATCGAGCGGCTCTCGCACCTGCACCGCCACGACGAGCTGCACCGCCGCATGATGATCGAGACCTGCGTCTTCCGCGCGGTCGCCGAGCTGTTGGGCAAGGACCCCTGGGACCTCGCACCCGACCGCTACCGCAACCACTGACAGCCGCGGGCGGATCCGCCGGCTACGGGTAGATCTCGATGGGTCCGGAGATGGTCGTCGGCGGCAGCACCGCGTAGCTGGCGAGCGCCGTGTCCGCCTGGTAGCTGACGCTCCCGTAGAGGGTGTCGAATCCGCCGAGCTCGTACGTGGTGTTCTCGGCCAGGTCGACGACCGCGGAGCCGCCGGCGGGCACGACCACCTCGAGGTCGTCGCCGGTGAGTGCGTCGACGCTCACCTCGGCGTCCTCCTCGCCGGGGTTGGAGAGGTGCAGCTGCGGGCGCGGCCCGGCCGCGACCGTCACCAGGGCGCGGTCGCTCAGGGCGTGCACGCTGGCGAGCCAGGCGAAGTCGCTCCCGCTCGACGAGCCGGTCTCGTCGGCCGCGGGCACGGTCGACACGCGCAGGCCGGCGACGACGGGGTGCTCGGCGGCGACCGTCACGGTATAGCTGCCGTCCGCGAGGCCGTCGACGGGGAGGTCGGTGACCACGCCCGGGTCGAGGGTGATCGAGAAGGAGCTGCTCTCGCCCCCGGTCTCGGAGACCACGTCGACGCTCACGTCGGAGCCCACCTCGCCCGGCAGGAAGACGCGGAGCGACGTGGCGAGGTCGGCGTAGCCCTCCTCGCCCAGGCGCGACTGCAGCGTTGCGGAGTTCGCGACCACGACGCCCGGGATCACCTGGGTCGTCGAGGGGGCATTGGTGGAGCCGATGATGTCGACGCCGCCCGGCTCGAGTCCGCGCACGGTGGACTGCTGCAGGTTGGCGACGATCTGGCCACCCTTGCTCACGACCCGCACGACCGGCGCCAGGACGTCCGGCGCGAAGCCGGCGAGCGAGAGCACACGCTGGCTGTGCGGCTGCACGACGATCCCCTCGGCACCGGGAGCCGACACGGCGCCGTTCTCGCCGGCGATCGTGATGTTGACGCTCGAGGAGGTGTCGCTCGGGTTCACGAGGGTGATCAGCGTGGTGCGCCCGGTGGTGGTGGAGCCCCCGACGAGCCAGGTCTCGGTGGCGGCCTGGGAGCAGTTGGTGGCGGCGAGGCCGCGGAAGTCGCCGCGGGCGGCCACTTGCGTCTGCGTACCGGAGATGAGCACGTCGTCGTCCACCGAGGTGTCGCCGACGGGAGAGCTGAGCACCACGGGCTCCCGCGTGCCGCCGTCCACGTCGGCGGCGGGGTCGGAGAGCGGGCTCTCGGTCACGGCGCCGGAGGTGGAGTCGAACTCGACGGGGGCCGCACCGATCGGGCTGGCGGTGGTGGCGTCCTGACCGGTCTCGTCACCGAGCTGGAACAGCGACCCCGGGCAGACCAGCTGCTGCGCGGTGGGGACCGGGGTGACGGTAACCGGCACGGGCGCGGTGGACACCGTGGGCAGGGGGACCAGCGCCGCGGCCACGATCGCGGCCGCCGCGATCCCGATGCCGATGGTGCCGGCGAGCACGCGCACTCCGACGATGGCGGCGCCCTTCGCGGTGCGCTTCGGCTTCTGCTCGCGCTCCTCGTCGTCGTCGACCGGGTAGTCGTCGCCGACCGGCTCGATGTAGTCAGTCATTCTCGTCCTGCTCAAAGGTCTTCGCCGGCTCGCCGAGCACGTTCGAGCTGCTGGCGCGGGGGCGGCGGCGGGTTCCGGTGGGCACCGCGAGGAGCAGCGCCGTCAGCAGCACGATGCCCTGGGCGATCGCGACGATGATGCCGAGCGGGGTGGACAGCGGTCCGGGTCCGGCGGGCGCCTCCCCGGGTTCGAGGGCGGCGAAGCGCCAGAGGAAGCCGTAGTCCGTATCGCCGATCGCGGTGAGCTGGGCGTTGCCGTCCAGCGCCTCGCCGGCGCGCTTGCGCGTCTCGACGGCGCCGGCCGTGCCGCCCGTGGCGTCCGGGGACACCACGAAGCCGATCTGCAGCTCCTGCATCTCTGCGATGGAGTCGAAGCCGCTCTGGGAGGCGAGGTTGCCGGCGAGCGTCGCGATGCGCAGCTGCTCCTCGGTGGCGTCACGGCTGGTCGCGGAGAGCGTCGACTGGGAGTCCAGGCTCGTGCCGTCGCCGCGGTGCAGCACCGCCGCCAGGGCGCCGTCCGGCTGCGCGGTGAGAACGAGGGTGCCGAGATCGGGGTCGGTCACCGCCTGCGCGGACACGTAGGCCGGGAGGCTGTGGCCGGCGCTCGCCGTCACGTCGGCGGTACCGGCGAGCGTGGCTCCGAGCAGTGGTCCGGCCAGCACGGCGGAGGTCGCGGCGACGAGCAGGGCGGGGAGCACGGCGAGTCGTCCGACCGCCTCGAGCGCGACCGCCACGGCACCGACCAGTCCGAGCCAGAACAGACTGAGACCCGCGCCCGGCCAGAGCGGGACGGTCGCCTCGCCGATCGAGGCCACCTGCACGTGGGCGGCGGCCACGGCCGTCGCGAATCCGAGCAGCGCGAGCACCATGGCCGGGATGGCCCGGCGCGAGCCGGGCAGGAAGAGCGAGAGCAGCGCGAGCACGGCCAGCGGGGTGAGCAGCGATGCCACGATGATCGGGGCGGCGAGGCCGTGGAGGCTCAGCGCGTCGGCCACCGCGCTCCAGCCGTTGTAGCCGTTCTCCGCAGAGCCGAGGGCGAGCTGCCATCCCGAGGTAGTTCCCGCCACGAAGGGGACGCCCGGATCGGCGACGACGCCGAGCCAGGTTCCGCGCAGCACCTGCTGGATCACGAGGGGCGCGAAGAGCGCCGCGGTCGGGATCACGATGCCGAAGAGGCGGTGGATGCTCGTCGGGCGCGCGACCATCCACGCCAGCAGCGCCACGAGGAGCGCGGGCGCCAGGGACGGCGCGGAGGCGATGACGGCCGCGAGCAGCAGCGACGCCGCGGCGCCCGCCGACCAGCTGCGCACCGCGTTGACCGTCGCGAGAACCAGCCACGGGAGCAGGAGGTGCGCGACGACGGCACCGAGGTGTCCGCCGCCGAGCGACGTGAGGAAGGGAGGGGCGAGCGCCCAGAGCACCGCCGCCACGGCCGGGGCCCAGCCGCGCTCGGAGAACCGTGCTGCGCACCACCACGCGCCGAGTGCCGCGAGCGGCAGCGCCACCGCGTACAGCACAACGACGCTGAGGGAGGGCGCCCAGAAGGTGATGCTGCCCAGGATGGCGACGATCAGCGCGAAGGGGTCGGCCGCGCCGATGAAGCCCGCTCCGACCTCGCGCCAGCCGAAGCCCACGTTCGACCACAGCTCGGCCACCGTGCCGCTGAGCGGGGCGAGCGCCCCGCCGGCGATGGCGGACGCGGACAGCAGGGGGCCGAAGGCGACCGCCCCGATCGCCGCGCAGAGCAGCACGACCCACGCTCCGCCGTGCGAGAGGAAGCTCGGCCGCAGGATCTCGGGACCCTGCGCGACCGTCGCGGCGGGGGCCGCGAGAAGCGCACGCTGGCTCGCTCGCAGCTCTCTCACCTGGCGGGCGGGCATCCGCAACGGGGCGATCGCCTTCCAGCCCAGCACCCGGGTGCGCTTGAAGCGGCGGCGGGCCTGCGTCACTCCGCCCGCGAAGGCGATGCCGAACGCGGCGCCGAACTCGCCCGGGATCGAGCCGGGGTGCTTGCCGACGAGGTGCCAGAGAGAGCGGATGAAGGCCAGCGGTACCAGGGACAGCCAGTGCAGCGGAACGGCCGGGGCGGGCGCGTAGACCAGTCGGCGGTGGAGCTGGGCGCGACGGTGCAGGCTGTTCGTCGCACGCGGCGAGACGGAGGTGCGGCCGAAGAGCTCCGGGCCGCCCGCGCTGGCGACCGCGGCCTCGGGCACACCGACGATGCGGTGCCCGGCCAGTCGCACCCGGATGCAGAAGTCGAGGGCGGCGTCGACCGTCGGCAGCGCGGGGTCAAAGCCGCCGAGCGCCGTCCAGACGCTCTCGCGCACCAGCATCCCGCCCGCGCTCACGGCGAGCATGTCGTTGTGCCTGTCGTGCTGGGCCTGGTCGAGCTCGCCCGCGACGAGGGCGATGGAGGCGCCGAGCTCGCTGATCGTCTCGCCGTAGGAGTCGATCACGTCTGGGGTGTCCCAGCGCATGAGCTTGGGCCCGGCGACCGCCACGGAGGGGGCGATCTCCACCGCGGCGAGCAGGGCGGCGAGGGCGCGGCGGTCGGGCGCGTTGTCGTGGCCGAGCAGCCAGATCCAGTCGTCCTCGCCGTTCTCGAGCGCGGCCGAGTGCAGCCCGTGGGCCGCCGCCGAGCCGAAGCTGCGCGGTGTCTCGGAGCGCACGAAGGTCGTGGGTCCGGCCTCCGCGAGGAGCCGGGCCGATGCGTCGGTCGAGCCGTCGTCGATGAAGATCGTGGCGTCGGGCCGCCGGGACTGGGCGGCGAGCGCCGAGAGGGTTCGCTCGAGAAAGTCGGCCCCGTTTCGGGCGACAAGTATCGCTGTGACTCTCGGTTGCATCGTGGTGAGCCTAAGTGTCCGGGGTGCTCACGGGCTCCAGACACGCGCCGGAGCATCGCAACTCACAGGATTGCGGCGCCGGGAGACGCGAGGGTACCGTGTGCGCTGGTTACGCGCGCTTGCGCAGTTTGCGGCGCTCGCGCTCGGAGAGACCGCCCCAGATGCCGAAGCGCTCGTCGTTCTCGAGAGCGTATTCGAGGCAGCTGTTGCGCACCTCGCAGGAGCCGCAGATCTTCTTGGCCTCGCGGGTCGATCCGCCCTTCTCGGGGAAGAAGGCCTCGGGGTCGGTCTGTGCGCAGAGCGAATCCGTCTGCCACGCCAGCGGGTTCTCCTCGGCGTCGGGCTTGCGGACTCCGGGAACGCCGAGGCGTACCGGGTCGACGAACCAGTCGTCGGGGACGTTGGCGCGGTATTCGCTATTCGCCATGTTCTCGTCCCTCCACGCTCGACCCGATTGACCGTAATGCGTTAGAGATAATTACACCGGTGTAGTTCGCCAGAGTCAAGTCGGTGATGATAAAACCCTCAACCGATTAAAGAGTGTTACGACGCGCGGCGAGTTGCGTCCCACGCGCTGGACACCATTTCGCGCAGGCTGTGGCGCATCCGCCAGTCGAGATCGCGTGCCGCGAGATCGCCCGCCGCCACGATCCGGGCGGGATCGCCCTCGCGGCGCGGCGCGATATCGGGCGTGAAGTCGATGCCGGTCACCTCGGCGACCGTCGCCATGATGTCGCCGACGGAGCTGCCGGCGCCGCTGCCGAGGTTGTACGCCGGCTCCAGGCTCTCGCCCGCGTCGAGCCGCTTGGCGGCGGCCACGTGCGAGACCGCGAGGTCGGCCACGTGGATGTAGTCGCGCACGTTGGTGCCGTCGGGCGTCGGGTAGTCGTTCCCGTTGATGCGCGGCGTCCTGCCCTCCTTGAGGGCGGTGAAGACGAGCGGGAAGAGGTTGTGCGGGCTCGCGTCGTAGATGTCCGGATCCCCCGAGCCGACCACGTTGAAGTAGCGCAGGCTCGTGTGGTGCAGGCCTGCGGCGACGCCCTGGTCGCGCAGCAGCCACTCCCCGATGAGCTTCGACTCCCCGTAGGGCGACTCGGGGCTCTTCGGCGTCGTCTCGGTGACGAGCTCGGTGGGCGGGGTGCCGTACACGGCGGCGCTCGAGGAGAAGACGATGCGGTCGACGCCCTTCGCGGCCATGGCCGCCAGCAGCACGGCGGTGGCCGTGACGTTCTGCTCGTAGGTGTGCAGCGGCCGCTTCACACTCACCCCGGCGTACTTGTAGCCCGCCACGTGGATCACGCCGGTGACACCGTACTGCTCGATCGTGTTCTCGAGCAGCTCGCCGTCGAGGATCGTGCCGAAGACGAAGGGCACCCCGGCCGGCACGAAGTCGCGGAAACCGCTCGACAGGTCGTCGACCACCACCGCGTCGAGGCCCGCCGTCACCAGCGCCCGCACCACGTGAGATCCGATGTACCCTGCGCCACCCGTTACCAGCCATGTCATGGCTTCAACGCTAGCGCGCCGGGCGCCGCCGCTCCCTCGTTCCCGCTTCCGAGCCCTTCCGGTAACGAAGGACCCGTCGCGGGTTCGGCGGCGCTTTCCGGGTCTGCGGCCCGTACCGGCTTGCGATCTCCTTCGTTTCCGTCAGAGGCGCGCCCGGAGGTGGTCCGCGCGCGTCGGAACGCGGCGGTAGCCGTCGCGCGGCAGCGCGACGGCCGATGCGACGACCGCCCAGAGGGCCAGTCCGATCAGAACTCCCATAAGTATGAACATGGCGGTAAATCTACGACTGGTGATATACCGCCGACAGTGGCAGAATCGACAGCGATCAGTCCATTCCTGCCATTGGAGTCCCGGTGCTCAAGAAGGTCGTCCTGCTCGCCATCCCCGGTGTGGCCCCGTTCGAGTTCGGCGTCGTGTGCGAGGTGTTCGGCGTCGACCGCAGCGACATGGGCGGTCCGGCGTTCGACTTCTCGATCGCGACCGCCGACCCGGGGCCCGTGCGCACGAGCCTCGGCTACGACATGGTGATCTCCACCGACCTCTCCGTGGCGGCGGACGCCGACCTCATCGCGGTGTCCGCCCACGCCTTCCACGACATCGACGAGCGCTTCCTCGAGGTGATCCGCGCCGCGGAGGCCCGGGGGGCGTGGGTGCTCAGCCTGTGCAGCGGCGCCTTCGTGCTCGCCCAGGCGGGGATCCTCGACGGCCGCCGCGCCACCACCCACTGGATGTACGCCGAGCGGCTCGCCCGCGAGTTCCCACTGATTTCCGTGGACCCCGGTGTGCTGTTCGTCGAGGACGGCACGGTGGTGACCGGTGCAGGAACGGCGGCGGGCATCGACGCCGCGCTGCACATCGTGCGCAGCGAGCTGGGCGCATCCGCTGCCAATGTCATCGCACGGCGCATGGTCGTGCCCCCGCAGCGCGACGGCGGGCAGTCGCAGTACATCCAGTCGCCCGTCTCGCCGGTCTGCGCGGACTCCTTCGCCGCCGTCGCCGACTGGATGGTGCAGAACCTGCACGAGGACCTCACCGTCGACCAGCTGGCGCGCAAGGCGCTCATGTCGAGCCGCACCTTCGCGCGGCGCTTCCGCGCCGACATGGGCACGACGCCCTCCGCGTGGCTGAACCGGCAGCGGATCATCCGCGCCCAGCAGCTGCTGGAGAGAACGGATGCGCCGCTCGAGTCGGTCGCGCAGGACACCGGCTTCGGCACGGCGTCGGTGATGCGCCACCACTTCCTCAAGGTGCTGCAGACCACGCCGACGGCGTACCGGCGCACCTTCGCGGTGCGCGAGGCCCAGTCGGCCTAGGAGCTTTAGGGCAGCGCGTCGAGGTCGGCCACCAGCGCCGCCGCCGCGGTGCCGAGCGTCTCCGCGGAGAGCGGCAGCTCGTCGGCGGTGCCCAGGAGCACGATCCAGTTGTCGCCGTCGAAGACGTGCAGGGCGTCGTCGATCACGACGGCCGAGTCGACGCCCGGCACCGTCGCGGGCTGCGCACCGCCGGTCGCCGCGATCTCCTCCGCGATCCAGGCACCGCCGGGGAGGATCTGCGCGGTGATCCCGTCGGACTCGCCGGACCAGCCGCAGGTGACCGCGCCGGCGGCCTCGTGCGCGGCGTAGAAGCCCGCGTTCGGCTCGGCGTCGCCGCCGGTGGAGAAGCCCACTGCCGCCGGATCGCCGATCAGCGTGCCGACGATCCCGGCGGTGTCGAGTGCCGCACAGTCGATGGGGACCGGCCATGCCGCGTCCACGAGGTAGGGCTCCGGCACGGCCTGCGCGGCGACCGCGAGCGTGAAGGCCTCCGTGGCCGCCGCCGCGCGCGGCAGCAGCGGCTCGCCGGCCACCGCCCCGCGCACCAGCCCGTAGAGGTCGAAGTCGGAGGCGCTGGCGGTGAAGGAGCAGCCGAAGTCCGGGTCGCAGTAGTCCTCCACCGGCTCGCCGCCGACGCGCGAGGGCAGCACGACCAGACTGAGGGCCGCGCCCACGGTCGCCGCCGGGTCGGACCACACGCACTGGATCCCGCCGAGCTGGCGGATCGCGACGTCGCCGGTCTCGTACAGGCGGTCGGCCAGCTGCACCGGGGCGCCCACGATCGTCGTCGCGTCGGTCTCGGAGAGCAGCCGCGCACAGTCGTCGTCGAAGAGCGAGCGCGGCCCGGTCTCCGGCTCCGGGGTCTCGCTCGGCACGGGGGCCGACGTCGGCGACGACGACGAGGCCGCCGGCTCCGCCGCCTCGGCACAGCCGGCGAGCAGCAGTGCCGCGACGGCGATCGTGGTGACGGTCAGGCCCCTGCGCGCGATATCCATATGAGGAATGCTACGGGGCCGATCGCGCAGCTCCTACTGCGCCCCGGCGACGACGCGCTCACCGAGCACGTCGGCGAGTGTGCGCGAGAAGGTGGCGGTGAGGTGGTGGTCGTCGAAGTAGACGATCAGTCCGCCGATGAGCGAGTGGCACACGTCCGCCCCGCAGAGGATGTCGTCGAGGTCGACGAGCGACACGGCGGGCAGCTGCGCCGCCGCCTCCACCATCGGGTCGTCCTGCAGCTCTCCGATGTCGCGCGGCGTGGCGCAGGGGTCGTCCACGTCGATGTTCTGCGCGACGCACTGCGGCGCGTTGATACCACCGGCGCCCGGCACGTCGCGCACGGCCACCACGGTCTTGCCGGCGTCGAGCATCCGCTGCCACACGGTGGTCAGGTCCTCCGGCTGCAGCGGGCGCCCGGGCATCCCCTCCACCGGCCGCACGTAGAGCCGGGTGAAGTTGCTGTAGACGACGCCGTCGATGCTCGGGTCGGCGAGGATCTCGTCGGTCACCGCCGCGCCCCAGTTCGCGCAGCTGGCGAGCGTCTCCGGGCCGCCGTTGGCCCCGGCCAGGATGTCTTCGGTGCCCGTGCCGTCGCAGATCGTCTTCAGGTAGGTGGTGAACTTCACCCCGTGCTCGGAGCCGTAGAGGTCGAGCGCCTCGAGGAAGTGGCCGGCGTGGGAGTCCCCCACGAGCGCCAGCGACATCGTGGGCGCGGTGGTGTCCCCCACCTCGCAGGCGATGACGGTGTCGACCGCGATGGCCTGCTTGCAGCTGTCGTCCGGCTTCACGCCGTCGCCGATGTCGGTCGCGGCGAGTTCGGCGTTGGTGAAGTCGTTCGCCGCGAACGGCTGCGGGCAGTCGTCGGCGTCGGTGACGGCGGCCGCACCGAGGCACTCCTCCGCCTCGGCGATCGCGGCCTGCACGGCCTGGGCGGCGCGGTCGATGTCGTCGCCCGTGCGCACGTAGACCACGCCGCACAGTCCGGCGACCAGCGCTGTGGCGGCGAGCGTGCTCGTGAGGCTCAGCCACGCGGGGCGGGACGCGAGGAATCCGGAGCGCGCCGGGTCCTCGACGAGGAGCTTGGTCGCCCAGGCCAGCACCCCGGCCAGAACCAGGATGCCGATCTTGCTGCGGGTGCCGAGGTCGTGCCCGATCACGAAGGGCAGGATCACGATGAACGGCCAGTGCCAGAGGTAGAGGGAGTACGACACCCCGCCGATCCACTGCACCGGGCGCAGGTTCGCGATGGTCGACGGCGACCACCAGAGGCGCGGCGACCCCGCCCAGATCACCGCGAGTGTGCCGAGCACCGGCAGCAGCGCCGCAACGCCCGGGAACGGCGTCGACGGGGTGTAGGCGAGGAGCGTCACGACGAGGGCGGCCAGCCCGAGCCAGCCGACGACGCTCCGCAGCACCTCGCGTCCTGCGAGGGGACTCGCGGCGAAGACCGCGAGCAGGCCGCCGGCGCCGAACTCCCAGGCCCTGGCCTGCGATGCGAAGTACGTCGGCGAGGGATCGGTCGCGACACCCAGCACCGAGGCGGCGAAAGACGCGACGACCAGAACCACGAGCACCGTGGCGACCGTTCTCCGGGGAGTCGCGCGGCGCATCCGCCTGCTCACCAGCAGGGCCCCGACGATGACCAGCGGCCAGAAGATGTAGAACTGCTCCTCCACCGACAGCGACCAGAAGTGCTGCGCGGGAGTCGCGTCGAGATCGGCGCCGAGGTAGTCGACCGAGCTCGCGGCGAGCACCCAGTTCTGCACGTACAGGGCGGAGGCCGCGATCTCCTGGAACCAGCGCTGCCAGAGCACCGACGGCACCCAGACGAGCGTGGCGACGCCGGTGACGGCGAGCACGAGGAGGCTGGCGGGCAGCAGTCGTCGAGCGCGGCGCGCCCAGAACTGGAGGAGCGAGACGCGTCCGGTGCGGTCGACCTCGCGCAGCAGGTGACCGATGATGAGGAAACCGGATATGGCGAAGAACACGTCGACGCCGACGTAGCCGCCGGGCAGGCGCAGGGGCCACAGGTGGTAGAGCACCACCGCGAGAACGGCGAGCGCGCGCAACGCCTGGATCTCCCGCCGGGGCGCGTTCAGCCGGGCGAGTCGGCGGGTCGTCCCCGTGCGTGCGGTGCCGGGCTTCTCCGCGAGGAGCGTATGGCCCACGTGCTAGTCGCCGGTCGTCGCGACGAAGACCGTGCCGTCGCCGGAGAACCGGAGCGGCGACTCGTCCGCGCTCACGAAGACGGACTCGCCCCGGGCGAGGGAGACGGACGACACCGCGCCCTCGATCCGCAGCTCGCCCTCGACGCAGAGGGCGATCGACCCGCCGGCGACGGGGAGCTCGCACGACGGCTCGGTCTGAGCCCCGAGCTGCACGACCGCGAGCTCGAAGTCCGGGACGTCGGGGCGGAAGACCTCGAGCCCCGGCGAGACGACGACCGGCGCGAGGTAGGGCACGGGCACGGGCGTGAAGTCGAGCACCGAGAGCAGCTCGGGCACGTCGACGTGCTTGGGGGTGAGCCCGCCGCGCAGCACGTTGTCGGAGGCGGCCATCAACTCGATGCCGAGGCCCTCCACGTAGGCGTGGATGTTGCCGGCGGGCAGATAGATCACCTCACCACGTGAGAGGGTCACCAGGTTCAGCATCAGCGAGACGACGATCCCGGGGTCGCCCGGGTAGGAGGCGGCCAGCTCGGAGACGAGCGCGAAGTTGCCGCCCTCGAGCAGCGCGGCGGCCTCGACGACCGCGGACACGAGCTCGGGCACGGCGTCTCCCCCGCCGACGAGCCATTCGAAGGTGGCGCGGAGGTCGTCGTCGTCGCCGAGGCGGTCGGAGAATGCGGCGAGCGCGGGGTCGCCGGGCAGCGCCGCCTGCATCCGGTCGATGGTCGACGAGATGGCCCGGGCGGAGCGGAAGCCGCACAGCGCGCGGAAGCCGTCGCTGAGGGCGTAGATCAGCTCCGGCTTGTGGAAGCCGTCCCGGTAGTTGCGGTTCGGTGCGTCGAGCGGGATCCCGAGGTCGTTCTCCCGGGCGAATCCGGCGGCGGCCTGGTCCATGGTGGGGTGCGCCTGGAGCGACAGCGGCGATGCGGCGGCGAGCACCTTGAGCAAGAAGGGGAGGCGGCCGTCGACGACGGCGTCGAGGGTGCTCCCGTCGGCCAGACGGCTCGGCGAACCGGGGTGCGTGCCCAGCCAGAGCTCCGCCTCCGGGCCTCCGGAGGGTGTGGTGCCCAGCAGGTCCGCGATGGCGGTGCGCGAGCCCCACGCGTAGTCGCGGGGCGTATTGGTGATGCCTACAAACATGGGGCCTGTCCTCGTCGTCCGGTTAGACCAAAGTACCAACCGTCTAGGAGGGGCCCGAACCGCGGCCGTAGTCTTTCGGAGGATTCCGACAAGCAATGGAGCATTTACATGTCATTCGAGTCACTCAGCAGCGACTTCTACGGGTACGAGAACGCGCTGTCCGATCAGGAGAAAGACCTGATCATGCGGCTGCGGGCCTACCTCGACGCCGAGGTGCGGCCCATCGTCAACAAACTCTGGGCCGATGCGGAATTCTTCCCCCGCAAGATCGTCACCGACCTCGCCGAGCTGGGCCTCTTCGGGCAGCCGTGGAAGGAGACCCAGCGCTTCGAGAACTCCGCGGTGTTCCGCGGCTGGGTCGCCCTCGAGCTGGCCAGGGTCGACGCCAGCCTCGCCACCCTGGTGGGCATGCAGAACGGCCTCGTGATGGGCTCCATCGGCGTCGCCGGCTCGCAGGAGCAGCGCGAGGAGTGGCTGCCGAAGCTCGCGAGCGCCGAGCTGCTCGGGGCGTTCGGGCTCACCGAGCCCCTCTCCGGCTCCGACTCGGCGCAGGGGCTGCGCACGGTGGCCCGGCGCGACGGCGACAACTGGGTCATCAACGGCGAGAAGCGCTGGATCGGCAACGGCTCGATCAGCGACGTCACCATCATCTGGGCCAAGGACGCCGACGACGGACAGGTGAAGGGCTTCATCGTGCCCACCACGACGCCCGGCTACTCGGCGACGCGCATCGAGAACAAGCAGGCGCTGCGCATCGTGCAGAACGCCGACATCGTTCTGACGGACGTCGTTGTTCCGGAGGCGAACCGCCTGCAGAACTCGAAGTCGTTCCGCGAGACGGCATCCGTTCTGCGCCTCACCCGCGCGGAGGTCGCCTGGGCGGCCGTCGGCAACTCGGTGGGCGCATACGAGGCCGCCGTCGCCTACGCGGCGTCGCGAATCCAGTTCGGCAAGGAGATCGGCGGGCACCAGCTCGTGCAGGACCTGCTCGCCCGCAGCCTCGGCAACATCACCGCGTCGATCGGCATGGTGACCCGGGTGTCGCAGATGCTCGACGAGGGCACGCAGCGCGACGAGCACGCCTCGCTCGCGAAGGCCTTCACCACGGCGCGCATGCGCGAGACGGTGGCGTGGAGCCGGGAGATCTTCGGCGGCAACGGCATCGTGCTCGACTACGACGTGATCCGGTTCTTCGCGGACGCGGAGGCGATCTACTCCTACGAGGGGACCCGCGAGATGAACACCCTGATCGTCGGTCGTGCCATCACCGGAAAGGCGGCCTTCGTTTAGACGCTCAGCGCCGGGTGAGTCGTCGCTTCACCGAGCCGACGACCACCCGCGCCGGGTTGCGCTTGAAGCCCACGATCCACTGCTGCAGCTCGGCGAACTGACCGGCCAGACGGGCGTTCTCCTCCGCGAGCCTCTGGTTCTCCGCGAGCAGACGGTTCGATTTCTCCAGCACCTCATCGGGCGGGAAGACGTAGGCCTCGCGCTGGGGGGTGTGCAGCGCGGCCGCTCCCGCGGGCACGGCGGTGCCGATGTACTGGAACACCTCCGCCTCGGTGACCCGCAGCATGTCGAAGAAGGCCGGAGTCGTCTCCAGCCCGACGGCCCGGAGCCGTTGCGCGGTCCACTCGGGCGCGTAGCCCACCACGGTCGGCTTCTCGCTGGTGACGGAGAACCCCGCGTTCGCGAACACGTCGTGCACCTCGTGCCGGTCGTAGAAGTGCAGGTGCGTGCGGTCGAGCAGCCCGAGCTCGGCGTAGGGGAAGCGCCCCTCGAGCAGGTCGAGCCGCACGGAGAGGTGCCCCATGTGCGGGATCGAGTAGACGACGATGCCGCCGTCGTTGAGCAGCGCGTGCACGGCGCGCAGGGCGGCGCGCGGGTCGGGCAGGTGCTCGATCACGTCGGCGAACACCACGACGTCGAAGGTTCCGAGCAGCTCGAGCGCACCCGGCCCGGTGATGTCGAAGACGTAGGCGGCCGTGATGCGCTCGTTCGCCTCGAGGATGTCCTCCTCGTTGAGGTCGACGCCGACGACAGTGCAGCCCTTCAACTGCTCGAGGGCCTGCCCGAAGTTGCCGGTGGAGCAGCCCACATCGAGCACGCGGGCGCCCTCGGGGATGTAGTGGTACATGTTCGACCAGCTGCTGTTGCCCGCTTCGGGCACGAAGTAGTGATCGGAGTACTGCGAGAGTTCGGCCAAGGTCGGGTCCCATCGACGTCGCGGTCGGGTGGCATCGTGCGATTCGCAGTCTATTGCCGGCGCACCGGGGCGGCGGGCTCATACAGCCCCCGTCGGTAGGGTTGCAGTATGAGAGCACTCGACAGCAGCCGATTCAGATTCGGTGTGCTCACACTGGGGCTGCTCACGGTGCTCGCCGGCGACATCTGGCGCTACTCGATCACCTGGTTCGGCTTCGGGGCGATCGTGCTCGGCGTCTCGGTGTTCTCCGTGTGCCTCCTCGTGCGCAACCGGGCCGACTGGCGCATCGGCTCGCTGCCCTATCCGCTGCTCGCCTTCCTGGTGCTGACGACCGTGTCGATCCTCTGGTCGTTCTACCCCAGCGCCACGGCGGTCGGCCTCGCCGCCAACTGGCTCACCGTGCTGTCGGGCGTGGCCTTCGCGGTGTCGTTCGACTGGCCCACCCTGCTGCGCTCCCTGGGTGTGGCGCTCCGGATCCTCCTCGGCGGCTCGCTCGTCTTCGAGCTGATCGTCTCGCTGTTCGTGCGCCAGCCGCTGCTGCCGTTCTGGTACAGCTACGACGACGTCGACCGGCCGTTGGCGAAGTCGCTGTACTGGTCGCGCGACCTGCTCCTCGACGGCGGCAAGATCCAGGGCCTTCCGGGCAACTCCGCGCTCCTCGGCTTCCTCGCCCTCCTCGGGCTCATCGTCTTCGGTGTGCAGCTCGCGTCGACGACTCGTCGCCGTGGATTCGGTGTGTTCTGGATGCTCGTGGCCGCGCTCTGCGTGTACCTCACGCGGTCCGCCACCATCACCGTGGCCCTCGTCGCCGTCGTTGTGGTGGCCCTCGCCGTCGTGGCGTTCCGCCTCGCGGGCAGCGCACGCACGCGAGGTGCGCTGTACGGCCTCCTCGCGGTCGTCGTGGCCGGTCTCGTGCTGGTCGGTACCCTGTTCCGCTCGCCGCTGCTCTCGCTGATGGGCAAGGGCGACACCCTCACCGGGCGCACCGACATCTGGGCCGACGTGACCGAGCTCGCGCAGCAGCGCCCCGTCTTCGGCTGGGGCTGGGTGAGCTACTGGGCGCCCTGGGCGGAGCCCTTCGACGACCTCGCCTTCGAGGGCGGCGTTCACCAGTACCAGGCGCACAACGCCTGGCTCGACCTCTGGCTGCAGATCGGGATCGTCGGGGTGGTCGTGTTCGCGGCGCTCTTCGTCTCCAGCCTGGTGCGCTCGTGGTTCTTCGCCACCGACCGCCCGCAGACCGCACCCGGACAGCCCGGCCGCTTCAGCGCGATCTCCGTGCTGCCGCTGTTGATCCTCACGGCGCTGGCCGTGCAGAGCCTCGTGGAGAGCCGGCTCATCATCGAGTACGGGATCGTGCTCCTCGTGGTCATCGCCGTGAAGACGAAGCGGGGTGAGGTGGGTGAGCGGCTCGCCTAGGCGCCACACCCCTCTCGACGCCGCCGTGGAGTTCTTCTCCGCGACGCGCCTCGCCCACGCCATCGCGACCGTGGCGATCGCCGTCTCCATCCTCGCGCCCACCGTGCGGGCGCTGATCGGCTGGCCGGGCCTGATCGCGATCGTCGTGGTACTCGTGGTCTTCGCCGGACTCTCCCTGATCGCGCGGCGCGAGTCGATCGACTACCAGGGCATCCTGCCGCTCACCCTGCTCGTGTTCCTCGGCTGGGCGGTGATCTCACTGGTCTGGAGCGAGTACCAGTGGGCCACCGTGGCGGGCCTCGGCTACCTCGGGGCGTTCTCCGCGCTGGGCGTCTACGTCGCGCTGATGCGCGACACCATCCAGATCGTGCGCGTCTTCGGCGACGTGCTGCGCGTTGTGCTCGTGGCCTCGATCGCGCTCGAGGTCTTCTCCGGACTCCTCGTCGACTCCCCCATCCGCTTCCTCGGCATCCAGGGCCACCTCGATACCGCGGGTCCGATCCAGGGTCTGCTCGGCACCCGCAACCAGCTGGGCGTCATCGCCCTGATCGCGGCGGTGACCTTCGGCACCGAGTGGCGCACCAAGTCCATCCGTCCGGGGCTCGCGGTCTCCTCGCTCGTGCTGGCCGGGATCACCATGGTGTTCACGCGGTCGCCGCTCATCGGCGGGGCCATCGTGGTGCTGGCCGTGGCGATCGTGGCACTGTACGCACTGCGCCGGGTCCCTCCCGCCCACCGCACGGTCGCCCAGCTCGGCCTGCTCGCCGCCGTCGCGGTCGTGGCACTGGTCAGCTGGGGCTTCCGCCAGCGCATCATCGGGCTCAGCAACGCGGGCGGCGAGCTCGACTACCGGCTGCGGCTGTGGAACGAGATGACCGCGCTGATCCGCATCAACCCGCTCGAGGGCTGGGGCTGGATCGGGCAGTGGCGCACCGGGATCTCGCCGTTCCAGGCCTTCGCGAGCGGCGAGCGCGTGCCCCAGAACGGTGTCAACGCCTACCTCGACGTGTGGTTCCAGCTGGGCATCGTCGGCATCGTGATCTTCGTCGGCCTGGTGGGCATCACCTTCGTGCGCTCCTGGCTGCTCGCGGGGCAGAAGCGCAGCATCGTCTTCGCCTGGCCGGCGCTCGTGCTCGTCGTGCTGCTCTCCAGCGCGCTGTTCGAGAGCTCGCTGCTCGTGGAGTACGGCTGGCTCACCTTCGTGGTCTGCTGCGTGAAGGCCTCGCAGAACCTCAGCTGGCGCACCGCCTTCGCGCGGCCGCTCGAGCAGGAGCCGCTCGACTAGGGCGATCCGATAAACTGACAGAAACTACCCGATCGCGATCGGGCAGCCCTCACGTCGTCGTTAGGACCTCAATGCAGACCGTCACCATGCCCGAGACCGCCGCCCCGGAGATCTCGGTCGTCGTGCTCGCCTGGCGGCAGACCGACCGTCTGGTCGACTGCCTGGCCGCGCTGGCCGCGTCGGAGTCGGCGCCCCCGTTCGAGACCGTCGTTGTGCTCAACGGCGCGTCCCCGGAGGTGCGCTCGATCGTGGAGTCGCGGGTCAGCGGCGCCGTCCTGGTCGACATCGAGCAGAACATCGGCTTCGGCGGCGGCTGCAACCGCGGCGTCGCCGCCTCCCGCGCCCCGCTCGTGCTCTTCCTCAACGACGACGCGACCGTCGATCCCGCGCTGCTGCGCGCCCTCGCCGATCGCCTCGCCGGCGACGCGAGCATCGCGGCGGCCGCCGCTGTGCTGCTCAACCCCGACGGATCGCTGCAGGAGGCCGGATCGCGTGTGCTCGACGACGCGGGCACCGTGCAGCTCGGTGCCGGCCTGGCGCCCGACTCGGCGGCCGCCGCGCCCTACCTCACGGTGCGCGACATCGACTACGGCTCCGGCGCCGCGCTCCTCGTGCGCAGGAGCGCATTCGACGCGGTCGGCGGCTTCGACCCGATCTACGAGCCCGCCTACTTCGAGGACGTCGACCTGAGCTTCCGCCTCAAGGCGGCCGGCCACCGCGTGGTGCTCGAGCCCGCGGCGCGCGCCACGCACGCCACCGGCTCGTCCACGGCCACCGATCCGCGCTTCCGCAGCTTCGCGTCCGACCACGCGGGCACCGCCTTCATCGCCCGTTGGCGCGAGACGCTGACCGGCGGGCCCGGACGCGACGCACCGCCGGAGGCCCTGCGGGCGATTGCAACAGCGGATGCCCCGGTAACGGACACGACACCGCGAACGCCCGCCGAGACATCCGCTTCGATCGCCGCGGACTACCGGCTCTGGCTGTCCGCGCAGCTCGACACCGCCCAGGCGCGGATCGAGGTGCTCGAGGCGGAGGGCGCCGCGGCGCGCGCCAAGGAGGCCGAGCTGAACGCCACCGCCCACGCGCTGCGCACGCGGCTCGACGACCTCGAGTCGCGCGGGCCGGTCGGCATCGTCAAGTGGCAGCTCGGGATGCTCAAGAACCGTTCGGCGAAGTAGCTACTGCCCGAAGGAGGCGCGCAGCGCGGCGATGCCGCCCTGGGTGTCGCCGTCGTAGATGACGTTGCCGTGCGCGAGCACAACGGCGCGGCTGCAGAGCTCCTCCACCTGCGCGGAGGAGTGGCTCACCAGCACGATTGTGCGGCCCTCCTGCTGGAACTCGCGGATCTTGTCCATGCACTTCTCCTGGAAGCGCTCGTCGCCGACCGCCAGCACCTCGTCGACCAGGAGCACGTCGGGGTCGACGTGCACGGCGATCGCGAAGGCGAGGCGCACGTACATGCCCGAGGAGTAGAACTTCACCTGGGTGTCGATGAACTCCTCGATCTCGGAGAACTCGACGATGGAGTCGAAGTACTCCTCGGTCTGCTTGCGGGAGAGCCCGAGGATCGAGCCGTTGAGGAAGACGTTCTCGCGACCGGTGAGGTCGGGGTGGAAGCCCGCTCCGAGCTCGAGCAGGGCCGCGAGGCGTCCGCGCCGCTCCACGCTGCCGGAGTTCGGCTGGATGATGCCGCCGATGACCTTGAGCAGCGTGCTCTTGCCCGAGCCGTTCGCGCCGAGCAGGCCCACGGTGGTGCCCGCCTCGATGTCGAAGCCGACGTCGCGCAGGGCCCAGAAGTCGTCCTTGTGCTTGTTCGAGCGGCCGAAGTTGACGACCCGCTCTTTGAGCGACTTGTCCTTGCGGATCACGAAGCGCTTCGAGACGTCGTTCACCTTGATGACGACGGGAGCCGCCGCGTTGCTGATGGTCATTAGATCTCCTGCGCGAAGTTGCCCTGCAGACGCGAGAAGACGCGCTGGCAGACCCAGATGAGTACGAGACCGATGACGCCCGCGATGAGGAGTCTCAGGTCGAGGTCGGCGGGCCACGGCTGGGCGGGCACAACGACGTCGGCTCCCGCCGCGTCCTGGCCCATGACGGTGTCGCGGGACCCGGCGACCCACATGCCCTTCTGGAAGGCGAGCATGGCGAGGGTGATGGGGTTCCAGAGGTAGACCTCGCTGAGCCAGGCGAGTCCGGTGCGCTGCGCGGCGTCGACGACGTACGACCACGAGTACACGATGGGGGACGCCCAGAAGAACAGCAGCATCCCCACCTCGACGAGGTACTGGATGTCGCGCAGGTAGACGTTGAGCGCGGAGAGCAGGAGCGCGAGGGCCACACCGTAGATGAACGCGATCAGCACGCCGATGGGCACGTAAGCGATCGAGGTCGACCACGGGACCTGCAGGGTGACGATCGTCGCGATCAGCAGAACGGCGAACTGGATCGCGAAGTTGAACAGCGCGGAGCCCGCCGCGGCGAGCGGGAAGATCTCGCGGGGCAGGTAGACCTTCTTGATCAGGCCGGCGTTGCTCACGATCGACCCGGTGCCCGAGGAGACAATCTCGGAGAACAGGCCCCAGAGGGTGAGCCCCGAGAAGACGAAGATGGCGAACTCGGGGATGCCGCGGGCCGCGCCGAGGAACTGGCCGATCGCCACGAAGTAGATCAGCAGCATCGTGATCGGCTTGATCAGGGTCCACAGGAAGCCCAGGCTCGAGTCCTTGTACTTGGCCTTGAGCTCGCGGCGCACGAGCAGCCCGAGCAGTTCGCGGTGCTCGAGGATCTCCTTGATCGACCGGAAGAAGGCGCCGATGTGCTTGGCACCCACCGGCTCCGAGGTCTGGAACGGTAGGGCGGCGAGACGGGTCGCACGCTCCTGCGCTTGATTGGTCACAAGTACTCCGAGTTCATTGAGCCGCTACGCGCAGCGATCGATTCTAAGCGCTGGCGAAGAAATAGGCCCACACGTCGTCGGCGTAGTCGCTCCAGGTGCGCACACCGCGGGAGCGGGCCTCCGCGCGCAGGCGCTCGTTCACGTCGTCGTCGAACAGCACGCTCTCGAGTCCGCGGGCGAGGTCCTCCTCGTCGCGGGGGTCGACCAGCACGGCCCCGCCGCCCCGGGCGATCTCGGCCATGCTGCCGTAGCCGGAGGTGACGACCGGGGTGCCGACCGCGAGCGACTCGGCGACGGGCAGGCCGAAGCCCTCGTTGAGCGAGGGGAAGACCGTGCACCGGGCCACCCGGTAGCCGCCCCAGAGCAGGGAGTCGGTGATCGCGCTGACGCTCTGCACGGCGCGACCCTTCTCCTTGAGCGCGGCGAGCTCGAGCTGGAACTGCTCGCTCCCCCAGGCGTTGCCGCCCACGAAGGCGAGCGAGAACTCGCGCCCCTGCTTCCAGAGGAGCTCGGCGGCCGTGAGCACGGCGAGGTGGTTCTTGCGCGGCTCGTGGCTTCCGACGCAGAGCAGCAGGGGGAGGTCGCCGGTCGAGAGGGTCGCGCGTGCCGAGGCCAGCTGCACCTCGTTCACCGTTCCGGCGTCCGCCGGGAGGAACACGGCCTCGATGCGCGGTCCGCTGAGACCCGCGCTGCCGAGCATGGTGCGCCATCCGCCGTACTCGGCCGCGGCCGCCTCGGAGATCGTCGCGATCTTCGCGAAGTGGGCGGCCGCCACGAGGTTGCGGGAGAATCCGGCGCCCATGCCGGCGCCGATGGTCTCCGCCGAGGTGAGCGGAACGCAGTCGTAGCCGATGAGCACGGAGGTGTTGCCGGAGAACTCCGCCATCGCGGCGATGCGCGAGGTGCGGTTGTCCTCGATGGCCAGCTCGGGGAGCACGTAGTCGCACTTCCAGGGGATGAGCACGTCGCTCACACCCTGCGGTCGCGCGTGCGG
>Ga0247729_10000210_pt1 | contig 27259 bp, 25 predicted proteins | sample UWRJL133311R2_FD_180958 | JGI IMG/M metagenome (GOLD analysis project Ga0247729, IMG submission 180958) | Plant litter microbial communities from Arlington Agricultural Research Station in Wisconsin, United States - UWRJ-L133-311R-2 | ecosystem: Environmental > Terrestrial > Plant litter >... | reverse complement strand
TGAAGAAACCCCGCACCATTACAATCCCCATTCGATGGCTCCCAGAAAGCCATTACTGAGCATAGCTAATGGGGGCGAGCTACGAGCGTCCGCAGCGTTCTGCGGGCCACGAGGTAGATGACGACGCCGACCACTGCACCCAGGGAATTTGCGATCACGTCGTTGACCGTCGCGAACCGAGAGGAAAGGAAGACGGCCTGCGTGATCTCGATCCCGATTGAGATCGCCGGGCAGATGAGAATGGCGAGCCACCATCGCCTCGAGGGGAGCAGGAGTGCCACGAGAAAGCCGGCAGGTGCGAACATCGCTATGTTCGCCCCGAACTCGAGCTTGTTGTACCCGAACCAGACTGGCAGACCGTGACGATGGAGCAACCCGAGGAAGCGGGAGATCGACGGCTGGAATCCCTGATCGACCGGAGTCGGCCACAGCGTAACGGTGAGAACCGCGATCGCGTATGCGATCAGGATGCCGGCAGCGAGCTGCAGCCGAGGTCGGTTCGTGGTGGGGATTGGCATCGTTCGCCGATCTTAGCCAAGGAGAAGCAGGGAATCGTCTGCGCATCCGCGGTCGGGCGTAACGTAGTGCCGCTGATGGCGTGAGCTTCCCTAAGCTGGATAGACCGCTCGACACCGCAGATGCATTGACACCCCTAGCGAAACGCCATCCCTAGCGAAGAGGAACAGCATGCCCGTCTACAACGACATCACCGAGATCTACGGAAACACACCGCTGGTTCGCCTGAACAGCGTCGCGAAGGGTCTCGGCGCAACCGTGCTGGCCAAGCTCGAGTTCTACAACCCGTCTGCCAGCGTGAAGGACCGCCTCGGAATCGCCATCGTCAATGCGGCCGAGGCGAGTGGTGAGCTCCAGCCCGGCGGAACCATCGTGGAGGGCACCAGCGGCAACACCGGCATCGCGCTCGCGATGGTCGGCGCCGCGCGCGGCTACAAGGTCATCCTCACCATGCCCGAAACCATGAGCAAGGAGCGACGCGTGCTGTTGCGCGCCTACGGTGCGGAGCTGGTGCTCACCCCCGGCAGCGAGGGTATGAAGGGCGCCGTCAACAAGGCAGCCGAGATCGTGGCAAACACCCCTGGTGCAGTTCTTGCCAAGCAGTTTGAGAACGAGGCAAACCCCGCAATCCACCGCGCAACCACCGGCCCGGAGATTTGGAACGACACCGACGGCGCCGTCGACATCTTCGTCTCCGGCATCGGTACCGGCGGAACCATCACTGGTGCAGGCAACTACCTCAAGGAGCAGAAGCCCGGTCTGCAGGTCGTGGCTGTTGAGCCCGCCGAGAGCCCGATACTCAACGGTGGCGCCCCCGGCCCGCACAAGATCCAGGGCATCGGCGCGAACTTCGTTCCCGAAATCCTCGACCGCGAGGTCTACGACGAAGTCATCGACGTCAACATCACCCAGAGCGTGCAGATGGCCCGTCGACTTGGTTCCGAAGAGGGCATCCTCGGCGGCATTTCGAGTGGTGCAACTGTTACTGCCGCCCTCGAGCTTGCCGCCAGGCCCGAGAACGCAGGCAAGACCATCGTGGTCATCGTCGCCAGCTTCGGTGAGCGGTACCTCTCCACCGTGCTTTACGAAGACCTGGTCGACTAGCGTGCCGTTCTCCCGTCTCCGGGAGGACATCGCCACAGCTCGACGACGCGATCCAGCCGCGCGCAGCTCGGCGGAGGTGTTCCTCACCTACTCCGGGCTGCACGCGATCTGGGGCCATCGCCTCGCGCATCGCCTGCACCGCGCGCACCTCTACCTGCTAGCACGCGTTGTCTCCCAGCTATTGCGCTTTCTAACAGGCGTCGAGATCCACCCCGGTGCCACGATCGGTCGGCGCTTCTTCATCGATCATGGAATGGGGGTCGTTATCGGTGAGACCGCAGAGATCGGCGACGACGTGATGCTCTATCACGCGGTCACTCTCGGGGGCACGACGTCGGAGCGAGAGAAGCGTCACCCCACCCTCGGGGACGGCGTGGTGGTGGGAACCGGTGCCAGCATCCTCGGCCCCGTAACCGTCGGAGCCCGTTCGGTAGTCGGAGCGCATGCAGTCGTTCTAACGGACGCGCCCGCAGATTCCCGCCTGACGGGCGTCCCGGCGAAGATCCGCGCCCGAACCCCCCGCACCCCCGACTTCTACATCTAGCCGACTCGTGCTTTCTCGCGGCTCACCTCGCTGGTTGAGTAGCAGGCGAGCGAAGCGAGCCCGCGTATCGAAACCCCGCACCTAAACCGCAGATTGAAAACTCACAATGCACATCCGCCCCTTCCGGCTCCCAGACCAACCCGCGGTAATCGCCCTCTGGACAACCTGCGGCCTAGTCCGCCCATGGAACGACCCTGTCAAAGACATAGCCCGCAAACTAACCGTGCAGCCCGAACTTTTCCTAGTCGGCGAGCTCGACACTGAGATCATCGCCGCCGGCATGTTCGGGTTCGACGGAACCCGCGGCTGGGTGCACTATCTCGCCGTCGAGCCCAGTCACCAGGGCGAGTCCCTGGGGCGTGCGCTGATGGCCGAGGGCGAGCGACTCCTCCAGCGGCTCGGCTGCCCAAAGGTCAATCTGCAAGTGCGGTCGGGCAACGAGCGGGTGATCGGCTTCTACGAATCGCTCGGATACGTGCCCGACGGAACAGTGACGTTGGGCAAAAGGATCATCCCCGACGACTAATCGGTCGTTCGGTGAGCCCCTGGACGCGCAAACCCTGATGACCGCGCCGAGGCCTCCTGCGATTCGGCAATAGGGGCCGTGATCGCGATTGACCTGGTGCGGCGAAAGTCGTCGATGACGAACCTATTCTCGGTAATCCGCGACTAGCCAGTTTGCAATCCCCGATAGCGATTCGGCGAGCTTTTTATGCTCATCACTGGAGCGGTAAGCCGAAAAAGCTATCTCGCTCTCGAAAAGCACGTTTTGCACAACTACGTCACCCTTGCGCAGATCGGTAGAGGTTTCGACTCGCCAGTCCAGAATCCCGGGCAAAGTTCTCAGTGCCTGGATCCGTTTGACAGCAGCGATCACCTGCTCAACTTCGATGCCGTCATCGAAACGAAACAACACAATGTGGCGAAACGCTGCCATTAGACCCTCACCGAATCAAGATTCTTGCGATACCACTCAACAGTAGAGGTGATGCCCTCAACGAGATCTATCTGAGACGTCCAGCCGGCATCAGCGAGTTTGCTCACGTCGAGCAGCTTCTGGTGCATCCCATCCGGCTTTGCGGTGTCCCACTTCGTTTCGCCTTCGAAACCAACGACCTGCGCGACGGTCTCGGCAATCTGTTTGATCGTCACATCTTTGCCCGTGCCGACGTTCACCTGAGCGGGCGCGTCGTAGTTTTCGAGAAGATGCAAGCAGGCGGCAGCCATGTCGTCGACATGAAGGAATTCACGACGAGGTGACCCAGTGCCCCAGTTGGTCACCGACTCTGCGCCCGTAGACACGGCCTCTTCGTATCGGCGGATGATCGCAGGCAGGACATGGCTGCCCTGTGGCGAGAAGTTGTCGCCCGGACCGTAAAGGTTCGTCGGCATCGCCGAGATCCACGGCAGTCCGTATTGCTTACGCACAGACTGCACCTGAAGGATGCCGGCAATCTTGGCGATGGCGTACGCATCGTTTGTCGGCTCGAGGTATCCGGTGAGGAGGTATTCCTCCTTAATGGGCTGCTCAGCGTGAGCGGGGTAAATGCAAGACGATCCCAAGAAAAGAACCCGCTCAACGCCCGCTTCGAGAGCAGCGTCCATGACGTTAACCTGCACTTGGAGGTTTTCTGAAAGGAAGTCGACTGGATAGGTGCTGTTTGCCATGATCCCGCCGACTTTTGCGGCGGCGAGTACCAGGTACTTTGGGCGGGTCTCAGCAATGAAATCGAACGTGGCAGCGCGGTCGGTCAGGTCGACTTCAGAGCGTGTCTTGCCGACGAGATTCGTGAAACCCTCTGCTTCGAGGTTGCGCCAGATTGCGGAACCAACGAGCCCACGATGTCCTGCTACGTAGAACGTTGCGTCGCGATCGAGCGGGCCCGGCGCGAAGGCGGTGGTGTCGAAGATAGTGTCCCCCAGAAAGCTATCGATGTTCGTCAAATATAGCTCGATGCTACGCGTCCGAGGCGACATTCGCTTTGATCCGTTGTGATCACGGGATGGCAGCTGGACTTCGCGATCTCTCGAAAATTTAGTTCTTCGATTCCTGACAAAGGGAAGCTACCAAGTGACCGAACCCTCGCTTGACTTCGTCCGGCCGCCCGAATCCGAATTCCATCTACAGCAAGTGGATTCACTCCCTATGGGCCGCAGGGCGCGGAGTATGTCCGGTAGCTGCTGGACAGTCTCACGCCCGAAATATTGCTGACGCAGAACGACGATTACCTTGTGATCGAAAAATAGCGAGTTCTCGATCTTCTCTTAGTGCGTTGTTCGCTGCTGGCCATACTGCGAGCAGGAGAACAGGCCAGTACGTCGCTCTTTCAGTGATGCCGGGTTGAAGCAGCGAGAAGGCGAGAATGGCGCCGAGCACTACCAATCCTGTTGACGAGAAAACATTGTTGCTGGTGCTGAGTAGTCGCGGAAGAGGCGCGAACACGAAAATGTAGTAGCTAATCGTCAGGATTAGCCCACCCGCGGAGATGAGTTGAAGTGGTACGGCAACCCCGATGCTGCTCTCAATGCCGGCTCCGAACCAAGGATTGTCGAAGAATACCCTAATCGCCGTGTTGTTGTACTCATTGCGCCCAACGTTGCTCAGGTCACCGGCACCTGCTGCTAGCCGGGTACCCTGCAGCGCGGGCACCACCCAAACCGCGAAAGCTACGCCTGCGAATATGAGGAGCGGGATAGCTAGAGGTTTTGCCTTGCTTCTCATAACGTGCGCAAACAACGCTAAAAAGATCCCTCCCCCTCCAACCAGTAGGCCGGCACGCGAATCAGCAAGCAAGAGTGCCTGCAGGGTGATTAGTAGAGAAACTAGCCAGATAGCCCGCATCTTCCACGAACTTCGCGAGGCTAAAAATAGCATCACCATCACGGGAGCTCCGATGGCCAGCGAAAAGGCGAGAGAGTTGGGGTGAAACGCTAGGCCGCTCGCGCGCCATGCCGCGGTCGGTTGGATAATGAAAGAGGGCACCGATACGCCCGCGTCGAACAGGATTGTAGCGGCCGCATTGATGGCCACGCCAGCCGTCCATGCGGCCAGCAGGCGACCCACTATTTTCGCTCCCGCTCGAATGCTTTCCGACCATATTAGAACCGCAACGATAGTGGTTCCGAATAGCATCTTCGCAAAGAAGAGCCACTCGGTAGATAGCTCGCTATCTCGGATGAACCCATCGACAGCAACAATCAGGAAAGCACCGAGCGTGGGGGCTAGCATCCAGAAATTTATTACGAGCAGTCGAAGGCGCAACATACGTTCTGCCACGGCAAGGATAGTCGCGATGGCCAGCGCGATATCGACCAGATTCAGTGAACCTAGCGATATGCCGGTCCAAGATGCGGTGAGCGCACTCAGCAGTATGAATAGAGAGGCCAGGCTTCGCGGCTGACCTTTCGCATCATTGCGGTCTCGATTTAGGTTGCGGCTCGCCAGCTTGTTGGATGGGTGAGACGTCGCTGGGGTCGGCACCCGAACATAGTATCCCGGGCATTCGTCCTTCACGCAGTATTGTGAGCGGGATGGGGACCCAAGACTACGACGCATTTGTCAAGACACGATACTGGCCGCAGCTTGACGGATTGCGAGTTATCAGCATCGCAGTGGTTCTGATAGCTCACATGGGTGACTACTGGGTGCCAACGTTCAAAGGCGCCCTAGGCGTAATCATCTTCTTCGTCATTAGCGGATTCTTGATCACATCACTGTTGATTCGAGAAGAGATGCGGACTGGTCGAGTGTCGATCGGCCGGTTCTATGTACGCCGAATATTCAGGATTGTGCCGCTATACGCGCTAGCGCTCGCTGTTGCTACTGCGCTTGTATTGGTTGGCGGTTTCGGTGATCCTTCCGCGCATTTCCTCACTCGGCTCCCCCTTCTCGCCACATTTAACGGCGACCTCGCAGGTGGCGGTACTTTCGTCCACAGTTGGTCGATTGGGGTGGAAGAGAAGTTCTACATACTCTGGCCGCTAATTGCGTTTGCATTCTTGCCATTGAGACGATTACGCGTCTGGATCGCATCGGTCCTTTTCGTCGTATGCCTGATTCTTGCCTTCGTCCCAGCGTTCAGTTATTTCGGCGTCTACGTAGGGATCCTCGCTGGGTGCCTGCTTTCTATAGCTCTTCATGACCAACGTGCTTACGCAGTCCTTATGAAGCTGGCAACTCCTTGGGTTGGCGCATGCCTGCTTTTGCTTGCAGTGCTCGCATTCCTTTCCGATATTTTTATGCCGTGGACTGATTCCACCGGATTTGCTCATCCGATTTTTGCCATCACAGTTGCATGCGCTTTTCCAGCAATATTGCTTGGCTCCGGAACCGTTACGAGATTCCTCAGCCGAAAGTGGATTGCCTTCGTGGGGACTCGTGCTTACGGCATCTATTTATTTCACCCTTTCGTCATCGATGTAGTTGACCGAGTCGTACCCGCTGGGCAAACCAGTGCGGGTCCAGGCCTGGTGCGGCTTGTAGTCGCTAGCGTCCTCAGTTTTGTTCTCGCTGAGCTCCTTTATAGAACGATTGAAGGCCCGCTTATTCGCGTGGGCCGGCGAATCACGAAAAGCAGTGCCGTCCCGGAAACAGTAGAAAGCACCAAATAGGCCAGGGGGAGACGCGGCGGCGTCGATTGGGGCCCTTGTATGGAAGCTGATTCCGCAGTCGTGACATTTATTTCCAGGGTCAAAGGGTCATGCGTCTCGTTCGAGGACTCGAGATGGACCGAGCGACTAGCCTCGATCGTCGTACGCCGTATTTTGAGCAACCATCAGCCCTCGAAAACGCCTACTCTCGGCTCCTATTGCGAACCAGCGAATGAAGCCAGTCCGCCGAGCTCGCTCATCGCGATAAGGCTAGCGTTGTACGCGACATGGGCCGCAATACTCGCACCCAGCCGTCCAGTCCGAACAGCGAGCAGACCCAGAGTGATACCGACGACGAAAGTGCTGGTGGCGATCAGCGGATGAAATGCAGTTACAAGGTGCAGGGCACTGAAGATTACTGCGCTACAGACAATGCCGATCCAGTTAAGCCCGATCGCGGGTAGAACGAGGCCACGGAAATATAATTCCTCGACGACCGGCGCGAACAGCCCAGGAAAAAGGATGGCGGTAACCAACCATCCCCAACTGTGGTTGACATCGAACATGCTCGAGCTGCTCGTGATGTATCCGACGCTCAAGAGCTCGACGATCATGACGAATCCTCGAAGAGATAGGCCAACGAAGACACCTGCAAGCAAATCCATCCAAGTGATCCGAAAGCGAACAGGGGCTCTTAGGTCGGCACCGCTTAAGGGGACGTAGCGACGGTATCTTGCGACGATCACTGCTGCCAGCAGCGGGCACCATATTGCGAGATACGTAACCCACGTGTCGAAACCTGCAGTCGCTACGAGAAGGGCCACGGCTCCCACTGCTCCAGCGGTTGCCTCGAGTCGTCCCCACCGCCGAGTGATCACGGACTTCACCTTCTCCATCTACGCGAGAGATTTATTGAACCAGCGCCTTTTTGCGGTCAGGACGTCCCATGCTGCGGTACTCCCAGCCCGCGTCTCGCCAAAGGAGGGAGTCGAGACAATTACGTCCATCAATCACAAGTGAGCCTTTCGCGAGCGCGAGTACGGAGGCCGGGTCCAGGCGCCTATACTCATCCCACTCCGTGACGACGATGATTGCGTCGGCCCCGGTAACTGCGTCGAGAACGCTCTCAGCGAAGCTGAGTTGCGGGTGTTTTGTTTGCGCATTCGCCATGGCTTCAGGGTCATGGCAAATAACGTTGCCGCCTAAGCCCTTCAGCTGGACGGCGACGTCTAATGCCGGAGAGTCGCGCACGTCATCGGAATTGGGTTTGAACGCGAGCCCAAGAACAGCGATGTGCCGGTCATTGACGCTGCCGCCAAGTGACTCAATGACCATATCGACCGCGCGTTGACGTCGACGCAAATTGATCGAATCGACTTCCTTCAGGAAAGCGACCGACTCTCCGAGTCCCAATTCCTCCGCGCGAGCTGTGAAGGCACGAATGTCCTTCGGGAGACAGCCCCCGCCGAAGCCGACGCCAGCATTTAGAAAGCGTCGACCAATGCGATTGTCATAACCGATAGCGTCCGCGAGCTTGGTGACGTCGGCGCCGGTTGCCTCCGTGATTTCAGCCATCGCATTGATAAAAGAAATCTTGGTGGCCAGGAACGCATTGGCAGCAACTTTCACCAGTTCCGCAGTTGCATAATCTGCAACAACGAGAGGGGTATTGTTGCCAAGCGCTACGGCATAAACCTCGTCGAGTGTGGCCTTCGCGCTATCGCCACCCGCGCCTTCCTCTACGCCATATACAAGGCGGTCAGGCCGTATTGTGTCTTCGACCGCAAATCCCTCGCGTAAGAATTCGGGGTTCCACGCGAGGTTGGCCTCCGTACCCGAAGACTTGAGCTTCGCCGCAAGCCTGCTTGCTGTTCCCACTGGGACGGTTGACTTGCCGACAACGAGGTCCCCTTCGCTCAAGTAAGGGATGAGGCTGTCGAGAGCGCTGTCCACATATGTGAGGTCTGCTGCATACCCTCCATGCTTCTGAGGAGTGCCAACGGCAATGAAATGCACCCGGCTTCCCTTTGCGTCAGCCATGTCTGTGCTGAACCGCAAGCGGCCGCTGGCATTGGCGCTAGTTAAGATTTCGCCAAGTCCGGGTTCGAAGAATGGGGCTTTTCCTTCGCTCAGAGTCGCTATTTTCTTTGCATCCACGTCGATGCCGATTACTTCGTGCCCCAGCTCAACCATCGCCGCGGCATGAACAGCTCCCAAGTAACCGCATCCGATCACAGACATCTTCATATCGCTGAGCCCCCGTTCTCCACCTTCGAATAGCTGGAGCTTTGATGATTCTATTGTCGTGTCCGCCAGCCACCGAACGTGTAGAGCGTTCAGTTGAATCTCGGACGCCTTTCTGCGCGGGAATCCAATGAATGCGCGTTACTCTTCATAGTGGTTCCAGCTCGGCCTGGGGGTAGCAAGCTGGATAGTCGAATTCCAGAAGGACATAAGGCGGAGCCAACATGCGCGGCGACGAACAGTCTGTGAACACACTCGGGGGTCGACTGAAAATGAGAGTACTACACGTCAGTCCGTCATTTGCGCGCCGTGAGGGTGGACCCTCTGAAGTCTTGCGAGGCCTATTGCCGGCGTTGTCGCGCAGAGGTATCGACTGGACGGTTGCGACAACGAACAAGGGCGCGGTTGCTGCTGACGACGAGTTTGGCGATCAACCGAATGTCCATGTGTTCAAAAGTAGGTGGCTACCTCGGTGGACCTTCTCCGCTTCGATGCTGATAGCAATGCCTAAGCTCATCCGAAATAGCGACGTCGTCCATATCCACAGCATTCACTCGTTCCCGAGTACTGTCGCGATGCGCCTATGCGCATATATGAAGGTGCCTTATGTTCTCGAGCCCCACGGTGCCCTGAATCACTTCCACATAGCTCAAGGCAGTCTGAAAAAGCGACTTTATACGGCCGTACTTGATAGACGAGGCATCAGGGGCTTGGGTGCGGCGATCTACAGCAGCAGGATCGAAGAGGTCGAGGGGGCTACTTTCTTGCCAACTGTTCCAGCGCGTCGGATGACTCTCGGAGTGAGTTCCGACTTGTTGGAAGTAAGCCCAGCTCCTACACGTGAGGATGTTGTCCTTTTCTTGGGCAGGGTGACTGAGAAGAAGCGTCTCGACTTGGTTATTGCTGCGATGCAGCGGGACAAATTTCCGGCGAAGTTGAGTTTGGTTGTTGCGGGTCCTATTGATCCTCGGCTTTCTTATGATCCGATAGAACTCGCGGCTGAGGCGGGACTGTCAGACCGGATCACCTTTCTTGGTCAAGTGGATTCGGTTCAGCGGTTACGACTTCTCACCACAGCTCTCGTCTTTGTCCTCCCCAGCGAAGATGAGAGTTTTGGGATGGCGGTGGCCGAGGCGCTTGCGAGCGGCTGCAGGGTTGTCGCAACTGACAGAGTTGGCTCGGCAGTTGAGGCCGCGGCGGGCGGGGGTTTGAGAATCACCCGACTCGATGCCGACGATCTGGCCGAGAGTATCGCAAGTGTCTCGTATACGTCGCACGGCGCCGAGATGACAGAAGTCGGGCGAAAGTTTGCACATCAAAACTTCACATGGGATCGCGCGGCGGACCAAGCCGTCGAAATCTACCGGTCGGTGTTGATCTTCAAAAAGTGAGAACGGACAACGACCTGAACCACCATCCGCCTGGAGGCCTGATGAAGCACCTGCTGATTACCCAACCCTATCTGCCCAAGTATCGGGTCCCTCTATTCGAGGCGATCGGAGCGAAGCTTGTCGCGAATGGGGTCAGCACAACGGTCGCTATCGGAACCCCGGCGGGCCAGCAGGCTAGCCGCGGTGACAGCGAGCAAGCATCCTGGTCAGTGCCAATGAGGGCGTGGAAGATCAAGCTTGGTCAGCGCACGGTCGAATGGCGTCGAGTTCCTAAATCGATTGGCAGGCCTGACGTTATCGTCTCGGAACTTCAGGCCACAAACACGTACGCCTGGGCGGCTGTGGCGCGACGAATTCCCCTGGTGCTTTGGGGCCATGGCAAGTCGTATGTGGATGCTCCCTCGGCCTTGGGCGACAAGCTTGAGTGGGCTCTAGGCCGTCACGCGAGAATGCTTATGACGTACACCGAGGGCGGGCGAGATTACCTTGTCGATCGGGGCAGGTTTGCAGCAGACAGAGTTGTCGCGATCGGCAACAGCACGGATACGGTCACTATCCGTAACGGATATTTGCGCGCCCGTGGCATTGAATCGAATAACGATGCTGAAATTGGGCCGCGCGCTTTATACGTGGGCGGCTTGGATGCCAGCAAACGAATCGACTTCTTGCTTGAGGCGGCTGTCGCGGCGTCAGAATTAGACCCCAGGTTTGAGCTTGTAATCGCCGGAACGGGTGCGTTGTCAGGCTTGGTAGATCGCGCAGTTGCCACTGGCAGTCCTATTTCAAGAATCGAAGATGTGCGCGGTGCCGCGCTCGGCATGCTCGGAGCGACGACCGACGCGTTGTGGATGCCTGGGCGCGTGGGACTCGCTGCAGTAGACGCCTTGGCCATGGGCCTCCCTGTCCACACGACCAATTTTCCCTATCACGCTCCGGAACTCGAATTGCTCAAAAGCGGGGAATATTCAAAATTGACCGACACGCCATCTGGGTTTGCTGCCGAATCTCTCGGTCTAATTTCGCGATCTTTGCCGCGCCACGCGCGCGTCCTGCGGGAAGATGTTCCGACGATTGACTCGGTCGCATCTAATTTCGTTTCGACTGTGCTCAAAGCACTTGAGTGACGAATGCAATAACTTGGGCAGCCTGCAACGATATGGCGAAGATATTGTTACTTCAGCGTTCTTCTACTCGAGATCGCGAATGCGTCTTGCTGGAACACCTGCGTAAAGGCCATTAATCGCCGTAGACCGCGTAACTACTGCACCAGCCGCCACGATGCAGCCTGAGGCAATTGTGACGTCTGGAAGGACGGTCACACCGCTGGCAAGCCAGGCGCCGTCTTCGATAATAATGGACCCGGAATAGCCGGCGCCGGCACGTTGCGCTTCTGCCCCGATCGCATGACTTGAGGTTACTAACCGCACATGATCGCCAATTCGGACTCTCGCGCCGATGGTAATCGGTCCCGCTGCGTCAAAATAGCAATCGCTGTTTATGAATACTGATGGGCCAATAGAGATTCGGCCGGCCCCATTAAAGCGAGCGCGCCCCATAAATAGAACACCGTCTTCGATCTCAAGGCCAGCACGCCGGAGAATCGAGGCGCGCCATCTGTGCGGCAAGAGCGAAGCGGCTGCGATCTCGTAGTAGAGATCACGAAGGTATTTTCGTTGCACGTATGCTCCGCTTGTTAGGTTTGATCGAGGATGTTTAGCAACGCGACTGATCTGTCTGAGCTCACTTTACGGACGAAATACATTCCGCTCGCTCGTATCTCGCGGAGGTCCGTTTCCGTGAACCACTTTGCTAGTGACGGATCGACCAAGTGCAGGTTGGCAGCTCGGTAAGTTCCTCGCCCAAGGTACGGAATTCGACCTGTGCTCTCTTCGGCATATCTCGAGTTCCCGACGATCGTGTGAAAAAACTGTTCGTCACTAGCAAAGGCGTGTTTGTAATATCGCTTCAGCTTCGCGCCGGCGGCGGATCTAGCCGTCTCTAAAATGTGGGTGGCACATTCATGGGTCACCGCCCAGTACGCGCTTCCGTGTAAAGGCTCCCAGCCTTCGAGGCGCTTTCGTGGAATTGGGCGGGCCGCGATTTCCAGTACTTTTCGGAGGGCCCGCTCAACATGACGCAGAAGCGGCAGTCGTTTCACCGCGCGCCACGGCATTATCCCGTCTCGGAAGTACGTTCGATCAATCAACGTCGGAAGATGACCCGACTCATCCACCGCAACGTACTTCATGAAATTGAGGTGCTCGGAAGTCTCGAATAACTCGGAGAGTTCCCGAATTGGCTTGATTGGGTAACAAGCCCCCGAAAGTAAGACGATTCTCTGATATTCAGTCCCTTTGCTCAGCGCCAGGTCTAAGAGCTTCAGAGTCGCATCCACCTGGCTAAATCCAGCCCAATAAACCGCAGTGCGGTCCGACACAAAGGTCGCGGCGATGCCGTCCCAAGAACCGCCCATTTCGGTCTTCGCGTCAACGTGAACATAGACGTCATGAGGCTGCAGACGGTCGACCAATCGTCGAACTTGCTCTGGATCCGTATGCGCCAAGATGAGAAATGCGATCACGATCTAGGCACCACCGTAAGTTGGCTCCAACTGTAAAGCCTCCGTAAGTGATTCACCATTGAACTCCTCTAGCTGCGAAGCCTACGTCTGTAGACGAATTCGGCTGGGACTATGAAAACGAGGGGGTACAGGACTACTGATGTGAGCATCCCTGCGATGATGCTCACAACGACGCCGCCGGCAGCGTACCCAATCGCAAAGGCGCAGATTGACCCGATCACCAGAGCGATCCGCCCCCCGGTCGCAATTACATGCTCTTCGAGAAGCCTCAGAATTATCGAATGAATGCCGGACCACCCGGAGACTAGAGCGACTGCGCCGACAAGCGACACGCTTAGAAGAAGTGTTTGGGAGTCGAGCGCCGAAAACTCAACCCAGGGGAGACGGACAAAAAGCACCACTGCTACGACATAGAGGAGCGATGTTGCTCCCAGCCTCACGCTTAGGTTTCGACCCGAGGCGATAAGCGCATTGTCTTCCGAATGAGTACTTCGGGTGGCCCCGTCGGCGAGCAAATGAACAACAGCCGCTGACGCCACGAGATTCAACGGTCCAAATATTGTTTGCGCCAAGCGGATACCTGCGATCAGGGTGGAGGGTCCGAGAGCGCCGAGAACGAGAAGAGGAAGAGTGGCGTTCGCCTGACCCACAAGATAATCGACGAGCTGAAGCCGCGCCGCGTGTGCGTAGGAGCGGTACGGAGCCCATTCTCGTAGACGGCGAGTGCCAACCACCAAAATCCCAATCGACAGGACGGCCGATGCCTGTAGATAGATTTGAAATCCGACCGCAGTACTCGCAAGTGCCGATACCGGCAACGCAAGCAAAACGAGAACGAGCCTCATGGCGTCGGACACGGCAACCCACCAACGGTCGTCTGTGGAGATGCAGCGAAAGCGGAGCCAATCAGCCAAGAGCGGCAGCACTGCTGTACTCACGAGAACACACATCTCAAATGGGGCAGTCACTCCCAAGACGACTGCCGATATGCCGATGATGACCGCCCCGGCGCATGCGGAAGTTATTGCGTAGCGGAACGGTACAAAAGCGCGCGGATCTTTTCGCAAGTGCACCAATGCAGGCTGCAGTAGCCCCGAGCGGTTCAGGCCGAACGCGATTCCTGCGGTGATTGTGAGCAGCGCGAATAGGCTGAGTTGGTCGCCTGTCATCTTTGAGGCCGCGATAAGCATGGCGATTGCGCCAGCAGCCGATGAGAAAACCTGTGACAGTGTGAGGGGAGATGTGAGCGCCGCCCTGACGAACCGAATGCCCCGGGCAAGCAGGCGCCTCAATTGCTTGGCCGTGAAACCATACTGGCTTCCAGTTCCCTGGTCTTGACACCGATTTGCCAGTAATACGTTGATAGCGCTATCGCGTAGTCAAGCCCAGCACGTCCGTCCAAGAGTCCGCCTCGTAATAGATATGCGTAGGCGAAGAAGATCAGGGGTTTGAAAGGCACTCGGTCGAAGAGCTTTCCCTGACGCGATCGCGCTTTGGCTATCACCTTCTTGGCCGTGACGTCTGTCCGTAGGTATGCCTCCCAATCCGAGTAGCGATTGTGGCGATCAAACCATGTTCGAACCGGATCTTGGTCATCGTGCAATATCCGCCCGGCAATGCTTGCTACCTCACCATGAGCGTTTGGTTGGTAATGGCCCTCTAGCTCGCCCATTCCAGGCGCGCCCAAGTCTGGCATGACAGGGAATTCCACGAGATTTCGTCGAACGAGAGCTCGTTTGACAACTCGGTGACCGTGCAGCAATTTCTTGCCTGCAAAGACGTAGTCCAGACGGATATTGAAAGCAGCGGGATCTGCAGATGTTGGACTGGCTGGCAAAGTACGCAACGCGTCTAGAAGCGCGGCATCTGGGGTTTCATCCGCGTCCAAAAACAGGATCCAATGATTCCGGGTGGCCACGTTGTCAAGCTGCCATTGCTTCTTCTTCGGATACTCGCCGTTCCAAGTGAAGTTGACTACTTCCGCACCCCATTCTCGGGAGATCGCCGAGGTTGCGTCCGTGCTATTGGAGTCGACCACGATCACTTCGTCGAAGCCTCGAAGTGATTCGAGGCAATGAAGGATCCCGACTGCCTCATTCTTGGTCTGGACTAGAACCGTCACGGGGATCTTTTCAGCTTGCGAGGTCTGCTTCACTGCTCTTTTATCCCTGTCTGAAACGGCTCGGAAAATCGTTGACCGAGCACTACGCCGCCCGCTAACCCAAAAATGGCATTAGCTGGCACGGAGGCGTCTACCAGCGTCCCGGGACGGATCAACGCAGAACGCCCAATAGTGACTCCCCCTAAAACTATGCAGCGACTTGTTATCCAAGCGCCGTCTTGAACGGAGATCGGTCGGGTGATCAGAGCCATGTCGCGACGGTGAGCGTGGCTCCCGGTTGTCAAGAAGGTCTCTTGAGAAATGGACACGTCGTGTCCTATATAAATTTCGTCCTGGTTGTGGAACCAAACGCCTTCGCCGATCCAACTCCGATCGCCAATATGCAGTTTCCAGGGAAACTTCACCCGAGTGCGAGGTCGGAATAGGACGTTGTCTCCTATTTCAGCTCCGAAAGCGCGTAAAATTTTGACGCGTAGACCTGAGCTAATTTGCCACGGGTTAGTAACAAAGAGCAGCTCGAAGATCGCCCACAGATAGATCACACCCTTAGGACGGTCCCAGGTCGTTCTCTCACCAGGCGCTTCGAGGAGATTAATAACGGGCACCGGCGAATCAGGGGATGAGCCTTCGCCATCGTTGCTCCCCATGGTGCCCCCACTAAATCGAACTTCGTTTAACCGCTATTCTGGCAGACGGGGGTACTGAAAATATGCGCACCACAATCATTGGGCTGAACTACCTTCCTGAGCCGACTGGAATCGCTCCATATACCGCTGGTCTTGCGGAAGGTCTCGCAGGCAGCGGCGAGAGCGTCCGTGTGATTACCGCGTACCCTCACTACCCCGCTTGGGAAATAGCAGACGGTTACCTCGGTCGACGAATGCGAGACACGGTCAATGATGTCGAAGTATCGCGAATCCGACCGTATGTGGCGAAGAATCCGAGTGGCTTGAAGAGGCTCCTGCTAGAGGTTCACTTCGGGCTCAAAGCCGCCTTTTCTGGGTGGGGGCACCCAGATGTGGTGGTGTTGGTTAGCCCCGCACTTTTCTCGACAGCGATCATTCAGGCTCGAGCGCGGCTTACTCCGCGAGGTCCACGGGTGACCATTTGGGTACAGGACATCTACAGCCTTGGCGTGTCCGAAACGGGCGCAATGGGCGCACGTGGCGCTTCGATGATGAAGCGGATTGAGTCCTTCGTACTTCGAAGAGCAGACAAAGTAGTTGTAATCCACGAGCGTTTTAGACGAGTCCTGGTCTCGTCGCTCGGAGTAGACCCAACACGCGTGGACGTCGTGCGGAATTGGACGCATCTAACCCCTGTAGATGTGGATCGACTCGGGTACCGTCACAAATTTGGTTGGGGAGATGAGACGGTTGTTCTCCATGCAGGCAATATGGGCGCGAAACAAGCGCTTGAAAACGTGGTCGAAGCGGCACGTTTAGCCGACGACTCAGGGTCAGCCATTCGGTTTGTACTGCTCGGCAATGGAAATCGGCGCGATGAGCTCGTTGATTTGTCGCAAGGGGTCGTTCGTTTGGAATTCATGGAGCCCCTCGGAGACGAGGATTTTCAGGGCGCCATGGCTGCGGCGGACATACTTCTTGTGAACGAAAAACAAGGTATCGCTGAAATGGCAGTGCCTAGCAAGTTGACTTCGTATTTTGCTGCTAGGCGTCCCGTGATCGCCGCGACGGACGACAATTCGATCACGGCGGATGAGGTCTCGGCTGCCGATGCCGGTGTACGTGTTGACGCCGGAGATCCTGCTGCTCTACTAAGGGCTGCGCTAGCACTCGGCGCAGACCCGGAACGCTCGAACCAGCTTGGCCGCAATGGAGCAGCATTCCAAGCGCGAGTGCTGTCTGCTGAAACTGCGTTAGCTCGATTCGGAGAGATTCTTGCTGCTGTGAGTGAACGCGGCAATAAAGTCGCGCGACAATCTCGCCCTGCTTCCGAACCCGTCGACGAAGAAGATGTAGATCTCGCCGAGGATTCCCTGACGCACTGAATCGCAAAGCGAAGAGCGCGAATCTTTGGCAGCGGCCCTCGCGCTATTTCACTTACTGAGGCTCGATGCTGCTCCGCAGGGCTCAACGCCCGGGCGACGGGACGTAAGTGTCCGCCGCCTTACACAAGTATCAGCACAGGGGCTGACGGGTCGAAAGTGGGCTTATGTTCAAGGGCGGCGCTGATGCCGTAGGTGCAGTGTGTATGTCGGTAACAATCGTTGATGGCTAATAAGCCCCATCGCGACGCAGCACAGCCTTCAGAGTCCGCCAAACAAGTATGAAATCGCCGGCAAGCGACCAGTTCTCGACGTAGTAGAGATCGAGACGCACCGAATCCTCCCACGAGAGATTCGAGCGCCCGCTCACTTGCCACAGACCCGTCAATCCTGGTTTGACCAGAAAACGGCGATGGACGTGGACTTCGTATTTTTCAACTTCTTTTGGCAGCGGTGGGCGCGGGCCAACTACTGACATGTGGCCCAAGAAGATGTTGAAAAGTTGCGGGAGCTCGTCCAGGCTGAAGCGCCGCATGAACTTTCCGACGGGTGTAACGCGTGGGTCTTCGCGAAGTTTGAACAGGACATCGTTGCCCGCCGTGCGGTCGTGATCTATCAACGCCTGTAGCCGGTCCTCCGCGTCCGTTACCATCGATCGGAATTTCAGCATGGTGAACAACTCGCCATTTAGCCCGACACGCTTCTGCCGGAATAGTGCAGGCCCCTCGCTCGACAAGCGCACGAGGAGGGACATTACTAACATGGGGCCGCTGAGAACTGCGATCGCAAAGCCGGACGCCAGAATGTCAAAGCCTCGCTTGGTAAATTGTTTCGCTCCTTCATAACGGGGAGTTTCAACGTGGATCAGAGGCAGCCCCGCGACAGGACGCATGTGTACCCGCGGTCCGCTGACATCGGTCAGGCTCGGCGCGAGAATGAGATGTTGTCGTCCAGGCTCCAGTGACCAGCTCAGTGATCGCACCCCGTCGGCACCGAGAACATCAGAATTCGTGATAGCGACGGTATCTGCCCCGGACTCCTTCATCGCTTGAAGTACGGTCGATCCGTTGTCAAATATTCTGATATTCGGTTCTTGCTCATCCATTGCTGTTGCAGAAGGAACCCACGTGGCAACCACATCGTAGCCAGCATCCCTAACTCGTTGCAGTTCTGCCTTTATAGCTCCGTTGCTAGTTCGGGTTCCGACGAGAATCAGACGAGAGGTAAACCGTCCCTTGGCTCGTTGCGCAGAGAGCCATTGGCGCCATAGCCAGCGAGTGAACAGGAGTACGCCAATCCCCGCGGGAAACGCCAAGAGAACATACCCGCGCGCGAGCTCCAGCTTGAATAGGAACGCGGCAATCGCAACAAGGCCGAACAAGCGAATGCTTGCATTTGCGACGATTTTGTATTCTGCGGACCCTGACCCGACAACTCGATAGTCGCGAGTTCTAAATATGCCAAGAATCAAGCTCCAAGCCACGATCAGAACAAGGGAGATTATCGAGTAGCTCAGGGTGACGGCGGCTGGGTCCTGTCCGACCATGGTTGCCGGGTCTAGTCCGAACCGGAGAAGCTGAACAGCAAAGACGACCCAGACGATCGCTAGGGTATCCGTGAGGGCGAGACCTCGCGCGTAGGTGGAGCGCCAGTCATTAGATCCTGAGGGCGAGCCTGCGGTTGTCGGAGTGGCATCCACGCTCTTGGGCATTCGTTGGTTCCTCGAAAACGCAGCGGCCTCCCGAGCTCGGCCTCCAGCTGACCGAGTCTGTGAACCGACCCCTGATTCTATAACGACAATTGCTAGCGTTGCATTGCTGCCTGAGCCGTAGTTCTGTCGAACCGCCTTAGCCTCACGCGAGATGCGCGGCAATCGCCGCAACTGCCTATGGCAGACTATCCGCGGGGCGCTTGGCGTGTCCGTACGAAATTACAAGGAGTGTGCCCCGCGTGGAGCTGAGCGACTACATCCGCATTCTTCGGAAGAGCTGGATACTAATCATCGTGCTGGCTCTGGTGGGCGTCGCCGGCGCAGCCGTTCTGTCACTGATTCAGACTCCGCAGTACAGCGCTACCTCGAAAGTGTTCGTATCTACCCAGTCGGGCGGGTCTGTTTCCGAGTTGGCCCAGGGCAGCACCTTCACAGTCCAGCGGGTGACTACTTACTCGGATCTCGCTACGACGCCGATTGTATTGCTGCCGGTCATTGCAGAGCTGGAGCTCGACGTTAACGAAAGTTCGCTGGGCAACTCAATCAGCGTAACTGCCCCCTTGAATACTTCAATCATCGAGATTTCCGTGGCGAACGAGGACCCCGTCCTAGCCGCCGACATCGCCAATGCAACCGCTGAGAGCCTCACGAAGGTTGTAGATCGAATTGAGACTCCGGCTACAGAGGACGCTACTTCTGCTGTCAAATTGACGTTGGTACAACAAGCGACGGTGTCAGGCTCGCCGGTCAGCCCAAACGTGGCGCTAAACATTTCGCTTGGGTTTCTGATCGGTCTGGCGATTGGCGTCGCTCTCGCGGTCCTGCGCCAGGTACTCGACACGCGCATCCGAAACGAGCGCGATGTCGAACTCCTGACGGACGCAGCGATAATCGGAGGCATCGTTTATGACCCGAAGGCAGTAAGTCGCCCCCTGATTGTGCAGGACGATCCTCGCAGCCCCCGTGCCGAGTCGTTCCGCACACTACGCACCAATCTGCAGTTTCTCGACGTCGGCAACGCTGGCCGTAGCTTCATAGTTACTTCCTCGATCCAAAGCGAGGGGAAGAGCACGACGACGGCGAACCTCGCTATCGCTTTAGCCGATTCCGGCGTGCGTGTGCTTCTCGTTGATGCGGATCTTCGTCGCCCGAAGGTGGCGAACTATATGGGGCTTGAAGGTTCAGTTGGGCTTACGGATGTGCTCATCGGGCGGGTCCCGTTGAGTGATGTTGTTCAGGAATGGGGGCGAGGTCGTCTCTCTGTCCTGCCCGCAGGCACGGTACCCCCCAACCCCAGCGAGCTCTTAGGCTCCGCAGCGATGGGTCGCCTCATAAGCGAGTTGAAAACGAAATTCGACATAGTACTGTTCGACTCTCCCCCTCTGCTGCCTGTGACGGACGCGGCAATTCTCTCCCGTTTCGTGGGGGGCGTGATACTGGTAGTGGCGGCTGGCCACGCCAACAAACATCACGTCGAAGGAGCTATTTCTGCGCTTGAGAACGTTGGTTCGAAGGTCTCGGGTATCGTGCTCACCATGTTGCCCACGAAGGGCCCAGACGCTTATGGCTACGGTCGTTATGGGTACGGCTACGAGTATGGGATCGAGGCCGATAAGGAGATCGGCAGAGACAAAACGAAGACTAAGTCGAGACGCTGATCATGAGCGAAGAACCGGGCGGCGTCTCGGAACGTTTTCGAATTCTCACCGTCTGTACCGGGAATATATGTCGCTCCCCGTTCGCCGAGGCCCTTCTCCGCGAGGGGCTTCAGCGATTTAATGTCGTCGAGGTCGCGAGTTCAGGAACAGGAGCGATGGTCGGCCAGCCCATGACTCCTGAGATGATCGCGATCGCCCGGGAGTATGGTGTGTCTGCGCCGGAACAGCATCGCGCTCGAGATCTTGTAGTGGGGGAGCTTCGCAATGTCGACTTGGCACTCGCCCTCACCCGAGCTCATCGGAGCGAGATCGTTTCTATGCTGCCTCGCGGTTCTCGACACACATTCACGTTGAGAGAGCTAGCCCGCCTCTTCGAGGCGGTGCAGCAATCAGACCTCACGAAAATAGCCGAACTCCCCCTCACTGAAACAGTCCCACGGTTGACTGGTCTGATCGAAATCGCAGCTGCCCTCCGCGGCTATGTCCCACCGCCTGAAGATGTTGATGACGATGACGTTATTGATCCTTTCCGTCGAGGTAACGAGATCTATCAGTTGGCGACCGCTCAACTAGTGCCCGCCGTAGTGACAATTCTTAATCGCTTCGAGATGGCCGCGACCATCACCCCCGACCAGGTTTGAGACAGTCAGGTCATGGTCGACACTCGAGTACAAGCGCGTTCCCTCCGAAATCGCAAACGCCGCTCGCGTACGACTTTCTGGGTCGTACTTACAGTGTTCTCTCTGTTGCTGTTCGCTGCGCTATGGATAGGTATCCGAGGCGCGTTAGCGAAGAGCGCTCTCGATGAGGCTGTTCCAGCGGCAACTTCCCTTGTCGAAGAAATCGCGAACGGTGACCGTGGAGCTGCCAGCGCCAGCCTCACAAGGCTCAATGACCGGGCAGCCGAAGCCGCAAGGCTGACGAGCGATCCCGTTTGGCGCGCTGGTGAATGGCTTCCATTCGTCGGTGCGAACCTTCACGCAGTTCGAGAGGCCGCCGGTATCATCGACGATGTCAGTCGCAATGTCGTCAAGCCAATCGTTGATGTGACTGCTTCTATCGGTATTGATGAGTTTGCACCGATTGATGGGGCAGTCCAGCTGCAACCACTCATTGACGCGCAGCCAAGAATCTCGGCCGCGTCCGATGCACTTCGATCTGCTAACGCTCGAGCGCAAAGCATTGGGACGGAAGACCTGCTCGCCGTTGTTTCTGATGCCATCAAGAAGTTGAAGAGCACTGTTGCCGAGGCCGCAGTCGCGATCGACACTGTCGACCGGGCGGCCACGCTACTTCCGCCGATGATGGGAGCTGACGGTGAACGCAACTATGTACTGCTCTTCCAGAATCCGGCCGAGCTGCGTGCCACCGGGGGGATACCTGGTGCTCTTGCGCAGCTCACCGTCGTCAATGGGGCTATCTCACTCACGCGACAAGCTTCTTCGGCGGACTTCCCGAGGGCACCGGCGCCCGTGCTTGACCTGCCGCTTGATACCCGAGCGTTATACGGCGACAAGACCGGTAGATACATCCAAAGCATCAATCTCACTCCTCAATTCCCGATCTCAGCGACGCTTGCTGCCGAAATGTGGCGGCAGCAGTTTGGGGTTGAGGTTGACGGAGTCATGTCCGTAGATCCTGTCGTCTTGAGCTATTTGCTCCGCGCCACTGGCCCGATCGCCTTGCCCACCGGCGACGTCTTGACGAGCGACAATGCAGTTCAACTCCTGCTTAGTGACGTCTACGCGCGCTATCCGGATCCTCGCCAGCAAGATCTTTTTTTCGCTGGAGCCGCCTCGGCTGTCTTCAGCGCGGTGGCGAGCGGTTCGCTAAAGCCCGAACCATTGGTGGATGCGCTAATGCAGGCTGGTAATGAGCATAGATTACTTCTGTGGAGTGACCATACGGACGAACAGAAAATACTTGCTGAGACGACGATTGCTGGCGGATTGCCGATTAGCGATTCCTCGACCGACCGTTTTGGTGTCTATCTGAATGACGCAACCGGGTCAAAAATGGGTACTTACCTGCGCACGGAGGTCAGCACGGGGCAGGCGGTATGTCGCGCCGATGGCCTGCCACAGCAGGACGTGCAGATCACCCTTACGAACACCGCTCCTCTTGACGCCGCTTCTTCGCTTCCTGTTTACGTGACAGGCGAAGGCGCTTACGGCGTAACGCCTGGGAACATCAAACTCGTGATCGTCATCTACGGGCCACCCGGGAGCTCAAATCTCGGAGTGAACCGGGACGGCGTGGAGTTTCCGCATCATCCAACGACCGACTCTGGATACCCTGTCAGCTCTGTAGGCATCGAACTGGCCCCGGGCGAAAGCACAACGTTCACGTCCAGTTTCCTCGCCCGTACGGCGCAACATAAAGAGATTGTTATTCAAAAGACTCCAGAAATTAACATAATTCCGGTCAGAGAAGTCGAAATATCTTGCTGATTCCCATACTGTGGGGAGCGACCTCAATTGGGGGGTCGACACCTTTGTCGGGTTATACACATTCTTTTTGGGGAAATCACATGATCAAGAAAGCTCTCGCCGGCGCCGGAATCGCGCTCGCACTGCTCATCGCAACGCCGCTCGCAGCCAACGCTGTGACCGACCCCTATGTCGCAGCTGAGGACGTTGTCGTAAGCGACAGCACCCCGGCCCCCGGCCAGGCCGTCACCGTCAGCTTCGAAGAAAGCTTTATCGCCGGCGAGCAGGTTCGCTTCTCGGTCACCGGTGAGGGCGCTGTCACCATCGCCGCGATCACCACGGCGAGCGTTACCAAGGCCGCAGACGCCAACGGAACTGCTGTCGCCGTCGTCACCCCTCCGACCAACGCGGTCGGCACCTACACGGTCACCGCGACCGGCGTCACCTCCGGCGTTGTCGGAACCGCAGCTCTGACCGTCGTTGCTGTTGCAGCTGACGCTCCCGGCGGAGTCACCCTGCCCTTCACCGGTGGAACCCTGCCGATCGCCGCCATCTGGATCGCCAGCGGCGTTCTCGTTCTCGGCGTTGTTCTGCTCTCGGTCGTCGGCATCCGCCGCCGCAGCGCAGCAAGCACCAACTAGATCCAACTGGCGTGGGGCGACCCGACACCAGCTCCATCTAGGTGAGTCAAGCGAACGCCGTCCGGTCTTTGACCGGGCGGCGTTCGTCGTTTAACCGGCGGGTGGGCGGGTAGGCGGGTGGGTTTCGATACGGCTGCTCCTTCGTCGCGGCCTACTCAACCAGCGGTGGGGCGGTAGGGCGGCCTACTCAACCAGCGGTGGGGCGGTAGGGCGGCCTACTCAACCAGCGACGGGACCCGCTACGCGCGCCAGAAGCCGCAGAACGTCACGTGGCTCTTCGGCACACCGCGCTCGTTCACGAGCCAGCGGCGCAGAGCCGTCGGCAGCGACTGCTCGCCCACCACGAAGGCGTAGGGCGTGCCCGCCGGAAGCGCGAACGCCTGCACGGTGGCGAGCGCGAGCGTACCCGGCTTCTCGCCGTGACCGCGCACCAGCCAGTGGACCTCCACTCCGGGTGGGGCGTCGGTGGGCTGGGCATCGGCCGCATCCGCTACCTCGATGAAGGCGTGGCCAACGGTGTCGCGGGGTGCATCGCGCAGCACGCCGGCCACGGCGGGGAGTCCGCTCTCGTCGGCCACGAAGAGCTGCCAGTCGGCCGGCTGCGGGTTGTACAGAACGCCCTGGTCGAGCAGCGCCACGGTGTCGCCCACGCCGGTTCCGGTAGCCCAGCGGGAGGCCGGCCCGTTGTCGCCGTGCGCCACGAAGTCGATGTCGAGCTCGTTCTCGAGGGGCCGGAAGGCGCGCACCGTGTAGTTGCGCATGATCGGCCGGGTGGCCTTGGGCATCGCGAGAAACTGCACGTAGCCGAGCAGGTCGATGCGCTTCGGCAGCGCGAAGCTGGTCTGTCGGTTCTCGGGCAGCGACTCCAGCGGTAGAAACAGCCGGAACCACTGGTCGAAGCCCATCGGCGTGAATCGCGCGAGGGCGTCGCCGCCGAGAGTGATGCGCATCATGTTGGGCGTGACGCGCTGGCTGCGCACCACCTCGAGCACGAGCATCTCGGCGTTCCTCGGCGGCACGGGCTTGGCCTGGCTCACGCGGGCCTCCTTCTGGTTAGGTGACCCTAACCTACCGGATCCGGCAATTAGACTCGGCGCATGCCTCTGCCCACCGTCTCCTCCCTCATGGCGAGCGAGAAGGCGCGCTTCCTGCTGGTCGGCGGCATCAACACCGTGGTGGCGTATGGGCTCTTCGTGCTGTTCCAGCTCACGGTGGGCGACATGATCGGCTACTTCGGCAGCCTCTACCTCTCCTACGCCCTCGCGATCCTGCTCGCCTTCGTGCTGCACCGACGCTTCACCTTCCGAGTGCGCGGGCAGCGGATGATCGTGGTCGACTTTCTGAGATTCGTCAGCGTCTACGCCGTCACCATCGTGATCAACACCGTCGCGCTGCCCCTACTGGTGGAGGTCGTCGGCCTGCACCCGGTGCTCGCGCAGGCGCTCTGCGTGCTCGTCGCGATGGCGATCAGCTTCGTCGGGCACAAGTGGTTCTCGTTCCGGCGTTCCGAGTCCTAGGCTACGGGGCATCACCCCTGTTCGGGGGTCATCCGTAGTTCGATCTCGTACGAGGAGATGCCCTGCAATGATGCCGTCGTCGCCATACCGCAGCCGCCTGCGCGCAACCGTCGCGATAGCGACATCCGCTGCACTCGCTCTCGGCCTCGTCGCACTCACAGCGCCGCCCGCCCACGCGGCGACGCCGACGCACACCATCGCCGAGGTGCAGGGCACGGGTGCGGCCACGCCGCTCGCCGGCCAGCAGGTCACGGTGGTGGGGGTGGTCACCGCCGACTTCCGCGCCGCGACCGGCAGCGGCTACAACGGCATCTACCTGCAGAGCGCCAACACGGGCTGGGGCGGCAAGACGCCCGGCGCTTCCGACGGCATCTTCGTCTACACGGGCGCCGCCGCCTCGAGCAGCGCCCACGTCAACGACCTGGTCTCGGTCACCGGGGTCGCGGGGGAGTTCAACGGACAGACGCAGATCACCGCCACCGACCCGGCCGCCATCGCCATCGCGGGCGAGGGCGGCGGCCGCCCGCGCACCACCGTGCTGCCCGACTCCGTCACGGGCGACGCGCGCGAGGAGTACGAGGGCATGATCGTCGTGCCGGAGTCGGCCTACCTCTCGTCGAGCCACCAGCTCGACAGCTTCGGCACGCTCTGGCTGAACACCGGCGCCCCCACGGTGAAGGCCACCGAGACAGCGGATGCCGGCCCCGCGGCAGCCGAGATCGCCGCGGCCAACAGGGCCCAGCGTCTGCTCGTCGACGACGGGTACAGCATCCAGGTGGGCAACCCGGCCCACCCGGGCGATCAGCCGTACTTCACCCCGGGAACGGTGGTGCGCAACGGCGACCGCTTCGTCTCGCCCGTGGGCGGCATGGTGCTCGGCTGGGGCTTCGGCGACTGGCGGCTGCAGCCGCAGCGCCCGCTGAGCGGCGGCGGTCCCGGGCCCGACGCCCCGCTGCGGCCCACCTTCGAGCCGCTCAACCCGCGCACCGCGGCCCCGGAGGACGTCGGCGGCGACATCAGCGCCGCATCGTTCAACGTCTTCAACTACTTCACCACCTTCGGCGGCGACGCCCGCGGGGCCGCGACCGCGGAGGAGTTCGCGGTGCAGCGGGCCAAGATAGTCTCGGCGATCAACGCGCTCGACGCCGACGTGGTGGGCCTCATGGAGATCGAGAACTCGGTGAAGCTCGGCGAGGAGCCCGACGAGGCGCTCGGCGACCTCGTCGAGGCCCTGAACGCCGCCAGCGCGCCGGGCACCTGGGCCTTCGTGCCCACCCCGGCGGCGCTGCTCGACGCGGCCACCACCGATTTCATCACCAACGCGATCATCTACAGGCCCGCCGCGGTCACCCCGGTGGGCGACAGCTTCGCCGACGTCGACGAGACCGTCTGGGACATCGCCCGCGAGCCGATCGCCCAGACCTTCGAGAGCAACGGCTCCCTGGTCACGGTGGTCGCGAACCACTTCAAGTCGAAGAGCCCGCCTACCGGCAACACCGCGCCGGAGCCGGGCGACCTGCAGGGCTTCTTCAACGCGGAACGCGTGGAGCAGGCGAACAGCCTCGTCGCCATGGTGGAGGGCATCACCGCGGATCCGCAGCGCGGCCCGAACGTGCTGCTCGTCGGCGACTTCAACGCCTACGGCCAGGAGGACCCGGTGCAGGTGCTCACCGCCGCCGGCCTCGTCGACCTCGTGCCGGCGAAGGACCCGGGCGAGTACACCTACACCTTCGACGGCGAGCTCGGCTCGCTCGACCACGCCTTCGCGACGCCGCAGCTGGCGGCGTCGGTCACCGGCGTCGATGTCTGGACCATCAACTCGCCGGAGTGGGCCGCCCGCGGCTACTCCGGTGCGGCGGTGGACCCCGCCAGCCCGTTCCGCTCGAGCGACCACGACCCGATCATCGTGGGGATCGCGCAGGCCGCCGCCCCGGTGAACATCGACATCATCTCGATCAACGACTTCCACGGCCGGCTCGAGGCCGCCCCGCCGATCGCGGGCGCCGCGGTGATGGCCGGCATGATCGACTCCTACCGCGCGGCCAACCCGAACACGGCGTTCGTCGGTGCCGGCGACCTGATCGGCGCATCCACCTTCGCGTCCTTCATCCAGAACGACCAGCCCACCATCGACGCCTTCAACGCGATGGGGCTCGACGCCAGCGCCCTCGGCAACCACGAGTTCGACCAGGGCAGGGCCGAC
>Ga0247729_10000209_pt1 | contig 27314 bp, 23 predicted proteins | sample UWRJL133311R2_FD_180958 | JGI IMG/M metagenome (GOLD analysis project Ga0247729, IMG submission 180958) | Plant litter microbial communities from Arlington Agricultural Research Station in Wisconsin, United States - UWRJ-L133-311R-2 | ecosystem: Environmental > Terrestrial > Plant litter >... | reverse complement strand
GCCGCCGGCGGTGCCCCGGTCAAAGGTGTAGTTCATCAGCAGCCCGGCCTCCGTGGGGAGCACGGTGTTGTTGAAGAAGGTCTTGATTTCGGCCGCCGAGTGGGCCACGTCCCAGATGCGCACCTCGTCGATGCTGCCCTGCCAGGGGTCTTGACTACCCTGGAGGCTGCCGATGTAGGTCGACGAGAAATTGGTGTAGCCCCCGGTCCGGGAGCCCTCGGCCACGCCGTCCACATACAGGGTCATGTTGTAGTTGATGCCGCCTCCCATCACGGCCGCTACGTGGTGCCACTTGCCGTCGTTGATGAGGGTGGTCCCCATCAGGTCATAACTGGTATTAGCTGTGTTGTAGGACCGAAAGCGAGCCTTGCCCCCGTACATCCCCACCATGAAGTTCGGGTAGTTCGAGACAATGGTGCCGCCGTCGCCGGTGGCGGCGTTGGTGGTGCGCACCCACGCCTCCACGGTATAGTTGAAGTAGCCAGCGGAGTTCGACGTAGCGATGTAGTCGTTCACCCCGTCGAAGTTCAGAGCATTGCCGGGCGGCGTCTGGGCCAGGGCCGGGAAGGCGCTGAGCAGCAACAGTAGCAGCACTGCGCTTACCGGCCGGCGGCAGCTCAGCCAGGCGGTCAGGCGGGTGAAAATGGTAGCAGCCAAGCGGCCGGCGTGGTAGGGCCGGGACAGGAGTAGCGGTACGGGCATAGAGCGGAGAAACGACCCCGCAGGACGTCTTACGGGATAAGTGCAAAGCTCTCCTTATAAAGCACACGGCGGTATCGCATGTTGATGCGCCCCCCCTTGCCGCCCCGGACCACGCCGCCGCTCACCTGCCCGCCAGGCTTTTGACCAGCTGCGCGACGCGTTGCGGGATTACTTCCAGGCCTCCCCCCGCCGTAGTCCATCGGCCGGCGCTGCCGCTTCCCGACCGCCCACTCCTCCATCGTCCGCTTCTGCCCTCCCCTGCAAGACCCCGCCGCGCTGCTGGCCGCTAACTTTACCGGCTCGTTTGAGGTCGATACCCTGGAGCTGGTCTACCACGATTGGCACCAGCGGGCTGCCAGCACTCGGCAGCTGGCCATTACCGGTGGGGCCGCATCTCTACCCCCGTTCGGGCATCGTTGAAATAAAAAATATTATTTCAACCCATCTTATTCCAGCCCTCACCAAACGTGCCCGCCGCCCCCGGGCAGCGGGCGGTAACAAAAACGCCCCACCTGGCCTAAGCCAGGTGGGGCGTTTAGCCGGGGCGCGCCGCCGTTTGCAGCCGGGGCGCGCCTGGCCCGGTGGGCTCAGACCTGACTGCGGCTGATGAGCAGCAGGCTTAGCAGCAGCACGAGCAGCAGCCAGCCGGTGATGCGCTGCCGCCAGGTCGAGGAGCCCTCCGGCCGCGACGAGCCGGGAGAAGATGGGGAAAGGTGCGCCATAGGGTGAGCCCCGCCGATAGTACTCCGGGATACCGGCAAAGATCGGCCGGCCGGGCACGCGGCGGTATCGCATATTGATGCGGTATGGCCGCTAGTGCCCCACGCCCAGCCGGCGGCCGTAGGCCTGCCAGCCCACCCGCAGCGGCACCACCACGCACACCCGGAAGCCGGCTGCGTCGGGGCCGCTGGTGGCGGTGCCGCCCAGGGCCTGGGCCCGCGCCTGGATGTTGCGCAGGCCGTGGCCCGAGCGGCGCAGATAGGCCGGCGGCGGGGGCCCGGCGGCCACCGGGGGCGCGGCGGCTTCGCGGCCGTTGTCGTGCACTTCCAGCGTAAGGCAGGCCGGGCGGCCTGGCTCCAGCCCGATGCGCACCTGCACGCGGGTGGCGCCGGCGGCGTGCTTGAGGATGTTGTGCAGGCTTTCCTTGTAGATCAGGTACAGGTTGCGGCGTACCAGCAGGGGCAGGTGCTGGGTGGGCACGGCGGCGGCCAGCTCAAACTCCACCTCCAGCCCGGCCGCGCCCAGCACTTCCTGGGCGTAGTCGCGCATCCGGTCGAGCAGGTCGGGCAGCAGGTCGTTGTGGGCGTCGAGGCTCCAGACCACGTCGTTGAGCTGGCGCACGGCCGAGCGGCTGGCTTCGAATATCTGGCCGAGCTGTCGCCGCTGGCCCGCCGCGTCGGTGAGCCCCTCCTGGAGCAGACCGCTCTGCAGGGAAATCTGGCTGAGCAGCGTGCCCACATCGTCGTGCAGGTCGGCGGCCAGGCGGTTGCGCAGGGCCGTTTCGCGGCGGTGCTGGCGGCGGCGGTACTGCCACAGCAGCCCGCCGCCGCCGAGCAGGGCCAGCAGCGCCAGGCTCGCCGCGCCGGCGACCCGGCGCTGCTCGCGCAGGCGGTCCAGCTCCTGCTGCTGGGTGAGCAGCCGGATCTGGGCCTGCTGCTGGCTCAGGGCCTGGTTGAACTGCAGCGCGGCCGTGCGCCGGGTTACCTCGGCCCCGGTCAGGCTGTCGTTGTAGGCCGTCACGCGCTGCTGGCTCTGGTAGGCCCGGGCAAAGTCGCCGTGGCGGGCGTAGGCGGCGGCCAGCACCTGGCTGGCGTCGCGCAGGCCTTCCACGAACCGCATCTGCCGGCTGGCTTCCCACCCGCGCCGACCGTACCAGATGGCGCTGTCGGGGCGGCCGCTGCCCAGCGAGGCGCGGGCCAGCACCACCTGGGCCCGGGGAATCAGAGGCAGCAGGCTGGCGGTCTGGGCCTGGCGCAGCACCTGGTAGCCCAGGCTGAGCGCGGCGGCGTAGCGGCCCTGCTGGTCGTTGACCTCGGCCAGGTTGAGCTGGGTGGTCAGCAGGTCGGGCAGGTCGCCCAGCTGGCGGCTTACGGCCAGGCTCTGCTGGTAGTAGCGCCGGGCCGCGTACCACTGCCGCTGGCGCTGGCTCAGCTCACCCAGAGCGTTTAGCGCCAGGTTGTTGCGGTCCGGGTAGTCGTGGAGGCGGCCGATGCGCAGGGCGGCCAGCAGAAAGGTGCGGGCCTTGTCGTACTCGCCCATGCGGGTGTAGATGCCGCCCGTCTGGATGCCGAGCGTGGTATGAAAGCGCCGCTCGTTGCCGGTGGAGCCCAGCGCCATAGCCTGGTAGCAGTGCTTCAGCGCCACGGCGTAGCGGCCCTGCTGGGCGGCAATGGTGGCTAGACGGTTCAGGCAGCGCATTTCTCCGCCCACGTCGCGCAGCTGGCGGAAGCCGGCCCGCGCCTGCCCGATGCTCGCCACGGCCGCCGGGTACTCGGCCAGGGCAATGTGGTAGTCGGCCAGGTCAATCAGGGTTTCGGCCACGAAGTCGCGGTAGCGCAGCTGCCGGGCCAGCCGCAGCGCCTCGCGGCATACCGGTCCGGCAGCCCGCACGTCGTAGTCCTCGATAATATCGGACAGGTTCGTGAGCAGCTTCACCCGCGTTGTATCCTGCTGCGGGTGGGCCCGCACCAACGCCCGCACGCTGTCGATGCCCCGGAGCTGGGCACGCCGAAACTGCTCCCGGGCCTGCTGGTCGCGGGCACTCAGGGCCAGGTGGCGCAGGCTGTCGGGCACCGAGGCTGCCGAAGCCGCGGCCGCCGACAGGGCCAGCAGCCACGTGCCCAGCAGAAACAGAAGGCGCATCAGGGGCATAAGGCGGTGCAAGGCGGACAGAGTCAGGAAGAGCGAGCAGGACGAATTAGCGGCGCGGCCCCGGGTTCAGGCCAGCGGGTAATTGGGGTAAGTAAAGGTACTGCGGATTCGCGCGCAAATCCAACCGGAGACGATTTGGTGGCATGCGCAGCCCACCACCTGGCCTTCTGAGCGGATTACCCGCCAAAAGCCCCGCCCGAAATCAATCAGGCGGGGCTTTTAAGCACTTTTAGCAGAAGCCGGGAGTCAAGCACCCCTACGCGAAGGCCATATCCTCCTCGGCCACCTCGCTCACGGGCAGCACGTCGGAGGTGATGAGGTCCTTTTCCTGGCGCAGGTTGTCGATGATGAACTCCTGGCGGGCGGGCGTATTCTTGCCCATGTAGTAGGTGAGCACCTGCTGAATGCTGCGGTCGGACTGCAGAATCACGGGCTCCAGCTTGATGTTGTCGCCAATGAACTTGCCGAACTCGTCGGGGCTGATTTCGCCCAGGCCCTTAAAGCGCGTCACCTCGGGGTTGCGGCCGAGCTGGCGCATGGCATTTTGCTTTTCCTGCTCGTTGTAGCAGTAGATAGTGGTTTTCTTGTTGCGCACCCGGAACAGCGGCGTTTCGAGGATGAACACGTGCCCGTTGCGGACCAGGTCGGGGAAGAACTGCAGGAAGAAGGTGAGCAGCAGCAGGCGGATGTGCATACCGTCCACATCGGCGTCGGTGGCAATGACCACGCGGTTGTAGCGCAGCCCCTCAATGCCTTCTTCAATGTTCAGCGCGTGCTGGAGCAGGTTGAGCTCTTCGTTCTCGTAGACGATTTTCTTTTTGAGCCCGAAGCAGTTCAGGGGCTTGCCGCGGAGGCTGAACACGGCCTCCGTCTCCACGTTGCGGCTCTTGGTGATGGAGCCCGAGGCCGAGTCGCCCTCGGTGATGAAGAGCGTGGTCAGGGCCTCGGCTTCCTGCTTGCCCTCGCCGAGGTGGAAGCGGCAGTCGCGGAGCTTGCGGTTGTGCAGGTTGGCTTTCTTGGCGCGCTGGTTGGCCAGCTTTTTCACGCCCGCCATGTCCTTGCGCTCCCGCTCGCTCTGCTCGATGCGCTTGCGCAGGGCGTCGGCCACCGCCTGGTTTTTGTGCAGGTAGTTGTCGAGGTGCTCCTTCACGAAGTCCAGGATGAAGCCCCGCACGGTGGGGCCATCCTCGCCCATGTTGATGGAGCCGAGTTTGGTCTTAGTCTGGCTTTCAAACACCGGCTCCTGCACCCGCACCGAAATGGCGGCAATGATGGAGGCGCGGATGTCGGTGGCGTCGTACTCCTTTTTGTAGAACTCGCGCACGGTTTTAACCACCGCCTCGCGGAAAGCCGCCAGGTGGGTACCGCCCTGGGTGGTGTACTGCCCGTTCACGAACGAGTAGTATTCCTCCCCGTAGTCGTTACCGTGGGTCATGGCCAGCTCAATGTCGGGGGCCTTGAGGTGGATGATGGGGTAGCGGATACTTTCGGCGTCGGCCTTGCGGGCGAGCAGGTCGAGCAGGCCGTTTTCGGAGTAGTACTTCTGCCCGTTGAAGTTGATGGTCAGCCCCGCGTTGAGGTAGACGTAGTTCCAGATCTGGTTTTCGAGGTACTCGGGGATGAAGCGGTAATTCTTGAAAATCGTCTCGTCGGGCTGAAACACCATCAGCGTGCCGTTGCGCTGGCTCGACTTGATGGCCTTGGGATCCTGCACGAGCTGGCCCTGGGTGAACTCGGCGCCCTTCATCAGGCCGTCGCGCACGCTCTGCACCAGGAAGTAGCTGCTCAGCGCATTCACGGCCTTGGTACCCACGCCGTTGAGGCCCACCGACTTCTGGAACACCTTGGAGTCGTACTTGCCGCCGGTGTTGATCTTGCTGACCACGTCCACGACCTTGCCCAGCGGGATGCCGCGGCCGTAGTCGCGCACCTGCACCCGGGAGTCGGAAATCTTGATGTCGATGGTGCGGCCGTAGCCCATCACGTGCTCGTCGATGGAGTTGTCGATAACCTCCTTCACCAGCACGTAGATGCCGTCGTCGTAGGCCGAGCCGTCGCCGAGCTTGCCAATGTACATGCCCGGCCGCAGGCGGATGTGCTCCCGCCAGTCGAGGGAGCGGATGGAGTCTTCGGTGTACGCGTGCGGAGCGGCGGGTAGTTCTTGTTCAGCCATGGAAACCGGAATCTAAATTTGAGGTAAAATAACGCAGAAATTCGGCTATTTCCCGAACTGAGCCGTAAGGCGAGGACCCGGGCCGGCCACCGCGGGCCGCCCCGACCTGCCGTGCGGGTTTAGCGAATCTGATTAGCACAACCAACCCGGAAAAAGCCTGGTTCCGCGCCACAGGTCAAATATACCCCGTTCCCCGCACTTCTCCACCGCCCGAATTCCTAATTTTTTTAGCCAATGCTCCCCAGACCGAACCCGCTCAACGTTCCGCACCATACCAGTCCGCCCTCCGAGGTGAAGCAGTCGCCGGTGATTCACTACACTTTCCTGCTGGTGGGCCTGTCGCTGCTGGTGTTCGTGCTGCACAAGCTGGACAGCATCCTGCTGCCGCTGCTGTTTTCCATTCTGTTTGCCCTGCTGCTGCTGCCCATCTGCCAGTGGTTTGAGCGGCGCGGGCTGGGGCGGGTGTGGGCCATTATCGTGTGTTTGCTGCTGCTGGTGGGCGCGCTGACGGGGCTGGTGCTGGCCTTCGGCTCCCAGCTCACCCAGTTCAAGGACGAGCTGCCCAAGCTGCAGGTAAAGCTGATGGAGTTCTTCAACGGCGCTCAGGAGTGGGCCAAGCTCAAGTTCGGCTACCAGCCCATGAGCCTCAGCGACCTGAAGGGCTCCACGCTTACGCTGCTCAAAAAGTCGGGCGGCTCCTACCTGGGCACCACCCTCAACGTAACGACGACGGCCCTGAGCAACCTGGCGCAGGTGTTTATCTACATCTTCTGCCTGCTCTACTACCGCGACCATCTGCGGCAGTTCATGTTCCGCTTCGTGGCTCCCGACAAGCGCACCACCGTGCTGCACACCGTCGACAGCATCCAGACCGTGGTGCAGGCCTACATTTCGGGCTTGCTGAAGGTGATTGTCATCGTGGCCATTCTCAACGGCATCGGGCTGCTGGCGCTGGGCGTTAAGTTCGCCGTGTTCTTCGCCATCTTCGCCTCGGTACTGGCCGTCATTCCCTACATCGGCATCATGATCGGGGCCACGGTGCCGGCCATTATTACGCTGGTCGAAACCGGCTCCCCGCTGCAGGCCGCGGCCGTGGTGGGCGTATTTCTGGTGGTGCAGTTTCTGGAAGGCAACTTCATTACGCCCATGATTACCGGCTCACAGGTGAGCATCAACCCGATGGCCGCCATCATGGCCCTGGTGCTGGGCGGCGAGCTGTGGGGTACGCCGGGTATGATCCTGAGTATTCCGCTGGTGGCCGTGCTCAAAGTGGTGCTCGACGCCAGCAAGTCGACTGAGCCCTGGGGTTTCCTGCTCGGCGACACGGCCGAGGGCGAGGATTCCACCAAAAAGCCCGTGACGCGCCAGCCCGGCTACTTCCGCCGCCTGTGGCTGCGCGCCATCGGCAAGGCGTAGCTCCGTTCCTCCCATTGTACCAACAGCAAAGGCCCCGCGGGATTCGTCCGACGGGGCCTTTTTGGTAGCACAACTATCGGTCCGGCCGCCGGGTATAAGGCTCAGCTCTTCCCTCACTCCTCTCCTTCCTGCCGATGTCCATCATTACCACCGAAACGGCCCGGGTCTACAACGACCTCGTGGTCATTAACAAAGCCGCCGTAAAAGGCTACCAGGAGGCCGCCGAGGCCGTCGACAACCCCGACCTGAAGGCCGAGCTGCTGCGCTACAGCGAGCAGCGCACCCGGTTTGCCGAGGAGCTGGAAGCCCAGGCCATCGAGTTTGGCGTGGCGCCGCCCAGCGAGGAAAGCACCGTGGAGGGCGCCGTCACCGACGCTGTAGCCGCCGTGCACCGGGGCTGGATCAGCCTCACCTCCGCCCTGCTCGACCGGACCGACAAGGCCATTCTGAGTGACTGTGAAAACGGCGACGCGGCGGCCCTGCTCAGCTACGACCTGGCCCTGCAGTCGGAAGACCTGGCTGCCGGGGCGCTGGAGCTGCTGCGCCGGCAGCAGGGCGAAATCCAGCTCATTAAGAACAAATTCGCCGCCCGCCGCAGCCAGCCGGGGTAGCCCCCGCAGCTTCACGTAAGCTGCCTGCCAGCGTTATTCCAGGACGATTTTGCGGATGCAGTAGTTATACTCATCCGCGACGTAGACCTCTCCGGCTGCCCCGAAGGCTACCGCGTGCGGGCCGTCAAACCGCGCCGCCGGGCCGGGGCCATTCACCAGGCTGCCCGGAACGTAAACCGCGGAGCAGCCGTGCCCCGCGCCGGCCAGGGTACTGGTAAAGCCGTCCGCGGAAATGAGGCGGATGCGGTAGGCATTATATTCAGCCACGCCCACGTTGCCGCGGGCATCTGCGGCCACGCCAATGGGGTAGTACAGCTTCGACGTACCTATCGGGCCGTCGTCGTCGCCGCACTGGCCGCCGCTCAGGGTGCTGACGGTGCCATCGGCCGCAATTTTGCGGACGCGGTTATTGTTCGCGTCGGCCACGTAGACGACGCCTTTGGCATCGACGGCCACGCCGCGCGGGGACAGAAACTGCGCCTGGGCAGCCGCGCCGTCGGCGAAGCCGCCTAGCGCGGAGCCGGTCCCCGCAAACGTGCTGACCACGCCCGCGGGCGTAACCCGACGAATCCGGTGGTTGCCCTGATCGGCCACGAGCACGTTGCCTTGTGCGTCGACGGCCAAGCCGTCGGGGTAGTAGAACCGGGCCGCGGGGCCCGCGCCATCCACGTAGCCTTTCGCGGCCGCGCCGGCCAGGGTAGTTACCGTGCCGGCGGCCGTAATGCGGCGGATGTCGTGGTAGCTTTCCCCCTCCGACACGTACACGTTGCCCTGCGCATCTACGGCAATGCCGGCCAGATCGATAAACTGGGCCGCGGCGGCCGGGCCATCGACGTGCCCCGCCGTACCGGTGCCAGCCACGATGCTCCGAACCCCGGCCGGCGTGATTTTGTCGACGGTATGGTTGCTGGCATTGGCGACAAACAGGTTGCCCTGCGCATCGGTGGCCAGGCCCGTGGGGCGGCCGAAATAACCAGTGCCAGGCCCGGCAAACGTGCTGACCGTGGTGGTGTAGAGATAGTGGAAAACGTCGGCGCTGCTTACCGCGGCCTGCCCCGCCACCCGCACCACCACCGGCCCCGAAAGAGCCCCCACGGGCACTTCCACGACCAGCTGCGTCGGGGAAGCACTCTGCACCACGGCGGCTGCCCCGTTGATGGTCACGGTGTTTTCGGCGGGGGTCGGGCTGAAGCCGGTGCCGGTTATCGTGACTAGGCTGGCGAAGGGGCCGCTGGCGGGCGAAAAGGAAATGCGGGGCGCCTCGGGCTCCTGGTCTTTCTCCTTTTTGCAGGCACTCAGACCAACCAGCCCTACCAGGGTGAAACTAACAATACGGGTGCGTAACGTCATACGGTCGAAAACAGGCTTTATTGCTCTATTCTATGAGTGGGTAAAAGTAGCAGACCGGCCGAATTTTCGGGGCGGCCAGCCTTTAAAATTCCTTTCCGGCGCCCGAAACAGATTTTCAGTACCAATTGTGCCGGCCGGCGCTGCAACCTTCGCAAGGTGTATCTTTGTTACCTATTTCAGCAGCTTATTTCCGACCCGTTTCCGCTCCGCATTTGTACGCCATCATCGACCTTGAAACTACCGGCGGGCAGCCCACCCAGGACCGCATCACGGAAGTCGCCATTTTTATCCACGACGGCGAGAAAGTCGTGGACCAGTTTGACACGCTGCTCAATCCCGGCCGGCCCATTCCGGCCTTCATCAGCCAGCTCACCGGCATCACCAACGACATGGTGCGCGACGCGCCCAAGTTTCACGAGGTGGCCCGCAAAATCGTGGAAATGACCGAGGGCTGCGTGTTTGTGGCCCACAACGTGCGCTTCGACTACTCGTTTCTGAAGAAGGAGTTTGCCGACCTGGGCTATAACTACTCGCGCAAAACGCTGTGTACCGTGCGCCTGAGCCGCTCGTTGATGCCTGGCCAGCCCAGCTACAGCCTCGGCAAGCTCTGCCAGAACATCGGCATTCCGCTCGAAGGCCGCCACCGCGCCGCCGGCGACGCCGCCGCCACCGCCATCCTCTTCGATAGGCTGCTCAAAATCACCCAGCAGGACGAGGCCCTGAAAGAATCCCCCGGCAGCACCGCCGACACGCTGGCCGCCGTGGATGCCGTGGCCCCGGCCGGCCGCAAGCCCGCCGGCAAGCAGCCCAGCCCCCGGCGGGTGGCAGCGGTGCAGGAAGCCATCAAAACGGCGCTGCTGCCGCCCAACATCACCCCCCAGCAAGTAGCCGCCCTGCCCCAGGAAGCCGGCGTGTACTATTTCCACAACGAGGCCGGCGAGGTTATCTACGTGGGCAAGAGCATCAACATCTACAAGCGGATTCAGCAGCACTTCGCCGTCGACTACAAGTCGCGCAAGAGCCTGGAGTTCAAGAACAGCATCTCCGACATCACCTGGGAGCTGACGGGCTCGGAGCTGGTGGCGCTGCTGTATGAGTCGCACGAAATCAAGCGCCTCAAGCCGCTGTATAACCGCGCCCAGCGCCGCTCGGTGTTTCCGGCCGGCATCTTCCTGCGCACCGACGAGCAGGGCTACAAGCACCTCTACTACGGCAAGGCCGACGACCACGCCGCCTCGCACCCGCTCATCGCGCTGGGCAACCAGTTCAAGGCCAAGGGCTTTTTGTTTCACAAGGTCTCGAAGTTCAACCTCTGCCAGAAGCTCTGCGACCTGTACAAAACCCCGGGCTCCTGCTTCGACTACCAGGTGCACCGCTGCAAGGGCGCCTGCATCGGCCTGGAGCCGCCGGAAGAATACAACAAGCGCGTGGAAGAGGCCATCGAGAGCTTCACTTTCGAGCACGGCTCCTTCGTGGTAGTGGGCCAGGGCCGGCGGGCCGACGAGAAAACCGTGGTAGTGGTCGAAAACGGCCGCTACCTGGGCTTCGGCTACATCGACGAGACGTTTTCGGCCCGCCGCCTCCAGGACTTTATTGAGGCCATCACCCGGTATAACGACAACAAGGACGTGCAGCAGATTATCCGCGGCTACCTGCGCACCAAGCACAAAGACAAGGTGAAGATCTTCAAACCGGCGTAAGTTTCGGCCGCCTGTTGGCCCCGGCTGGTTTTCCGGCCGGGGCTTTTTTGTGGGTTGTAGTTCCGCCGCCGCCAGCCGGGTGGCGGGCCGGACGAAGTAAACCACGCAACAAAAAAAACGCGTCGGCTAGCTAAGGTCAGCCGCGTGTCGTATACTAGTACCCGCACTACTACCTGACCTATTGCTCCGGGTTTCTTTTAGTATGACGCTTTGCCCCGCCGCTCATGGCTCACTTACTGTATCCGACCAACGCCTCCCTGTACTTTCACAATGAGGTAGCCAGTGTGCTGGAGCACGCCGACGGCTACGCTCGTATCGACTGGAACCCCGTCCCGATTCAGAGCGGTGCCCTGCGCACCGTCTATGAGCAAGTGTTGCGCCTGCTGCGCACCCGCGGCTTCACCAAGATTCTCTCCGACCGCCAGCTCATGCCGCCCCTGCTGCCCGCTGACCAGGTCTGGCTCAGCGAGGAATGGATTCCGCAGGCCATCGAGCAGGCCAACTACCGCCACGGCGCCGTGGTAGCCTCTCGCGATCTGCTTAGTCATTCCAGCGTGGTGCAGGTGGTGGAGCAGGTCGGGCACCTGCCGCTCACGGTGCGCTACTTCGAAGACGACTGGCAGGCCGCCGAGTGGTTGCGCTGCGCCTGAGCCTTATTTTTCGCTATTCAGGCCACCAGTTGCTGGGTGTGCAGCCATTCTTCGGCCGAAGCCACGTCGTCGAAGAGCTGCAGCTGAATGCCGGGCCCGAAAAACCGGTCATTCAGCGTGGCGGCATCAAGCAGATCCTGGGGCTGCACGACGTGGGCAATGTAACGCAAGCCCAGCTTCTCGGCCTGGGGCCGCCATACCGTCTGCAGCCACTCCACCGAGTCGAACCACGGGCCCTGCAGCTGGCTGTTGTCGTTGAGCAGGTATGGGCAGTGCAACTCCTGCATGGCCGCCAGAAACCTACTAGCGCCGTTGTAAGCTTCTTGGGGGTCGACGTAGCCCAGCCAGACGGCCCGCAGCCACTGGTTGTCTTCATCAAAGAGCAACTCGCAGCTACTGCCGTCGCGCAGGTCGGTATGTTTGGAGATTTGCATAATAAGGCGGCCACACGGGCGGTGAGATGAGTGGCGGAAGGCTAGATAGGCATTCCTGCACGTTTTTGACTTATTCTTAAAACAGCCGGTGACGCAGCAGCCAGCCGCCGGCGTCGAATTCGGTGGCGGCCGGCACGTACAGCTCAGTTTTGACGGGCTTGGCCACTTGTATCGTGTTCCCGTCCCCGCTGTCGTATACCATCACGGTGGCGGGCTGCTTCGCCTGCCCGGCTGCGCCAGTCTGCGTCACCACGTCCTGCCCCGCCCCGTCGTAAATGCCGACCTCGAAGCGGTGGTCGGGCAGGCCGCGCAGCTCAAATACGTCGTTGCCGCCCAGCCCGAAGAGCTTGATGGAGCGCGTTTCGCCGACGCGAAAAGTGCGCTGGTTGACGAGGCTGTCCGGGCGGCCGGCGCGCAAGCTCAGCACCTGCACCCGCAGCTGCCCGGACCCGGCGGGCTCGATGATAAACCGCTCGGGCTGGTCGGTGCCGGGAATCTCGACCTCGCGGGCCAGCAGCTCGTAGAACTTGGCGGCCACGGCGGGCAGCTGGTTGCGGCGGGCGCGCAGCTTGCGGTCAAATTCGGCCCCGGCCAGCCCGTACACTTCCTTGGGCCACACGGCCAGCGCCTGCTGAATCACCTTATCCGACAAGCCCAGCCGCATGGAGTCGGCCACCTGGCGGAAGTCGGCGGCGGTGAGGTACACCAGCAGGGACTTGTCCAGGGGCCGGGCGGCGCGGTTGAGACCTTCCACGTCCTGGAGCCGGATAGTGGCGTGGAAGCTCTGGTAGTTGGACTTCACCCAGCCGATGATGTGGGTGAGCAGGCCGTCGTCGAACTTGAAAAAGGCGTGGTCCCGGTCGCGGGGAATGGCGCGGTACACGGTAGCGCCGCCCGCGCCGGGGAAGCTGGCCCAGCGCCACTGGTCCTCGCGCCGGCTCCAGTCGCCGAGCCACATGTCGAACAGGCGGGCGCGCAAATACTGGCGGGCATCCACCCGGGCCCCAGGGTCGAAGGCGAGGCTGGTAAACACCTTGCGGGAGCTTTCCACCCGGGCCGAGCGGCCGAAGCTGCGCACGGCGCTCTGGTTGCCCTCGGGCCGCTCCTCCAGCAGGTAGAGGGCGTTGGCGAAGTCTTTGCGGAACGCGCCCAGCGCCGGATCGTCGGGCACGTACACCAGCCGCGGGTTGGTGTGGTACACGCCAGCGGCCTCGGCCAGGGGCGGCACGATGTAGGCCCCGTAGGGATTAATGACGCTGGTCTGGTCCTTCATCAGCCGCCCGATGGGGCCGTCGCGCAGGTTTTCGGGCAGAGCCTTGGTGGCATCCTTGTCTACGGAGCGCAGCACGTACTGCACGCCACCGCGGTCCACGAGGCGCAGGTTTTTGGTCTGGAAGCTGCCGCCGGCCTCGGTGGGCGTGAGGCCGCCGGGCACGGCCGTGCGCAGGTTCAGCACCGGTGCCGACACCGGCACGGCCCACAGCTTGCGGTAGTGCTTGCCCCAGAAAAACTGGTGCACGGTCCCGCGCATGTACTGCGGCCCCGCTGCCACCTGCACCGTCGAGTCGGGGCCAATGACGGGCGGCGGGCCAGGCGGGGCGGCCGGTGCCGCGCAGGATACCAGCAGCAGCCCCCCGGCCAGCAGGGTGGTCAGGCGGGCCGGGCGGGGCAAAGACAAAGAAAGCGGCACGGCGGCGGGAAAAGGGCGGCAGAAACGACGGGCGGCCGCGCGGCCGCTGCCTTATAGCGCAAACGCCGGGGCAGCGGTTGTGCTGGGGACCTTCCAGGGCCGAAGTTGTCCACTTTTCCCGGCCGGCTGCGTTGAAGGAACCAAGCCGCGCTTTTCCGCCCCCGATGACGTTTCGTTTACCGCTCCTCCTACTTCTTGCCTTGGGCACCGGCTGTGTCCGGCAGCACTTCTACCAACCCGATGCCCGCCTGCCCGCCGCCCCCGGCCAGCCGCCGCTGGCCGCCGACAGTGCCCGCGTCACGGTAGGGCGGCAGTACGCGCACGGGGGGCTGCACAACCTGTTTTTTGGCCCCCACTACCGCCGCGTGTGGGCCACGCCCGTCGTGCTGCCGGTGCTGCAGTTGGGCCAAGTGGTGCCTGGCGGCCTGAAGCCCGGCAAGCTGGGCGGCGGATTCCAGAGCACCAGCATGACCATGAATGCCACCGGCGGCCGGGCCTACTCCCTGCGCACCCTCGACAAGAACCCCTACAAAACGCTGCCCAAGGTGGCGCGCAAGTCATTTCTGCTCAACATCGTGCGCGACGCCACCAGCGCGGCCAACCCGTTCGGGGCCTTCGTGGTGCCGCCCCTGGCCGAGGCGGCCGGCGTACTGCACACCACCCCGCGCCCTTTTTACGTGCGCCTTGACGAAACCGGCCTGGGCGCGTCTTCGGCCCTGTTTCAGGGCAAGGTGGTGATGCTGGAGGAGAAGTTTGAGGGTAAGGCCAACCTGACGCCCGCTTTCGGGGCCGCCACCGATCTGCAGGATAGTGACGAGATGCTGCGAGCCCGCTACGCGCAGGCCAGCCACCAGCTCGACCAGCTGGCCTTCGCCCGCGCCCGCCTGCTCGACATCTGGCTCGGCGACTGGGACCGGCACGAGGGCCAGTGGCAGTGGGCCCTGTACCAGGAGCGCGGCCGTACGCTCTACCGCCCCATTCCCAAGGACCGCGACCAGGTGTTCTACCGCTTCGACGACGGGCTGATTCCGTGGCTGGCCAGCCGGCGCTGGGCCGTGCGCAAGTTTCGCACCTTCAAGCCGAAGTACGAGGACGTGGGCGGGCTGGTCAAGAATGCGGCTTTCATTGACGAGCGGGCCTTGTCGGAGGTGAGCGGGGCGCAGTTTGAGCAGCTGGCCCGCGACCTGCAGCGGCGCCTGACCGACTCCGTGATTATCCGGGCCCTGCACCAGCTGCCACCGGCCGTGTACGCCGTGGAGGGGCCGCGCACGCTGGCGGCCCTGCAGGCCCGGCGGGCGACGCTACCCGCCGCCGCCCGCACCTTTTACCGCTTACTGGCCCGCCGCGTCACGGTGGCTGGCACCGACCAGGCCGAGCGGTTCGTGGTGCAGCGCCTCACCGACTCCACCACGCTAGTGAGCGTGTACCAGCTGCCCGCGGCCGGCGAGAAGCCTTTGGCCGACCCGCTGCTTTACCGCCGCCTATTTCGCACCGCCGAAACCCGGCGCCTCACGCTGCACGGCCTCGCCGGCGAAGACGTGTTCGAAGTCAGCGGGCAGGTGGGACGCGGAATTCGGGTAGATGTTTTCGGCGGGCCGGGTGCCGACGAACTGCGCGACACGTCGGTGGTACGGCGCGGGGGGCGCAAGACCGTTTTTTACGACACCAAGAGCGGAAACTCCTTTACCGAAGGACCCGAAGTGCGCGACAAGACCGAGCACGGGGCGGGGATGCACGTGTATGACCGGGAAGGGTATTGAGCAGAAGCAACCCCAATTCATCTGTCATCTTGAGCTTGCGAAGCACCTCCTTCTTCGGCTCTACTAATCGTCTTTCACCGCAAAAGCCCTTTCCCGAGCAATGGAAAAGGGCTTTGCTCTTTCTATAATGGTTGGCACTTCCCAGAGGGAGGTCCTTCGCAAGCTCAGGATGACAGGCGAATTGGGGTTGCCGGACTTGCGCCTATACCTCCGCCAGCATGTCCAGCACCATGTGCTCGGTGGGGGTCAGGACGTCTTTTTCGGTGGGGTCAGCGTCGTGTTTGCGGAGGTAGTCGATGAGCTTATCGGAGTTGAAGAGCTCGACTACCTGGGGATGAATGTAGTATTTGGAGCACACCGTGGGAGTGTTGCCGAGGCCGGCGGCCACGTCCTTGACGGCTTTTTTCAGCACTTTTTCCTTGGGTAGTTCGGGCTCCTGCGCCAGTACGGCTTCCAAGCACTCCACCATCTTGACGGTGCCGCCCCAGGTACGGAAGTCCTTGGCCGAAAGGCTCAGGCCAGTGACCTCGTGCAGGTAATTGTTCACGTCGCCGGACTCCAGCTCGGCGCGCTGCCCGTCGGCAGTGTAGTACTGAAACAGGTGCTGGCCGGGGATTTCCTTGCACTTTTGCACCAGGCGGGCAAGCTTCCGGTCGTGCAGGTTTACGTCGTGGGGGACGCCTTTTTTGCCCACGAAGCTGAAGTTGACCTCGTCGCCGGCTACCTGCACGTGCCGGTCGCGCAGGGTAGTCAGGCCGTAGCTCTTGTTCTTTTTGGCGTATTCCTTGTTGCCGACCCGAATAAACGACTGGTCCATAAGCGTGAGCACCAGGGCCACTACCTTATCCTTGTCGAGCTGGGGGCGCCGGAGGTCCTGCTGGATGCGCTGGCGCAGCTCGGGCAGCTTTTCCCCGAAGGCCCGCAGGCGGCTGAACTTGGTCAAGCTGCGGGTGAGGTCCCAGGTGGGGTGGTAGATGTACTGCTTGCGGCCCTTGGCGTCGCGGCCGGTAACCTGGAGGTGGGCATTGGCGGTGGGCGAAATCCAGACGTCGGTCCAGGCCGGCGGAATCACGAAGCTGCTGATGCGGGCCAGGGTTTTCGCGTCGGTGACTTTCTGGCCCTTGGCGTCGAGAAAGGAGAAGGTGCCGGTGCGGCCGGCCTTGCGGGTGAGGCCGGGCTTGGTATCAGTGATGTAGCGCAGGCCGGCCAGCTCGGCCTGGCGGGCGGGGTCTTTGTAGAGCTCGTGGGCTTCTTCGAGGGGCGGCAGCTTTTTCTTGCTGACTTTGAGGCGCGGGGGGGCGGTGGTGGGCATAGCAGAGGGCAAAGCGCGGCCGGAGGTAGCGCGCGGGCCATTCTGTACGCAAAAGCCGCCGAAAAGGAGAACCGAGCGGGGCCGGTGCGGCCGGGGGCGGTTGTCAGGAGAGCTGGAGCCAGCCGTGGCTTGCACTTTTTACAGTGAGACTAGGATTAGGATGACTGCGTTCAAGAGTTATTCGTTTGAGTCTGTGCCTTGACGTTCCGCGACTTGCACTTTTCGTCTTGGCACTAGAACTATGCTCGCCGTGGCGTATAGTTGGGCGAAGGTGGCTTAGGGTTGGGGGAACGTGGCGTATACTTAGGTGAGTGGGGCGTATCGTTGGGCAATTATTTCTTCGCCTAAAAGCAGTATTCCGCCATTTTCCGGTCCGCTGCCGGGTGGAAGGCTGGTCGGCGGAAACACGGCGGCGGTCGACAGAAGGCGCCCAGTGGCCGACTTTCCGGCCGGGGGCAGCGGAGAAAACCGCCTTGTGGCGCAATTTTGGCCGGTTGGCAACCGTGGGCCCGGACCCGCCGTATCGGGGCGCGGAGACGTTTGGCACCGTTTTTTCTGGGCCGCCCGCACCATCACCTTACCCTTTTCCTCTTTTCTACCCTTCCCCTATGCGTCAGCTACTCTCCAAATCCCTTCTTTTCCTGTCCCTGGCAGCCGCGACGGCCGGCGCATCGTCCTGTTCCAAAGACGGGAGCGGCGACGGGGTGCTGCTGTTTTCCATCGAAGACGACATTGCCCTCGGGGCCAAGGTAGCGGCCCAGACCGACTCCACCTACAAGGCCAACGGCCAGCTGCTCGACCCCACGCTGGCGGCCAACCGCGACACGTATACCTACCTGAGCAACGTCGTCAACAAGGTGCTCAACAACACCTCCGGCCAGCTGCAGCACCGCAACGACTTTGTCTGGGACGTGAAGATCATCAAGGACGACGCCACGCTGAACGCCTTTGCCTCGCCCGGCGGCCACATCTACGTGTATTCGGGCCTGATTAAATTTCTGGACCACGAAGACCAGCTGGCCGGCGTACTGGCCCACGAAATTGCCCACGCCGACCGGCGGCACACCTCCCGGCAGCTCCAGCAGCAGTACGGCATCAGCCTGCTGCTAAGCCTCGTGCTGGGTGAAAACCCCGGCCAGCTGGCGCAGATTGCCGCCGGTCTGGGCCAGCTCAAGTTCAGCCGCGACTTCGAGAGTGAAGCCGATATGTACTCGGTTATCTACCTCAACGGCACCGATTACGCCTGCGACGGCGCGGCCGGCTTCTTTATTAAGTCGCAGAGCCTGGGCGAGGCCAGCCAGCCCGTGTTCCTGAGCACCCACCCCAACCCCGACAACCGCATCCAGGCCATCCAGGCCAAGGGCACGGAGCTGAACTGCCGCAACAAGACGCAGGTCGACACCAACCTCAACGGCCTGAAGAGCCGGCTGTAAGCCTTACCGCTTAGCCTGTAATAAGGCCCGCTGCTTCGGTAGCGGGCCTTTTTTGTGGGGCTGAATCCGGGCGCGGGGCAACACTGGGGCGGCCTGCGTGCGTAAGGGTTTTGGGCAGGACCTGCTTTCTTTACGCTTCCTATGAGCTCTTTCCTCAACAAACTCGGCGACCTGGCCGAGCGGGCCGACGACCTGATTCTGCGCGCCCGCCACCGCCTGGGGCTGCTTCAGCCGCTCCAGATCGTCACGTACCGCAGCTACGGCACGCCCACCCGGCTCTACATCAAGGGCCGCCTGCTCACCGACAAGGGCATTGGCGAGCCGACGGCCGACGAGTCGCGCTGGCACAATCTAGTGGACATGTATCGGCGCTTCGAGAGCAACGAAATTGCCGGGGCCCAGTTGCTGGTGCGCCCCGCCGACGGCTCCGAGCACCTCGTCGTGACCGACGAGGAAGGCTACTTCACCCTCAACCTGGAGCCCACGCGCCTGCCCGCACCCGTCGATTTTCTGTGGTATCCGGTGGAAGTACGGCTCCAGGCTGTGCCCGCGCCGCTGTCCACGCCGGCCGGCTTGGCGGCGCTGGCCCCAGTGCTGATTCCGCCCGTCGACGCCGAGTACGGCATCATCAGCGACCTGGACGACACCGTGATTCAGACCTCGGCCACCGACTTGCTGCGCATGGCCCGCACGGTGCTGCTGCGCAATGCCCGCTCCCGCCTGCCCTTCAAGGGCGTAGCCGAGTTTTACCGGGCCCTGCAGCTGGGTCGCAACGGCAAGCGCAACAACCCATTCTTCTACGTCAGCTCCTCCCCCTGGAACCTCTACGACCTGCTGGACGACTTCCTGGAGCTGAATAAGATTCCGCCCGGCCCGCTGCTGCTGCGCGACTTCGGCCTCGGGGGCCAGAAAGTCAGCTCACCCTCCAGCCACCACGACCACAAGCTGCGCGAAATCGACAACCTGCTGCTGACTTACCCGCTACTGCCCTTCGTGCTCATCGGCGACTCGGGGCAGGAAGACGCCAACATCTACCGCGAGGTAGTGCGCCGCCACCCCGGCCGCATCCTGGCCATCTACATCCGCGACGTGCTGCACCCCGAACGGGCCGCGCTGGTGGAGAAAGTATCCGAGGAGCTGCGCGGCGACAAGGTGGAAATGCTGCTGGTGCAGGACACCGTGCAGGCCGCCGAGCACGCCGCCTACTCCGGCCTCATCTTCACCGAAGCCATTCCGGCCGTGGAGCAGGAAAAACAAAAGGACGAAACGGCGAAGGAGGAATAGTCGGTCGTTTACCCGTCTTTTTGCCCCAAGAAAAAGCCCCAGCGCTCTACGAATGTTTGGGCTTTTCCTTGCGGCCGGGCCTACCGGAATCAGCTGGAATGGTCGGCTACGATAACCCACTGGCCGCCCAGCCGGCGGAATACCAGCAGGAAGTGGCCTTCCAGGTCGCCGGCTTTGGCGCGGGTGAGGTGCCACTTGCCCACGACGTGGGCCGCGTCGGGGCCCAGGGGCGTAACGCGCAGGCTGCTGAAGGAGAGCTGACCCATGGCGGCCGCGTCGGGGTAGCTCTTTTTGTAGTTATTGAGAGTGGGCTGCCAGCCGTAGGTCAGGCCGCGCTTGCCAATGAAGACCAGCGAATCGGACTGCCAGTAGCCCTGCATGTAGCCGGCCACGTCGCCGCGGTTCCAGGCGGCGGTCTGGGTTTCCAGCACCTTCGCAATGCTCTGGCGCATGGTCGGGTTCTGCGGCTGCGGCGGCTGGGCCAGGGCTACGCTTAGCAGCAGGCAGCCCACGAGGGTCGTGAACAGTCGTTTCATGGTGGGCTTAGTCTTCGATGATTTCCTGAATGTAGCGCGTGCCGCCCAGCCGGCGCATGTTGCGCACCACCCGCTGCTGCTTGGCGCGGGCCGCCGGGCCGGGGTTGCTGGCCCGAAACCGCAGCGGGTTGGGCAGCACGCCGGCCAGCAGGGCTGCCTCGGCGGGCACCAGCCGGCTGGCGGGCTTGTGGAAATACTTCTCCGAGGCGGCTTCCACCCCGAAGATACAGTCGCCCATTTCGGCCACGTTCAGGTACATTTCCATGATGCGGCGCTTGCTCCAGAGCAGCTCGATGAGCACGGTGAAGTAGGCCTCGGCGGCCTTGCGCACGTAGCTGCGGCCCTGCCACAGAAACACGTTCTTGGCCACTTGCTGCGAGATGGTGGAGCCGCCCACGAGCTTTTTGCCGTTCCAGTTCACCTTCACGGCCCGCTGCATGGCGTTGAAATCGAAGCCGTGGTGCTTGAGAAACAGCTGGTCCTCGGCCGCAATCAACGCCAGCGGAACGTGCGGCGACACCTCGTCGAGGCCCTTGAAGTCGTAGCTGATGCGGCGGCCTTCCTCGCGGATGCCGTAGTAGCCCTTGCCCACGGGCGCGTGGGCGCGGCGGTCCAGCATCAGCCACGTCGCGGGCGGCGACACCCAGCGGTACACCAGCACCCAGGCCACGGAGGTCAGAAACAGCGCCGCCACTACCTGCAATAAAATCCGGGTGCCCTGGCGGGCGTATTTTTTATAATCCGTCACGGGCGGGGCCAAAACTTATTCGTTGATCTGCGGGCGCCGGATGGCTCCGGGGGCAAAAGTAGCGTAAATGTGTCCGCGCCGCCGAATGTCCGGCGCTTTTCCGGTACTTTTCCGCCCGTTCCCTGTTGTGCTCCTATGCCCCGTCTGCTTGCCCTCTTCCCGCTGAGTATGGTCGTCTTCCCCGGCGAAAAGCTCAACCTGCACATCTTCGAGCCCCGCTACCGCCAGCTCGTGCGCGACTGTATCGAGTCGGGCGTCACCTTCGGTATTCCGCCGTTTCTGAACGAGGGCGTGAGTATTCTGGGCACCGAAATGAAGCTGCTGAGCGTGGAGAAAAGCTACGACGGCGGCGAGCTGGACATCAAGACCAAGGCCCTGGGCGTGTTTCGTATCCGCGACTTTCACCGCCAGGCCCCGGGCAAGCTCTACGCCGGCGGGCAGGTGGAGGACATCCGCGACGACCCGCAGGCCGACCCCGCCCTGCGCCTGCGCATCACCGACTACGTGCGCCGCCTCTACGACGCGCTGGGGCTGCGCAAGCTGTTTCTGGATCTGGCCCCCGACTACCGCATCTACGACGTGGCCCACCACCTGGGCTTCAGCACCGAACAGGAATACCAGCTGTTGGAAGCCACCAGTGAGCTGGAGCGCCAGGAAATCGTGCTGGAACACCTGGAAAACGTGCTGCCCGTCATCCTGGAAACCGAGCGGCTCAAGGACCGCGTGCGCCTCAACGGCCACTTCAAAAACCTGACACCCCCGAATTTCTGAGTTCCGGCTACTGCCAGCAGGCCTCGCTTGTCGCCAGCGGCCCCCAGCGGTTGGCATCACGTTAGCCGGCCGGTAAGCAGCTAGCGACAATTCAGGATTCAGAATTTCACATTCCGAATTACCCCCGTGCTTCCCTCCTCGCTCCTGCTGCTGTTCTACCTTTCGGCCGCCGCCACGGCGCTGCTGGCCGCGTGGCTGCTATACCGCTTCGCCCAGGAACGCCGGTACCGCCGCCAGGCCTACGTGGCCCCGGCTGAAGCCGGCTGGGAAGCGCGGCAACCAGACCCTACCGCGCCGCTACGTCACCGCCTGGCCCTTGTCGGCGACCTGGGCGCCGTGGCCACCGACGGCTCCGACCCGGTGCTGAACCTGCTGCAAGCCTGGCTGCGGGAGGCCGGCCCCGAGAGTACGGTGGTCGTGCTCGGCGACAACGTGTACCCGACCGGCCTGCCCGCGCCCGAGCACGCCGGCCGGGCCAGCGCCGAACGGCGCCTGAACGTGCAGCTCGACGCGCTGCGCGCCTACCCCGGCCGCGTGGTGTTTCTGAGCGGCAACCACGACTGGAACAAGGGCCGCGCGGACGGCTACGAGTACCTGCTGCGCCAGGAAGCCTACGTACACGCCCACCTGCCCGCCGCGCACTACCTGCCACCCCAGGGCACGCCCGGCCCCGCGACGGTGCAACTGGCCGAAAACCTGCTGCTGGTGGTGCTCAACACGCAGTGGTGGGTTCAGCACGGTCCGCGGCCCCTGGGCGCGGCCGGCAGTCCAGCGGCCGCCTCCAGGGCCGCGTTTGAGGAGCTGCGCGCCATTCTGAGCCAGAACCGGCACCAGCAAGTCGTGGTGGCGGGACACCACCCGCTGTACTCCAACGCCCTGCACGGGGGCAAGTTCACGGCCAAGCAGCACGTGTTTCCGCTGACGGCGGTGCACAAAAAGGCGTACCTGCCGCTGCCGGTGCTGGGCTCTTTTTTCCCGCTCTACCGCAAGCTCGTGGGGGCCGAGGAAGACATGGCCCACCCCCGCTACCGCAAGATGCGCCGCCGCCTGCTACGGGTGCTACACCAGTTTCCGGGCGTCATCTACGCCGCCGGCCACGACCACAACCTGCAGTACTTCCCCGCCCGCGGCGGCCACTACCTGGTGAGCGGGGCGGGCAGCAAAACGGCCTTCGTGCAGCCCGGCGGCAAGGCCGGCTTCACCCACGAGCACAAAGGCTTCTTCAGCCTAGATTTTTATCAGAATGGCGAAGCCTGGCTGCGCACCCTGGAACCCACGCCAGCAGCTAGCCCGGAACCGGCCCGAGAAGCGTTCCGCAAGCTTCTGCTGCCGGCTACGGCTGGCTTGGCGGCGTCAGCACCCGCAGGCTCCGCGGAATGATTTCGGCCCGGATGGGAGCTTCCAACGATATGGGCTCTCCGTCGACCTGCCCCCGTACCCGGGCCGGGCCCAGCACCTCGATTTCGGCCCACTTGCAGCGCAGGCGGCGGGTGTAGAGCGAGGCGTCGAAGTCGCCGGTGTAGAGTCGGTAGAGGATGCCCAGGGCGGCCACGCCGGGAAACGGCTCGATGAGGCAGACCTCGAATTCGCCGTCGTCCAGCCGGCTGTCGGGGTTGATGATAACGTTGCTGCCGAAGGTGTTGCCGTTGGCCAGCGTGACCATAAACGCCGGCCCTTCGAAGGTCTGCTGGTCGGTGCGGATGCGGTAAGTGGCGGGCTCGTAGGTGAGGTATTCCTGGGTGGCGATGCGCACGTAGGCTCCGGGCCCGCGGGTGTCGCCGGCGCAAAACCGCTCCACCACCAGCGCGTTGAAGCCCAGATCGGCCAGGTGTACCGCCAGGTGCCCATCGATGCGCAGCGTGTCCACGACGCTCACTGCGTGCTCCCAGACCAGGTGCAGGGCGCCGGCCAGTTCCTGCGGAATGCCCAGGTCCTTGGCTAGGCCGTTGCCGGAGCCCAGCGGCAGAATGCCCAGCGGCCGCGTCGTCCCGACCAGGGCCTGCGCCACCAGGTTCACCGTGCCGTCGCCGCCGCAGGCAAACACGGCGTCGTAGGCGGCGCGGGCCAGCTCGGCTTGCAGCCGCCGCTGGTCCTGCTCGCCGGTGGTATGAAAGAAGTACGCCCGCCGGCCCCGTTCCGCGCAGAAAGTGGCAATCGTAGCTTCCAGCGCTGATTTGTCGATGTCGCCGGACACCGGATTCAGAACGAACAGCAGCTGGTGCAGGGGTACGAACGAGGACATAAGGCGGGAGGCTCGGGGCGGGCGGGATTGGCAATACTACGAACCAAAACGCACGATGGCCGGGCTTGCGCCCGGCCATCGTGTAAGCAACTGAACGTCAGATTACGGTTTTAAGCCCGTCGGTACGCCGCCCGGAAACTCGGCGGTAATATCCTTTTGCAGCTCCCCGATGCGGTTGCCGGGGTTGGGGTGGGTGCTCATAAACTCCGGCGGGTTGTTGCCGCCGCCTTCCTGCTCCAGAATCTGCATCACCTGAATCATGGCGCGCGGGTCGTAGCCGGCTTTGGGGGTGAAGTCGACGGCCAGCTTGTCGGCCTCCAGCTCATCCTGCCGGCCGAAGCGCAACGTCACGAGCTTGGAAACCATGGCGGCGGCGGCGGCACTAACGGCAGTGCTGGGCCGGTCAGGGTCGTAGATACCAATGGCGGCGGCTCCGCTCAGGCCCTGGGTCAGCTGGCTTTTCGCCACCTGCTCAGCCGAATGACGCGCCACTACGTGTCCGATTTCGTGGGCCAGCACGCCGGCCACCTGCCCTTCCGACTTCAGGTTCTTCAGCAGGCCGGCGGTGATGAAGATCTGGCCGCCGGGCAGGGCGAAGGCGTTGATGGTATTCTCGTCGGCCAGCAAATGAAACTGGAACTTGTAGGGCGTCTGGGCGGCCTTGGTGCTGCGCACGATTTGCTGCCCGATTTCCTCAACGCGGGCCCCGGCCTGGCGGTCGGGGTGGATGCCGCCGTACTGCTGGGCCATTTCGGGGGCGGCCTGCAGGCCCAGGGCAATTTCCTGCTCGGCCGTCATGTCGACGTGCTGCACCTCGCCGGTCACCTCGTTCACCGAGCGTTTGCAGTAGTAGGTCACAAAGGAAAACAGGGCGAGGACGAGGGCTATTACGTAACGAAGGTTTCCTCTCATAGCAGGTGTGGCTGGGAAAAAGGCGAAACAAAATTCAGCTTTAAAGCGGGTGTTGGGCTTGTAACGCGGCTTTGGCGGCAGGGTTGCCCGGCAGCTATATACCCAAAACCGGTTCTTCTGCGTACCAGTCCCTGCCGCCGCTCCGGCGCCGGCCCTACTCTCCTTTTCCCTCACCTGTACTCTCCCCCTTCGCTATGAATCAGAAACGCACTTTTGGCGCCATTCTAACCATCTTGGGCATCATCGGTATCATCTACGGGGCCCTGGGCTTCCTGCACATGGCTGGCGTAGCCCTCAGCAAAATCAATTCCCTGGTGCCCTTCGGCGTGGGCCTGATTTTCTTTTTCGCCGGCATCAACCTGGTTAAAGCCACCAGCGACCGGGCATAAAGGCAACTTGCCTAGAAGACAAAGAAGCCCGGCTGCACAGCCGGGCTTCTTTGTTTCTAAAAACTGAAATACTACTCGTCGGCCAAGCCGCGGCTCTGGGCAAAGGCTACCAGGGCCGGGTCCAGCTGCTGCAGCTCCGACTCGTAGCGCACCCCGCGCGGGGCGTGGGCGTACACCACCGTCCCGTTCTTGATGGCCCGGATAATGGCGCTGCTCTGGTCTGCGGGCAGGGCTGGGCAGCCCTGGCTGCGGCCCAGGCGGCCGTGCTGGCGCACGAACTCCTCGCAGACGTAGGCCGCGCCGTGCACTACCACGGAGCGGCTGGCGGCGTTGGTATTGTAGCCCGCGTCCAGCCCATTTAGCTTCAGCGACAGGCCGTGCTTACCCTCGTAAGTGTTGCCCGTCACGTAAAAGCCCAGGCTACTCATCTCCGAGTTGTTCTGGTTGGAAAATGCCGAGGCAAACTCTTCCCCCGTGTTTTTGCCGTGGGCCACGAGCGTGTGAAACAGCACCCGGCGCTGCTGCACGTCCACCACCCACAGGCGCTTCTGCCGGCTGGAGCGGTTGAAGTCGATAATGGTGAGCACCTGCCGCTGGGGCGCCACCAGGCCGCGCTGCTGCAGGTTGTAAAAGCCAATCAGGGCCTCGCGGTACACGTCCAGGGGCAGGCCCGCGGCAGTGAGGCCGGTCTGTACGTAGGTTTGGAGCACGTGCTGCTCGAAGGCGGCGGTGTAGGTGGCCCGGCGCGCCTCGCTGAGCCGCACGACCGCGCCGCCATTACCAGGCGCGGCGGCGGAAGCGGGTTTGGGGACAAAAAAAGCAAGCAGAACCAGCAGGAAGCCGGCGAAGGCAGTCGGTGTGATGGGCATCGGCTGGAATAGTCGGTTTAGAATTAAAAGGGCGGAATCAGGGGCCACTCGCACTACTGGCTATACAAATCTAGTACTTTAGCGGCATTAATCCCGGCCTGCCAACCACTTTCCGCCCGCCGCTGGTTCCCAACTTCGCTTTCCAATGTCCATTCGCCTTTTTTTTATCCTCCCGCTGCTGGCCGCCCTCACTTCCTGCGGCCACTCCCTGTCCGGCATTCCCGGCTTCGACCCGACCGCCTGGCGCCAGGATGCCTATGCCTGCCAGAACCAGCGCGCCCGCCAGCTGCCCGTACTCAACAAGCACCGCGAAGTGCTCTACGGCACTCGCACCGACGATATCGACGCCCTCTTCGGCCGCCCCGATGAGGAGGAACTCAATGAGCAGACCGAGAAAACCTACTTCTACTACATCGAGCCCGGCCCGCAGTGCGAAGCCCGCCACCAGCGCTCCGCCGCCAACAAGCTCGCCATTCACTTCGGCCCCACCGGCATCGTGACGGCCGTGCTCTACGAGCATCCGCTGCCCCTTTAGTTTATAGCAACGCCAAGGCCTGCCCAACGTGGTTGAGCAGGCCTTGGCGTTGCTTGTACTGAATCAGAATGCCCTTGCCTTAACCCAGGCCTCCCTGATCATCCGCCGGCTGGGCTGGCATCACATCGTGGGGAGTATCCTGGCGCAGCTCACTTACCTGCTGCGGGGTGAGCACGCGCGTACATTCCTGCTCGAAGCGGCTTTCCAGCCCCAGAATTTCGATACGCTGCAAAAGCGGGCTGGGCGTGTTTTGCTTGATGTCGGCCACCCCGACCAGCCACCGCTTATGCAGCATGCGCAGCCGGACGTACTCGCCTTCGTTGAGCTTGAGGGAATTTATCAGGGGCTTCGTTAGCGCGGTAGCCTGGGTGGCAATCGTCAGATCATCCGGAAGCGGTCCGATCCAGGGGTTGAGCACTGGCAACGGGGCGGCACTTAGCTGACTGCTAATCAGCAAGGAAAAAAGAACGTGGTGCATGTAGATTGGTATGGTGGATTAATTCAGGGAGCGGAGCGGCTTCCTACCAGGCATCCATAGTGCAAAAGCATCTGGGCAAAATAGCAAGCTGCAGGTCCAACACTTACCCGCGTCGCTTTAGTTTCTACCAAACGGATTTATATTTTCTACAGCAATAATTACACAGTAGCAGATTCGTTCAATTGCCTTGGTAGCGTTGAGCTTCAATTATTGGGCTGCAGAAGTAAAAAAAGCGGCCCCTTAACGGAGCCGCTTTTCACTTAGAACAGCTGGCTGCAAGTAAGCCAACCAGGCAGAAAAACCTAGCCCAGGCCTCCCTCCGTCGGGTTCGGCTGGGTAGGCACGCTGTCGTGCTGCTGCTCGCTGTGGTAGAGGCTGAGCTGCGAGGGCGTCAGGATGCGGCTGCATTCGGCCTCGTACTGCGACTCCAGTTCCGAGAGCAGGGCGT
>Ga0247729_10000208_pt1 | contig 27446 bp, 23 predicted proteins | sample UWRJL133311R2_FD_180958 | JGI IMG/M metagenome (GOLD analysis project Ga0247729, IMG submission 180958) | Plant litter microbial communities from Arlington Agricultural Research Station in Wisconsin, United States - UWRJ-L133-311R-2 | ecosystem: Environmental > Terrestrial > Plant litter >... | reverse complement strand
ATTCTGCGGGGCGTGTAAAAAAAAGCGTGGGCCGAGGTCTTCCTTCACCCAACCCTCACCCCCGCCGCTTCACCTTTGGCGCATCGTTCAACCCATTCTTTTTTCGCCATGAAAAAGTACCTGCTGCCGGTTGTCGCTCTGGCGCTGTATGCGGCTCCCGCGGGGGCCGGCACCGGCCACCCCGTCACGGAACAATCTTTGGCCGCCCACTCCGTCATGCTTCCCAACGTGGAAATTGACGCCATCGGCCCCCACCACCCTAAAACCGGTCACCACCACGCGCCGGTGCGCAAGGTGAAGGCCAAGTAGCACTCCCGGCCCCGCCGAGCAGCCCCGAACCTTGCAGTCCGGGGCTTTTTTGTGACTGAAAGTCCCGCTTCCCAAACGCCTGCTAACGAGTCGACTTTTCGTTAACGATGGATAACACATAGAAGAATGTCATTTATAAACTACTATCCGTCAGCGGCCCGCGCTCCGTACAGCCAGGTATTCTTTCGTATTCTTTTCCTTCCCCGCTGCTTATGTGGATTGTCTTTTCGTTGCTGGCCGCCCTGTCGGCCGCTACTGTGGTTACGCTGTCGAAAGCCGGTATCAAGGACGTGGAGCCCAGCGTGGCCTTCGCCGTGCAGTCGGTGCTCATCATCCTCGTGGCCTGGGGCGTAGTGACGTGGCAGGGTCACCTGCCCACGGTGGCCCGCATTGAGGGGCGCACCTGGGCATTCCTGGTGACGGCGGGGGTGCTGACCTGCGTGTCGTCGCTGCTCTCGTTTCAGGCCCTGAAGCTGGGTCAGGCCTCCCAGACCTCGTCGTTCGACAAAATCTCGCTGGTATTTTCCATCCTGCTGGCCGTCGTGTTTCTCAAGGAAAAAGTAACCTGGCAGCTGCTGCTGGGCGCCGCCCTCATGGCCGGCGGCGCCGTCCTGATTGCCTTCTCCAAGCCGGAAGCGCAGTAGCCCGCTTCCCAGCGCTACTCCTACCACGCCAGTTCCCGCAACAGCTCGTGGTTGACGAAGGCCCCGGCCTTGGTGCCCGCCGCTACGGCGGCCGCCACCGCCCGCAGGGGCGTGGTGGCGTCGCCGGCCGCGTAGACGCCGGGCACGCTGGTTTTCTGCAACTCATCTACCTGCACGTGGCCCGCCTCGGTGAGGGCGCAGCCCAGCGCCGCCGGCAGCGCGCAGTGCTGCCGAAACGGGACGTGGGCAAACAGCGCCGCCAGGGCCCGCGGGCGGCCGCCGGACAGATGCACCTGCCGCAGCTGCCCGACTTCGTGCTCCAGGGCAGTTAGCTGGTCTTGCTCTACCGTCACGCCTGCCGCCCCCAGTTGCCGCTGCTGTTCGGGGTTGAACGTGGCGGGGCCGTTAGTAAAGAGCGTCAGCTGGGGCGTCCAGTGGCGGATGAGGCGGGCAAACTCGAAGCCTGTGTCGCCGTTGCCGAGCACGCCCAGGGGCTGGCCGTGCACCTCGTAGCCGTGGCAGTAGGGGCAGTGCAGCACCGAAATGCCCCAGCACTCGGCAAAGCCCGGCAGCGCGGGCAGCTCGTCGGCCACGCCGGTGGCGAAGAGCAGCTTACAGGCCGTAATGGTAGTGCCGGCCGCCGTCGTTACCACGAAGTCCGGGCCCTGCCGGGTAGCGGCCACGGCGGTATCGGCCACCAACGACACGGTGGGATACGCCAGCACCTGCGCTCGGCCCCTGGCGCGGATGGCGGCCGGAGTTTCGCCGTCCTGGGTGAGGAAGTTGTGGGCGTGCGGGGTCTGGCGGTTGCAGGGCAGCCCACTATCGAGCACCACCACACGCCGCAGCGCCCGGCCCAGCGACATAGCCGCCGCCAGGCCGGCATAGCTGCCGCCGATAATCAGGACTTCGGTTGCAGTTGAAGACTCAGTTGACATAAGGCTGACTTGAAGGAGAAAAAAAGTGATTCAAAAGCACCTCTTAGCCGGTTGGGGCACGGGTTGAGCCTTCTTCAGTAGATGCTAAAGCAAAGCGAAGGTACGTATATGCATCATTGTTGCATATACGTACCTTCGCTTTAGCCGCAGCTTTAGCCCGACTACCTCCTGCAAAAGCTACCGGACCGTCCTACTCCACTGTCAGCACGATTTTGCCCGCCGTCCGGCCCGACTCGCTGTAGCGGTGCGCGGCGGCGGTTTCAGCTAGGGGGAAGGTTTTGTCGATGATGGGGCGGATGGTGCCGGCCTGCAACCAGGTGGAAATCAGGGCTAGGTCGGTGCCCCGGTTGGCAGCCATAAACAAGCCCTGCTTCTTGTCGGAAAAGGCCGCGGCGAGGGTGCCGGCAATGACGGCCCGGGGCTCGGGCGTGGTCGTGACGTAGCGGCCGTTGCGCCGCAGCGCGGGCCGGGCGGTCAGGTAGCTGCTCTTGCCCACGGCGTCGAAAACAAGGTCGTAGCGGCTCAGGTCCTTGGTGAAGTCGTGCTCGTGGTGGTTGAGGACCCGGCTTGCGCCGAGGCTGCGCACCAGTTCGGCATTGTCGGGCCCGCACACGCCCGTAACTTCTCCCGCGCCGAGGGCTTTGGCCAGCTGCACCGCGAATACCCCCACGCCGCCCGAGGCCCCATTGATGAGCACCCGGTCGCCGGAGAGCAGCTGCCCGTGCGTGTGCAGGGCCTGCAGGGCCGTGAGGGCGCCCAGCGGCACGGCCCCGGCCACCTCGAAGCTGAGCTTTTCGGGGATGAAGGCGAAGCTGCGCTCATCGAGCAGGGCGTACTCGGCATTAGCCCCGCCGATCCCCTCAGCCATGCCGTACACCCGGTCGCCGATTTTGCAGCGCGTCACATTGTCGCCCACGCCGGCTACCTCGCCGGCCACGTCACGGCCCGGAATTTTGGGAAAGCTCTGGCCGGTGAGCAGCCGCAGGTCGCCGGCGCGGATTTTCCAGTCGACGGGGTTGACGCTGCTGGCCCGCACCCGCACCAGAATCTGGTCGGCCTGGGGCGTAGGCGTGGGCTGCGGGCCGTACTGCAGCACGTCGGCCGGGCCGTATTGGGTGAAATAGATGGCGTTCATAATGGCAGGTTTGGTTGTGGGGTTGGCATACGCAGGAAACCGGGCGCAAAGTTTAAATGGGGTGGCACCGCTGGAGCAGCACCTGAAAAGCCCTGTCATTAGCGAGACGCTACTGCCCACTTTACGCCCCTAGCTCAACGGCAGCCCTGATTTTGCATATCCTGGGAGCGGCGCGGGCCGTATGCAAGCCCAGTACCAACCAGATTCCTGCCCCACCTATGAAACTCAAGCCTCTCAACAAACAAGTTGTCGTGATTACCGGCGCCACCAGCGGCATCGGGCTGGCCACGGCCAAGCTGGCGGCCAAGCGCGGCGCCAAGCTCGTGCTGGCCGCCCGTAGCGACGAAGACCTGCGCAAGGTAGCCACTGAGCTGCGCCAGAAAGGCGCCCAGGTGGCCATTGTAGTGGCCGATGTGGCCCGCATCCCCGACGTGGAGCGGATTGCCGCCGCGGCCCAGGAGAAGTTCGGCGGCTTCGACACCTGGATCAACAACGCCGCAGCCTCCATCTGGGGCCGGCTGGAGGAAGTCAGCGACGAAGACAGCCGCCGGATGTTCGACACCAACTTCTGGGGCGTGGTCAACGGCTCCCTGACGGCCCTGAAGGTGCTTAAGAAGCGCGGCGGAGCGCTTATCAACCTGGGCAGCGTGGCCTCCGACATTGCCTTCCCGCTGCAGGGCATGTACTCGGCCAGCAAGCACGCCATCAAGGGCTTTACCGACGCGCTACGCATCGAGCTGGAGGAGGAAGGCGCGCCGGTGTCGGTGACGCTAATTAAGCCCTCAGCCATCAATACGCCCTTTCCGCAGCACGCCAAAAACTACATGGACAAGGAGCCCAAGCTGCCGCCGCCCGTGTACGAGCCCGAGGAAGTAGCCAACGCCATTATCCACGCCACTGAGCACCCCGAGCGCGACATATACATCGGGGGCGGCGGAAAGGCGTTCAGCACCATGAACAAGTACATGCCCGGCACCATGGACCTGATGAACGAGAAGGTCACTATGAAGCTGCAGGCCCGCGATGAAGCTCCGCGTCACCCCGCCGGCTCGCTGCACAGCCCCGCCATCCGCGACGGCAAAGTACGTGGCGACCATCCGGGCTACGTGATGAAAAAGAGCCTTTACACCCGCGCCAGCCTGCACCCCGTCCTGACCGGCGCCTTTGCCGCGCTGGCCGGCGGCGTGGCCGTAGCCTTGCTGGCTGGCAAGAAATAGGGCCGGCCTCCCCAGCGAATACCGATGGGTAATCCGCGGGGCGAAATGAACGATACGCGCCACCTGACGGAGCAAGAGGAACCACTCTCTTGCCCGCCAGGCGGCGCTTGTATTTGGCAGCGGCTATTCCAATTGGCCTTACGCGGCGGCTCCGCTAGCTTCGAGTCTGACCACCGAACGATGCCGGTGCACCAGGGCCGCAAAAGAAACGCCGCAGCCAGGGGCTGCGGCGTTTCTGACCACACTTAGAGACAATTACAAGTCACTCAGCTAACTTGTAGGGGTTGGCCAGCCTTGTGCATAAGGGAGGGTTCGTCGTCCTTCTTCAGCTTGCGGGCCGGCTTGTTTTCGGAATTCTCGGGGCTCTGCGCCTGGGGCACCTTGCCATCCTGAATGTCTTCGGCAACTTCCTTGGCATGCTCGGCGGCTTCTACGCCGTAGATGTGCATGAACTCGTCGAGCGTGTTGGTCTGCACTTCCAAGTCGTGGAGCAGGCCGTCGCGGATGTCGTAAACGAGACCGTGCAGGCGGGGCGGCTTGGAACCCTTGAGGGCATTCTGGATGATATTGGTGCTGGCCAGGTTGCGGACCTGCTCAATGACGTTCAGCTCCACGAGGCGGCGTAGCTGCTGCTCCTTGTCGCGGATGCGCAGAAACTCGGTTTCGTGTAGGCGCACCACATCCTTGATGTGGGTCAGCCAGTTGTCGATTAGGCCATACTGCTTATTGGAGGCCGCCGCGGCCACGCCGCCGCAGCCGTAGTGACCCACCACCATAATGTCTTCCACCTCGAGCACTTCCACGGCGTACTGCAGCACGGCCAGCAGGTTCATGTCGGAGTGCACGACAAGGTTGGCGATGTTGCGATGCACGAACATCTCGCCGGGGCCGGTGCCGGTGATGGCCGAAGCGGGCACCCGCGAGTCGGAGCAGCCGATGAACAGGTACTTCGGCTTTTGGCCCTTGGCCATTTTATTGAAGTACTCGCTGTCTTCGGCGAGCTTGGTTTCCACCCACTTACGGTTGTTGTCGATTATGGCTTTTATCTCTTTCATCGGGAGGGAAATTTTTGGGAGTACGTAATGAGCAGTTGGAAGCAGGCGCTAAAGTGGTACGTTCTACTGCCTATGGCCAGCTACTTTATGCTCATTTAATGGCCCAGGGCTTCAACCTGCCGAATGCCGCGCAACTCCAGCTGAATGCCCCGGTCGGCAGCGGTGAGACGCAGGTTCTCGATGGCTTCGAGCACGTCGTAGTCGATAACGGCCGAATCGGTACCGTCGAGGATGACGTGGGCGCCGGGCTGCAACGACTCAAAGGTCGTGACGATGCTGGCCTTGTTGAGAAACGAAACGTGCTCCGAGAGCTTGATGTGCACCACGCCCGGGTCGCGGCTGGGCTCATTATGGAAATAGTAGGCCGAGTTCAGGTTGGCTTTCAGAATGTAGAAGATGCCGATGGCTAGGCCCACGCACACGCCCTTGAGCAGGTCGGTGAAGAGGACGGCCAGCACGGTGACGAAGAAGGGCAGAAACTGCTCCCAGCCCAGCTTCCACTGCGTGCGGTACAGGGCCGGCCGGGTCAGCTTGAAGCCCACCACCAGCAGCACGGCCGCCAGCGCCGACAGCGGAATCAGGTTCAGCACCGACGACAGCACCAGTAGGCTCACCAACAGCAGCAGGCCGTGAATAAAAGCCGACACTTTGCTCTGGGCGCCGGCGTCGATGTTGGCCGAGCTGCGCACGATAACCGCCGTCAGCGGCAGCCCGCCGAGCAGCCCACTCACGATGTTGCCGATGCCCTGGGCCTTCAGCTCCCGGTTTTGGGGCGTGTGGCGCTTGTGCGGGTCGAGCTTATCCACGGCTTCCACGCTGAGCAGCGTTTCGAGCGAAGCCACGATGGCGATGGTGAAAGCCACGACATAGGTGTTGCCGTGGCGCAACGCCGTCCAGTCGGGCAGGCGCAGCTCCCGGGTCAGGTCCGCAAACGAGCTGATGGCGGGCAGCTTGACGAGGTGCTCGGGGTGCACCCGCAGGTCGGGAATCAAGCTGGTGAGCAGCAGGTTGAGCCCAATCGAGAGCACCACCACAATCAGCGCGCCGGGAATCAGCTTAAGGGCAGGCACGCTTTTCACCGGCTTGCTGTCCCAGATCAGCAGCACGACCAAGGACACCAGCCCGATCAGGGCCGAGCCCCAGCTGATGGCGTTGGTGGAAGCCACGATGGCGGAGAAAGTGTTCTGGCCGTTGAACTGCAGGAAGTCCATGTCCTCGAAGTAGTCCGTATCGGCCCCGAAGAAGTGGGGAATCTGCTTCAGAATCAGAATCAGGCCGATGGCGGCCAGCATGCCGCGAATCACCGATGAGGGAAAGTACATGCCGATAATGCCCGCCTTCAGAAAGCCCAGCACCAGCTGAATCAGGCCGGCCACGATGGTAGCGGCCAGCACGGCCTCAAATGAGCCCAGCGTGCTGATGGCCGCCACGATAATGGCCGTCAGGCCGGCGGCCGGACCGCTCACGCTCAGCTGGGAGCCGCTCAGCCACGATACCAGCACCCCGCCCACGATGCCCGTCACGATGCCTGCGAGCAGCGGCGCGCCCGAAGCCAGCGAAATGCCCAGGCACAGCGGCAGGGCCACGAGAAACACTACCAGCCCGGCCGGCGCGTCCTTGGAGAGAGTTTGCAGATAGTTGGGGGTCGGCGCCGGAGTCGGAACGGAATCGGAGGCGCGGGCCGGAGCATTCTTCACCATAGGGCGGTCAGGGAAGCAGCAAAATCCGGCCGGGCGGCCGGGGTCCTCTGCCAGGATATGTCACAAGTGTAAGGCGAGGACGTTAAGACCGGGTTAAAAGAGAGTTAAAAGGAAATTAAAACGCAAAAAACGGCTTGTATAGCTGCCAAGGGCTATTTCCGGGGAGTCGCCGGACAAAAGAAAAACGCGCTAGCCACTACCGGCCGCCTCTGCCCTGCTGCCATCGTGCCGCAGGTTCAGGTGGGGCGCTGCCGGCACGGTACGGGCCTTTTACCCTGCCAAGCTAAGCCGCGCCGGCGGGTAGTTCCAACGTTACCTGGGTGCCTTCGCCGAGCTGGCTGGCCACGCGCACCGTGCCGCCGTGCAACTCCATGATCTTGGCCGTGAGCGGCAGACCGATGCCGTGGCCGGGCACGTTGCGCACGGTTTCGGCCCGAAAAAATGGCACGAAAACCTGCTGCCGGTCGGCCTCGCTCATGCCCACACCCCGGTCGCGCACTTCCACCCGCACCTGCCCCCGCGACGCCGACAGCGTGGCCAAGATGGGCTGGTCGGTGCCGCGGGAAAACTTGCAGGCGTTTTCGATGATGTTGAGCAGGGCCGCCAGCAGCAGCGGCTCGTTGCCGTGCACCAGAAAAGGATGGCTTTCCCGGCCTGCTGGCGGCTCCCCGAACTCCAGGTCGATGCGGCAGGTAGGCTGGCGGCGCTGCACTTCCTCGTGGGCCTGCAGCAGCAGCTCGTCGAGCTGCACGGGCTTGAGCGGCACCTGCGAGGGGTCGTCGGAAGCGCGGGCAATCTGGAGCAGGCCGTTGGTGAGGCCGTTGAGCAGGCGGGCCGCGTCGAGGGTACTTTGCAGCACGCGCCGGTATTCGGCCGGACTACGCTCCTGCAGCAGCGCCACTTCCAGCTCGCCGATGAGCACTGTGAGCGGGGTGCGCAGCTCGTGGGAGGCATCGCGCACGAAGGTGCGCTGGCCGGCAAAGGCCGTTTCGAGGCGGTTGAGCAGGCTGTTGAAGCGTTGGGCCAGCAGGGAAACTTCGTCCTGCCCCTCGGCCTTCGACAGGCGGCGGTGCAGGTCGGAGGCGGAAATAGTGTCGACTTCCTCCACGATGCGCTGCATGGGCCGCAGGGCCTGCCGGGCAAAAAACCACCCGCCGATGCCGACGATAATCAGGGAGATGAACAGCCCGCCGGCCAGCACCTGCCGTAGCGTCCGTAGGTTCGAGCGGCTGTCGGCATCCAACGACGCGGCCACTACCACGAAGTCGCCGCGGCGGGCGTCGCGGTAGAGCAGGCCGATGGTCTGGTGGTAGTGGTTTTGCTCCTCAATATGCTTACCCAGCCGCCGCACGTCGGCCAGCAACGACAGCGGTACGGGCTGGTTGGGGCCCTGGCCTTCGTAGAACACCTCCTTGTTATTAGCATCGAATACGCGGACTTCCTCCTCGGGCAGGGTGCGGTAAAACTGCCGCAGGTAGCGCCGGTACGATTCCTGGCTTTCCTTATTGCCCCGGTTGGCCCCATCGAGGTAGACGTGCGCCACCACCCGGGCCCGGGCAAAGAGGCTGTCGGTGAAAGAGCTGCGCCGCGACTGGTAAGTAAAAAAGTAGATAACCAGGGAAAATAGCAGCAGCGTAACGGCCAGAATAGCCGCGAACTGCCAGGCCAGACGCGTGCGGATAGTCATGATGTGGAGGAACTGGTTGGGCTGGATAGTTGGTATGCAGATGCGCCTAGCTTCTCTGTCGATAAACCGTCGTTTCGAGCGAGGCCGAGGAACCTGGCGGGCTGACATCCGGCTATTATTTTACCATCGGCACTTCAAAAAATCACCCTATTAGGCCTCCTCCCGCATCACGTAGCCCATGCCGACCAGCGTATGGATCAGTTTGGGGGTGAAGTCCTTGTCGACTTTTTTGCGCAGGAAGTTGATGTACACATCGATGACGTTGGAGCCGGTGTCGAAGCTGGTTTCCCAGACGTGCTCCAGGATGTCGACCCTGGATACCACGCGGCCCTGGTTGCGGAGCAGGTAGTCGAGCAGAGCGAATTCGCGGGCGGTGAGCTGAATGGTCTGGCCGGCGCGCTGCACCACTTTGCGGGCCGGGTCCAGGGTAAGGTCGGCGAGCTGCAGCACGGCTTCGGCGGCGGGAGTTTCGTGGCGGCGGCGCGAGAGGGCACGGATGCGGGCCAGCAGCTCCTGAAAGGCGAAGGGCTTCACCAGATAATCGTCAGCGCCGGCATCGAGGCCCCGGATTTTGTCATCGGTTTCGCCCAGGGCCGTCAGCATCAAGATGGGTACCTTACTGTTCTGGGCGCGCACCTGCCGGCACACTTCCAGCCCGCTCAAGCCGGGCAGCAGGTTGTCGAGAATGATCAGGTCGTAGCTGTTGCCCAGCGCCAAGCGCATGCCGGTGAGGCCATCGGCGGCCGTGTCGACGCTGTGGGATTGTTCGGTGAGGCCCTTTTGCAGAAACGACGCCACTTTGGGCTCGTCTTCAACCAGCAGAATTTTCATGGGCGAGTAATCGGGATGGGAAGAGCCGACGAAGTTAGGCAGTTCTGGCCGCATGCCGGCCCCACCCAGCGCAAAGTGCCCAGAAGCTAGCCTTACGCTGTACTATACGTTATTATCGAGTGCAGAAATTCAACTCACTTTCAGGATCATATCTAATATTGCTGGCAAAACACTCTATTACAGAACATTTTTTTCGCTTCTCCTTGCTTGTCCACGTCCAGTTGGTTTGCGCCGGCCCTACTTACAAAGCCCTTGCGGCTCCTGGAAAACCGGAAGAGCTCCTATGGTTAGCCGGCCACCGCCGCTGAATATAGTGCCAAAGCAAAAAGCCATTGTCAAGCAGATGCTTAACAATGGCTTGCCGATAGTTTCTGAAAGCTGGAACCCGGCTTTGACCGTTAAATTCAGGCAGTGCCAAAGGCGGGCCGCTGCCGCTCGGCCATGCGCTGGTCCATCAGCACCTTGCTCGACAGCATGACGGTGGCGTAGCCCTGGGGCACTTCGGTGTAGCGTAGGCTCACTTGTTGGCCAATCCAGTACTCGCTTTTGGTGGAGGCGAGCCGCTGGCCCTGCCCGTACTCGTCGAGCAGAAACTGGTGAATGGCCCGGCAGTTGGCGTCGCCCATGGTGCGCACCTCGATAGAGCAAAGCTTGTCCTTATAAAAGCCGTAGCTGATGCCCGTCACCCGGAAGCTGCCGACTTTCAGGTTTTCGGTGGCGCGGGTGTAGTAGGTGGTCTGGGTGCTGGCGTCGGTGCGCTCCAGCACCAAGTTCTGAAACGTGTGCACGTCGGCGCCCAGCGTGGCTTCCCGGAACCCGTTTTTCTTGTCCAGAATGCGGACCGACGGGGCCAGCGACGACCGGCCATTGACCCCGGTATGCGGATCAGCCTGGCTGGTCAGGGCGGACAAAACGAGCAGGGAGGCGACGGCAAGGCGTTTCATAGAGGCAATATACTATTTTGCCCTACAAAGACTCCTATTAATCCCTATATTTTCCCTGAACCTCAGCCCCAACCGCCTTAAATGCGGCTGAGCGGCCCCTTATTTGGGCAGTTGGGGCAGCTGCTGGCGGATAAAATCCCGGATGGCTTCCTGGGCCACCGGCGAGAAAACCGGCTTCGGCTCACCGGCCACCAGCGGCCACTCCTGTTGCGGCGCCTGAAACTGGTGGTTGACGCCGGCCAGCTTCCGGGTTACGATACGCTTGCTCAGGCGCAGACCGCGCTCCAGTAAGGCCATGTTGCTGACGCCCACCAGCGGGTCGACCGTCCCGTTGAGCAGCAGTACCGGGCACTGCACGCGCAGCAACTCGGTCTGGGGGTCAAACTCCAGAAAGTAGCGGTACCAAGGCGTGGTCATCTGGGTGGCGCTGGCCTGGGCGGCGGCCTGCTCCAGGCCGGGTGTGTACTGCTGCAGCATGTTGCTCACGATGGCCTGAGCCTGGGAGTTGTTAGCCGTCTGCCGCACGATTTCGAGCATGGCACGCTGCTGCTGCATAATAACTTCGAGCTGCTTTTTCTCCTCCCCGCGCTGGCGCATGCGCTGCTGGTCGAGGAAGGTATCAATCTGAGCGGAGTTGGCGCCTTCGGCCCGCATCTTGTCGGCCTGCCGGCGCACATCGGCCTGAAACTGCTGCTGCGCGACGGAAATAGCGCCTTTCGTAGTATCGGCCTCATTGGACCGGCGCGCCTCGGTCTGGCGCAGCACCAGCTGCTCGCGGCCGACCACGCCGGAGGCGGCCAGGGCTATTACGAAGGCTGGCGGCAGCGGCTGGGCGGCGGCCAGCAGCGCCACGTTGCCGCCTTCCCCGTGCCCGATCAAACCCAGGTGGTTGAAATCAATGAGCGGGCGGGTGCGCAGGAAGTTCAGGCCGGCCTGGGCGTCCTTTACCAAGTCGGCGGTGGTAGCGGCGGCGTTGTCACCGCCCGACTGGCCCACACCCCGGTCGTCGAGGCGCAGCACGGCCGTGCCCTGGCGGGTGAGGTAGTCGGCCAGCTCACCGAAGAGGCGGTAGGCGCCGGTGGTGGCGTCGCGGTCCTGGCCCCCGACGTCGGAGAGCAGCATCACAGCGGGAAAGGGCCCGGTGCCGGCGGGAATAGTGAGCGTCCCGTTCAGGCGCGTGTTGTCCTGCCCGTTCGACACCGTCACCTCCTCCACGCGGTAGGGCGGCGGAAACTTGAAGTTCTTCGGATCAACCTTGGGCGCGACGAAAAACGCGAGGGCGAGAGGAGTCTTGTAGCCCGGCTGCTGCCAGGTGCCCTGCAGCTGCTGGCCATCGGCGGAGCGCAGGCAGATGAACTGGCAGCCGGCCTGCTGGGCGGCGAAAATCAGGGTGTCGCCGCGCTGCTGCACTTCCATGGGCGAGCGGACGATGCGCTGCATGGGCACGTCGAGCGTGGCGAATCGGTTGCCGCCGGCCAGCTCCGTCACCGTAATAACCACGGGCAGGCTACCGCCGGGCACGGTCAGGGCACCTTTCCACAGTCCTTCCAGGTTGAGCTTGCCCGCGGGCTGAGGCTGGGTTTGGGCCGCCCCTACCAGCGGCAGCCCCAGCAGCATCCAACACCCTAGAAAGCCTGCGAGAAAATTCTTCATATCTGAGAGCTGCTAAAAATCCGCGGCCGGGGGTCGTGGCGGCGCCCCTCGCAGCCTATGAGGGAAGCAAATTACGACAGAAGCATCGAGTCGCCGCGGCCAGCTGTGCGAACGGCGGCCGCGGCCAGGTGAGCCCGGACTTTTTGGCGACTAATTCCCCGCCAGCCGCTAGGGCAGCAGCACTTGGTCGATGACGTGCACGACGCCGTTGGTGCACTGCACGTCGGGAATCACCATGTTGGCCGGCGTCGGGTTGCCGTTTTCCTTGACCGTCAGCAGCCCGTTATTGAAGGCGCCCATCGTGAGCGAAGAGCCGCCGAGCGGGGTGAGCGTCACGTTTTCGGGCAGCTCGGAGGTGAACTTGTCGCCGGCGTCGCCGGCCAGTACGTGGTTCAGTAGCACGGTCTTCAGCACGGCAACCCCGCCGACCTTGGCGGCAATGCTTCGCACGTCGGCGGCGGGGTTGGTGATGGGCAAGCCGAGCTGCTGCAGCAGATTTTTGAACGCCTGGTCGTTGGGGGCGAAGACGGTAAACTGGGGGCTGTTGGCGGTTTTGGTCAGCGCGCCCGTCAGGTCACAGAGCTGCAGGGCTGCCACGAGGTAGGTTAGCTCGGGCTGGGTGAACACCTTGGCCGAGCTCAAGGCCACGGCCGAGGTGGTAATGTCGGCGCCGGTGGCCAGCAGCACTTTATCGACTACGTGAATCATGCCGTTGGAGGCTTTTACGTCGGTGGCCAGGATGCGGGAGCCATTCACGTAAAGTACCCCGCCGCGGCTGGTCAGGCGGCGCGTGGGCCCCAGCGCCGAGGCCGACGCGTTGCCGATGCGCAGCGCGGAGCCGGCAATGGTACCGTTGCCAACGTGGTAGAGCAGCGTCTGCTGGAGAAACGTCTGATCCAGGGCCAGCAGGTCGGTGGCGGTGCGCAGGCCGAGCCGGGCGAAGGCGTCGTTGTTGGGCGCGAAAACCGTGAAGTTGCCCTCCGGATCGGCGGGGTTCTTATTGGAAAGCGTCGTTACCACGCCCCCGCGTAGCGCGGCATCCTCCAGCTCCTGAAAGTCGGGGTTGGCGACGGCAATGCCCGCAATGGACAGCTCGGCATCCTCTCCTTTGTCGCAGCCAGCGAGCAGGAAAGCAGTCAGGGCCAGGCCGGCAAACCACTGGGGTAATAGGTATTTCATGGCAACAGGTAAAAGTCGGGACACCCAAAGGTCGGCAAAATCCAACGCCAGCAGGCGGTGCCGCCGACCTACGAAACAAAAAGGGCCGCGGATTTACCGGGCCGGCAATCCAACCCGGGTTCTTTCTGCGTAGGTCGCCCGCACGCCCGGCGAAACATTCCAAAAGGGCTAGGTTTTTCCGCGGCCTCTGCCCAGCTTGCGCCCGTTTTAGCCCTCACTTTCAAGAATCTACATGCAACAGGCTTACCGTTTTCCGCTTCTTTTCGCCCTGGCAGCCCTGGCGGCGAAACCTACGCAGGCGCAGAGCCTGCTCAGCGGCTTTATGGCGGGCAAGGGCCACGGCTCGGTAGTGGTGAGCGGCACGACGGAGAAATACCAGCAGGTGTTTATCCCGGCCCAGCAAGTGGCCTCGGTCCCGCTATTTAAGCGCGTGCAGATCAACTCCCTCAGCCTGTACGCCAACTACGGCATCACCGACAAGATTGACTTTGTAATGAGCCTGCCTTACATCCACTCGGAGGGGGAGGCCGAGGAAGCCGTGCTCGAAGCATACCGGCGTACGGAGCCGGGTAAAAACTACACCAACACCCGTAGCGGCCTGCAGGACGTGTCGGGATTTCTGAAGTTCAAGTCGTATACGCGGGAAATCGGCAACAACGTGCTGGACCTGCTGGGCGCCGTGGGCGTGAGCACGCCGGCCAGCAACTACCAAACCAAGCAGGGCCAGGAGTATATCATTGCCATCGGCAACCGCGCCACCAAGGTTACCACGCTGGGCATCGCGCAATTTAAGATGCCGTCCGGAGTGTTTTTCACGGGCCAGGCCGGCTACAGCCTGCGCAGTGGCCGCGTGCCGAATGCCTTCGTGGCCGAAACGAAAATCGGCTACGCGGGCCGCAAGATCTACGCCGATGCCTACGTGGCCTTCCAGGAGTCGCACAAGGGCACCGACATCGTGCAGAACGGCTTCGACTTCTTCTTCCCCGCCACCCAGGTCAACTACACCCGCGTGGGTGGCAGCCTGTACCGGCCCATTGCCAAGGGCGTGGGTCTGGTCGCCGCGGCCAGCCTGTACGTGGCGGGCCGCAACCTGGGCAAGTCCAAAGCCTTTTCGGGCGGCATCTCCTACAACTTCTAGCCTTACCCGCCGAAGCTACCCACCGGCCAGCGTGGTTTTGGGTTGAGTCGTACACCCGCAAAAAATAATCGGGTGTACGACAAGATTGAACAAGGCCTGCCTCCACAGGGTGCTGCTCAGGCCCACAGCAGGCAAAATGGACAGATATACCTGTATAAACGAGTGATTCCGTACTGGCAGGCCAAGGGCGCAGCTTCTTCACCTCGTAGCATCTGGGTCTGGTGACGGTGGTAACGCGCCGGACTTGGTTCAGATACTACGTTACGTAACGTCAGCCGGCGGCCCCGCACCCCGGCGCCCGTCCTGGCCCGCACCGGCGGGCGTCACTCCTTTTCATCTCCTTATATATACCAAGACGAGACGAACGGCCCCGGGATTTCCGGTGTCGTTCGTCTCGTCTTGGCTGGAACAAGTCCGGTGCCCACCACCGGCCGAGGCCCCAAAAGGCCTAGCTCAGCAGCTCGTGCAGCACGGTTTGCATGGAGAAAACGCGGTTGCCGGCTTCGGGGATAATCAGCGCATTGGGCGAGTCGAGCACGGCGTCGGTTACTTCCACGTTGCGGCGAATGGGCAGGCAGTGCATGAGCTTGCCGTCGTTGGTCAGGTCCATGTGGGCCGTATCCACGAGCCAGCTTTGGTCGTTGCTGAGCACCTGGCCGTAGTCGTGGTAGCTGCTCCAGTTCTTGGCGTAGATGAAGTCGGCGCCCGCGAAGGCCTTGCGCTGGTCGTACTCAACGTGGGCGCCTTTAGTAAACCGCTCGTTCAGCTCGTAGCCCCGGGGATGGGTAATGACGAAATCCACCCAGCTGATTTCCGAAAACCAGTCGGCGAAGGAGTTGGGCACGCACTGCGGCAGGGCGCGCACGTGCGGAGCCCAGGTGAGCACCACCTTCACCCGCTCCGTCTGCTTGTACTCGGCCACCGTAATCAGGTCGGCAAAGCTTTGCAGCGGGTGCAGCGTGGCACTTTCCAGGCTGATGACGGGCACCGTGGCGTACTTGAGAATCTTGTTGAAGACCTCCTCGTTGTAGTCGGCCTCGCGGTCCTTGAGCGTGGGGAAAGTGCGCACGCCCAGCACGTCGCAGTACTGGCTCATCACGGCAATGGCGTCCTTGATGTGCTCCTGAGTCGTGCCGTTCATCACTGCGCCGTCGGCCATTTCCAGGGTCCAGGAGTCGGTGCCGGCGTTGAGCACCCAGGCCTGGGCGCCCAAGTTGTAGGCCGCTTTGAGGGAGCTGAGCCGGGTGCGCAAGCTGGGGTTGAAGAAAATCAGCCCGACGGTCTTGTTGCGGCCTACGTGCTGGTAGCCAAACGGGTCGGCCTTGATTTCGAGGGCTTTATTGAGCAGGGCCTGGTAGTCGCCGGCATCGGCGAAGGAGGTGAAGTTTTTCATGTTACTTATCAGTAAACAGCTTCTTCAAGCTATTTAGAAAGCCTTTTAAATTAACGGTGTTCGTATCCACATTCTGCTCGATCTTACCGGCTCCCCATGTCCAGAACTCATCATGGCCCAGGAACAGGTTTAGTTCTTGCAAATCCTCACTGGTTGGTTCGAAGATGTGCTGGTTAGTGCTATCAAGCCATTCTTGCACCGTTCTTGGCTCACCATATACGTCACCATACTGCTGCCAGAAATCATACAATGCACCTTCTTGCACCTTACGCAATCTTGTGTCAGGTAGAAAGCAGAATTCTTCGTGAGTCATTACCTGCTCAGCCGGCCATTGCCTGCCTTCACTTTCTAGACCTAAGTCAGTACACCATTCAGCGAAGCTTCTGGGCGCAGGATCCGGATAAGGCTTTATCAAATTGTTTCTGGTAACGAAAAAAACGTCGTGTCGCTACCCCAAGCGTTGAGCGCCACCATGTGGACCACGCTGAGTTACGCTCTTAATTGAAGTTAGACTCAGTACCAAAGCTTCTTCTGCTACTACCGTTGCTTCCATTCCGGTGGAAGAGCTGAAAATACCTTTGATCAGACTGCCTTGCTCTTCAAACCAGAATTCAAAGAGGACATTTTGGAAAGTGAAGTATTTGAAATCGATTTCCTCTATCCCAGAAAACTGGATTTCAATTAGGCACTGTTTGGCTTGCTTATAGAATCCTTGTGCATCTACTTCAGCCAGCGTTTCGAATGCTTCTATGACGAACGTTACTGAATACCGCCCAGTGGCATGAGCTTCAAAAGTTACCTTGACGACTTCAGCATCATGGAAGGTTGGCCAGTAGCCAAAGTGCTGATGAATTATTTCCGAGTTGACAACCCGGTTCATAGCTAGATAAGGCTCTTCTTCCATGATGCTTGTCGTTCAACGATTGAGACGCAAATATGCGTCTCTACATCGCCTTGTACTCGTTCCAGCTCTTGATCTTCAGATCCTCCAGCTTCAGGGTGCAGAAGGCCTGAATAAACGCCTTCGCCAGCCGCGCATTCGTGAGCAAACCGATACCCTGGTCCACGGCGGTACGCCGGATTTTGTAATCGTTGTCCAGCTCGCCCTTCGAGAGGTTCTTGGGAATGTTGATCACCAGGTCGATTTTCTTCTCCTTGAGGTAGGTCAGCACGTTGGGCTCCTGCATTTCGTCGGGCCAGTAGAGCAGGCTGCTCGGGATGCTGTTTTCGGCGAAGAACTTGTGCGTGCCCTGGGTGGCGTAGATCTTGTAGCCCTTCTTCACCAACAGCTCCGTAGCCGACAGCAAGGCCACCTTCGACTTGATGGGGCCGCCGGAAATCAGCACCGTTTTCGCCGGAATTTTGTAGCCCACGCTCAGCATCGACTTCAGCAGGGCCTCCTCGGCCGTGTCGCCCAGGCAGCCGACTTCGCCGGTGCTCACCATGTCCACGCGCAGCACCGGGTCGGCGCCGGGCAGGCGGGTGAAGGAAAACTGCGGGGCCTTCACGCCCACGAAGGGCAGGTCATAGATTCGCTCACTCTCGTCGCGCGCCACTTTCTTGCCCAGCAGCACCTGCGTGGCCTTTTGAATGAGGTTGCGGCCCGAGATTTTGGACACGAACGGGAAGGAGCGCGAGGCGCGGATGTTGCACTCAATCACCCGGATTTCGCCGCCCTTTTCCAGAAACTGAATGTTAAACGGCCCGCTGATTTCGTAGCGCTTGGCAATCTTCTCGGCAATGATTTTGAGCTTGCGTACGGTGCGCACGTACACCTTCTGGGGGGGGTAGTACATGGTAGCGTCGCCGGAGTGCACGCCGGCAAACTCCACGTGCTCAGAAATGGCGTACGACACGATTTCACCCTGGTCGGCCACCGCGTCCAGCTCAATTTCCTTGGCATCCTGAATAAACTCCGATACCACCACCGGGTACTCGGCGCTGACTTCTTTGGCCGCCTTCAGAAATGCTTCCATTTCGAACACGTTCGACACCACGTTCATAGCCGCGCCCGACAGCACGTACGAGGGCCGGATCAGCACCGGGAAGTTAACTTCCTGCACGAACTCGTACATGGCCTCCAGCGAGGTCAGCTCCTTCCAGCGCGGCTGCGCGATGCCCAGCTCGTCCATGATGCTGCTGAACTTGTGGCGGTTTTCGGCCTGGTCAATCATGGCCGCCGTGGTGCCCAGAATCGGTGCTTGGGCCTCTTCCAGGCGGGTGGCGAGGTTGTTAGGAATCTGCCCGCCGGTGCTCAGAATCACGCCGTTGGGCTGCTCGAAGTCCAGAATGTCCATCACCCGCTCGAAGCTCAGCTCCTCGAAGTAGAGCCGGTCCGACACGTCGTAGTCGGTCGAGACAGTTTCGGGGTTGTAGTTGATGATGATGGTCTTGTAGCCTTCCTGGGCCGCCGTCTGCACGGCCTGCACCCCGCACCAGTCGAACTCCACCGAGGAGCCGATGCGATATACGCCCGAGCCCAGCACCATTACCGACTTGTCAGTTTCGGGTTCCAAGTCGTTTTCGGTGCCGTGGTAGGTGCTGTAGAGGTAGTTGGTCTTGGCCGGGAATTCGGCCGCCAGCGTGTCAATCTGTTTGATGACGGGCAGCACGCCCAGGGCCTTGCGCCGGGTCCGCACCAGCAGCTCGTCGGCTTTCACGTCGCCTTCGCCCAGCAGCTTGACGGCAATCTGCTGGTCGGAGAAGCCAGCCTTTTTCGCCTCGCGCAGCAAGGTCGTTTCCAGGCCCGCGAGGCCGTGGGCGCGGCCGGCAGCCAGCTTGTTGCCCAGCTCGAAAATGGTGTACAGGCGTTGCAGGAACCAGTGGTCAATCTTGGTCAGGTCGTGTACCTGATCCAGGGTGTAGCCGGCCTCGAAGGCCAGGTTGATGGCGAAGATGCGCTCCTCGTTGGGCTCGCTCAGCAGCTTGTCGATGGTTTTGGTATCTGCGTCCTCGGGCTTGTTGGCCACGAAGCCGCGCTTACCGGTGTCCAGCATCCGCAGGCCCTTCTGGATGGCTTCTTCGAACGACTTGCCGATGGCCATCACCTCGCCCACGCTCTTCATGGCCGAGCCGATCTGCCGGTTCACGCCCTCGAATTTACCTAAGTCCCAGCGCGGCAGCTTCACCACCACATAATCCAGCGCCGGCTCGAAAAAGGCGGAAGTCGTCTGGGTCACGCTGTTTTTCAGCTCCGACAGCGAATAGCCCAGACTGAGCTTGGCCGCCACGAAGGCCAGCGGATAGCCCGTCGCCTTAGAGGCCAGCGCCGAGGAGCGCGACAAACGCGCATTCACCTCAATCACGCGGTAGTCCTCCGACACGGGGTCGAGGGCGTACTGGATGTTGCACTCGCCCACGATGCCCAGGTGGCGGATGGTCTTGATGCCGATGCTGCGCAGCTTGTGATACTCTCGGTTACTCAAGGTCTGCGACGGAGCCACCACGATGCTTTCCCCGGTGTGAATCCCGATGGGGTCGAAGTTCTCCATGTTGCAGACCGTGATGCAGTTGTCGTACTGGTCGCGCACCACTTCGTACTCCACTTCCTTCCAGCCTTTCAGCGACTCTTCCACCAGAATCTGGTCGGAAGTCGTGAAGGCCTGCTGGGCCAGGGCCCGCAGTTCGTCGGGGTTGTTGGCGAAGCCGCTGCCCAGCCCGCCCAGGGCAAACGCGGCCCGCACGATGATGGGGAAGCCGATGGTTTCGCCGGCCGCCATGGCGTCGGCCATCGTCGTGACGGCCACGCTGCGGGCCGAGAGCACGCCAATCTGGTCGAGCTTCTCCTTGAAGATGTCCCGGTCCTCGGTGTCGATGATGCTCTGCACGGGTGTGCCGAGCACTTGCACGTTGTACTTCTCAAACACCCCGGCGCGGTACAAGGCCACGGCGCAGTTCAGGGCCGTTTGGCCACCAAAGGCTACCAGAATGCCATCGGGCTGCTCCTTCTTGATGACTTCCTCCACGAAGTAGGGCGTCACGGGCAGGAAGTAGACGTCGTCGGCAATGTTGTCCGACGTCTGCACGGTGGCAATGTTGGGGTTGATGAGGATGGTGCGGATGCCTTCCTCCTTCAGTGCCTTGAGGGCCTGGGAGCCGGAGTAGTCGAATTCGCCGGCCTCGCCGATTTTCAAAGCACCGGAACCGAGGATGAGAACTTTGTTGGGTTTGTTCATTCTAAGGGTTGGGGGACAGACCGCTGATGCGGTCATGTTCAAAGGCAGTGGTGCTAAGTCGGCTACCGCCGATTGTTTACGTGAGTAGAGTTTCTACTTGGTAAAGAGGGTGTCGCTTTTTACGATTTCCCATTTACCGGACGGCCGTTTGGTCGTCCAGATTTTTATAGCTGCATCAGCCTGCTCACCATCTAATAAAAAGCGGAAGATTAGAGTGTCTTTCGTAGCGCTCATGTCTTCAACCTTGAAGTTCTTGGCGGTTATTCTCCCGGTTCTACTGGTTATTCGGGGAGAAACCCGGGCCGAACTCATAGCCGTGGAAATTAAATCACCCGGCTCCCCCAGCACCGCTTTCATGAGGGTGCGCTGGCCCATGTACTTGACGAAACAGAACGCAGCAAAAGCCAGAGCACCCAGTAGCAAATATCCCCAGGTTGGGAAACCGCTGCCTTTTACTTGCATGAGAGTAGTGCGTGAGAATGGATGAACGACGCTTCCAAGGGACCCTTTATTCCGCCAGTCAAAAATTGGGAGGAGTAGCTTAAAGCATTTTCGGGTTAATACTCTACCAAACCTTTTGGGGCGTTTTACTTGACGGCCTTATACTCCGCCACGGCTTTCAAAAAGTCATCGAACAGATATTCAGTATCCTCGGGGCCGCCGGCGGCTTCGGGGTGGAACTGGGTGGAGAAGAAAGGCTTGGTTTGGTGCTTGATGCCTTCGCAGGTGCCGTCGTTGAGGTTTTCGAACAGCATGGTCCAGTCGGCGGGCAGCGTGGCGGTGTCCACGGCGAAGCCGTGGTTCTGGCTGGTGATGTAGCTGCGCTTGGTGCCGGTGAGCAGCACGGGCTGGTTGTGGCTGCGGTGGCCGTACTTGAGCTTGAATGTGTCGCCGCCCGCGGCCAGGCCCATGAGTTGGGAACCCAGGCAGATACCAAAGATAGGCTTATCCTGACCCAGCGCGGTTTGCAGGTGCTTGATGGTGGGCTCACACATCTTCGGGTCGCCGGGGCCGTTGCTGAGGAACAGGCCGTCGTAGTCGAGGGTGGTGAAGTCGTAGTCCCAGGGCACGCGGATCAGCTCCACGTCGCGCTCCAGAAAGCAACGGATGATGTTGGTCTTGGTACCGCAGTCCACGAGCACGATTTTGTGCTGGCCGCTGCCGTAGTGCTGCACCCCGGCGGGGCTCACCTGGGCCACCAGGTTTTCCAGGTTCGGGTCGTGGAGCGGAATATCCTCGGCGGCCACGATTTTGCCCAGCATGGCGCCCTTCTCGCGTAGCTTCTTGGTCAGCATGCGGGTATCGACGCCGAAGATGCCGGGGATATTGTACTCCTTGAGCCAGTCGCCGAGGCTCTTGGCGGCGTTCCAGTGGCTGTGCTCCTCGGAGTAGTAGTTGACCACCAGCCCGGCAATGTGGATCTTGTCGGACTCGAAAATCTTCGAAATCGACTCGTACAGCTCCTCGCCGGGCACGCCATAGTTGCCCACCATCGGGTAGGTGAGCACCAGGATCTGGCCGGCGAAGGACGGGTCGGTGAGATTTTCGGGGTAGCCGGTCATGGCCGTGCTAAATACGACCTCGCCAGCCGAGGAGGTGTAAGCGCCGAAGGAAGTGCCTTCGATTTCGGTGCCGTCTTCAAGCACCAGCTTTACCATTTTTGTATTTTCCAATGCGTAGGGTTGGTTGGGAGACGTTTAAAATCTACTGCCCCGGGGGGCTTTGCGGCTCGTAAGTACCATTCATCACGGTATCCGGTAAGTGACGGTCGTCACGGTATCATGGTGCAGAAACACGCGCAGGGCGCTCAAAGCGCCGAAGCCCATGTCGTAGCGCATGACCAGCAGGGAATCAGCGGGCGGCGCTTCTCGGTAAATCGTGTCGGGCGCGGCCATGACGGCCACAACCTGCTGCCGCGTCATGCCGGTTTTCACCCGGTTTACCCGGGTATAGGCCTCGTACATTTTTGCAAAGTAGCGCTGATAAGCCCAAACGCCCAAAATCAGTAGATACAAAACGATCAGGATGATTTTAAACGCTTTCATGGGCTTCGTAGTCAGCTTCTACAATCAGGCGTTTGCGGTAGCGGCCACCAGCGCGTATAGCGCCTGCAGAAACCGGTCAATTTCCGCCTTGGTGATGTTCAGCGGCGGCAGCAGGCGCAGCACCGTGGGGTCGGAAGCGTTGCCCACGAAGATGTGGTGTTCGGTCAGTAGCTGGTCGCGCAGGTCCTTGATGGGGAAGTCGTACTTAATGCCCACCATCAGCCCCCGGCCCCGGATTTCCTGGGCCCCGGCGTGGGTTTCCAACTCTGTGCGCAGATAGTCGCCCATAGCGGCGGCGTGGGTCAGCAGCTTTTCTTCCTCAATAACTTCCAGCACGGCTAGCGCGGCGGCGCAGGCGAGGTGGTTGCCGCCGAAAGTCGTGCCCAGCAAACCGTAGGAGGCCTTCAGCTCGGGCGCAATCAGGATGCCGCCGATGGGAAAGCCATTGCCCATGCCCTTGGCCACCGAAATGACGTCGGGCCGGATACCGGCGTGCTGGTGGGCGAAGAACCGGCCGCTGCGGCCGTAGCCGCTCTGCACCTCGTCGGCAATAAGCAGCGCGCCGTACTCCTTGCTCAGTGCGGCCAGGCCCCGCAAGAACTCGTCGGAAGGTCTGATGATGCCGCCCACGCCCTGAATCGGCTCGATGATGACGGCGCACACGTCGTTGCCTTGCAGCACTGCTTCCACCGCCGCCAGGTCATATTCCAGGAAGCTGATGGCGTGGCCGGCATTAAAGGGCGCCACGATTTTGGGGTTGTCGGTAGCGGCTACGGCCCCCGACGTGCGGCCGTGGAAAGCGCCCTTGAAGGCAATGACGCGGGTTTTGCCACTGTGGAAGGAGGCCAGCTTCAGCGCGTTTTCGTTGGCCTCGGCCCCGGAGTTGCACAAAAACAGCGTGTAGTCCTCGTAGCCCGACACCTGGCCCAGCTTGTGCGCCAGCTCCCGCTGCATCGGAATCTGCACCGAGTTGGAGTAGAAGCCGATGCTCCGCAGTTGTTCCGTCAGGCGCCGCACGTAGTGCGGGTGGCTGTGGCCGATGGAAATAACGGCGTGGCCGCCGTAGAAATCCAGGTATTCCTGGCCCTTGTCGTCCCACAGCGTGGCGCCCAGCGCCTTGACGGGCGTGATGTCGACGAGCGGGTAAACGTTGAAAAGATCCATGTTTTTGCGAGCTATTAGCTTTTTTGAAAACTGGGTAATCAAATCCTCAGAGCGAGGGTGGCAGCTGACCGCTAAAAGCTAACTGCCTTCAAATTTAGCCCCGTCGTTTCCGGCAAGCCAAACAGCAGGTTCAGATTTTGCACCGCCTGCCCCGAAGCGCCCTTCACTAGGTTGTCGATAACGGAGGTGATGAGCAGCTGCTTGCCGACTTTCTGCACGTGCAGCAGGCACTTGTTAGTGTTGACGACCTGCTTGAGGTGAATTTCCGCGTCCGACACCGTGGTAAACGGCGCGTCGGCGTAGAACTTCCGGTACAGGTCCCGCGCCTCGTCCTGCGACAAGTCCGAGGGCGTGTAGACGCTGGCGAAGATACCCCGGGCGAAGTTGCCGCGGTACGGCACGAAGTGAATGTCCGCGTCCAGCGGCGTCTGCAGCTGGGCCAGGCTCTCCCCGATTTCGCCCAGGTGCTGATGGGTAAAGGGCTTGTAGATGGACACGTTGTTGGTGCGCCACGAGAAGTGCACCGTTTCCGCCAAGCTCTGCCCCGCGCCCGTCGAGCCGGTGATGGCCGATACGTGCACGTCGTCGGTGAGCTGGCCGGCCTGGGCCAGCGGCAGCAGCGCCAGCTGGATGGCGGTGGCAAAGCAGCCGGGGTTGGCAATGCTTTGGGCCTGCTGAATCCGGCCTTTATTGAGCTCCGGCAGCCCGTACACAAACTCCCGGTCCTGAAACTCGGCGTCGGCAGCCAGGCGGAAGTCGTTGCTCAAGTCGATGACGTGGGTAGTATCGGGCAGCGGGTTTTGTTCCAGCCACGCTTTCGAGTTGCCGTGGCCCAGGCACAGAAACACTACGTCCTCGTCGCCGGCCAGCGCGGCCGTGAAGCGCAGCTCCGTCTCCCCTACTAGGTCGTCGTGCACCTTATATACGGGGTTGCCAGCGTTGGACGAGCTGACGATGCCACCCAGCTCCACGAACTCGTGGTGCAACAAAATGCGGAGCAACTCCCCGGCCGTGTAGCCGGCCCCGCCGACGATGCCAGCCTTAATTTTCATCATTGAAGGAAGAATGAATGCGCAGCTGATTGCTGAAAATCTTGATAAAGCCCTTGGCGTCGCGGCCGTCCCAGGCGTCGTTTTCCTCGCCGTAGGTGGCCACCTTGGAGCGCATCATATCGTACTTGGATTCGACGCCCTGCAACTCAAACTGGTAGGGCTTCAGCGTCACGAACACCTTGCCCGACACTCGCTCCTGCGACGACGTGAGGAAGGCCTCGAAGTCGCGCATCACCGGGTCGAGGTACTGGGCCTCGTGCAGCAGCGTGCCGTACCAGTTGGCCACGTAGTCCTTGTGCAACAGCTGCCAGCGGCTGGAGGTGTGCTTTTCCAGCAGGTGGTGGGCCTTGAGCAGAATTAGCGGGGCCGGGGCTTCGAAACCCACGCGGCCCTTGATGCCCAGAATCGTGTCGCCAACGTGCGTGTCGCGGCCAATGGCGTAGGTGCCGGCCAACTCGTTGAGCGCCTGAATCAGCGCCACCGGGTTCATGGTTTCCCCGTTCAGCGCCACCGGCTCGCCCTGCTCAAAGGTGATTTCCACGCTGGTTGGCGCCGTGGCGCTGAGCTGGGTCGGGTAGGCCGACTCGGGCAAAGCCTGGTTGGAAGTCAGGGTTTCGACGCCGCCGACGCTGGTACCCCAGATGCCCTTGTTGATGGAGTACTTGGCCTTCTCCCAGCTCATCTCGAAGCCGTGCTGGTTGAGGAAGTCGATTTCGGCCTGGCGGGAAAGCTTCAGGTCGCGGATGGGCGTGATGATTTCGGTATTGGGCGAAATCACCGAGAAGGCCACGTCGAAGCGCACCTGGTCGTTGCCGGCGCCGGTGCTACCGTGGGCAATGTAGTCGGCCTTATGCTCGCGGGCATACTCGGCCAGCGCCAGGCTCTGGAACATCCGCTCGGCGCTGACGCTCAGCGGGTAGGTGTCGTTTTTAAGTACGTTGCCGAAGATTAGGTAGCGCAGGCAGTCCTTGTAGAAGCGCTGGGTGACGTCGATGACCTCGTGCTTGGCGGAGCCCAGCTCGTAGGCCCGCTTTTCGATGGCGGCCAGCTCCTCGTCGGAAAAGCCACCGGAGTTGACGATGACCGTGTGCACTTCCAGACCCAGCTCCCGGGTCAGGTACACCACGCAAAAGGAGGTATCCAAACCGCCGCTGTACGCTAAAACTACCTTTTTCATGTGTTGATGGAGATATTCGGGGGCGTTATGCTGAAAAGAAACGGCCGGCCGGCGCCGCCGGTCGGCCGTTGGGGCTATGATTGCTCCTGGCTCAGGATTTCGATGGTTTTCTGGCTGAACTGGTCGTTGAGCGAGTCGTAGACCATGCCGGTACACAGGCACATCTTGCGCTGGTTTTCCTGCAGAATCGGGTAGTTCTTGCAGCCGGCGCAGCCCTTCCAGAAGTCGTCGGACTGGGTTAGCTCGGGGAAAGATACGGGCCGGTAGCCCAGCTCGCTGTTGATCTTCATCACGGCGCCGCTGGTGGTGATACCGAAGATTTTGGCTGCCGGGTACTTGGTGCGCGACAGCTCGAACACGCGCTGCTTGATGGCGCGGCCCAGGCCTTCCTTGCGCAGCTCGGTATTGACGATCAGGCCCGAGTTGACGACAAACTTGTTGTCCTCGAACGTTTCGATGTAGCAGAAACCGGCCAGCTTGTCGTCGACAAAGGCAATAATGGCATCACCCCGCTCCATCTTCTTTTTCAGATAGTTAGGATCCCGCTTGGCGATACCGACGCCGCGCGTTTTGGCAGATTCCACATACCATTGACACAGGGTTTCCACGTACTGCGCGTCGGCAGCATTGGCGACTCGTAAAATCATGGTCGAAGCTCGGTTGGTTGCCTTTTATACGGCAACGGACTCGGAAAGACGAAAGCAGGGAAGCGCAGCGGGTGGGCGAGGCTACGCGGCAACCGGCGCGGAGCGCGGCGGTTCAGCAGGAAAACCCAGAAGAGAATCGGGCTTGGCGGATCAGGCCGGGGAGCGGGGCATTCCGGCATTGGGCCGGAAAAAGTCACACTGGATGGATTACACTCGGACTCGGGTCAGTTAATTCGTAAAAGTTCTCTTCAGTGGGGTCTTGTATCGGAGAAACCCCGCGCCGGTGGTTTGGAAGGAGGGCCGGCGAAGTATTGCAGCCAGCACCTAAGCTGGCATTATTCGCACGACCAGAACCGGTCGGCGCAGAAGCGCAATAGAGGAGAGACGAATCATGACGGGGACAGTGTTTCGCGGTTTAAATCGTTTAGACCGCTAAATCGTTGCAAAACTAGATGATTTTTTTCGGAAACTTTGCCGCGGCGGCGCTAAAAAAAGCGGCTGCCCGGCGCGCGCCGGCTGGCGCGGACAGCCGGCCGGGGCTAGATTCCGCCATTTCATGAACTTGCGCCCCGCATTCCCCTCCCTCCTGGTATGAGCGAAAGCCTGAAAATATTTAAGATTGGCGGCGGCATTATCGACGATGCCGCCCAGCTCGGGCAGTTTCTGCGGGAGCTGGCGCGGGTGCCGGGCCCCAAAATCCTGGTGCACGGCGGCGGCAAAGGAGCCAGCCAGATGCTGCAAAGCTTGGGCATCGAGCCGCAGATGGTGCAGGGCCGCCGCATCACCGACGCGGCCACGCTGGACATCGTGACGATGTTCTACGCCGGCAAAACCAATAAGCAGATCGTGGCTTTGCTTCAGCAGCAAGGCGTCAATGCCTTGGGCCTGAGCGGGGCCGACGGCAACGCCATCCGGGCCACCCGGCGCCCGGTCGAGAACGTCGACTACGGCTTCGTGGGGGATCTGGACGTGCACAGCGTGAATGCCGGGCTGCTCCACAGTCTGCTCGGGGCGGCCATCACCCCGGTTTTCTGCGCCATCACCCACGACGGCCAGGGGCAGCTGCTCAACACCAACGCCGATACTATTGCCAGCGCCCTGGCCCGGGCCCTGGCCGGCTCGTACGCGGTGGAGCTGCACTTCTGCTTCGAGAAAGACGGCGTGCTGGCCGACGTGCACGACGAGGGCTCGGTGATTCCGCAGATTACCGCCGCGCAGTACCAGCAGCTCAAGGCCCAGGGCGTTATTGCGGCGGGCATGGTACCCAAGCTCGATAGCGCCTTCGCCGCCCTGGAAGATGGGGTGGCGCGCGTGGTGATTGAAAACGCGCTGAAAATTAACGAGCCCGTGAAGACTGTGCTAT